>Ga0209915_1000535_pt1 | contig 80309 bp, 68 predicted proteins | sample ThiBiot_750_plan_FD_183952 | JGI IMG/M metagenome (GOLD analysis project Ga0209915, IMG submission 183952) | Wastewater bioreactor microbial communities from Cape Town, South Africa - Thiocy_cont_750_plan (SPAdes) | ecosystem: Engineered > Bioreactor > Thiocyanate-remediating > Anaerobic-Aerobic... | reverse complement strand
AAGAATGGTACCAAAAAGCTACGGAAAAGGGTTCTGCACCGGCTATGAGCGATTTAGGATGGCTATTAGAGAAAGAAGGTAATTTTAAAGAAGCCAAAGAATGGTACCAAAAAGCTGCAGAAAAGGGTTCTGCACCGGCTATGAAATATTTGGCATTGCTATTAGCGAAAGAAGGTAAATCTAAAGAAGCCAAAGAATGGTACCAAAAAGCTGCAGAAAAGGGTTCTGCACAAGCTATGAACAATTTAGGATGGCTATTAGAGAAAGAAGGTAAATCTAAAGAAGCCAAAGAATGGTACCAAAAAGCCATTAAAAACAACCATACCCATGCTATGGGAAATTTGGGAGTTTTGTTAGAGAAAGAAGGTAAATCTAAAGAAGCCAAAGAATTATATCAAAAAATGGCTGGGCAAGGAATAGTAAAAGCTATGAACAATTTGGGAGTTTTGTTAGAGAAAGAAGGTAAATCTAAAGAAGCCAAAGAATGGTACCAAAAAGCCATCAATAAAAGGCATGCCTCGTCTATCAGTAATTTAGGAGGACTCTTACTGACAGAAGGACATTTAGAAGAAGCAGGATCACTTTTGCGACAAGCACTCGAAACTCATCCATATAATTTATTGATAATGTTTAACCTTAGTAGATTAGAACATGTGAAAGGAAATTTAAATGAAGCCAAAGAATGGCTCCAAAAAGTTCTTACTAACGAAAGATTTCCTCCAGCTCTTTATTCTCTTGCTAATTTAGAATGGGAAACAAGAAATTTAGAGGAAGCTGAAGAATTAGCAACAAAAGCTCTTGATAAAGGGGAAGTCCAAGGTTTTCTTCTGCTTGCCGCAATTCATGAAGAGAAAAAAAACCTCGAACAAGCAAAAAACTTTTATCAAAAAGCCATTGCTTCAAACGTTGAAGATGCTGAAGCATTCTACATTGCATTCCTTGAAAAAATTGGAGAATTAGAACAAGCTCGAAAAGTAGAAGACCATTACCTCGAAATGCTTCTTCCAGAAGAGATCATACCAGAGGAAAAGACTGTTGAAGCTCTCGCTCCTCAACCTAATATTCCTCAACCAAATCTGTCTCCTTCTGTCCAAGAACAACTCTATCAACCTTTACCAACTCCCGTTGAATCTTTCAAAGCGCCAACGCCTGCTAAGAAATACTTGAAGTATTTAGAACGTGCTGAAAAACAACGCAAAGAAGCCTTGAAGAAACCTCTGACAACTCAGGAAAGCGACTCTCAATCTCAGAAAACATATAAGGATGTGCTCACCGAAATACACCCTGATATTGAGATGAATACACTCACTGACTTTGAAAAGATCATGATTCAAAAATGTCTTACCTCTTTAGCCAATGGAGAACATAAAAGATCCCGTTATGAACCGTTGACAGGATACGACAACCTACACTCTATGCGCTTAACTCATGAGGACCGTCTTGTCTTTCGTATTCTTGAAGGCTCAATACATCAAGGAGTGACTAAGATTCAGATCATGTCAATCAAAGGACATTATGAAAAGGATAGTCATAAAGCATTTAAAAATTTAGTTACATCTGAAGTTTCATTCATACCATGGTCGTGGATAGAGTAAGACGTTAAGAAAAATAAGAATGATCAGGCAACTTAACTTCTTTTAACAAAGGTTGTCTGAGACTTCTTTTCTTTAAAGAATTTTCTTTGTTCTCTTGAGATGCTATTCTTTTACCCATCCTCTTGAGACAGACAAGTCGAGAAGTAGCAGAATGAAATGACGCGAATCGAGCGAAAGAAATTAATCTTCCTTATTTTTTTTCTCTAATAGATTTAAAAGAGCATTATAGGTTTCAATGTCAGGCTGTTTCGTAATATGTGACGGCGTAAAATGCATTTGAAAGGCATATAAAACGGCTTGAAGATGCTTCTCTTCCAAACCATCAATACCATACCCATACTGTTTTAATAATTTGAGGGTCATTTCGAGGGAATTATTTGAGGTTAAAGCTCCTTCAAAAGACGGCATTAACCCGATGCCTTGGGAGGCTAACCATTTCCAATCAAAAAGCTCACCCGGATCAACTTTACGTGTGGGGGCAATATCTGAATGCCCCAAAATATTCCAGGGTTTAATTTTATACCGATCAATTATCTGAAGAGACAGAGAAGCTAAAGATTCCATCTGCGCTTTAGGAAAAGGCCTATAATGAGGGCCATGCCCCGGATTAACCAGTTCAATCCCTATCGACCAACTATTGATATCGTCGCGCCCTTCCCAAGAGCTTTTTCCCGCGTGCCATGCTCTTTTTCCTTCATCGACAAGCTGATAAACATCCCCTTTTTCATCAATTAAATAATGAGCACTTACAGGATTAACAGACTTATCATCACATAAAATCTTTAATGAAGTTGCCAAATCGCAAGCCGTATAATGATAAATAAGATACTCTATAGAAGCCTGAGCAGATCGAACATTATAATTTAATGAACAAAAATTTTTATACATCTCGAATAGCTTCAATCCCGGAAATAAGTGTCAAAGCTTCCTTAAGTTGAGGCGTAATTGCGTACCTTTTATCTAATGTTAAGTGAACTTCTCGATCAAGAGGTTTCAAAATAATTTGAATAGCTCCACTTCCTTGATCACACTTAGACAAAAGCATCTTGAATTTATCCAGTGCTACCGCATTTTGGAGATAAACTTGGAGCGTTTTAGGATAACGTTCAAGGACTTTATCTAACTCTTCTAAGGCTGTGACGGTAAGTCTGAGATTCTCTTCTTCAATGCGGCTTGTCAGTTTCATAAAAAAAGTTTTACCCACATCTAGCTTTTCTCGAACGGCAAGATAAACTTCTGAAAAAACAGTCACTTCATACACGCCTGTGGCATCTGAAAACGTAATAAAAGCGTATTTATTACCATTTTTACTGATGCGCTCTTTTTTGCTAATCAAAACACCTGCTGCACTGAAAGAAGCTCCATCTTGTCGCTGAGTATAATCATGAAAATCCGATGACGTAATCAAATATAAGCGCTGAAGACTATCTCCGTAGACATCAAGAGGGTGAGCAGAAAGGTAAAAACCAATCGTATTAAACTCATATTGCAAACTTTCTAAGCGCGTCCACCGATCAGTTTCTTGAAATTTTACGGTTGAAGCTGTGACAGGTTTTTCATGCCCAAATAAACTTCCTTGAGTGCTATTTTGAGCAGCCTGTGCTTCTCCTACATATCGAAGAATAATATCAACATTCGCCATCAATTGAGCACGATTAGGGTCTAAAGAATCAAAAACCCCCGCGGGAATAAGCCCTTCTAGTAAGCGCTTATTTACAACTTTTGAACTAAGCCTTCTTGCGAAATCAATGATATCTTTAAAAGGTCCCGCCCGCTCACGTTCATTAACGAGTTCTTGCATCGCGGCCTCGCCAACGCTTTTGATTGCAGCTAAGGCGTATCTAACAGCTTCTTGGCCTTCATAATCTTTTTCGACTGAAAACCATGGCATAGACGTATTAATATCTGGAGGCAATAAAGCCACCTTCATCCTTTTGAGCTCTTGCCTATAAAAGCTTAATTTATCAGTGTTATTAATATCGTATGTCATTGTCGCAGCCATAAACTGAACTGGATAATTTGCTTTCAGAAAGGCTGTTTGATACGAAATTAAAGCATACGGAGCCGAGTGCGACTTATTGAATCCATACCCCGCGAATTTCGCCATTAAATCAAAAATTCTTGAGGCTGTTGCTCCATCAACCCCTTTTTGTTGTGCGCCACTTAAAAATATTTGTCGTTGCGCATCCATTTCACTTTTAATTTTTTTACCCATGGCACGTCTTAAAAGATCTGCCCCCCCCAGAGTATAGCCCCCCATAACCTGAGCAATTTTAATGACTTGCTCTTGGTAAACCATGACCCCATAAGTCACACGCAAAATATCATCCAACATGGGATGAAGAGTATCGACGGTTTCTTCTCCATGCTTGCAAGCTAAATAACGTGGAATGTCATCCATAGGGCCTGGACGATAGAGAGCATTCAAATCAATGATTTCTTCAAATCGGCTCGGTTGCAAACGTCGCAACACATCTCGCATTCCAGATCCTTCAAGCTGGAAGATACCAACTGTCTCAACACGTCTTAGCATTTCGAAAGTTTTTGAATCATCTATAGGAATTTGTGAAATATCGAGCTCTTCCCCACGGGCTTTAACCATATCAATTGTTTTTTGAATGATCGTTAAAGTTTTTAAGCCCAAAAAATCGAACTTGACCAAGCCAACACTTTCAACATCTTTCAAATTAAATTGTGTTGCTGGAATTGTGCTTTTACCGTCGTAATAAAGAGGAACTAATTCATCTAAAGACCGATCTCCAATCACAATACCAGCCGCATGAGTTGAAGCGTGCCTATTTAAGCCTTCAAGCTTCATTCCGATATCTAAAAGCCGGGCAACGACTTCTTCTTGGGCTGCCATTCCCTGCAGTTGAGGATCTTGTGCAACCGCTTCTTTCAGCGTAATTGGACTCGTTGGATTATTAGGAATCAATTTACAGATACGATCGACTTGGCCATAAGGCATACCAAGGACACGCCCAACGTCTCTTAAAACCGCACGCGCTTGCAATTTACCAAAGGTGATAATTTGGGCGACTCGATCATTGCCGTAACGTTCACAAACGTATCGAATAACCTCATCTCGCCGATCCTGACAAAAATCAATATCGAAGTCAGGCATTGAAATACGCTCAGGGTTTAAAAATCGCTCAAAAATTAAGCCAAAGCGAATAGGGTCAATCCCCGTAATTGTTAACACCCACGCCACAAGAGATCCTGCTCCTGAACCTCGCCCAGGCCCCACGGGAATTCCCTGAGAATTTGCCCATTGAATGAAATCAGCAACAATTAAATAATAACCTGCATAACCCATCCCAATCACAATTTCGAGTTCTTGTTCTAAGCGCTCAAAATATTTCTGACGTATCGCTTCTGCTTCTTGGGGTGAGATATCTTCCTTTGAAAAAATTTCCTTTAAACGATTCTCTAGCCCTATCTTAGCCTGCAGTCGTAATTCTTCTGGCTCAGGTTTTTCAGAGGGAAATGGTGGTAGCATTGGCTTTTGAGCTTCCACCATAAATCCACAACGTTGCGCAATTCGCACAGTATTTTCGAGTGCCTCAGGAAGGTTTGAAAATAAGGCTTTCATTTCTTCTGGTGATTTAAGACGGTGATTTAAAGTAAGACGAGGACGACTGGCTTCACTTACATACCGCCCCGAAGCAATACACATTAAAGCATCATGGGCTTCATACATATCTTCATTTACGAAAAATGCTTCATTCGTCGCAACCAAAGGTATCCCTGCTTCAAATACAATCTCAAGCAAAAGAGCTTCAACCTCCTCTTCTTCAGAAAGGCCTTGTCTTGTAATTTCCACATAAAAGTGATCAGGAAAAATTTCACTTAACTTCAAGAGAAGATTTTTGGCAGCAGCTTTTTGACTTTTTAAGAGAAGCTGATTGACTCCTCCCTTCATGCCTCCAGATAAAACTATTAATCCCTCACTATATGATTCAAGCATATTGAAAGGGATATAGGGTCTTGAACCCGTTTTATGATGAAGATATGAATAAGAAACTAGCTTTAGAAGATTCTTATACCCCTTTTCATTTTGAGCATAAAATAAAAGTGTATCTAAAACAGGCTCTATCCCAGGAAGCCGTGTTTCCTGAGACCGAGGATCTTGAGTATCAAGATCAACTAATAGCTGGCAACCGATAATTGGCTGAATGCCTGCGCTTGCAGCCATTTTTGAAAATTCCACAACTCCAAACAAATTTCCTGTATCTGTCAAGGCAACAGCCGGTAATTTTAATTCTTGGCATTTTTGGATAAGCTCAGGAAACTTTATAGCCCCTTCTGCAAGAGAATAAGTCGAGTGATTACGCAAAGGAATATAACTAAAACTCATCATCTGCCAAAATTTATGGTTTGCCTGTCTTGCTTATATCTCAAGAAAGATAGAATCAGCAATCAAGAATAGCTAATTAACTTAAATTAACTGAAGTCAATTCAGAAGGCCTATTTTCTTAGCTGATTTATGAACATCTTTCTGAATTTTTTCAAAAGCTTTCATTTCAATTTGACGAACACGTTCACGAGATATTTGATAAACGATAGAAAGTTCTTCGAGCGTTTTAGGAGGCTCTTCAAGTCGACGCGCTTTGAAAACATCAAATTCTCTTTTTTCGAGTGTGTGAAAAGCTTCTTTGAGGAGTGTGTGTCGCTTTTCAAATTCTTGTTGATGGGCAAAACTCTCTTCTTGATTCTCAGTTTCATCTAAAAGCCAATCTTGCCATTCCCCTCCCGTTTCTACATTTAAAACTGCATTCAGGGAAAATTCTTGACCTTGCATTCGTTGCTCCATCATGGTGACATCTTCGCGAGGAACATTTAATTTTTGAGAAATTTCCTCTATCATTTTATCAGATAGACTACCACCTTGATTTTCTTCTCTTTCTTCTCTCATTAATTTGCTCTTAAGAGCCCTTAATCCAAAGAAAAGCTTTTTCTGACTTGCCGTTGTCCCTATTTTTACAAGAGACCAAGATTTAAGAATATACTCTTTGATCGTCGCATCAATCCACCACATGGCGTAAGTTGAAAATCGAAAACCTTTATCCGGTTCAAAACGCTTTAAAGCTTGCATCATGCCAATACTTCCCTCTGCAAGCAAATCATGCACAGGGAGCCCATACCCACGATAACCAGAAGCTATCTTTGCCACTAAGCGCAAATGGCTCTGCAATAAAGCGTGAGCAGATTCTTCATGCTGCTCTTCATGCCAACGTTTTGCGAGCTTAAATTCTTCAGTAGACTCTAGAATAGGAAATTTTTTAGCTAATGATACAAAATGAGAAAGACTATTCTCATCACTTAAATTAGGGATTAAATTCTTGAAATCTTGAACATCTTGAGATTCTTTTTGGCTTGATAAAGACACATGTACCTCATTTTTTATAAAATTAGGATAATGTGTTTATATAAAAAAACAACAGAAGAATTTTTTCTATCTTGTTAAGAGTATTATATTATTTAGCTCCCATTCGAAACTTTAAACCAGCTTGAGCTCAATTATAAGATTCAACATTCTGCTTTAAAAGAGTCATCGCCTCTTTAAAATCCTCCGGCAATTCACATTCAAATGTCATTTCTTGCTGTGTTATTGGATGAATAAACGTTAAGCAATAAGCATGAAGAAGAGGCCGCGTATTTTGTTCTGTGAGTTCTTTCATCGCTTGAACAATACGAGCATATCCTTTAGGAATTCTGCCATAAAGAGGATCGCCAATAATTCCATGTCCTTGAGCTGCTAAATGCACCCGAATCTGATGAGTCCGCCCTGTCTCTAATTGACACTCTACTAAACTTGCGAATCTCCCAAAGATCTCTTTAGTTTCGTAGTATGTTCTTGCTTCTTTTCCTCCATTCTTTAAGAGGGCCATCTTTTGACGATTGCGAGGACTTCGACCAATATTTCCATCAATGAGACCTTGAAAAGGGCTAAGAGCTCCCCACGCAAGGGCTAAATATTGTCTTTTTAGAGTTCTTTGTGCGAATTGGGTCACAAGTCCTTGATGAGCTTTATCATGCTTAGCCGCCACGAGAAGCCCGCTTGTTCCTTTATCCAGCCGATGAACAATCCCTGGCCTCTTAACACCAGAAATACCTGAAAGAGATCCTTCACAATGAGCTAAAAGAGCATTCACGAGTGTTTGATCATAATTACCAGGGGCAGGATGAACAACCATGCCAGCAGGCTTATTAATAACAATCACATCTTGATCTTCATAAACCACATCAAGGGGGATAGATTGAGGCTTTGGAATAGCATCGATTAAAGGTTCAATTGTAATGGAAATTTCATTATTTTCTTTTACTTTAGCAGAAGGAAGATAAAGTTTTCCATTAACAAGAATTTTATGTTGTTCAATAAGGCACTTAATTCGCGTGCGACTGAGATCTGGATATTTTTGAGCCAGTACACGATCTAAGCGTAAACCAGCATCTTCCAACTCAACAATATATTTACGGACCTCGGTCATGATTTTCTCATAGACTCCATGCTTGGTTCAGAGTATCAATATTCTCTAATAATTAATCATAGCTTCGAAGAATGAATGAACTTTCGTATTAACCCACGTATTCTTGCGGCACTTTTATGTTTTATATTAGCTATGGCAATAGCTGTGCATGATTTCTGGTTTCATCGTCAAGAGAAACTTGAAAATTATACGCCTGTTGAACCAGCTCCTCTCCTCTCTGCTGAAGAAAAAGTTATTCCCGATGAAGACAAAGGCCCCCAAGAGAAAACTCTTTTTATTCATAAAGGAGATACTTTAACATCTGTCTTAGTTACCTCTGGTATTGAGAGAGGTCAAGCACATGAAATCGCCGAACTTCTAAGAAAAGCTTTTAATCCTAAAGACCTTCGTCCCGATCATGAAATTCATATAACTTTCATTCCTATTCCTGAAAAACAAGGGGCTTATGATTTGCAATCCCTTTATTTCCGTCCATCGATTAGCGAAGAAATTTGGATAACGCGAACTGATAATGGTCCTTTTATCATTGAAAAACTGCCCGTGAAGCTTGATCACGTTGTAAAAGAAGTAACCGGAAAGATCCATGACAGTTTTTATATGGATGCAGGGAAACAAGGCGTTCCAAAAAGAATACTCCATGAGTTCATTAAAGCATTTAGTTATGATGTTGACTTTCAAAGAAGCTTTCATGTTGATGACGAATATGCTTTGGTGTTCGACCTTTATGCAGATCCTAATACACAACGCGAAGAAGCCGGAGATCTTCTGTATGCAATGTTAACTTTGCAAGGTAAAAAGCTTTCTATTTATCGTTTTAAAACTAAAAGTGGTGATTATGCTTATTTTAATGCAAAAGGTGAAAGTGTCCGCAAAGGACTCTTACGAACCCCTATTGATGGGGCTCGTATTTCCTCAGGATACGGAAGTCGTAAACACCCTATTTTAGGATATACTAAACAGCATAAGGGAGTCGACTTTGCAGCTCCTATCGGAACACCTATTATGGCTTCAGGTGACGGTGTTATTGAAAAAGCAGGTCCCTGGGCAAGTTATGGAAATTATATTCGTATCCGACATAATAGCGAATTCTCAACTGCTTATGCACATTTAAGTCGGTTTGCAAATGGGATCCGTGCAGGGAAACGTGTTAAACAAGCTCAAATCATTGGGTATGTTGGAATGACAGGACGCACAACAGGCCCACATCTGCATTATGAGCTTTTACGGCATAACGTCCAAATTAACCCTTCAAGCATTAAAATGTTACCAGCGGGCAAATTAACTGGACAAGAACTAAACAAATTTATAGTACATAAAGAGGAAGTTGATAAAAAATACCAATCTCTCTACGAAAAAAGAGCTACACTAGAGAAAAAAGTTTCTGCTCCCGAAATCACGCCTGCGCCCTCGCCTCAGTCGTAAATTTGGTAAGAAATTCCTTAATAAAAAATTAATCTTTATTAAGCACAGCCTTATAGTAATCTTCTTTGATTATCCAAAAATATTGAAACTTATGCACAAGCCTTACTACGGTCTTTCTATGTCAATACATTTTTTTTATTATAAGAAAAAATTTTACTTGCTTTAAAAATAAACTTAGAGTTTCCAGGCTTTTTTCGATTTGCTTAAAATTTAAGCAACTTAGCCTCAGTCGAAGATCTCTCAGGGAATTTTACCTTTATCTATGGTTTATCCACAGACTTATTCACAAATTCTGGGGATGAAAATATTTTAGGGTGTATGATCAATTTTAAGCTCATTTTAATAACTTTATATAAAACAGAAAATAGATGAGATAAGCGAGCGATAAATCTTTTGATTGACATTAGAACAATCTCTTCCAAAATGGTCCTATGACACATTCTCCTTCTTTTCAGACATCCTTAGAACAGGGTGTTTCTATCATCGCCATGCATGTAAAAACATTGTCACCCTCTCCCGGTGTTTACCGCATGATTAACCAGCAAGCAGAAGTCTTATATGTTGGAAAGGCCAAAAATTTAAAAAAAAGGGTTCATAGTTATACGCAAGCCTATCGCCTTCCTAATCGTCTTCAACGTATGGTCGCTGAAACTCATACAATGGAATTTATTACCACCCATACTGAAGTTGAAGCCCTCCTCCTTGAAGCTAACCTGATTAAGCGTTTAAAACCTCGGTATAATATCCTCCTAAAAGATAATAAATTTTTCTCATATATTTTATTATCAAACCATGAATGGCCTAGCCTTACAAAGCATCGTGGCGCAAAAACACTTCCTGGCACTTATTTTGGCCCTTTTGCCTCTACGTATGCTGTTAATCAAACACTCACCACGATGTATAGAATTTTTAAGCTACGCTCCTGTAGCGATAGTTTTTTTGCAAGTCGCAAAAGGCCTTGCCTACAGTATCATATTAAAAGATGTACCGCTCCCTGTACGCGCTATATTAAGGCTTCTGATTATGAAGAATCGGTCCAGCAAACAAAATCATTCCTTGAAGGTAAATCGCATGAGCTTCAACAAAATCTTAGTCAACGTATGCACGAATCAAGTGAATGCCAAGATTATGAAAAAGCAACCCATTATCGAGATCAAATTCGTGCCCTTACTCAAATCCAGGCGCAACAAAATATTAATACAGCTCTAAAAGAAGATACAGATGTCATTGCAATTGCGTCTCATGGCGAAACAACATGTATTCAGATCTTCTTTTTCCGCCATGGCAGCAATTTTGGAAGTCATAGCTTTTTTCCTGAGCACACAAAGGATTTATCAATAGAAGAAGTATTGGCTAGCTTCCTCACTCTTTTCTATCAAGATACGCTTCCCCCTCAAGAAATTCTTTTAAGCCACCCTTTAAAAGAACAGGGTCTCGTGGAAGAAGCCCTTTCATTAACGGCCGAACGGAAAGTAAATATTAGCATACCACAGCGAGGACAGCGCGTAAAAATCTTAAGACAAGCTCTTGAAAATGCTGATGAAGCCCTCGCACGCCATCTCTCTTCGAATCGTTCCCAGTTAAAAATTTTAAATGAAGTTGCAGATGTTTTTGGACTCACAAATATGCCCCAACGGATTGAAGTCTATGATAATAGTCATATCCAAGGAACCAATGCTATTGGGGCGATGATCGTCGCAGGCTCACAAGGGTTTGATAAAGCTAGTTATCGTAAATTTACAATTAAAATAGATGAAGAAGGTGCGCCAACTCCAGGAGATGATTACGGCATGATGAGAGAAGTTATTCGGCGGCGTTTTTCAGGTTCTTTAGCTCAAGATCAATCTCGCAATCCCTTCCCACACCTTCTTCTCATTGATGGCGGAATAGGCCATCTTAATGCGGTTTATGAAATCCTTGAAAATTTTGGACTTTCTATTCCTGTGGTTGCCATCGCAAAAGGACCAGAAAGAAATGCCGGAAAAGAAACTTTTTTCCAACCTGGTCGTGCGCCCTTTTCTCTTGAAAAGCATAAAACAGTCCTTTTTTATCTCCAACAATTACGCGATGAAGCGCATCGTTTTGCAATTACTTTTCATCGACAAAAAAGAACAAAAACAATTGAACGTTCCATGCTTGATGATATTTTAGGAATTGGGTCGCATCGTAAAAAATCTCTACTGCGCCATTTTGGATCTACACGTGAAGTTGCTCGGGCTGGTATTGAAGATCTACAATCTGTAAAAGGAATTAGTGCAAGTTTAGCTCAAAAAATATATGATTACTTTCATTAAAGAATCCAAATAATTTTAAAATCCAAATTAAAGAAGGAGAAATAAGTAAGTGTTAGCAGGTTTACCAAATTATCTGACGCTCTTTCGCATTATTCTTATTCCTGTGGTTGCGGCTTTATTTTATTTAAATTCAAACCTAGGATATTGGATTGCAAGCTTCTTTTTTGTGATCGCTTGTATTACAGATTTTTTAGATGGCTATTATGCACGCACACTCAGGCAAACAACGCAATTAGGCCGATTTTTAGATCCAATGGCCGATAAGCTATTAATTGCATCAACATTGTTACTATTGGTTGGGTTTGACCATATTAAAGGGATTTCACTTATTCCTGCTATCATTATTTTATGCAGAGAACTTCTAGTTTCTGGCCTTAGGGAATTTTTAGCCGAAACCAAGATTTCTATGCCTGTGACTCAACTTGCAAAATGGAAAACAGCCCTTCAGATGACCTCTCTGACTATTCTCATTGCCGCTACTCCTCTCACTGACTTCTTATATCTACGTATTTTAGGCACATTTGGGTTGTGGGCTTCTGCAATTCTAACACTCATTACAGGCTACGATTATTGTCGCTTCGGTTTAAAATATATTTCTAATGATCATCGAACAAATTTTTCCCGATAAATGATTAATCGGGAAAAGATCAAGATTTTAGCATACTTTGCATTCAACACTTGATTCAATGGCAAGGCTGATGCTATATACCAATATTCCTTTGGTGAGGGCGCTTAGCTCAGCGGGAGAGCGCTACGTTGACATCGTAGAGGTCACTGGTTCAATCCCAGTAGCGCCCACCATTATAATGAATTTTACATCCCTAATATCAGATAAGTTTTTGGAATGAATTCTCTTTTCCCTAACCCAGATATACTTTACCCCATCAAAGACGTAAAACGTACATGTTTTCTTAAAAACATTATTACAAATCCTCAAATCATTGTAGGTGATTACACGTATTATGATGATCCAGATGATGTCTATAATTTTGAGAAAAATATTTTGTATTTATTCGATTTTATGAAAGACAAGCTTATAATTGGTAAATTCTGTCAAATTGCAACAGGTGTCAAATTTATTATGAATGGTTCTAACCACGCTATGGACGGAATTTCTACCTACCCTTTTAGAGTTTTTGGAGAATCCTGGCAGACGGCAAGCATGAATGCTGTTAGCAAAGGAGATACTGTGATTGGAAATGATGTTTGGATAGGTAATTCTGCGACAATCATGCAAGGCATTAACATTGGCCATGGAGCCATCATTGGAACAAATGCTCTTGTAACAAAAAATGTTGAGCCTTATACAATTGTTGGTGGCAATCCGGCACAGCTCATTCGTAAACGCTTTGATGAAGAAACAATCTCTTTTCTGCTAGATTTAGCATGGTGGGATTGGCCTGTTGAGAAAATCACGCTTTTCTTAGAAGCGATTACAACTGGAGATATTCAAGCTCTAAAAGGGCAATAATCTTAAATTATTAACTCTTAAAAAAATACCTCGTGATGTCTTATTAAGTAGGAAAAAGTTCTTACATCTTTGAAAGTCCAAACTAGGTATTCTTAAGAGTGCTTCAAAAGTATTACAATTTATTGAGCACTTGCTGTATACATTTTTTCCTGACGGTACTTCTGAAAAGGGAGACAAGGAGTTCCCTCTTGCTCAATAAAATAACACACCCGTTGAGCAGCTTCTTTGCTAAAACCAACCAAACGAGCTCTATAAGGATTCCCTTGTTTACGGGTTGCACGTGCAATAGAAACTTGTCCTTCTTCAATATCGTCGGGAAGTTTTGCAAGTAGACGAGCCGCGGTCATATGAGCTTGATTGGCATTCTTAAAAGTTCCGATTTGAACTCCCCATTCATCTTGTTTTTCCTTTTTTATCTTATTTGGAGAAGTAGTTAGAGCATTTTTCTTTTTTAAAGCATTACTTGGAGTATTATTAGGCGTTGCCACTGATGGATAACTAATACGTTTTACTTGAGGCAATCCAGCAGGGGAAAAACTATTCATTTGTTGCAAAGGATTTTCTGAAACTATCCGCGGATTCGGCAATTCATGAAGATCACTCTGTTCAATAAATTCGGGATCCAAACGTGGTTGCTTGAATTTTGTAAATCCTTTATTTGTTAAGGAAATAACTCGCTGATCTCGCCATCTTGAGGTCTCTCCCCCCATGACAACTGTAATAAGCCTATTCCCATTCCGAATAGTTGATGTGGAAATATTGAAACCAGAAGCACAAATAAAGCCTGTTTTCCCTCCATCCAGACCTTCAACTTTTCCTAAAAGTTTATTGTGATTGGCGTGAACAATACCATTATAAGTAAAGCTTTTTTGACCAAAATAGTGTTTATAATAGATTGGAAAGTCACGTATAACAATCTGCAAGAGTTTTGCCATGTCAGCTGCTGTCGTAATTTGTTGTTTGTTAGGAACACCAGAAGCATTTTTAAAGAGTGTACTCTTAAGCCCCAACTGTCGAACTCTCTTTGTCATCTGTTGAGCAAAGGCAGCCTCTGAACCAGAGAGATGTTCCGCAACTGCCACAGCAATATCATTTGCTGATTTAGTCACAAGCGCAAGAATGGCATGTTTAACTGAAATTGTTGAACCAATAGGGATCCCTAACTTAGTTGGAATTTGACGCGCTGCATGAGCAGAAATTTTAAGCTTGGTATCAAGTTTAACCCGACCTTGGTTTAGGGCTTCAAATAACATATAAAGAGTTGCAACTTTTGTTAAAGAAGCAGGATGAACACGACCATAGGCATTTTCTGCATGCAAGACTTTCCCGCTATAGGCATCCATAACATAAGCAGCGTATTTTCCCGCAGTTACAGAATTATGAATGAGGAAGAATAATGAGAAAAAGATTGTTATAAATGTTTGGTTTATCCACCGTGTTTTCATAAATAACGAACCTTTATTTTTCTAATGACTTACTTATAAGGATTAATTTTTAATCAAAATTTAAAGAAGGTCAAGCAAAAGCTGCTTATCTTCTTCAGAAATTTTATTCTGTTAAATTATTTTTTAGAGGCTGCACACGAAGAGCAAGAATCGCCGCAATACTTATGACAACGATATAAAAAGCAGGCGCTATAACCCAGTTAGTTAAATGCCAAAACCAGAGACAAAGCGCTGGTGCTGAACGACCAAATAGCTCTGATCCAAGGGCATATCCTACCCCTGTAAGAAGATAAGTTTCACGCCCTTTAAATGATTGTATAAACCAAGCTTGCAATGAGGCAGAAAAACCAAGACCACAAAGAACAATCCACAAGCGAATTAATCCGACCCCAAACATATTGCTATAAGGAATAAGCGCAAAGAATGGAATTGCTGTAATGGCAAGAAGCAGAGCTATAAAAATCATTGTTCTTCGGACACCAAAAATATCAGAAAACTTTCCAAATAAAGGTAAAAGACACATATCTAAAGCTAACAATATTGTATTAAATTTTAAGGCGTCCCCGAACGTTAATGATGTTACTTGAGTAACAAAAATATTCATAAAAACAAAAGGAATTGCATATGTCACATAGCTTAGACTTGATACAGCAATAATTCTGAACAAATCTTTTTTGCGTCTTATTAAAGTTTCTACTATTTTCAACGAACTGGGAGAATTCGGCTTTACAGCAAACATCTCTTGTTTGATTTGATATCTTAGATAAAGCCCTAAAATTCCTGTAAAAAAACTCAATAAAAAAGGAATTCTCCAATATAGATCCGCAAAGTTTGAAAAAGAAACCAATGTTGCTGCAAAGGACGCCAAAAGAATTCCCGCAACTGTTGAACTTTGATAGATTCCATTTGCTTGACCTTGAATGATAGAGGGCACATTCTTTAACATTAACAAAGGTGCTACAGTTGATTCACCCGCAGCAAAAAAACCTTGGGCGACTCTGAGAAGTACAAGCGCTAACGGTGCAAAAACACCTATCTTCTCAAAAGATGGTAGAATCCCTATTCCTCCTGTTGTTAACGCAACCCCCCACAATGAAAAGATGAAAGCCTGTTTTCCGCCTTTCTCACCACTCAATTTTCCAAAAAATAAGGCCCCTAAAGGGCGCGTCACAATAGAAACCGATAAAAGGCTATAGGCATAAATAAGAGCAACAACAGGGTCGTCATTAGGAAAAAAGAGAGGCGCCATGTAAGGCGCTAAAAAACCGTATAAGGCTGTATCGTAATGATCGAGACTGTTGCCAACAATTGTCGATAAGAAGATTTTATTTTTTAGAATAGATGAGCGCACATTTGATTTGATCTGCATTTCACTCTCCCTTCGCAGGCATTATCCTGAACAGGTTGTAAGGGTTTTTCTCAGCGAGCTTTTCTAAAGCTTGCACCCCTGGTGTTAGCAAGTAGATGTAAATTTCTTAATTCATAAAAGCAAGAATAAACTTAGAAAATTTTAAAAACATACATGCATTTATATTCCTTATTACCACAAATGCATGCTTTTTAAAGAGAAACTATTTCAAATAGTATCTTTGTTTTTCTATATCCAAAATCAATTGATATTGGATATTTCTTTAGAAATATTCTTTTAAATTAAATTGTAACTTGATCTTATAATTCTTATATTTTCTTCAAAACTAACGTCATCCATTCATCAATGGGGTATCGGTCTATTTCTTTAAATGAAAATGCTTTGTAAGCATTTCCTACAGCCTCTGCTTGTGTTGCAAGAAGTCCTGACAAAATAATAATCCCTTTTTCACTGACATAACGGTCCATATCCGAAGCCAACAGAATCAAAGGATCCGCAAGAATATTGGCAGTTATAAGGTCATAAAGAGCTTTATTTTTAAGGATTTCAGATTGAAACCCCTCTGAAAGATAGCAAGTTACTTGCGACTTAAGATCATTTTCAAAGACATTAGATGTTGCCTTCTCAACTGCCTCTATGTCGTTGTCAGACATTGTCACATTTATATTAAATAAACGCGCGATTGCCATTCCAAGTATACCCGTCCCACAACCTAAATCCAAAGGATTAAGAGGAGCATATTTTTCTTCTTTAAGTTTCTCTAAAGCGAGAAGACATCCTTGGGTTGTTGCATGTTGTCCAGTTCCAAAAGCCGTGGCTGCATCAATTTTAAAAGAAATTTTGCCTTGTGGAATGGGCTCTTCATGATGGGATCCATACACATAAAAATTTCCAATGGTAAGCGGAGGAAAAGCTTTACGATTTTCTGAAAGCCAATCAATCTCAGGAACTAATGACAAACTTAAATGAGGTGTCTCTATCCCTTCTTTTTCAGACGTTTCTTTGAAAAGATAGTTTAGGACTTGTAAATTGGGGCTAAAATCAAAGAGAACTTCTATGTGCCACTGGTCGGGATTTTCTTTTTGTTCAAAAGTAGACACTCCAAGGTGGTCTTCTCCTAAAATCTCTTCAAATAAGATGATATGTGTTTTTTTGCAGTGGAATTCGAGTTTATAAAGCATTTTTCATTTCTTATTAAATTTATTTACGAACAACAAAAGAAGACATGACTTTCTTAAGCCCAGTATGTTCAAAATGAACATCTAATTTATCACCACTGATTTCTGTGACACGCCCATAACCAAATTTAATATGAAAAACGCGATCACCCAAAGAAAATGGCGACGTGGTTACTTTTGGCGCTATTTGAGAGTAAGAAATACCTGAGCGAGAAGACTCTTGTAAAGTAACCGCATCATCCCACCCTCTCCTTCCTCGACCAAAGATTCCTGGTTGATTGATAACTTCTATATGCTCACGGGCCAATTCATCAATAAAACGAGAAGGCATAGAACTCTGCCATTCCCCAGGAAGACGTCGATTGACTGCAAAAGTAATAATAGCACGTTTTTTGGCCCGAGTGAGCCCGACATAAGCTAAGCGCCTTTCTTCTTCCAGCCCACCTTCGCCAGCTTCCGTTAAAGCCCGTGGATTCGGAAAAACTCCTTCTTCCCATCCTGCAAGAAAAACAGTATCAAATTCGAGCCCTTTAGCCGCATGTAGCGTCATAAGACTCACCATATCTCCTTGCGAGGCTGCACTATTTTCCATAACCAAACTGACATGTTCTAAGAAAGATGCCACACCTTCAAATTGACCCACAGCAGCTGCAAATTCTTTTAGGTTTTCAAGTCGCCCTGGCGCATCTGGAGATTTATCCTCAAGCCACATAGCCGTATAACCAGATTCATCGAGGATAATGCCTGTTAACTCTTTTGGAGGAACTTTCTCTAACATGTTACGCCAACGATCAAAATCTAATAAAAGAGAATTAAGGGCGGCTTTAGCTTGTCCTCTTAACTCATCTGTTTCCAACAGTATGCGTGTCGCCTCCACTAAGGAAATAAGATTTATTCGTGCATAAGCATGTAAAGTTTGGAGAGTTGAATTCCCTATACCTCGTCGAGGTGTATTAATAATGCGTTCAAACGCAAGACTATCATTGGGCTGTATCACCACACGTAAATAAGCAAGGGCATCTCGGATTTCCTGACGTTCATAGAAACGAGGTCCTCCAATAACTCGATACGGAACTCCTAAGGTAATAAAACGGTCTTCAAATTCTCGCATTTGAAAGCTCGCACGAACAAGAATAGCAATAGAAGATAAATTCTCATTTTTTCGATGGAAATTTTCTATTTCTTCTCCCACAAAACGAGCCTCTTCTTCACCATCCCAAACTCCTCTTACCTGAACAAGCTCCCCTCCATCCCGTTGCGTACGAAGTGTTTTTCCCAAACGACTATTGTTATGTGAGATAAGCGTAGAAGCCGCACCTAAAATTTGAGGGGTCGAACGATAATTTTCTTCCAAACGTATAATTTTAGCCCCCGGGAAATCTTGTTCAAATTTTAAGATATTTCCTATTTCTGCACCACGCCAACCGTAGATTGATTGATCATCATCTCCCACACAACAGAGATTATTCTGATTCCCCATCGCTAAAAGCCGAAGCCATAAATATTGAACAATATTGGTATCTTGATACTCATCCACAAGGATATATTTAAATTGTTCTTGATAAGTTTTGAGAATATTCTGGTGTGTTGTAAATAAGGTGACTGTTAAAAGTAATAAATCTCCAAAATCAACAGTATTCAAAATTTGAAGACGTTGTTGATAATCTTTATAAATTTTGAGGGTATTTTCATCTCCTACGTAACCAGTTTTACCCATTTGAGTCGCTGTTACTTTTTCAGGTAATAAACCTCTATCTTTCCAGCGGCCTATAGCCCCCAATACCTGGCGAGGAGGATAACGCTTGTCATCTAATTCTTCCGCCTTCAAGAGTTGCTTTATCAAACGAAGTTGGTCATCTGTATCCAAAATCGTGAAATTAGATTTAAGACCAATAAGCTCTGAATGATGCCGCAGGATACGAACGCATAAAGAATGAAATGTTCCTAACCATAAACCTTCAGCTGAGTGCCCTATAAGGCGGTTAAGTCTCTCCTTCATTTCTTGAGACGCTTTATTCGTAAAAGTTACAGCAAGGATTTGAGAAGGCCACGCATGACGATGCAATAAAATATGAGCTATTCTGCTTGTTAAAACGCGTGTTTTTCCTGTGCCTGCTCCCGCTAAAACAAGTACCGGACCATTTATGGTTTCAACAGCAATACGTTGCGCCTCATTAAGGTTATTGAGATGCTGCTCATTCATATTTTCTCTTTCGAATTCTTGGGAAGAGGCTTGTAATTCTTTACTTGGAAACATTTAAGTACTTCTACGATAATAAAATAATATGACCTATGTTCTCATAGCATACCTTACCTATACATCCCAATAGCTTTAATATATTATTTATAGAGCCAAAAGATTATTATTCTAGAGAAGCTTTTTTGTAGCATATTAAATAGCTTTTTAAGGCTTCTCTTAGGTCATCAAAAGAAATGTCCTCAAGATAATTCAGTTCTTCAGAAGTTAAAGAAACATCTTTAAATATCTTTTTTTCTAAAAATGGCTTCGACCCTAATTTATATAAAACTTGCTTAATTTTAAACCGAGTAACAGCTTGATAACCAAAATAACTATTTATTTTATCTATAATTAAAGGGGCACCATATTCAATTAAGAGCCCTGAAGATATTTGTACATTCAGGTGAAGTGTCCCTTCTGTCTTTTTTCCTTGAGGAAAAACTAATTTTTCAGGTGAGCATTTTTCACTCAATTCTGGCCCAACAATTTTACCCCACTCCAAGAGGATCTCAGCCTGAACAAATCCTTTTTTTTCAAAGGTAGGCTTGACAAGTTTTGGTAAAAGCTTTGCAATAAATTGAGCTGAAGAAGTTCTAACTTGTTTCATCCATGAAACATAGCAGATCTGCTAATATTTGCAACAGCTGGTCCCAACAAGACAATCAGTAAGCAAGGGAAACTGAAAAGCGCTAAAGGCAGAGATAATAAAACAGGAAGGCGAGCCGCTTTTGCTTCTATTTCTAAAATTTTATGTTTTGTAAATTCTTGAGAAAGAACTGTCAGCGTATTTCCAATAGAAGCACCTTGTTCTTCAGCTTGAATAATACTTGAGACAAGGATATGAACCAAAGGAATATCAACGCGACGTGCAAAATTGCGAAAAGCAATATGACGATCAGGAATAAGGTCCAATTCAATCGAAACTTGGGTCAACTCTTTGCACAAGTCTGGGTTAATCGTCGCGATTTCTTCTGCTATTTTTTCCAAAGCTCCGTCAATTGTCAGACCTGCTCGAACACAAACCCCTAAAAGATCGACAACAAAAGTCAAATGTTTCTTCATTCTCGCATAACGTTTAGCAATCGTATAATCGAGTAGATATTCGAAAAAACGAATACAAATAAATAAAAACAACATAAAAATAACTAACTTAATTAACCAAGTTTGCTCATATATTTGGGGAACGGAAAAAATTAAAAAGAAGTACAATGATGTTCCTACAATAAAGCCTATCGTATTGGAAATGATATAGATAAGAAAACCATTCTCAGAGCTCCACCCTGCTTGTTCTAAGCGTAATTTATAACCATCGATTGTTCCCTGCAGTCTTGTTCTCAACGATGAGATAAAGCTTGATTCTGAAATTTTCTGAGAATTTATTGTATTGCTTAATGATACATTAGTGCCTTGTGGATTTTTTGAAAAAACTTCAAAGCCCCTTACTTTTTGGATCCGATCTTTTACATCTTCTGAGGCTGCCGTTTTAGTGAGAAAATGTACTAAAGAAATAAGAGTAATGGTTATTATAAGGATAAAACTAAGATTATTGCTTATCAGATCCATAAACATTTCAACTTAAACCTCAAATTTTATAATTTTTTTGACGGATATAATCGTTGCTGCCACAAGGCCAAATATTAATATTAAAAGCTTATTTCCTAGAGGATCGTGAAGAAAAAAATCTAAGTAGCTAGGGTTAGTTCTCATGACAGCAGCCCACACAACAAAAGGTATAGAAGTAAGAACAACAGCGCTTCCTTTACTTTCTGCTGAGAACACTTTTATTTTCATTCTAATTTCTTTTGTTTTATGCAACATCGTCACAATATTTTCTAAAACTTCATGCAGGCCACCTCCTGATTTACGCTGAATAATAAGGGCACTTGCGAAAAAAAAGAAATCTGGAACATTCACTCTGTGAGCCGCAGAATGGATAACTTTTTCAAAGGGGATACCAAAATCCAATTCATGCAGCATACGCGTAAATTCATCTTTTAAAGGTGCTTTTGTTTCTCTAATCACAACGGGAAAAGTTTTTTCAATTGTACTTCCAGCTTTAATACCTCGCGCAATAATATCTACGGCATGAGCAAGCTCATCAACAATTTTTGCTCTTTGTCTTGCCACCATAAACTCTATAAGCACATAAAATATAAGGAAATGTCCTATCAAACTTCCACCAATTGCAAGTAAGATATTAAAGTCTGTAAAAAATTTTACTGCCGAAAAATTGATACACCATGTTAGCAAGAAAGCAATAATTAACACTCGTATTTCTAATTTGAGGCCGCTTTGATGAATCCATAGATAAAACTGCTCTACTTTTTTAGGATTACGAAGAAGATACTGTTTTAATTTCTTTTCTATAAGTGTTTGCTTGGTCGGAATTTTTTTAAAATTCTCTTGATTCAAAAAGGTCGTATCTCTTCCTTCTAACATTTTATTAATCCGAGATTGTAGATTAGTTTTCTTTTCAACTAATTCATTAATGCCATACACGAGCCCCAAGATAATCAAAAATAAGATTAAACTACTATATAAGAAGATATCTTGATTCATGATGAGATCAATTTTAAGAAGTTATTTAAAGCATTTCCAGCACCATGATTTTCTATTTTTTCACATAATTTTTTTGGTAGATCTTGGAACTCAAAATCCCCTTTAATCTTTCCTTTTTCTTCCGTTATATTATTAAATAGAAAAACGTCTTGGATATTAATTTTATTATCCTCAAGTCCCGTAACACTACTTATTTGAGTGACTCGTCGCACACCATCTTTCATACGAGAGACATGAACGATTAAATCAATTGCATCTGCAATATAACCTTTCACAACTTGGTTAGGAAAATCATGACCTGCCATGAGCAACATATTTTCTATTCGATGAAGAGCTTCCCTTGTATTATTGGAGTGTAACGTTGACATAGAGCCATTATGTCCTGTGTTCATCGCTTGTAACATGTCAAATGCTTCAGCTCCTCGACATTCCCCAATAACAAGGCGATCTGGCCTCATTCGTAAAGCATTTCTTAAAAGATCACTGATAGTAATAAGACCTGCCCCTTCCATATTTGAAGGCCTACTCTCTAATCTAACAACATGAGGTAAAGATAATTTCAACTCGGCAGAATCTTCAATAGAAACCACTCTTTCTGAAGGATCTATAAGCCCAGATAAAGCGTTTAAGAGAGTTGTCTTTCCAGCACCTGTTCCTCCAGAAATAATAATATTAAGGCGTGCTTCAGCTGCCATTTTTAAGAACTCAGCCATCTTGGGAGAAAGGCTATTATATTGTACTAAATCATTTAATTTTATGTTTTGTTGCTGGAATTTACGTATAGAAATAGAAGCTCCCCCTAACGCAACAGGAGGAATAATGATATTAACACGACTTCCATCTTGCAAACGTGCATCAACCATCGGGCTCAATTCGTCGATACGCCGCCCTACTTGGCTCGCAATTCTCTGTGCAATCTGTAAAACATGTTTTTCATCTCGAAAAACAATATCTGTTTTAAAGAGCTTTCCAAATCTTTCCACAAAAACAAGATCATAAGAATTTATAAGAATGTCATTTATAGTTGAGTCTTTAAGTAAAATTTCAAGAGGCCCTAACCCCACCATATCATCCATAATATCATTAATGATATCTTGTAACTCTTTCCGACTTACTTGGGCTTGATGTTCTTCTGAATATTCTAAGACATAATGCTCAATTTCATGTCTTAGTTCCGAACTTGGCATTTTTGCCGCTGCAACTAAATCAATGTGCTTAATAATACGATCAAAAACTTTTTCTTTAAAAATCACAATATTTGGAGATTGATTAACCACTTTTGTTTTATAGTGATTATTTTCTTGAGAACTATGGCCCCCTTGTTTTACCGCATTCATCTTATCTGTAGGGCCTGAGTTTAATAAAGAGACCTTTTGGGGAGCTGTATCAACGAATTCTGATATTTCTTTACGACCAAACCCTGACATCATTCCCTCTTTTCTTCATTTATTGATTCGAGGATATCGCAATAGGCTTAAAAAAAACTTAAAATTTTAAGTTTTTTAGATATCCCAAAATGCCTTTAAATTCTTTATGATTCATCTCTTTTCCTAATAATCGATTTACGATCGCTAAAACCCCTTTGTAAACTGACCCTTTCATCTTATTGGCAAGGGGAATCCCATCTCTTAAAGCTTCCAAAGGATTGAGAGGATCAAAAGCTATTTCAAGGGTAACTTTATGCTGCAGAGCTTCTTCAAACATTTCGCGAGTTAATTCTCCTGCCTTATACTGATTTAGCTTGTTTGCAATAATAATGATCTCTTGATCTGGCACCAAACGGTCTTTACAAAGCTCTAAAAATCTAGATGTTTCTTTGAGACCTATAAGAGAATAATCCGTTGTCACAACAACAATATTTGATCTTTGCAACAAAAATGTATTTGATGGCGTTGAGAAATTTCGCGGCAGATCAGCCAAAATGAAGTGAACATTAGAGAGTAGTTCTTGTGTTATTGATTCAATCGCTTTTAAACCAATATCTGGCTGGTCTTGTAGAGATGTTTGAGAACTTAAAATCGTAAGATTTTGCCCAACATGCGTCATAGATCTATTGATTAAAGTCTCATCAATACGCTCAGGTGTTTCAAAAAGTTCTTGCAATCCTACGGAAGGTTCTAGATTAAAAAAATGCGGAATAATTCCTAATTGAATATCTAAATCTATAATACTAACTCTTTTGCTTTCTTTCTCTGCAAGCACCCATGCGCTATTCGCAACTAAAGTTGAGACACCAACCCCACCATGCGACCCAACGAATGTCACCAATTTACCAGATTTATTAAATTTTCCTGGTTGAGCGACTTTTTTATCCCCTACCAGAATATGCTCTAGAGCCTTAAAAATATGAGCTGACGTTAAAGGCTTAACAAGATAATCTTTGATCCCCAAATGTATTAAATCTCTAAAAAGACCGACCTCATTACGATTCCCAACAGTAATAACTTCTACACCAGGTTCACAAACTTCCGCTAACTTCATCATATCTGTCATTGGAAGTTTTGAATCACTAATATCGACGACTAAAACATCTGGTGATTGATTAGCTTTGAGATATTTTAGACACTCTTCTATGCCCCCTTTTTTGACCTCTAAAGAAAGCCCTAAATTATTCAAGGATGTCGCCTGCATAACCTCAATTGAAGTATCATCAGATAAAAAACATAGTAAGGTGTTTAAATTATTATCTTTACTCACGTGAGAACCTCTTTTCTTCTCTATTGTGCCTTGTCAAATCTTTCAACTTTTATTGCTTTTATTTTATCTGTTTGATAGCGCTCAATACTCATACTATTATATTGACCATCAGAACTTTTTAGATCTTTCCCAGCAATCAAATCTTGGGGATCAGTAACCATTTGTGCTAAATTATGGTTTGTTGTGTAACCAAAATTTTCTTCTCCTTCTGGCGCAACTGAACCATCCATCACTTGCCCCCATCCTGGACTCTTGAGAGCTTGCCGATCATACCATTCCACCTCAATAACAACCATCTCAGGCTCCCATTTCACCTGTGAAATCGCCCCATTAATTTTATCCAGGATTTGAATCGAAGAATTTGGAATCCCTAAACGATCAAGAATTCGAACCAAATGATTAATCCGTGCTTTTGTTAGAGAGTTTTCCCCCGCAGACTTCAGATGAGGCCCTACAATATTTATTCGAATATCTTGTATTTTTTGAGCTTTCTCAACCTTGTCTTTAAGATCAAGAACCTCCTTAGTCGTCAGCTTAACTCGATGTTTTGATTTATAGTGAATTAATTGAGAGGCAGTTCTCTTCTTTACTAAAGGTTCTTCAGGACGAGTATAACTTATGTTTTTCTCCATATAACATCCCGGTAACATAACAGAAGAAGTTAGGAGTAGTGCAGCTATTTTCTTAAACATATTATTCCTCTTATTCTACGTTAAAACCAGCAACACCAAAGAGCTGATGCTCGGAAATTTCTTTACCATCTTGATCTGGTCTTACATTTTTTCGGTTAAGTCTTTTCATAAAAAGTGTTTCCAAATTAGAAGCATATTTTATACCATCTGTTGGTAATTGAAGTGCTTTTGGATCTGAATTAGGTTCCACAATGTAAGGAGTCACAATGATTACAAGTTCACTCTGTTCACGCTTGAAATCAGTCGATCTAAAGAGAGCACCTAAAACTGGAATATCTCCAAATCCAGGAAGTTGAGAATACGCATTTGCTGTACTAGCTGTAATAAGTCCAGCAATTGCTAAACTCTGACCACTGCCAAGTTCGACAGATGTTTCTGCACGTCTTGTTTTAAGAGCAGGAACTCGCACAGGAGCTGATGATGTACCTACCGGGATCGCAAGAGCATTACTATCATCTAATTCACTTACTTCTGGGCGAACTCTTAAATTAATAGAATTCCCAGAAAGCACTGTAGGTGTAAAAGCAAGACTTATACCAAATTGCTTAAATTCAATGGTAATATTGGTATCTTGAGGAACTGGAAAAGGAAATTCTCCTCCCGCCAAGAAGCTTGCTGTCTCACCTGAAACCGCAATTAAGTTTGGTTCTGCTAAAATTGTCCCCAAACCTTCTTGATCTAAGGCATCAATCAAAGCGCTAAAATTACTCACCCCATCATTGAATCCTGCTCCTACACTTGATAACTGAGGTATTCCATTATTTCGATCAAAAACACCGTTTACAATAGGAGCTCGTCCCGTCATCAAACCATACGTGAAATGAGCCGGAGAATTAATAGCAGATGACCAATTGATATTTAATTTATTCAGGGTTGATCTTCTGACTTCAGCAATTTTTACCTTCAATAAAACTTGTGTCTTGGTGCCAATCTGTAGATTGTTGATAATGTTATCTTTTGTTCCAATATGTTTTGCCGCAACATCGACAATCTTCTTTGCTGTCTCAGGTGTCGATATTTTTCCATTTAAAACAACCCCACCAGGCGTTGAGATTGTTTGAATATCTTCATAAGGATAAAGCGCTTTCAAGGTTTGATTAAGTTGCGCCAAATTATGCGTGACTTTGAGTTGAAGCTGTAAAATAAGCTTTCCTTCTTTATTGGTCGCAAATATAGTTGTTACACCGGGTTTATTTCCAAAAACATAGGCAACCCGAGGATTATTGAGTTGAACATCTGCAATCTCAGGATTTGCAACAAAAACCTCTGTAACTTGATCTTCGAGATGAATTGTTTCTGCTACATTCTGTTCAATTATCATTTCTTTAATTGCGTACACATTATTTATAAAAAATGTAAACCCAACTATATAAATAAAGAGCTTTGTTTTAGCCTTAATTAAATGATACATTTTTTATCCCTTTATTAATTTTATATCTTCTATTCATTAAAAGTAACTTGAGATTTATCTTTTCCTCGGATCATTGTTATAAGTTTTATTTTATCATCCACAGGGGCTTGCTCCACTTTCACAGGAGCCGCATTTTCATCTAAAGTTCCCTTAAAAGCACTGCGCAAACTAATAACAATTTCTCCGCCGCGGATCGAAGCTGCGAGATCTTCTGCCTGATCAGCCGTCACTTCTAACGTCATTGTTTTTGGTTGATCTGATTTATTTCCATCAACATTCTGTAAAGAACGATCTACAGCAAGGATTCGAACACCTTTAATGATTGTTTGCCCAAAATATCCTTCACCACGTTCTTGAGACCTTTTAGGAATCACAACATCGATAAGATCTCCCGGAGCGATAAAACCTGGAGCGTTAGCTATTTTTGAAAAAGGAATTGTAACGCCTCTCATCCCTGTCCGAATAATAGCTGATAGGATGCTTTTTCCAGGACTTACAACATTTGAGAGCTTAACAGGTTCATTAGCTAAGATCGCAAATCTTACAGTAGATCCATTAAGAGTCTTTAATTCTTCTGTTTTATCTTTTGTAATATAATTCGGATTTAAAGCGTCAGTAGGCCATTCTTTCCAAACAAGTTTATCAACAGAGATAATTGTGCCAGGAGATAATTCTGTCGGCGCTGTTAAGACAAGAACTATATTCTCTTGGGCTTTTTTAGCGGCAGATTTATTATTCTTGTTAAAAAAGCTTTGCAATAACAAAGACAGTAAAACAGCAAAAACTAAGGACCCCAGAACGAGTAATATACTTTTAGATCTCATTTTAAGCCCCCCAAATTTTTATGTAGGTTATAACGAAACATCCCCCACATATTGCGACACCATAAGGAAGAATTACCTTTTTGCTTTCTGGTGAACGGCTTTCTTTAAAAGGCAATTCTTGATATCGTTTATAAAACGTCCACAGAATTCCATCCTGAAGAAACTTAGTTAAAAATATATTTATTTTTAGACGAATTTTATCTATTTCATCTGACCATTTGAGATAAAAGATTCCTAAAAAACATCCCAAAATACTTGTAGCCAAGATAAATAAAAGAAAATTTGAGTTCTCTGACCACAAAGCAGAAGCCGCTAAAAGCTTTGCATCACCGGCTCCAAATACTCGAACAGCATAGAGTAAAAAACTTACTATTAGAGTTCCTGAAGCCAAAAGAACAGCCTCTGTAATGCTTTCGAGAGGATAAAAAATAGCCCCTCCCATAAAGAAACACAAAACCATAAGGATACAAATTATATTGGGAATACGAAAAAAGAGGAAATCAAAGACTGCCGCACAACAAGCTAACAGGCTAAAAATAATATAAAATGTCTGCACTTTTTATCTCTCCCCCTAATTTCCAAAACTTTTAATTAACGTTGACTTAAATTGTGATTAACCATATCCTTCAACTTATTAAATTTTTGTTAATGCAATAGAATTATATGAAAAGTAGATTTTTATTTCAAAATAATGTATTACTTACTTATAATAATAAATAAAGGCCAAATAAATGAAGTTTAAGATCGAAAATTTTACCCCTCTATTACTTGCCTCAATATTAATGTGTGGGTGTGCAGATCACGAAAAAAACTATGTCGATAGTTCTTCAGCTTCTTTATTAAGAATTGCAGAATCGATGCAAAAATCTCAAGATTTTACAACGGCTAAAAAACTTTATCAGCAAATTTTAGAGACCTCTCCTGATCATGTAGACGCTCAGATTGGCCTTGCCACAATGCTTACTAAAGAAGGAAAAATAGAGGAAGCGATACAACTTCTTGAGGAAGCAACAAAACTTCATCCTCAACATCTTCCTGCCTTAAAAGCCCTTGGAAAGATTTATATCGCGACAAATAAAAGCGAGAAATGTGAAATTGTTTATAAGACAATGAATCAAATTGCCCCCACAGATGCTCTTATTCTCAACGGCTTGGGTATTTGTTCAGACCTTAAAAGTCAGCATCATCAAGCTCAAATATGGTATAAAAAAGCGCTTGAAATAGAGCAAAATAATATCAGCATTCAATCGAATTTGGGCTTATCTTTAGCTCTAGAAGGAAAAATTGAAGAAGGGATTAATTACCTAACTAAATTAAGCCAAAATCCTAAGGCAACGCCAAATGTGAAACATAATCTTGCAGTGGCCTATGCCTTGGCAGGTGACAGCCAAAAAGCAAATCAATATTTTAAAGATGGCCTTGATCAAAAATCTATCCAAAAAAATATTAATTTCTTATCGTCTCTTAGTACGCAAGAAAATTCAACCTTAACAATTAAACCCTCAAAACTTGAATCTCAAGAATCTCCAAAAGGATCGAGTAAGCCTCTTAAAAATAAAAAGAAAAATCTCACAAAAAAACAGATAAATTCTTCTTCTGCAGGTTTCAATCTTCCCCAAAAAAGCGCTGAAACTCCTTCTATCCAGCCAAAAAATTCTGACGCAAAAAAACCTCTAAAATCCGAAAAAAAAGAACCTTTACTCAACAACAATAATTTTCTTGACGGTTTCTCCGATTTGACTGAAGAACGTGTTTAATTGAGTTGAATTTTCAGCTTGAAAAGCCCATTCAGCTTTGCTGGCGCATTGTTTATAAATCGTTTTTGCTTGTGAATCAGACACTTGAAAGGTTACCGTAAATATCTGAATACCCGCTGCCTTAATCTTAGTGCATAAATCTATTAACCGATTATCTATTTTCGTTCTTGTTTGTGAAATAGTGGTCGTCCCAAGAAGATTATCCTGAAGACGTCCATAGGCTGTAGGATCTCCAACGGGTTGGTACCCACTTTCATCGTACCAATTATTCTCACCATCGGTCATAATTAAAACATATTTTGTTATTTTATCATAAGCTTGCGGGCTAATACCATTCCATAAGCCGCTCCATTTAGGTGAGATCGTATTCCATCCCCACACAAGCCCTAAATTACCAAAAGTTCCCCCCCCATAGACAGGTTCAAATGTTGCTATCTTGGCCTTAAGCGCATCGCGATTATTCGTCAAAGGCATGATAGCAGGACCACAACTTCTATTAGGGCCAATCTTTACGCTCCCAATAGACGTCTTTACCGTCACGGTACCATTAGAATTTGCAACCCAATCATTATCGCCTTTACTTGAGCCATATTTCCCATAAGTTGACTCCGTATAGTAAACTGGCCATTTACGAGTTGAACTAGGGGCATCATCTTTATCCATTACGCTTCCTGTATCAACCGCTTTTACGCATCCTTCCCACGGAACTTTTTTAGGGAATGTATTGACAGTTGCGGGATCAGAAAGCCACGCCGTGTATTGGGTCCCGATGTTCACAGCTGCCACATAAGGCACGATGGAGATCGCCATATTTTCTTTTGTATTATCCATTCCATAAATAGTTGTAATAAGATTTGTGGCGGCAGTCTTAAGACCTGTCATTTTTCCATTTGAAGCCATCGACCCTGTCACATCTAAGACAAGAGCCATTTCAAACCCTTCAAATGAGCGTTGAACTTTCGAAAATGCATGAACTTGAAGTGATAAAACATCTGCAAATTTTCCAAGAATGGTTGGCATACTGCCGGAAACAGAAACGGTCACAAATTTTTGATCACTAGAAACACTTATTTGCGGTGTGACATTAACATCCTGAGTTCCATTAATAAAATTAGCATAAAATATTTTGCTTGCATTTGACTGCACATCACTAACGTTATAGCGCGCTCCCGCAAGTGCTGCCGCATCTGCAGCATAGGCTAACTGGGTATTAATATAAGAAGCCCGAGAAACCTCAATGGCAATTGCAGCAAAAATAATGAAAGGAACAAGAAGAAAAGCAAACATTATATAAACAGCACCGTCTTCGTTGCGCTTTATTTCTCTTATATATTTTTTTAATTCTCTTATCATTATCACTCAGCCTCTAATGAAATCATGCTTCCGACTCTCGGGACAAAAACAGAAGTATGATAAAGTGTTTTATTTGAGATAAATCCTGTAAAAATAATGGGCTTATATTGATAAAAGACTTCTGTCACGACAACAGCCATATCATTCAAGACCTTAAGATTATTAGGCATATTGTTTGGATAAGATCCCGCCGTGCCCAAACGACTTGTTGCACCATTTATTGGGACTTGCCAAGAAATAACCATTTTCGATGGATCCGTTGATAAACCACTATTATAAACTTGAGTAACAGCGATGCTCCCGCCTGTATTGAAATCAAAAAAAGGCTTTAGAAAAGAGCGTGCTGTATTTAAAAGTCCTGTAATTTCACTTTTCTTAATATTATCTCGCGTAATGGCATCCCCAAAAACCGCCGCTGTTCGAGCAAGTTTATTATTCAACAAGGTAAACATCACAAGCTCAAACACGCCCGCACTCAGCAAAAAAACAAGGGGTAAAATAAGGGCAAATTCAATCATCACATTCCCTTGTTTTTTCCGAAAAAAATTAATTAAAAATTTCACATTATCCTCTTTAATTTTCAAAACCTTCGTTCATAACCGGTGTTTGTGCCTTTAAAACAATTAAGTTAGAACTTCCAAAAATAGGAAATATCGTATCCCATGTATACTGAACTTGATATTTAACAGCTTGATTCCCAGTTCCTGCCCCATTTGACGCCGATGTATTGGCATCTAAAGCTTGGAAAGTTGGATAAGAATTAATTGTAATGATAAGATTACTAGGGTTTATAAGCCCGCCACTATAATTTTTGGCGATTGTTTGAATGACGTTGCGAATCTGACTATCGCGCGAAGAGCCTCCTTGAGCCGTAATTCCGTAACGAGCCCCTTCCCGAATAGAGGCTTCTAATGCATTATCAATTGTCAGCACCGCTCCCATCTGAATGACCGCGAAAATAAAGAAAATAAAAAGGGGCGCTAGCAAGGAAAATTCTACAACGGACGCCCCTTTTTCATCAGACATTCGGTGGAAAAAAATTTTTCCTGATTTATTTAGATTTTTCCTCATTATGAGGGCCTCACCCAAGTAATAGACCTACTATAATTATAAGAAAAATCGATTAAAAATTGGTTAAGCTTGCCTTAAATAAAGCGTACTATTAAAAGAATTTTAATTGTCAATGGCGTGGTACAGATATTGAATTTTGACTATTATTTTCTTTGAGATATTAATCCAAAATGAGCCAAATATCCAGAATAGACCAATTCCCATTAAAGTAATGATTTCACAAAATTTAGAGTTTCAAACCCTTTAACGAACTCCCAGCCCGTAAAGAATTAAGAATAAACCATTTGTGTAAGTAAGGAGATCAGTAATTTTTGAGGCATCTAAATCTTCCGCCGTCTGATCTTCCTTAAAACATCCATGAATTTTCAAAAGATGAGATTTAAGTAAATTATAATTTTTAAAGTAGCTTTGAGTAATAGATGCTTTTCTATTTTTTTCAATTTCTTTAAGAGCCTGCTCGGCTAGTGCTGAGGGATGTTCAGGATCTTCAAAAAATTTTTGCGCATTAAGTTTAGTGACTTGCTCAGAGTTGAGTCGATAAAAATTCACGAGCTTATTATATATACGGCTAAAACTTCTTTGATCAATTTCATCTTCATCTAATTGTAAAACTGGATTACTTGCCTGTACGTTATTGATGGAAATGATTATAAAAAGAACAAAAAAAATGAAGGCTTTTTTCCACATAATCAGGGCTTTCTTAATTATCTATTATTACTTTATGACCTAGATAAAGCTTTTGTATACTTTTACTATCACTTCCCTTCTGTTTTATGTCAAGGGAAACTAATAGTTGTTCCCCATCCTCAGAGAGAAAAACTTTTTTTCCCAACAATTTTGTAGGCTCGTTCTTTTTAAAAACTCTACCCTCATATTTTATCTTTAATATATTAGGGGATATATAAAATTTTTGCCCTTTTTCTATAATTTCAATGGAGTCATCAGTAACCTTTGTACTTGCAGGATCATGTATGCAAATAGCCTCTGAGAATACTAAAGAATATATTTGGTCAGTAAATTGAAAATGATCAGTAAATTGGCTATAAAAACCTTCTTTTGTGACATTAATTGTTCCTGCTATCCCAGTAGAAAGGATAGGAAGTTTAGTTTCCTGTAAACGATTTAATCTTGCACAAACAACTGGTTTTTTACTTTCCTTTGTTTTTTCTTCGTCTTTAAATGTGAGATAACGATGTGCGACTTGAAGCTCATAATGTTCCCATAGCTCTTTTTTTCTTTTTTGAAGATGAGCTTTTTCTTTATAAGCTTTTTTATATAATTTGATAAGATCGGTGGATGGATGCCGATACATCGATCCTGCACCTGCAGAAATCCCCAATACGTGGGGAGCAAATAAATCTAACATTGAATATGAAAGATTTTTTTCAGCACCATGATGAGGTAACATTAACATAATAATATAAGGAATCTGTCCATGGAGATGAGCATCAACCCTAACTCTCATCAGTTCTTCTGCAGGTATAGTGATAGGTTCATCATCTAACATAGATTCCCCTGAAGTAGATTTGTTAGCTGGCTGAATAGCAATCTGCTTGCTAATTTTCTTTTGGATTTTTAGAAAAACTTCAGGACCTGCATCTCCTGTGCAAATGAATGTTTTTTCTAGATTAGGCATACGAAAAGAAATAACAGGTGAATGATTGTTAATATTATCAGATATTTGATTCATGAGCCAAATATAAATATTCTGTAAACGCTCATCATTTAAAAAATTTACCCAAAAAGGATTCTCTGTAGTGTTTTGAGGATCTATAGCTTGCATTGTTTGTAAGAAGATTGAGAAGTTTCCTTGGAACATTTTTGGCAGATAAGTGTCGCTTCCTAGAGGATGCTTATTTGAAGGGTGATAAGTTAACAGAAAATCTTTAATCTCCTGATAGTTTAAAGTGGAATAAGGTGTCTTAAGATCTGAAGGCCAAAAATAAGGAAAAGTAAAGTGTGTTTTTGCTGGATGTGAGCGCATTCTAGTTGATATAAAACTAAAGAGTTCCTTAATATCTTTCTTTAGATCTTCTTTATCATTTTCAGCAAAAAAATTTCCACACAGTATAAATAAAACATTTATAGTCGTGGATAAAGAGTCTTTAATTAAGTTAATATGATCTTTATCAGGATGAGATAAAACCACAAATAAATTTTTTACTGTTTTTAGAGTATTTTTAATATTTAATGTTATAGGATTTTCAGGATTTTCTGTATCTGCGTCATTACTAAAACTATTGTCAGAACTTTCTAGACTTCCTTCGGTTGATTCCATATTTGTCGTATGTTCAGGAGACGCTTTTTCTTCTAATAATGTTGCGAGAGGAAGCTTAAGAGAATCCGGAACACTTGGCTTTGATGGTTGAGATAATTCTGTTTTTTTCATCAAAAAAGGTTTAGATTCTTTATTGGACGATTGTATTTTTAAAACTTTACTATTAACGGTTTCTGCTGAGGTTCCACCATCATAAAGAACTGCAAAAGCTTCTCCCGGCCCTTCAACATACATTGCCAACTGAGAATTACCTTGTCCCACGTTAAAAATATAAAATGAATCCTTTAAGGGCATACTTTTAGGAACAATAACTTCTTCTTCATATAGGGGCATAGAAGGTGCTGCCTTGAGCCAATCTGTAATAGTTATTTTTTTTGGCGCAACTGAGGTGAAAGGAGTTTGGAGAGTTGAGGGCAGAGTCGAAAGGATCGGCGATGTAACCGCTGTTGTGTCTAATTCAGGTAAAGTGGGATTACTAGGAACTACAGGGCTGGGCTTCGTGTCCGGGGAATCAACTATATGAATAATCCCTTCATTACTATCGGTATTTTCCTTTAGTTTTCTTTTTTTTGTGGGAGGTCCTTCATTTTCTTCACTTGAATCATCAGAAGCACAAACATTCGTCGTATGAAGCAATGACGTACAAAAGATTGAGAAAACAACCAAAATCCTCTTGAAATGTTGAGTAAAAATCACGATTACGCCCTTTAAAAAGAATTATTATAGCATATAATTTGTGTCAATTGTGAAATTTTAGCTCTGTTCTTTAAGAATTTCTTATTATTACATTGTGAATTATGCGAATCCAATTGGAGTAGATTTATTGTTTAAATTCATAACACTAGCATCAAAATTAATTTAGTAATCCCTTAAACACCAAAGATATTTTAAATAACTTTTTTAGAGATTTATACGCTTGAATTTTACCTATTTTTTAGCCATAGGATTCATCATTTTTTACAATATTATCAGATATTTTTTCCAAAATTTCTTGAAAAATGTAATGATTTATGTTACTATTAATATATAACGTTATGACACAGTGAACATCGATGATTTCCCCTCTATCAGGCGCTAATAGTGGAGATTTCACCAAAACAAATAAAGGAATTATAAGAAAGTGACACCAATATAACAAAGATACGAATAAAAATTTAGGGGCTTTCCCCTTAAAAGATAAAAATTTATAAAAACAAAAGAATAACGGAGGCTTTTATGTCTATTCACGGATGGATTATTATTGATAAACCACTTAACATAACATCAACGGATGTTGTACGAGCTATTAAACGAAAATTCCCCAAGACAAAAGTGGGGCATGCTGGAACTTTAGATCCTTTAGCAACAGGAGTACTTCCTATTGCGTTAGGGGAAGCAACAAAAACAATCCCTTACCTTTCTGATCAAAAAAAGAAATATCGGTTTGAAATCACTTGGGGGCAACAGACAACCACAGATGATGCGGAAGGTGAGCCCATGCTGACTTCTAGTTACCGCCCTTCTGAAGAAGAAATAAAAGCAATCTTGCCGCAATTTACCGGTGAGATTAGCCAAGTCCCGCCCAAATTCTCGGCAATTAAAGTTGAGGGAAAGAGAGCCTATGATTTAGCTCGTAATGGCGAAGACTTTTCTCTTCCTTCACGTCCAATTCACATTTATGCCTTGAGGTTAATTGACGTTAAGTCCCCAGATATTGCTCAATTTGAGGTTGAATGCCAAAAAGGGACTTATGTTCGAAGTCTAGCCCGTGATATCGCAAAAACCCTTGGAACATATGGGTTTGCTAGCATGATTGATCGGACAGCTGTCGGGTCTTTTCATAAAGATGCAGCTTTATCGTATGAAACGCTTGCAATTTGTGATGAAAAGATTCTAAAAAGAGACCATGTGCAAAATATCATTGCAGGGCTGGACGACATCCCGGCTGTAATGATTGATGAACAGGAAGTTGAGAAAGTTCGTTGCGGTCAAGAACTCAAGACTTCTCTTTCGATTCCTGGTCAACTTTGTCTTCTTTGCCTTCATACGGCAAAGAATCCCATTGCAATTGCACACTTAGAGGGCGTAAGGATTCTGCCCAAACGCGTATTTGTATTAAATTAAACGAAAGAAAGGAATGCACGATGTCGTTACAAAATGAACAAAAACAACAAATTATTAAAGACTTTGCCACTGTCGCAAATGATACAGGATCTCCTGAGGTACAGATTGCTCTTTTAACTACTCGTATTAAAGAGCTCAGTAAACACCTTGAATCACATGTCAAAGACCACCATTCACGCCGTGGGCTTTTAATCATGGTCAACCGTCGTCGCCGTCTTCTTGATTATTTAAAAAGAAGCACTTTTGAAAGATATGAAACGATTATTAAGCGCCTTGGATTGCGCCGTTAGTAAATGCCGTTAGAAGGCTTCAGAAAGGAATAAATAAAAGTATGTTTACAATTCACCGCCAAGAAATGGAATGGGGAGGCCGTCAACTTGTTCTCGAGACAGGAAAAATTGCCCGCCAAGCTGATGGAGCTGTTGTTGCAACCTATGGCGAGACAAGCGTACTCTGTACCGTCGTTGGTGCAAAAACTGTTTCAAAGGATCGAAATTTCTTCCCTTTAACGGTTCATTACCAAGAAAAAGCTTTTGCTGCAGGTAAAATTCCAGGCGGTTTTTTTAAACGTGAAGCGAAACCAAGCGAAAAAGAAGTCTTAATCTCAAGACTCATTGATCGCCCAATTCGCCCACTCTTTCCTGAAGGCTTCTATAACGAAGTTCAAGTTATTTGCACGCTTCTAAGTCATGATCTTGAAACAGATCCAGATATTGTTGCTATTATTGGAGCTTCAGCAGCTCTCGCAATTTCAGGTCTTCCTGTGCATCAGATTCCCGCTGCCGCCAAAGTTGGTTACAAGGATGGTTCATTTATCCTAAATCCAACCTATGCAGATCTTCAAGAATCAGTTCTTGAGCTTGTTGTTGCGGGAACTGAAGAAGGTGTTCTCATGGTTGAATCTGAAGCGCGTGAGCTTTCAGAAGAAACGATGCTTGACGCTGTCATGTTTGGACACAAAGAATTCCAAAAAGTTATCAAGGCGATTCAAAATCTAAAAAAAGATGCAGGAAAGCCTGCTTGGGAAGTTGAAGATCCTAGTGAAAGCGAAAAGGCCATCTTTGCTCAAGTTAAAAAGTTTGCAGAGAAAGACCTACGCACAGCTTACCAAGAAACATCCAAACAAAAACGTTGCAATGGCATCGATCAAGTTCGCCAAGAAATGCTCACAGCTCTTCTCTCTGAAGAACTCCTAGAAGATGTTTTGAATGCGCAATTTAAAAAACTTGAAGAAGAAATCGTGCGCGGTGACATCCTCGAAAATGGTCGTCGTATCGATGGAAGAGATCTAAAAACCGTCCGCCCGATTGAGGCTGAAGTAGGTCTTCTCTCAAGAGCTCATGGAAGTGCGCTTTTCACACGGGGTGAAACACAAGCTCTTGTTGTAACAACACTTGGTACCGCACAAGACGAGCAAATCATTGATGCCCTTGAAGGTGAAAGCCGTCAAAGATTCATGCTTCATTATAACTTCCCGCCTTACTCAGTTGGAGAAGCCGGACGCATGTCTTCCCCAGGACGACGAGAAATTGGACATGGAAAGCTTGCATGGCGCGCTATGAACCCTCTTCTTCCGACGAAAGAACAATTTCCTTACACACTCAGAGTTGTCTCCGAGATTACTGAATCTAATGGTTCTTCTTCCATGGCAACAGTTTGTGGAACCTCTCTTTCATTGATGGATGCAGGTGTTCCTCTCGAACAACCAGTAGCAGGTATCGCTATGGGACTTATCAAGGAAAAAGATAAATTTGCAGTTTTAACAGATATTTTAGGAGATGAAGATCACCTAGGCGACATGGACTTTAAAGTTGCAGGTACGTCTCGCGGTGTGACGTCTCTTCAAATGGATCTCAAAATCACAAGTATCACTGCAGACATTATGAAAGTTGCTCTTGAGCAAGCGCTTGCAGGTCGTCTTCATATCCTGAAGGAAATGGAAAAAGCGATTCAGCAATCCAGAACATCCGTCAAAGATAATGCTCCGCGCATTGTGAGTATACAGATTAATAAAGAGCGTATTCGCGACCTTATTGGTCCAGGTGGTAAAGTTATCCGCGAAATTTGCGAAACAACAGGAACAAAGATCGATATTGCTGAAGATGGAAAAGTTGATATTTCCAGCACCAATCAAGCGAATATTGAGGCTGCAATTGAAAAAATCAAAGCAGCAGCTGGCGATCCTGACATCGGTGCCATTTATAAAGCATCTGTTGTAAAAATTATGGATTTCGGCGCGTTTGTTGAATACTATGGCGAACGTCAAGGCCTTGTTCATGTTAGCCAACTGGCAGTAACTAGAGTTGAAAAAGTCGATGACGTTGTTAAAGTCGGCGATGCTGTTTTCGTCAAATTGCTAGGATTTGATGACCGTGGTAAAGCTAAACTCAGCATGAAGGTCGTTGACCAAGAATCTGGTCAAGATATTGAAGGCTAACCAGAAAATTTATAGAATATAACCTAACTTAACTTTGAGAGAAATTGTGAAGTCCTTAAATCCTATTCTTATGTCAGGTCAAGAAGTTCTCCCTCTTATTGAGGGAGGAAAAGGGATTTCTGTTTCGAATGGTGAAAGTTCAGGCGCCTGGGCTGCCGCTGGAGGGGTTGGTACTTTCTCTGGCGTTAATGCCGATGCCTATGATGAAAATGGAAATCTAATCCCCGTTGTTTATCATGGGAAAACAAGGCGTGAACGCCATCATGAACTTATCGCCTATGCCATAAAAGGTGGTATTGATCAGGCGAAAATTGCCCATGAAATGCGGAATGGACAAGGCCGCCTTCATATGAATGTTCTCTGGGAAATGGCCGCTTGTGAAGAAATCTTATATGGCGTCCTTGAAGGCTCCAAAGGGCTTATTCATGGAGTTACCTGTGGCGCGGGAATGCCATATAAAGTTGCTGAAATTTCAGCACGTTACAATATATTCTATTACCCGATTGTTTCTTCTGCACGTGCTTTTAATGCCTTATGGAAAAGAGCTTATCATAAATTTCCAGATAAACTCGGCGCTGTTGTTTATGAAGATCCTTGGCTTGCAGGAGGTCATAACGGCCTAAGTAATAGTGAAGATCCAACTCAACCTCAAGCTCCCTATGAACGCGTTCTTGCCTTAAGGAAACAAATGGCGGCGTTTGGTCTTGATAATATCCCTATTATTATGGCTGGTGGCGTTTGGTTCTTAAGGGAATGGGAAGATTGGATTGATAATCCTGAACTTGGTCCTATTGCGTTTCAATTTGGGACACGGCCCCTTATTACACAAGAGAGCCCTATCTCTACAGAATGGAAACAAAAACTTTTAACGCTGAAGCAAGGCGATGTCTTTTTAAATCGCTTTAGCCCCACAGGTTTTTATTCTTCTGCTGTTAAAAATGATTTCTTAAATGAACTTCATGCTCGTTCGCAACGTCAGGTTGCTTATACAACGTCGCCAATTGGAGATCATGAATCTGCTTACGAAGTTGGTGCTCGTAAGAGACTTGTTTATCTTACAGCTCATGATCTTACTCATGTTGAGCAATGGGTTAGCCAAGGTTTTACAGAAGGCTTACGAACTCCCGATAGCACCCTCATTTTTGTAACACCCGAAGATGCCAATCAAATTCTGACTGATCAAATTAATTGTATGGGCTGTTTGAGTGCTTGCCTCTTTAGTAATTGGCAACAAGATGATCCTTATACGACAGGCCATAAAGCAGATCCTCGTTCGTTCTGCATTCAAAAAACACTCCAAGAAATTTCACACGGGGGTGATGTTAATCAACAGCTTATGTTTGCTGGGCATAATGCCTACCGCTTTGCTTCTGATCCCTTTTATGCCGATGGCTTTATTCCCACGGTTAAACAACTTATCGAACGTTTAAAAACCGGAAACTAAAAACGAAAGGAGCTTAAAAATGCTTACTGTTGGTGATAATTTTCCTGCGTTTTCGCTGAAAGCTGTCAGGTCTACTGAGATTGGTGATTTTCCTCTTGTCACAGAGAAAACGGATAAAGGAAAATGGAAACTCTTCTTTTTCTGGCCTAAAGATTTTACCTTTATTTGTCCAACGGAAATCATGGGATATGGTGATCTTTATACACAATTTAAAGAAAGAAATTGTGAAGTTTATGGTTGCAGCACAGACTCTGATTTCGTCCATGTTGCATGGCGTACGCACCATGAAGGGCTCAAAAATAGTCCTTTTGCGTGGCTTTCTGATATTCGTAAAGAGCTCTCAACTGCCTTAGGCATCCTTCATAAACAAGAAGGTGTTTGTTTACGTGCGACATATTTAGTGGACCCTGAAGGAATTATTCGGCATGTCTCGATTAATGATCTCTCAGTTGGTCGTAATGTTGAAGAGACTCTCCGCCTTCTTGATGGCCTACAATCCGAAGGGCTTTGTGGTTGCAATTGGCAAAAAGGCGAAGATCACGTAAAAGTCGCTTAATAATGGACTCATTTAAAGAGCAAGGAAGTTATTTTCTTGCTCTTTTTTATTTCACCCCCCTCTTCAGTACTACGCCGGTTTTTTCTTAAAAAGAATTTCAAAAAGTCAATTTATTAGATCAATTTATCCATGAAACACGCGTAAAATCTCTAAAACTATCGTTCTTTCCTGCTAAAGTTATCCTATTAATTTGTTGAAAAATATTTTTATGCATTAAGAATTTATTAATAATTTTCTTGCTTTTTAGGCGATTTTTAAATAAGAAAAAACGGGGTGGTTAATTTGCCCATTAGAGGTACAATAAAGTGGTTACAAAATTATTGCTCTCTCTTATAATTATTCTGAGTTTAAATACTCCTCATCGAATTTTTTCAGCAATATCTACTTTCACTATTCCCCATCAAGAAAAGCCAATTATCTTTTTAATTAAAAGAAAAGAGACTGGTAATTTAAAAGAAATTAAACGCTATCTGTCTCCTAAAAATGATTCCGACTTTTTGTCTCAGCCTTACCCGCTAAAATCTCGAAAAAAGACCTTAAATGTTATTCCTCAAAATCCTCTAATTTTAAAAAATCATGCTCATGTTCAATTTTTACCCTCAGTCTTTTTGTTAAAATCTATTAAAAAAATTCAATTAACTGAAAAAAAGAGACAAATTATTAAAGAGCCGAATTTTGAACTCCCTGCTCAATCCGAGACAAGCGTTATTACCGAAAATAGTGAAAAAGATGATGAAATTATCTTCCCTTGGTTAACTTTAGAGGACGATATTCTTTTCTCCTTCGCAGAACTATCCTCTTTAGAAGAAGAAAAAAAAGATCCTTTAGGTTTGAAAAGTATTTTCTTAGAAAAAATTCCTGTTTTATCACCATCACAAGATGACCTTTTTCTTTTTCCTATTTTTAAGCAAGACCAATTAAAGATTTCTGATTCTATAGCGCTATCTAACTCAATCTCAAGGGATGAAGAAATATCATCTCACGTAATGACAGATACTATCTCAGAGATGATACTTCCTGAGACATCTGAGACTAGTGAGGCCACTCTTCCGATTTCTATGGAAATTAGTCCAAGTACTTCTTGTCCTCAAATAATCCCTATACTCAATAGCGAAGTACCAACCTTACCTACCAAGCTTTCGCTTCCTATAGCAGCAAGCAGTGATATGGGCGCCTCGAATTCTGTCACTTCAATCATCTCAAGCTATCCTCTTCAGGCTCAAACCACGCCAACAACCAGTAGTCAAATACCCCCCTTACCAGCTTCAATTGCAGTACCTATAGCGGCAAGCTATAGTCTCAAGAACTCAAACCCTATAGCAGTAATCAGTAGCCAAACACCAACCTTATCCGCACCGGCTGCGCCTGTCGCTTCTTCTGTACCTACAAGCAGTAACGTAAGTGCTCATATACCGGTAAAAATATCTCTTCCTAACATAGCAAGTGCAACTAAGTCTATTTCTTCCCCTAAAACAACAAGCAGCCCTTCAAATACCAAGATATCCGTAGCAACCCCAAGCTTGAGTACTAAAGATGCTCCAAAAACACCGCCATTAAGCAGAGCGACATCAGCTTCAAGTGCAGCGCCTATAGCGACGAGCTGCAGTCTCAAGGATTCAAACCTTATAGCAACAATCAGTAACCAAGCACCAACCTTGTCCGCACCGGCTGCTCCTATCGCTTCTTCTGTACCTACAAACAGTAACGTAAGCGCTCATATACCGGTAAAAATATCTCTTCCTAACATAGCAAGTGCAACTAAGTCTATTTCTTCCCCTAAAACAACAAGCAGCCCTTCAAATACCAAGATATCCGTAGCAACCCCAAGCTTGAGTACTAAAGACGCTCCAAAAACACCGCCATTAAGCAGAGCCCCATCAGCTTCATCAGCCCCTCTTCTTTCTTTTATGGCTGGGCAAGAGAGTGACACAGACGTTTCTGAAGCTACAGCAGGGAAAAACTTAAAGCCTCATCCGACTTCAACAAGAACTTCTTATAGCCCATCACCTCATGATCAATATCCGAAGAAAACTCAAACTCTCACGGAAACAACCTATAAAGGCTATCTAAGGCAAGCTGGCGTAACGCCGACAAGTTCTTTCAATACTATCCCGACTTTAACTCAAACAACTGAAGCCCCCCATCCGGCCCCAACGTCAACTTTTTCTTATGTGCCCCAGCTGGAGGTATGGCAACGTTCTAAAGGTCCTATACAAGCAGCATATGACGCTCACCTAAAGCAAGCAGAAATAACCTCTATAACTGTCCCTTTAGAAACAACTTCTACAGCAGAACAAGGGTATGACCCTGCTTCAATAACATGGACCTATTATGAAAAACGCACAAGAAAAGCGTCTGATACCTTTTTAGATAATTTGGACCTTCATTTAAGATCTATATATCCTTGGAAGAAAGTTTCCAAAGATGCCCCTTGTAGAGCCAATAAAAAGAGACTAACAGCTTCTTCATGTACTAGCCGAACACCGCCTACAGATTCTCAAAATTCTGCACAAATAGTTTATACAGATCCCCATAAACACATTGTAAATTCTGATACGGACGACGAAATTAGCGACTTAGAGATCTAAAAATTGAAAGCACTTTGAAAATCTTAATTATATGAAGAAAAAAGGACTTATTTTATTCTTTTTTACTTTTCATAAATATTAGATATTTATGATAAAGTACTGCTTTGAAGGAGAAAAAGATGATCACATTAGAGAATTCAAGTCGTTTAAAATCTATAGAACATTTGAAAATATTGCTTGCAAATACTTATCTACTTTCCCTTAAAACGCAGAATTGCCATTGGAATGTGATAAGCCCTAATTTCTCGATGCTGCATGAGCTTTTTGGAAATCAATATGAGACTCTCTCAGAGGCAATTGATGAAATTGCTGAACGAATTCGGATGTTAGAAGAAAAAACTCCCGCGACTTTTCACGAGTTTTTAAAGCTTACGACGTTAAGTGAGAATGAAGATCTTAAGACACCTGAAATTATGGTGACTACTCTTTTAAATGATCATGAAAAAATTATTGCAGAGCTTCGGGTAATTCTAAAAGAACTTGAATCCAGTGATGACGAAGGAACAATTGATTTCTTTATTGGACGCCTCAGAAATCATGAAAAAACAGCCTGGATACTAAGAAGTCATTTGTAATTTATAGTAATCAATCCCTTATTTTTTACTCTTTATTAATCTTTCTTACCTATAAAGATCTTGTCAGTGATAAAAAATAATAAGACAAAGGGAGAGCTTCGTGGACCCTATCTTAAATATAAAATTTAAGAACAATATTCACTTTCTCTAAAGGTTTCAGATTGATTATTTAGCAACATGTTTACTTCATATAAGCCAAAATATTCCCAGAAATTTAAATCTCTGGGAATTTTTTTATAATAAATCTTCAACATTTTCAGAGAATGCTTGCCTTTCTTTCCATCTATCGGCATTAATGTTTTTTAACCAATAATCTTTGCAAATGAAGAATGACACAACATCATCGTAATCATTTTGAAAAAAGTCGCGCTGCGAGGCTTGCGGCTGTTCAAGCTCTTTATCAAATTTCGGAGACAGATCAAACAGGTCCTGCTGTCATAGAGGAATTTATCTTTCATCGCTTTAATTCAGGTGATTACCCTGTCAGTGTAGATGTTTCTTTATTCAGAAAACTTATCACAACGTCTTATGAGAGACGCCAGGATATCATGGACCTCATCCTTGCAAATCTTAGTCAAGAATGGTCTCTAGAACGTCTTGAATCAATTTTAAAAGCTATTTTACAAATTGCTACAGCTGAGTTTTTAGGACGGTTAACAACAGTCCCTGCCCCCGTTATTATCTCAGAATATGTTGATATTACTCATGGATTTTTCGAAGGTAAAGAACCAGGATTTGTTAATAGTTATCTTGATAAAGTTGCAAAACATTTAGGATATTCACTTTCAAAACCTAAAAAATAATATCATTTAAAAAATGCTTTAAAACACAAGGATATGGAGTTTTAAATGAAAGATAATCATTCCCCTGTCATTTTATGCATCCTAGACGGTTGGGGACATCGTGAAGAACTAAATCATAACGCGATTGCCCAAGCAAAAACGCCCAACTTTGATCGTTTTCTAAAAAATTATCCGCACTCTCTCCTTGAAGCCTCAGCTCTTGACGTTGGACTTCCTGAAGGGCAAATGGGAAACTCTGAAGTTGGACATATGAATATTGGTGGGGGGCGTATCATCATGCAAGATCTGCCTCGCATCGATGCTGCTCTTAAAAATAATGAAATTATACCCCTCCCAGAATTTCAAAATTTCACTAAAAAAGTAAAAGAAGGAACAGGTGTCATTCACCTTTTAGGCCTTTTGTCTCCAGGAGGCGTTCATTCACACCAAAATCATATTATAGCTCTTGCAAAGAATTTTTCAAATGAAGGATTAACCGTTTACTTGCATCTTTTCCTTGATGGACGTGATACCCCTCCTACTTCAGGAAAAGAATATTTAAAACATTTAATGAGTGAAATAAGCCTTCTTCCCTCTATTAAAATTGCAACAATAGGAGGCCGATATTTTGGGATGGATCGGGATAAGCGGTGGGATCGCGTTGAAAAAGCCTATCGAGTTATGACCAAAGCCCAAGGACCTATCTTCAGTGATCCTCTTGCTTATATTCAGGAAAATTATACCTCTAAAATTACCGATGAGTTTATTCCTCCTGCCCTTTTACAAGGCTATAAAGGCATGCAAAATGGAGATGGATTGTTCATTGCAAATTTCCGTGCCGATCGAGTTCGTCAAACTCTAAGTGCTCTTGCCCTCCCAGACTTTCAAGATTTTCAGAGAGAGGAAATTATTCAATTCTCCTCCATTCTCGGGCTTGTTGAATATTCTGAGCTTTTAACACATTACAGCCCTGCGCTCTTTCCTGCTATTGAGATTCATCATAGTTTGGGCGAAGTCATTGCGAATGCTGGCCTTAAACAATTGCGCATCGCTGAAACAGAAAAATATGCGCATGTCACCTTCTTTTTCAATGGAGGTCAAGAATCACCTTTCCCTCGAGAAGATCGCATCCTTATACCTTCTCCAAAGGTTGCCACATATGATTTACAACCAGAGATGTCTGCAAAACAAGTAACACAAGAACTTATTTCAGCCCTCCATAAAACACCTTATGATCTGGTTGTTGTAAACTATGCCAATACTGATATGGTTGGCCACTCAGGAGATCTTAATGCTTCGATTCAAGCGGTGGAATGTGTTGATGAATGCCTAGGAGAAATTGAAAAAGCTCTATTACCTCTTAATGGAACTCTTCTGATCACCGCAGATCACGGAAATGCTGAACAAGTTTATGATGAAACTTCAAAAGAAGCGCATACAGCTCATACAATGAATCCAGTGCCTTTTGTGTGTATCAACAATACTCTCTCTAAAGCTTCCTTATCAGATGGAAAACTATCTGATATAGCCCCAACAATATTGGAAATACTTGGGTTACCTAAACCATCTGAAATGACAGGAAAATCCTTATTAAAGAATCTTTAGTTTATTCTATGTTATAAAAACAACGATTGTTATAAACTATAGACAATAGAGTGAGTTAGAATAGAGTGAGTTAGAATTGAAGGGAAATTATGTCAGCTTATATTTTTCATAGATTTCATTTTAGTAAATTGTGGTCCTGTTTGTTTTTTTCTTTTACTATTCTGGTTACGGGATGTAGCGCTAAAGATAAAGACAAAATAAGTACAACTCCTCCGTCTTTATCAACTAAGGAAGCTGCCCTCTTTTATAGCTATGTGACCGATCGTGTGAAGAGAGAATATATTGAAAAAGTTGATGATACAAAACTCTTAGAAGGTGCTTTAAATGGGGTTTTATCTTCCTTAGATCCTTATTCAGCTTATCTTGAACCCGCAAAATATGAAAATATTAAGAAGCAAACACAAGGTCATTATGGTGGCCTTGGGATCGAAATGGTCATGGAAGATGGTATCATTCATGTCATCTCTGCTCTTGATGACTCCCCCGCTCAAAAGGCAGGTGTGTTGCCCGGTGATCAGATTATTGCCGTCAATAAAGAGGCGACTTACCAAATGAAATCTCTTGAAGCCGCTGAAAAACTACGTGGTGCTCCTGGCACTGAGGTTACAGTTTCAATAAAACGTGAAAAATTAGCTCCTTTTGAACTTACTTTAGAAAGAGAAATCATCAATACTCGTCCTATCAAATGGCGGATTGAGGATAATATCGCTTATATTCGTATTTCGACTTTTAACCAAGAAACAACTAAAGAACTTTTAAAAGCCATTCGAGAAATTAAAAGAAAAATAGATAAGAAAGACCTCACAGGATATATTCTCGATTTACGTAATAATAGTGGTGGTTTACTGGATGAAGCTGTTTCCGTAAGCGATGTTTTTCTGAATGGCGGAAAGATTGTTTCTATTCGGGGAAAAGATCCTAAAAAAGAGCTTCATTTTAGTGCAAATCCTGGTGATTTCACCGGGAATTCGCCTTTAATGATTCTGATTAATAGTGGAACAGCTTCTGCTGCCGAGATTGTTGCTGCAGCCCTTCAAGATAACAAAAGAGCTGTCATTGTGGGAACAAAATCGTTCGGAAAAGGGTCTGTGCAAAGCATCATCCCACTTACAAATAAAGGCGCTATTAAGCTTACTGTGGCTCTTTATTACACCCCTTCAGGTAAAACAATTCAAAAAAATGGCATTGATCCAGATATTAAAATTGATCAGCATGTAGATCTCAAAATGGTGAATGATGATAAGCACTTAAGGGAAAATAACCTTATTGGTGCTTTACCGGCTATTATTTCCGATAAATTCAACTCTACGCCTCCCGCAACTCAAAAAGGCGAAGGAAAGATAAAAAAAGAAGAAAATATTTTAAAAGACGTTCTTGATTACCAACTTAAGCAAGCATTCATTCTCTTAAAAGCAATGAGCATTTATGAGAAACTTCAACCGGGAAAATATATTGATCAGCTTAAGAAAGGTAAATAAGAGGTTTAGTTCAATTTAAAACGACAATGTTTTAATTGAGAGAGAAAGAAAAAGTAAATGAAGCATTCTAAAAAGGTGCTTCCACCCTATCGTAATGGGGTTGGAGTTATACTTTTAAATAAAGAAAATCAAGTTTTTATCGCAAGGCGTATTCTCCCCGCAAAAAAATCTTGGCAAATGCCTCAAGGAGGCATTGATGACGGAGAGACACCTGAAATTGCAGCTTTTCGTGAATTAAAAGAAGAAATAGGAACAAATAATGCTCAAGTTTTAGCAGAATCTGAGGTTTGGCATAGCTATGACTTCCCTCCGTATCTCATGGGAAAATTATGGAATGGAAATTATCGCGGTCAACGCCAAAAATGGTTCTTGATGCGTTTCCTCGGGAAAGATACTGAAATTAATGTAGCAACTGAGCACCCAGAATTTTGTGACTGGAAGTGGATTAGTATTAAAGAATTACCTGCTCTTGCAATCTCATTTAAACGAAAAACATATCAGGCATTAATAGACGAATTTCGTCTGCTAGCTGTTTCAGCTAAAGATGAATAATAATTCTTATTTAACTCCCAATAGTCTATTCTTTAGAAAAAATTCTTAAAAATACAAAATTGAAAAATTTAAATTCTTAGTTATAATAATTATAGATGTATAGATTTACCTCATTTTCCCTGGATTTCCTCTTCTAACAAGGAGTTTCATCATGACCTATGTTTATAAAACTATGCCCTCACCAGTTGGTATATTAAAATTAATTTCAAGTGATAAAGGTCTTACTGGAATTTTATGGGAAAATGATACACTTGGTCGCGTTTCTTTTAGGTCAGAGATAGAAGAAAAAGATAATCCTTTCCTTCTTGATGCTGAAAAGCAATTAAAAGACTATTTCACAGGAAAATTAAAAAAATTTTCTCTAAAGCTTAATTTTGTGGGCACTGAATTTCAAAAGAAAGTTTGGCAAGCTTTATTAACAATCCCTTTTGGTGAGACACGTAGCTATGCACAAATTGCCCAACAAATTGGCAATCCTAAGGCTGTAAGAGCCGTGGGCGCTGCAAATGGAAAAAATCCCCTTTCAATTATTGCTCCTTGCCACAGGGTGATCGGCACAAATGGAAAATTAACAGGATTTGCAGGTGGTCTTGAGACCAAAGCCTTCCTCTTAAAACTTGAAAATCCCGATAAGAGATTTGATGCTTAAAATTCTATATGAATAGCAGCTTCTGTAAAAAATTTATTTAGCTAAAAGAACAAGTAAGTTTTTGTTCTTGCCCATTCAATATAGCTGTTCCTCCAATTTTAAAAGGTCGACTGATGCTTCCATGGCCAACACCTGTCATTCGGAAAATAGGGAATTGGACTTCTGTCGCAAATTTTTTGAAAACTTCTTGTAAGAGAGCACTTTGATCTTGCTCAGGATGATCATAAGTAAAATCTGCCAAAAGCAAAGCTTTAAGATCTTTTAAAATTCTGGCTTGTTTAAAATGCTCTAAATATTCAGCAATGCGATAAGGTTTTTCATTTACATCTTCTAATAATAAGAATTTATTACTAGTTTGAAGCTGCCAATCTGTTCCAAGGCTATATTGCAAAACGGCTAAATTTCCTCCCACTAGAGAAGCCGTTACGCTTTCGAGTTCTTGAGCTTGAAGATTTAAAGGTATTAAATCCCTAAAAGTGACTTCTGATTGTGTCCCAAAAAGAACATCCTGCATTTCTTTTATTATTGCAGGATTTGCGTTTTCTTTGACGAGTTGAGTTAAGGTACATCCATGAATGGGGGTCCATCCCCATGCTTGATGAAAAAAATGATGAAGAGCCGTGATATCACTTAACCCAATAAATAATTTCTCATGACGCGGTCGTTCCAATTTTTCAAGGAAAGGGATTAAACGTTTAGCGCCTGCCCCACCACGCAGACACCAAATAGCCTTAACTTCTTCATCATAAAACGCATCTATTAAGCATTGAAGCCGTTTATCATCGGTATTGGCATAAAGAAGATCATCCCCGTAGAGATCAGAATGAACTTTTATACGCAACCCCCACTGAGATAAAAAAGAACGTGCTTTCTCAAGAAGGCCCTCAATGGCTCCAAAAGAAGGCGCAACAACCGCCACAGTATCCGCAATACGAAGAGGTGAAAAAGTTGGTTTGAAGACAGAAGATTGATTCATCGTTCTCATCCAAATTATAGGCTATGCCTTCTTGTGTCATGGTTCTAAATAAAAAAAATGCAAACTCGAAGGTCTATAAGCCGGGTTCTGTCCTGGGATTCCCAGGGATGATCATTCATCTGGAACTTTTGTTACCAAAAGCTTCACGCGACCTACCCGGATGATAACGCGGAAAGGCGCCTTTAGGTTTCCCTAACTATCATCCCTATTTGGTCTTGCTCCGGATGGGGTTTACCCTGCCACCTCTGTCACCAGAGGCGCGGTGCGCTCTTACCGCACCATTTCACCCTTACTAGCCAAGGCTAGCGGTATATTTTCTGTGGCACTTTCCCTAAGGTTACCCTCGCTGGACGTTATCCAGCATCCTCTTTCCGTGGAGCCCGGACTTTCCTCCTCTAAAATTATTAGAAGCGATCATCCGACCTTCGAGTTTGATTTTATTTCTATCAAATTTCTTCTTATTTCTCAACTCTAACAGATTATTTCTTTTCGATTTCTATTTTGCGAATAATGTAAGTGCCCGCCATAATGTCATGTAAGGTTTGTTTACGTGACATGAAAGGCATAATAAGTCGCCCAATGAAAAAAATTACGCCAGATAAGAAGGAAGCAAAGTATCGACCTGTCGCACGACTAAAGCTAACAGCCCCTCCTGTTTCTGAAATTATCCTAAGACCAAATACCCTCATGCCAAGAGTTGCTTGATATTTTGAAGAATATTGCAGCGAAAAGTATAACCATTGAAGCAATAAAGGAAGAATATAAGCTACAAAAATAAATGAAAAATTTGCGACTGCTTGCAAAGATGCGGAAACCTGCTTTGCTTGGCTTGAAATCTCATTATTATAGCTTGTTAAAGCCATTAAACTTATAAAAATAGGGGTTAAAACAAGAGTTAAAATTAATGTATCTAAAGCCCATCCTGTTGCACGAATCCAAAATCCTGCATACATATATCTTACTTCTGGAGTTTTTCTGAGCTCATCAATTTCAAAAGATTTGTTCACTTTTCTTGACTCCTTATTAATTTCACCACTTCTTCTTCTGGAATTGCAGCTCCAGCTTCTCCGGGTGAATCTTCATCAGCCATCTTCTTCCGTTACTTCAAGGCGTGTATTTGAACACGTTCCCCATTGAGAAGCAGAAGTTGCTGTCCCACTTGTACAATCAGCTTCATGATCCGTAATATATCCTGTGACTTTATTTATATAAGCTTGATAAGCAGATCTCGCACACTCTTTTTTTTCATCTCGTTCTTTTAAAAAAGCTATTTGTGATTGTTTTTCTTTTTGGCACTTTTCATTGCCTTCAGTATCAACATATCCTTTTTCTTCAGAAGAGTTTGCCTCTTCAGGGTTAAGATTGTTCTCATAATCATTCATTATAATTAAGCCCCCACCTTTTCTTCTAGATGATGAGATGACCTAAAATCGCTAGACCACATTTTCTCGAGATTATAAGAATCTCGCATTTCAGATGTAAAAAGATGGACTATGGCTGATCCTGCATCTAAAAGTACCCATTCACTATTAGGCAACCCTTCAACAACAATTTGTTTATATCCTTGTTTTGCAAGTTCTAAGTGCAAAATTTCAATGCTCATTCTTGCATGTTTTTGAGAACGTCCTGTTCCAATAATTAAATAATCAGACATCACAGATTTATTGAAAAGATCAATTATAGAAATATCTTCAACTTTATGATCTTCTAAGAAATTCTTAATAAAAGAAATAAGACCTGCATCAAAAACTTGAGAACGGGTAGTTATTTTTGAATTTATTTTCATCATCTTCTATTTTCTCACCCTATATTTTTATTATACTCTAATATTTACTTAAATAAAATGAATTTATAGAGACGAATCTTGCTCGTCTACTGACTTAAATTCTTGAATATTTTCATAAAGAAGACGTAAGATTGGCTGCACTCCTGTGCCGCTTACCGCAGATAAAAAGTAGACAGGTTTTTCTAAAGTCTCTTCTAAAACTCTTTTTTTGATTTGTATTTCTTCTTCGGTTAAAGCGTCTATCTTATTAAAAGCAATGATTTCTTTTTTATCAGCAAGACCATGACCATAGCTTTCAAGCTCAGCCCGAATAGTTTTGTAAGCCTGAATAGGATCTTCTAATGTACTATCGACGAGATGTAGAATAACTTTACACCGTTCAACATGCCCTAAAAAGCGTGTCCCGAGACCAACACCTTCATGAGCTCCTTCAATAAGACCTGGCAGATCTGCGAGTACAAATTCATGATTATCAACATGCACTACACCTAATTGTGGATGGAGTGTCGTAAAAGGATAATCTGCGATCTTAGGTCTGGCTCGAGAAGTGACGGAAAGAAAAGTTGATTTCCCAGCGTTCGGCAGCCCAACTAAACCAACATCAGCAATAAGCTTAAGTCGCAACCAAACCCATAATTCTTCTCCAGGCATTCCCGTATCAGCACGGCGCGGGGCTTGATTAACAGAAGATTTAAAGTGTGTATTGCCACGGCCACCAATACCACCTTTCAATAAAACAAGACGTTTTCCTGGCTTATCAAAATCAGCTAATAAGGTTTGTTTATCATCATAGTAAATTTGGGTCCCAACAGGAACTTTTAAAATGACCTCATGCCCATTTGCACCAGTTCGATTAGTTCCCATTCCATGGTGTCCGCGGCCTGCTTTAAAATGCTGCTGATAACGATAATCGATTAGAGTATTTAAATTTTCAATGGCTTCTATAATGACATCGCCGCCACGTCCCCCATCACCACCGTTAGGCCCTCCATATTCAATAAATTTTTCACGGCGAAAACTAACGCATCCAGGGCCACCATCACCGCTCTTTAGAAAGATTTTTGCTTCATCAAGGAATTTCATAAAATTTAACCAAAAATAAAGGAGAACTCAGGATTTGAGCTCTCCTTATTATCTTTATTTGAAGATATATTATTGAGTAACAATTGAAACGTAAGTACGACCTTTAAGCCCTGAAGAAAATTTCACTTTACCTTCAGTTGTCGCAAAAAGGGTATGATCCGTTCCAATTCCAACATTTTTACCAGGATGATACTTTGTTCCTCTTTGACGAACAATTATATTTCCTGAAATCACAGATTCACCACCATATTTTTTGACGCCCAAACGACGACCTGCTGAGTCGCGTCCGTTACGAGAACTACCACCAGCTTTTTTATGTGCCATTTAAAATCTCCTACTACTTCTTTGTCTCTTTTTTAACAGAGGCTTTCTTAACTTTTTCTTCACCTGCTGGTTTTGCTTTTGCCGTTGCTTTTGGTGCTGCATCAACTTTTGGTGCTTTTTCATCTGAAGATGGTGATTTTACAGCATTCCCTTTAGGAGCTGTATATTTAGGGAGTGAACCCGCCCCAGAGGCAATCACTTCTTCAATACGTAATACAGTTAGGTCTTGGCGATGACCCGCCTTACGACGATACCCTTGGCGACGACGCTTTTTAAAAACAATTATCTTGTCGGCACGTGCTTGCTCTAAGATGGTCGCACGAACTGCAGCATCTTGCACAACAGGTGCACCAACAGTCATCTTGCTCTCTTCACCGAGCATCAAAATATCACTTAGATGGAGAGTTGCTCCTGCTTCCCCTTCCAAACGTTCAACTTTAACGACGTCTCCATTTGAGACCTTATACTGCTTTCCACCTGTCTTAATGACTGCAAACATGTTCAATCCATCTATTTAAATTTATAAGCTTGTGCTTTTTAACACACTTAAGCACTAAGTAAAAACTAATTTTTAAACCTGTATTCAGGCTTACGATACCCTTCAGTATAATTCTTATGGGCAGAAGTCAAGAGCTTTTGCAGGAAAGAAGAAGAAATTAATCTCCCATTTACCCCCAGCAAGTTTACCATCGTGTTACCTTAAATATTTTTCTGTTTTAGAGAAAGATTTTAGACTTCTTAAAGCAGTTTCACATACCCCTAATTTTTTCCAATTGCACCTCTTACAGGCCTGATGAAAAGCTTTAAAGGTCATTTTTTTTATAAGGCGCCCTTTGGCTTGTTTCCAAGTAAGAATTTCCCCATTCTTCAACTCTAAAATCTTAGCGTGCGCATCATCCAGGGGATCAATCTTTTTTTGACTCATACATAAGTCGCGCGCCAATTTTCCAGGACAAGCGGCACAAATAGAATCTGTTCCAAAATGTACTCTTATAGAAGTGTTTTCATCTTCCTCAAGCTTATTAACGATCTTTGCATAGTTCTTGACGAAATTTGGCGAATAACCTTCCCCCACAAATCCTATCGTACACAGGAAATGATGAGGACGAAAATTTAGCATATCGCTATTTTTTCTATTTCTGTAAAGTGCCTCTTATCGCTCGAATAATGCTCGCCAAAATAAATGTCTTAACAAGACCTGGCAAGATAAATGGAAGAACTCCAGTTTTCAAAGCTGATTCAAATCCTACAAATTTTGCAAGCCACGTGACACCAAGAACGTAAATCATTGCTTGCCCCATCGCACAACTCGCAAGAATAGATCCCCAGGATTTTTGCTCAAATTTTGAAAATATCCAAGCTGTTAAGGGAGCCGCAACTAAAAAGCCCACAAAATAACCGCCTGTAGGTCCGACTAAGTTCGCATAGCCTCCTGAAAAGTTAGAAAAAACTGGCGTCCCAATGGCTCCCAATAAAAGATAAACAAAAACGGCCTCAAATGCCTGGCGAGGTCTATAGGTTAATCCAATTAACATAACAGCTAATGTCTGCAATGTAATAGGGACTGGCTTTAAGGGAATTTGAATTTGAGAACAGGCAAAAAGGAGCATAACCCCTAAAGCAACTTGTACTGTATTTGACTGCATACCTGCTTTTAAAAGATCTATTTTTTGTGTTCTTTGCATTGGATCCTCCACATTTAATATGTCGTCCTTATAGCAAGATTTTCATAAAGGGTCTACTCCTTAAGACAAAAGGCAGATGAAGCCTCTGCCTTTTAAGTTTCCATTGATATAATTCAATTTTATTTTTTATTGCGGAAAGTATCTAGCTCAACAACTTTTTTCTTATTTTCTTCTACCTTTGTTGGCTCTTCTGCTTTTTCCTTCTTCGTTTTCTTTTCAGGTGAAGCAGGTGGGCTTGGCTCAAATTGCAACCCAAATTTTACAGAAGGGTCTAAGAAACTAATTAAGGCTGCATAACTTACTTCAATACGTTCTTGAACTTCATTAAAACTAAGTAACACAGAAAACCCTTTATCATCCACTTTGAGATCCCAAAATTGATGCTGCAGAACAATTGTAATTTCTTCTGGATGTTGCTTTCTCAGGTATTCAGGCACCTTCACATCTGGTCGACTGGATTCAAAGGTAATATAAAAGTGATGTCTTCCTGAAAGACCTTCTTTACTGGCTTGCTGTAAGGCATTGCGAACGACACCCCTTAATGCAGCTTGAACCATTTCATCATAATCAAAAGCTTTATTGCGGCCCACGTCTTTGTCCTTATTTTCTATATCTGTCATGCTATATCACCATCTTACCTTGAAACCATTTCAAAAAAATTAATACCGCTCAAAAAGCGCACTCATTTTTTAAAATGACGTAAGCAGATTTTATATTCAAGAATTTAAAAATAAAATTAGTAAATAGATAAAAGAGGCCTATTGTAAGAGCGAAAAATTCCTCTTATTTCCCCTATTTCATAGAAAATGGGATCAAGACAAATCGCTTTTTTACAACAAAGCCCCTTTAATTTTTTAAGTTTGATGATTTAGAAGCTTTTATGATCCAAGTATGCTTTCTTCCATTATAAGGATTGGGACCTGAATCATATTCAATGGAAGCATTCTTAAACCCGATCTCTCTCAGAGTCTTTAAAATAGAAATCTTTTGAGTTTCCATATAATAATAGACATCAAATAAATTAAAATAACCTTGGTATTGATGGTTATTTTCCATATAATACCCGACCAAGCCATTTTGTATCATACCGGCCATCGTTGGCTTATTGACACCAAAATTTTCTGCAAATACCTCAACATCTTTATCAATAATACTATAATCAGTATATTTTTGAGGTAGGGTCTGCCTTTTGCAAAAGTGCCGAAAGAGTTCCCGGAGTTTTTGTACCACTCTCAGAATAAGGGGCTGCATTTTTTAGATATTTTAAGTCACATTTTACTTCTTGTATTAATTTTGTTAAAGATTCGCCATATTCATCTGGCAAATAAACAGCATGCGGCATGTGCTCTATGATAACCTCCCCACTATCTGCTAAAATATTAAAAGCATTTTTTAGAGCTGGGCTGGCAATAAAAGAGGCGTAATATTATTTTCAGGCTCATTTTCAACACATGAAGGAAACCATTCAAAGAAAATGCACGTAGGAGGACTTCCTAAAGCTTCTATAATTTTCTCAGGCTTTGTTTTTACAAAATCTAAAGCTAAATGTTCATAATCCCCTTTTTGATGAAGAGGAGCTAAGTCAACACTTACAACGCGTCCTTGGAAGCTGTTTATGTGGGTAAAATCAGCAGCATCTTGTCCTATAAGCTTTGCAACACTTGGCTTAACCCAACCTTTTTCATATGTATTTCCAACAATAAGAGTTAATTGTTTCTTTGCAGAGTTGGACTCTATGTCTGCCTCAGTAGCAACAATTGGGTTTTGAAAGAAGAAAGTACTCAGAAAAACAAATAGAAAGAGTTTATTTTTAGACGTGATTAAGATACCCATTTATGAAATTCTATACGTTATGAAATAATCCATCAATGATGCTTAACTTAATTACCCTACACTTGACAAAAAGACAATAAAAAAGCAAAATGATGTGAATTAAAATTAGAAAAAGTTCTTACGAATATCCGAAAAAATGAAATGAACTCACAAATTTTTCAGCGCATGAAAAATTAATGTGCGTACCATTGTGCGATTAAAGTGAGGGGCTTCTGTTGCCCGGTGCCCCTCGAACCGCTAACGATAACTAAGCAGCAGCATAAGCTGTTGCAGCCTCTACACCATTGTTATTGATGGCTTGAGGTACATTACCATTAAGAGCAAATTTTGATTTGCCATTTACTATTTTTAGTCCATTTGCGACGGTACCATGTCGAGCGAAAGCTTCTACCTTTGAGCGTACGTCGATCCTATTTCGCCCCCACCAAAGCTGTGCGTTTAAAGCCTTCACAGGTTTGGTGGAGGCGCCGGGTACCGCCCCCGGGTCCGTCCCACCTATTCCGTAGCGCGTTTATCGCCATAGTTAGGAAACCCTAACAAACCTATTATACTAAATTTTTCTAAGAAAAGGAAGAGAAACTCTAGAACCTTTACATTTTCTCTGTTAGTCTTTGGCCATTAAAAAAGGAAGTTGCCGATGACAGAATTTAAATTTCTTCCCCTTCAAGATGCCGATGTCTTCCAGGCTATTGAGCACGAGCTTCATCGTCAACAAACCCAACTCGAGATGATTGCTTCCGAAAATTTCGTTTCTCCCGCTGTCCTCGAGGCTCAGGGCAGCATTATGACGAATAAATATGCAGAAGGATATCCTGGACACCGTTACTATGGAGGATGCACTTATGTGGATCAAGTTGAGACCCTTGCCATAGAGCGGGCGAAACAACTTTTTAATTGCACTTATGTAAATGTACAACCACATTCGGGATCACAAGCGAACCAAGCTGTATTTTTAGCACTTCTGAAGCCAGGTGATACCTTTTTAGGGATGGATCTTAACTGCGGTGGACATCTCACCCATGGTTCAGCCGTGAATATGTCAGGCAAATGGTTTAACGCCGTTAGTTATCCTGTCCATAAAGAAACTCATCTTTTAGATTATGATCTTATCGAGGAACTTGCCCTAAAACATAAACCTAAGCTGATTATTGCCGGGGGCTCCGCTTATCCTCGCATCATTGATTTTGAACGCTTTAGAAAGATTGCTGACCAGATTAGCGCTTACTTAATGGTAGATATGGCCCATTTTGCGGGATTAGTTGCTGGGGGCGTTTTCCCCTCACCTCTTCCCCATGCGCATGTTGTCACAACGACCACTCATAAAACTTTACGAGGTCCTCGCGGGGGAATGATCCTTTCCAATCATCAAGATATAGGAAAGAAATTTAATTCAGCTATCTTTCCCGGTGCTCAAGGCGGCCCTTTAATGCACGTTATTGCCGCAAAAGCCGTTGCGTTCAAAGAAGCGCTTTCTCCTACTTTTAAGCACTATGCAACTCAAGTTGTTAAAAACGCGCAAACTCTCGTGAAAACATTGACCGAGCAAGGATTTAATATCACAACCAAAGGGACAGATTGCCATCTTTTACTTGTTGATTTGCAGCATCAAAAATTAACGGGCCATGAAGCTTGTGAGGCTCTTGAGCACGCCGGAATCACTTGCAATAAAAATGGAATCCCTTTTGACCCTTTGCCTCCCTTAAAAACTTCTGGGATTCGTTTAGGTTCTCCAGCTCTCACCACGCGAGGCATGGGGGAAGCAGAATTCGAAGAAATTGGATTGATGATCGCAGAATTATTAAAAAGTCTTCGCCAAGGAGATCTTACAGCCACACAACAAAAGATTCGGCAAAAGGTTACTCATCTTTGTCAGGCCTTTCCTCTTTATAAGGATTTTTAATGCGCTGCCCCTTTTGTGGTCACCCTGATACGGCGGTCAAAGACTCACGAGCCATCGAAGAAAACGTGGGGATTCGTCGGCGTAGACATTGCACGGATTGTGGAGCCCGCTTCACAACCGTTGAGCGCGTTCAACTTCTTCCGTTAAAAATTATCAAGAAAAATGGAGAACTTGAACCTTTTGAGCGCGAAAAACTCTCTCATTCAATGGAGTTAGCTCTTCATAAACGGCCCATTGATAATGACAGAAGAGAACGCGTGATTAGCAGTATTGTAAGACAACTTGAATCTTGCGGAGAAACTGAAATTCCCTCCACTAAAATTGGTGAAATGGTAATGCAATCTCTTTATGAGCTTGATAAAGTTGCTTACGTTCGTTTTGCTTCTGTTTATCAAGATTTTGATGTTCCTGGAGACTTCAAGAATTTCATTAGAGATCTAGATTCATCAGAAGAACAAGATCCCACCTAAGATAGGCCTTCCCATGAGCTTAATTTCTATTATTATCGTCTTTACTCTCTTTTGGTGGTTATCTTTCTTTTCTCTGCTTCCTTTGGGACTAAAAAAAGAAATTAACCCTCCCCAAGGGCATGATAGAGGAGCCCCCTCAAAACATGGTTTAGGCCTGAAATTTCTCTTCACAACGATAATAGCTTTTATCTTAACAACCCTGGTCTATTGGATCGCTGAAAATAATTGGGTTTCACTATGGACTTAAGCCAATATTTTTCCAAAAATTAAGATAAAATGTCCTATAACCTCCTCAAAATGATAGAATATTAAAAATGAGACCCCATTTTTCTCACCAATTTAAACTTTCAGGAGGGTATGCCCTCTGTCCAATTTTTTTATTTTTAATCATTTTTATCGGAAGTGGCATTTATTTTAGCTTTCAAGGAATGCCTTTTGCTTTTTATCAAATTTCAGCAACTGTAGCGATTTTACCTGCCATTATCTTAGCGATCACATTGGGAGAGGGAACTTTTACCACAAAGCTTAATCACTTCATCGAAGGTGTTCGAGATAATAGCATCATTACAATGTGTATGATCTATCTGTTAGCAGGTGCTTATACCGAAGTATTAAAAGGTATTGGTGGCGTTGAAGCGACCGTTAATCTAACGCTTGCCTTTCTTCCAACACAAGCGACCCTACCTGGGATTTTTATCCTGAGTGCCTTTATTGCAACCGCCATGGGAACCTCCATGGGTACGATTGCAGCCATGGCGCCGATTGCTTTTGGAATTGCCAATGCCACAGGACTTTCAATTCCTCTTACACTGGGAACTGTGGTTGGTGGGGCAATGTTTGGTGATAACCTTTCTCTCATCTCCGACACGACGATTGCAGCCGTTCAAACGCAAGGAGGAAGCCTTAAAGAAAAATTCAAAATTAATAGCTTAATCGCCTTACCCGCCATGCTTATAACGCTAATAATTTTGATCACCTACGGTTTTAATAATCCTTGTCAATCTTGCTTCCAGACAGAAGACTTTCAATGGATTGCCAGCACACCCTATTTCTTTGTCTTAGTCCTTGCTATTTCAGGGGTTAATGTATTTCTTGTTTTAACTTTTGGGATTTTATCAGCGGGTCTTATTGGGCTTAGTTTTACGCCTAATTATAACTTTATTACGTATGCCAAAAATATTTATCAAGGTTATGGCAGCATGCAAGAAATTCTTATCTTATCCCTCCTTATCGGCGGGTTAAGTCATCTCACAAAAATCCAAGGAGGATTGCGCTTTTTAATAAATCTAGCGACTCGATTTGTGCAAAAATTCTCTCAGAAAAAATCAAAACCGATTGCCGAAATTGCAATTGCTTCCATTGTAAGCGCTTGTGACATTTGTACCGCAAATAATACGATTTCAATCATTCTTAGCGGAGACGCAACCCGAGAACTCGCAAAAAAATATGATCTTAATCCTGCACGAAGCGCAACACTGATTGATCTCTTCTCTTGTGTGTTTCAAGGAATCTTGCCCTATAGTGCTCAAATTTTACTTGCAGGCTCGATCGCAGGGCTCTCTCCGTTAACTATTATACCTCATGTTTATTATTGTTATGCTTTGGGCATAATGGGCATTTATGCAATCCTTCTTCAAAAACCCAAATTTTCCCTTACAAAACAATAAAAAATTACCCCTAAAAAAAATAATAAACATAAAATTTATCTAGAATTTACCTCAAGAAAAATCATTACATTAATTAAAATTTAACTCATCTTCTATTATTCTAAAATTAACATGAGACAAATTAGAGATAAGTTAATGAAAAACATCTATTTTGATTCAATTATGGTGATTGAAAGACTCCATCGACTTTTTCTTGAAGTCACTCGAATTGAACTAGACCGCTTAAAAATAAAAGATATTAATAATGTACAGTGCTTTATCCTTTATAATATAGCAGAAAATCATCTCACAGTGGGTGAAATTTCTAATCGTGGATACTATCTTGGCTCCAATGTTACCTACAATCTTAAAAAAATGGTTGAAACGGGCTACTTAATACAAGAACAATCGTCTCATGATCGTCGCTCAAGCCACATCCGACTTTCAGAAAAAGGATTAAAACTATATCAAAGATTTGATCAGATCCTTTCTGAACATACAAAAAACATGAAACATAATGGTATTGCTGAACAAGACCTAAAAAATCTTAAATCCCTACTGGCTCGTCTTGAGTCTTTTTGGAATTTTACAGTCACTCATGATATGAGATTTTAGATTCATATTGGATAAGGAGTTATTTTTTATTTTAGCCCTTGTATTCCAATATTTCTAGCACTGATTCTTGAACTTGTTTGAGTCTCAAATCCGATAAATTTGGCGAATATAATACCTTTACATGCTGCCCTCGTGGGGCATAAATCTCTGGCTCGGAGGCATTCGACCACAAAACTAAGGTTGGACATTTCATTGCAGCAGCTAAATGTATGGATCCCGTATCATTCCCAATAATTGCAAGAGATTTTGAGGCTAAGACACCTATTTCAAAAAAGTTAGTTTTTTGGCTTAAATTATGAATAGTTGGAAAAATATTGAGAATACGATTGATCACCTCAATATCTTCAGCACCTCCTAATAAAACAGGATTAAATCCTTTATCTTTGAGCCATAGCGCAAATTCAGCATACCTCTCTGCTGGCCATCTTTTATATGCTCCCCTTAAAGAACTACCAGGCACCAAAAGTACCGCTTTTTTAGGAAAATCAAGATGACTTATCTCTCTCTTCAACCATGATAAATCGGGGAAAAGTTCTTCTTTCCCTTTTAGATCAAATCCTGCCATTTTCAATTGATCAGCGAATCTTAGAAAAGCATGAAGTTTCCTTCGATTTTCCCTCTTTTGAGGGTGTGAACATCCTGGAGCAATTCCCGACCATTCCGGGCGTTTTCCAGGACCTAAGAGTTTAAAATAAAGACCTGTCCTGTCTGAATTTTGTAAGTCGTATACGCGTTCGACATTCAACGATAAAAGTTGTGCCCGTAATTTCCCTATTAAAAAAGGATTTCTAGACCGTGCATCACCTATAATTTGATTAAAATAACCTGTCTTGCCCATCAAATCGATATAAGCGGGACTCGTCAAAAGAATAATATGAGCTTGAGAATGTTGATGCCGGATCTCTGCAAATGCTCCCATCGCATTTATCAGATCTCCAAGAGCGCCATGTTTAATGACCAGAATTTTTTTGTAGTTCTTTAAGAGCAAGCTCTTTATCCTTATAGAGGGTTAAAATAGTGATTTCTTTCCTATTTTTAACTTCATAAAAGGCTATTTACAAATATTATTATGAGCTTAAATTTAATAAAATGAAGGTGCTACTTACACGTCCTCAATATGATTCTCAGAAACTTGCAAAAGATCTCCAGGATTACGGGATTGAAAGTCATATCAATCCATTACTTGAGATTGAACAAAAACATTTTCAGTATGATCCAGAACGTGCTCAAGCTTTTGTTATAACAAGCTTAAATGGCCTTCGATCCTTTGCCACCCAAAATCAAGAAAGATCTCTTCCTCTTTTTGTTGTGGGGCAAGAATCGATGAACCTTGCATCTTCTTTTCATTTCAAAAAAATCATCCCAGGAAATGGAACTGCCCTCTCTCTTTTACCTCTCATACAAACAACATGCTCTCCAGCAGAAAAAGAAATCGCCTGTATTACGGGAGATTATATCCATACAGATCTTATCTTACCTCTTACTGAGCTTGGTTTCTCCGCCAAACAGATTATTGCGTATAATACAATTGAATGTACTTCTCTCGATCTTCAAACTCAGAATTTTTTGAAAGATAAAACCATTTCAGTCGTCACTTTTTTTTCTCCCCGCAGCGCCCAAATATTTGCTAAACTGGTCGAGAATTATAAAGATTTATGTCAGTTTCTTTATGGGGTTTGCTTAAGTCCAGAAATTTCAAACATTGTTTCTGAAATAAAATGGCGGAAACTTTATACAGCTGCATCCCCAAGCCGGCAAGAAATCATTGAAATTCTAAAAGATTTAAAAAAGGAGAATATCCTGTGAATGAAAATGAACACGCTCAAGAAACAAAAACCTCTATAGATTCAGAACAAGAACATCCTAACTCTTTCCTCTTAAAAAAAATTCTTTTTGCAAATATTATTATTTTTGGGTTTGTCCTGATTGGTATTGCACTTGTCATTCGTCATTTTAACCCTACTCAAGCTGTTAACACACTTACAACTGACCTTCATAAACTCGAAAAAAGACTTGCTCTGACAGAAGAAAAGATAAAACTGTATGAGACATATTTTCTTACTCTTAATAATCAATTAGAACTTCTTGCCGCAGATAAAAATGAACCAACGAAGAATGAATCGACCCAACAAAAAACAGATACGTCTTACCAAGCCCTTATCATTGAATTCAAATCTCTCATGGACACTGAAACTTCTTCGCCCCTTTCGATTCCCTTATTGGAAGAGGGAAGATTTTTTAAGTGGCTGACACGCCATATTCAAATTAAAGAAACTCCCCATCACCAAATATACAAAAAAGCTTACGAATTTCTTAAAGAAGGAAACCTTTTACAAGCGATAGAACTCCTTCGCCCTTTAGGGAACGACCCTGCCTCTTCTCTTCATCATTGGCTTGCAAAAGCAACAAATTTTCAAAAATCGCTCTCTAGAGGAGATGAGTCATGAAAAAAATATTTTTCTATTTATTAACAAGCTTATTTTTAGGAAGTCTGATTCTTTATTTACAATGGCAGGCTGGACATATCACCCTTAGTTGGGGAGATTATCAGATTGAAACAACAGCAGGAATTCTGTTTTTATTCCTTATTACTTTCTTCATCATTTTCAATATATCTTCTCAGTTTTTATCTTTTATTTTTAACTGGCGAAAATATAATCAAGCACGGCATCGTAAAAAAATTCCAGAAGTCATTCTTGCAACTTTTACAGCTCTAGAACGTGGCCTTCCGAAAATTGCCCTTGAAAAAGCCAAATTTATCCAAAAATATAGCCCTACCGCAGGGCTTGGCGAATACTTTGAAGCAATGGCCTTAATGGCATTGAATGACGATGAACAAGCCAAAACTATTTTTAAAATTATGACGACTTTCAAAGGTGTTGAATATCTAGGATGGCAAGGTCTATCGCGTCTTAGTTTAAAAGAAGATCGCCAAGCACAAGCTCAGGCGTATGCAGAAAAAGCTCTTCAATATTTTCCAGATTCACCATGCGCCCTTAAAATCATTTATGAACAAGCTCAAGCCTTAGGTGACTATAAAAAAGCTGAGTATGCTTTAAGTCAACTTAAGAAAATTGGCTACTTTGGAGATGACGTTATGAATGAGAAAAAAAGCGCCTTATTTGCAGGATGGGCTAAATCTTTAGAAGGGCAACAATCTCATAAAGAAGCTCTCTCCCGGGCAAAAAAAGCTTATCGAATTCACCCAGGAATCGAAGAAGGCAAAATTTTAGCGGAACTTCATATAAAACTTAATCATCGGTGGCGAGCTCAATTTCTAATCAAGCATCTTTGGAAACGATCGCCCGATCAAGAACTGCTCCAGCTCTATATCCACTCTGTGAAGCCTGAAACGCCTCTTAAGGCTTACGAAGCAATTCAAAAATTAACAGCCCATAATCAAGAGCATGAAGTTTCTTTAGTTGTTCTAGCGGAAGCTGCCCATAAAGCTAATCTCTGGGGAGCGACACAAGAGTATCTTCATCAACTCGCCAAAGTTACAAAAGACCCCTTAACGGTCAAGAATTTAGAAAAAAAATTCTCCCAGTATAACGCTTTAAATTAAAGCGATAAAAATAAGACGCTAATGAGATTATTTTATGAAAATTCTTAGTGGGAATAGTAATAAGCCTCTTGCCGAAAAGATCTCCTCTTTCCTGGGACTTCCCCTTGTAAAAACCTCTCTTAAAATATTTTCTGACAAAGAAATTTTTGTTGAAATTCTTGATGAATTAAAAGGAGAAGACGTTTTTCTTATTCAGGCGATTTCTTTTCCTGTCAACGATACTTTAATGGAGTTACTTATCACCCTGAATGCTTTAAAACAAAGCTCGCCTTGTTCTATTACTGTTGTCATTCCTTATTATGGTTATGCCCGTCAAGATCGGCTTATAACCAACCAATCTTCAGTTGCTTCAGAATTGATAGCCCAGCTTCTACAATCCACAAAAATCAAAAGAATTATCACCATTGATTTGCACGCCCCTCAAATCAAAAAATACTTTACGATTCCTCTTGATAATCTTTCAACAGCGCCCCTGTTTTGTAAAGATATCTTGACCTTCCATTCTTTAGAAAATCTTCTGATTGTCTCGCCTGATGCTGGAGGTCAAGACAGAGCACAAATGCTCGCCCATCATTTAAATGTAGACGTCATTACTTTACAGAAAGAAAGGAATGAAAGCTCAAGAACATGTACCATGAAACTCAATGCCTCAGTCGTTGATCAAAATTGCATTATTGTTGATGATATCGTGGATACAGCTGAAACTCTTTGTAAAGCTTCTGAACTCCTTATGGAAAAGGGAGCCAAGTCAGTGAATGCCTACTGTACACATCCTCTTCTTTCGGGCTCTGCTTTTGATAAAATCACTCTCTCCCCTTTGCAAGAAGTTGTCTTTACCGACAGTATCTTCACGCCTATGTCAGAAAAACAGCACCCTAAATTTCGCCATCTTTCGATTGCGTTTTTATTAGCCGAAGCTATCAGCTCTTGCGCTTAAGGGCCTCACCTAACGACGCGCAAGGACTAACCCTTCAATGCTAATTCTACTGTTAAATTCCTCAATTCGCGAGTAATCACAGTAAGATTTGCTAAATCCAAAGAATTTTGCAGAAAAGCTTCTTGAAGCAAGTTATCAAGAGATATTAACTTATCTTTTGAGGCCTTTGTCCAAAGTTCCATCAATATGGCTGTGTCGAGGTGAGCATTTTTCGGCACTTGATCATCAAAACTTAACACCTGTAACACGACTTCATTCTGGATATTAAATAAGTCTTCTTGAAGGCCTAAAATCGCAAGGCGATGCCATGATGTATTCGATTTGATCTTTTCAATCGCTTGTCGAAGTCGAGTAATCCCAAGTCGTGCCCCCACCATAAAATAAAAAGTCGAGATCTGCGCAATGCTATATCCCGTTTGTGACGCAATTAAGATGATATCTGGTGATAATGTCGCCACTTGAAGATGGGAAATCTCAAGCGCGAGTTTTTGTGGAAGGCCTAACTTTTCATAAAATGCAATCTGTTGTTGCAGAGTTAGATGACTCTGATCATCTAAGAAATGATTAAGATCTGCTAAAAAGGCCCCTGTTCCAAGTTTAAAAAGATGAGTTGATGCAGTGATATTGTCTTCCATTTTATAGTTACGAATCAACCATTTGATTGTTCTTCTCACCATATGCAAAATATCAATCATGACTTTTAGAAGTGTCTCTGGATGAATCAGTTTATCCAAACTTTCTAATTGTCTCCACAACGCCCGAAGATCAAAGACATTCCGAATAATGATATAGGCTCGGTAAACATCTTCAAGACGGCAATTTAATTTTGCCATGGTATCATAAATAAAGCTGGCACTGATGCGATTAACTATTTCATTTGTAATCTTAGTCGCCACAATTTCGCGCCTCAACGGATGCGCTAAAATTTCCTCTCGATAATCTCGACGCATACTATCTGGGAAATAATTTAAAAGATCTTCTTCAAACACAAAATCATCAAGAAGAGGAGACTTAAGGATTTCTTGATAAAAATCAATTTTGCTATAGGCCAATAGAATTGCAATTTCAGGTTTTGTAAGACCCTTTTGTAATGTTTGATGCTCCAACATCATGGCATCATCTGGGAGATATTCCAGGGCTCGATTCAGGATCCCTTTTGCTTCCAGTGTTCTCATAATTCGAATTTGCCCATCCAAAAGATTTGGCCCTTGAGCTTCAAGTAAACTGATCGCTTGTGCTTGCTTATAATTATCACGTAAAACAAGCTTAGAAACTTCCTCTGTCATAGATTCCAGCAACTTATTGCGCGCTTCCAAACTTAAACTTCCATCCAGGACAAGCCGATTCAAAAGAATCTTAATATTTACTTCATGGTCTGAGCAATTCACTCCCCCTGAATTATCGATGGCATCTGTATTAATACGCCCTCCTAGAGTCGCATATTCAATACGACCTAACTGCGTCACACCCAAATTGGCACCTTCTCCAATAACTTTACAGCGGAGTTCTTTTGCATTCACTCTCAATCCATCATTTGCACGATCACCTGCCTCTTGATGATTCTCTTTAGAGGATTTAATAAAAGTTCCAATCCCACCAAACCACAAAAGGTCCACATTCAATTTAAGAATAGCTTTTATGAGGTCTGAAGGCGTAATTTCGGTCACGTCAAAATTAAAAAGTCGTTGCATTTCAGGAGAAACAGAAATAATTTTGGCTGTCCGCTCAAACACTCCACCTCCTTTGGAAATAAAGGCAGAGTCATAATCTTTCCAAGTGGAACGAGGAAGCTCAAAAAGACGTTTGCGTTCAATATAACTCAATTGAGAATCTGGGGTTGGATCAACAAAGATATGTTGATGATTAAAGGCAGCCACGAGCTTTATTGTCTCGAATTGAAGCATCCCATTTCCGAAAACATCTCCTGACATATCCCCTACACCCGCAACAGTGAAGGGTGTTTTTTCGATAGGAATATCTAGTTCATAAAAATGACGTTTCACAGATTCCCAGACGCCTCGCGCCGTGATCCCAATCTTTTTATGATCATAACCACTGGATCCGCCCGAAGCAAAAGCATCATCCAACCAAAAATCGTACGCTTTAGAGACTTCGTTGGCATAGTCTGAAAAAGTCGCTGTTCCTTTATCTGCAGCAACCACAAGATAAGGATCATCTTCATCCCATCGCACAACAGCTTGAGGGGGAATCACCTTTCCATCTTTATAATTATCTGTGATATCCAATAAACCTTGAATCATCGTTTTATAACAGGTGATAGCCTCAGTTAGAATCTCCTCACGAGTTGCACTCTGTGAAACCGCTTTAAGGACAAATCCGCCTTTTGAGCCCACAGGCACAATGACCGTATTTTTAACCATCTGTGCTTTAAGAAGACCTAAAATTTCTGTTCGGTAATCTTCCAGGCGATCTGACCATCGAAGACCTCCTCGAGCAACTTTTCCACCCCGCAAGTGAATGGCTTCAAAGCGAGGAGAATAGATATAGATCTCAAATTTTGGCTTTGGCAGAGGAAGCTCATCAATTTGAAGGCAATCAAATTTAATAGACGTATACGTCTTAAAATTACCTTCTGCATCTTTTTGATAAAAATTTGTTCTTAAGGCTGCCTGTATCAGATTAAAAAATCTTCTTAAAATTTTATCTTCATCTGGATTTTGAATTTGATTAATCTTCTTCAAAATTTCTTGTTTTAGAAGTTGATCGTCAAGGGCAATTTCGGGATCAAATTTGCTGCCGAAAAATGTCACCAGCTGCTTTGTAATATCAGGATGTTTCAAGAAGGTTTGCTCTATATATTCTCGACTGAATGAAAACTGAAGCTGACGTAAATATTTACTTAAAACCCTCAAAATTAATCCTTCACGGGGCGTTATGTTTGCTCTTAAAATGAGCCGATTAATCCCATCATCTTCGATTAATCCTCCCTTTATTGCCTTTAACGCGTTAAAGAAATTCGTTTGAATTTCTTCAGCATTCACAGCGTAATTATCGCGCGTGATCATCTCAAAATCATGAATCCACACAGGTGCGGTAACCCCTTGAGGAGATACCACAAAAGGGATCTCTTTAATGATGCGAAGATCAAGATTTTCAAGCACAGGCAAAATATCTGAAAGCGCCATCGGATCCCCTGGATTAAAAACTTTCAGATGTAAGCAATGATTTGGCGCGCCATCGATCGTATAAAGACGAGCCTTAGGAATATTGTAATGACAAGCTAACTCTATGAGCTCAATATCAGCTTTAACGTCTGCTCCCTGAAAACGCTCTTGGTATCCTTTTGAGAACGCTTGAGAATAGCGTTGAAAGACTTTTTGTCCTTCATAATCATTAAAAGCTGAAACAAGAGTCATTCGTAAATCGTCTTTCCACGAACGCACGACTTTCACAATTTTTTCTTCAAGGTCTTCTGTATTATAATTTTCTTTAATACCCCCTTGGATATTAATCGTGTAATGAACGCGAGCAAGGGCGAAAGATCCAAATTGTGCTTTATAAACCGACAGCACTCCCTTTAAATTCTTTGCAAGTGTTTGTCCAATAAGATCACACAACTCTGAATCAAAACGCTCGCGCGGGATGTAAACGAGGCAAGACAAAAAGCGATTGAATTGATCTTGATGAATAAAAAGGGCAAATCTCTGGCGTTCTTGAAGATTTAAGACAGCAAGCCCAACTTCCGCTAATTGTTCAACACCGGCTTGAAAGAAATCATCTCGAGGGAGAGAATCCAGAATATGAATCAATGATTTTCCATCATGCCATGCCGGAACTAATCCTGTATAATCAAGAATATGTTCCAATTTTCGGCGCAACAAAGGAATGTCACGAACGCTGCTATCATAGGCAACAGAGGTAAAGAGTCCCATAAAAAGATGCATCCCAATGACCGTACCATCAGATGAAAAACGCTTGACCCCAATAACATCCATTGTCACGCCTCGATGAACACGCGAAACTTGACTTGCTTTATTAATAAATAAAGGCACAGGCTCTAAAATATATTGAAATGTCTGACTTTCAAAATCAACGCCCTCAAAAATTTTTGCGAGATCTTGGTATGTCTTTAGTTTCATAATACCAAGCTCTTCTGAGCATTGAATTTCTTTAAGTCCTTGAGTGGAACCTTCTCGGAAATCATAGGACGCGTATCCCAAAAACGTATAATGATCTTCCCGAATCCACGACAGAAAATTTAAAATTTCCTCTTGTTGATCACAATAAATCTGCGAACACGTCTTTTGAACATCTTCATGAGCAATTGAAGCTTTATCAAGCATCTTCTGCCAATCGGAAGTTGCATATCTCACATCCTGCAAAACGCCTTGAAGTTCTTCGACCAAAAGATCAACAAGTTCTGGATAAATTGATTCCACGATCTCACAATGGATCACTGATTCATATTGAGCGTCGGGAATTTCTTCCGTTAAATGAAATACATCTGTTAGTTTTCCTTCTTCATCTCGCTTCACTTTAATAACAGGATGAACAATTCTTTTGGCTTTAAGGTTATGTTTTTGCAGAAGTTGAATAAGGGAATCAACCAGGAATGACATATCATCATTGACAATATCAATCACTATCCGTTCAGCAAGAGGGGAAGACAAGGTCGTGTCTGGTTTCCAATAATAGATCCGAATTTTTGGTTTTCCAATTTCGCGTTCTTGGAAAAATTGCCATAGATCGACGACACCAACTGCCAAATTTTCAAGGGGAATTTTTCGCATATCATCAGAGGCAAGCGTTGCAAAAAATTGCTGTGTGAAGCTTTTGATAGACTCTCTGACGGCAACGCTTACTTTTTGTTGAACAAGTTCTGCGATCGCCTCTACACGCTCATTCAGCTGCTTTTTCTTCATTTTTAAGACCTTATCTGAATCATTTTCCATTTATTTTTACCTTGGCTTCACTCAAAAAGCTAGCTTACTTTTGCTTTGCTCTAAAGCCTTTATTAAAAACCTCAATCCATAAAAGATTTTTGTTTTTTGTCTATTTTCTCTGACCATTTTCTCTCTCCCTGCTATTTAATCATTAACCTGTTAAAAAATAATTATTTTGCGGGCTTTCTTTTCCCCTTCTTTCATGCACACATTGACGACCTTCTGTTGTCTACTGGCACCGTCTGGTTGCATCCCTCTCGTTCCTTTCAGTACATTCTTGTCAAAAGATGCTTCCTCTTCTAATTCTGCGTCATTCTTGGGCGTGTCCCGAGAATCTCAAGCAGCCTATAGATCGAACCTGTCACCTTTCGATCTCTCCCAAACCTTTCCATCACGAATCGGTCCATCACCATTTCCTTTCACCACCATCCCCCACTTGCACCGTGCCTCTCACGCACGCTGAGGGGTTCCTCCTCCTTTCATTTGGCAAAGAGAGGGTATTCGCTCAAATAAGAGCGTTAAAAAGAACTCTTCAGAGTTTGCTAGACTCTCTTAATTTTAAAGGACGGAAGGAGAGGAATTATTGAAGAAGATTGAAGGCTTTTTAAAGGCCTTCAAGGAAGGAAACCATCATCTCTGACCATCTACTATTAGACTACCATACAATGATACAAATTTCAAGAAAATTCAGCTCTTCAAACAGTAAAATAATTAATATAAATCAATAATTTATAAAATAATTTTCAGACAGGAAAAATTCATATTTATTAACTTATTGACATTTTTTATTGATGGAGGTAATTTCTTTAAATTCTTACTTACAATTCAGATAAGTCTTCTACATTTTTTGAGGCTAATCTTATACCCATTAAGGAAAATTAAACATGATGAAAAAAGTCGTTCAAACTCTTTGCACTCTCCTCCTCTCAACCACGATAGCTTGCGCAAGTGATCAACAAGATGAAAACCACAACCTAACTCACCTTAAAGCTATTAGCAACGGCACTTTGCATGATAAATCTTCATCATGGCAAGGAAAACTTGAAGATTTAGCGCCGTACAAAAATCTTCAAAATTTGTCAGTAGAAAATTTAGATAAATCCCACATGAATACATTCAACCAAATCTTAAGCAATCTTTCTTCTCTCCAGGAATTAGAATTAGGAGAATTAACTAATGCAACAGACAATGATACGGTGTCACTAGTTCGTGCTCTTCCCAATACCCTCCAAAAGTTGAGTCTGAACATGAGCCATGTGAGTCCACTTAGAGCCAAAGAAACTTTAGCTAAAAGCTTTCGAAGATTTTCTCAGCTCAAAAGCTTGAAATTACAAACATCAGGTATTACTGATAACAATCTTATAAACGTTTTTCCGACGTCTCTCACAAAGTTGGATGTAGATAATGGTGATATGCACTTCCATTATATTTTCAAAGAATTATCAACACTTTCTGAATTGCAAGTCCTAAAACTAGGTCATGTAGGTCATGTTGGTGGCAACTTTTTACTAGAAAATCTTAGCTCTCTTCCTACTCTTAAAGAATTCCATTGGAATTGTAGTAGATGGGTCATTCAAAATATATTAGAAGTAATACATACTCTTCCTCACACCCTCCAAGTATTGAAGTTAGAATACTCTTATCGTACTAAGCCACAAGAGGGCATCGTAGATTTAATTAAGTGGTTTCCTCCTCATCTTCAGGGTTTGCATTTATCGCATTTCGTACTCAACGATAACGCGATGCAAGCTTTAATGGCGGTCTCAACCAACCTTACCATCTTATCTTTAAGAAACAACAATATTCATAATGACGGCCTACAAGTCTTAATGTCGATGTTTCCTAAGAAATTTCTCAATCTACAAAAATTAGACTTATATGAAAATCTCTTTGATGAGGAAATAGCACAACATTTATTCACAATGTTGAGTTCGAATACAACCCTTCAAGATATTTCACTCTTTGAAGATACAAGAAATTTAAAATTTGAAGTACCACAGGAAAATTATACTCTGCAAAAATTAGGAGGTAATTACCAGCTAACAAAAACAACTCGACAAACATTAAACAATAATGTGAAACGTGCCGTAACACTTGAAGATTTAGCCTCTCCAAAATTCTTTCTAGCAAGTTAATAGCACGCAAGCTTGAGACATTCCTTAGGGGGTGAGTCAAGCTTGCTGTTTTGCTCCAACTGAGAGAAATTTTCTTAAACTCTTATAAGCTAATATGATTTTTATTGACCTGCTAATCTTAGATCACCACCAAGCTACAAAATTCAAGAAAATTCAGTGCAAAAATTAAATAAATAAAAGATATAAATCAAATAATTACCAAGTATTTTTTACATTCAAAAAATCATTTTTATTAACAAATTGACATTTTATTACAATTAAAGCTCATTTATTTAAACTCTGTCTTGTAATTTACAAATGCATTCTTATCTATACTTTAAGCAACTCTTATCCATACTTATTAACGAGGCAAACATAATGAACAAACTCGTCGCAACTCTTTGCTCTCTTCTCCTCTCAACCACAATCGCTTGCGCAAGTGATGATCAAGAGCAAAGACCTACTCATCTTAAAATTATTGCAGGAAAGAAAAACAATGATAAGCTCTCAGAGATGCCAGAAGGTATTGAATACTTATCTCAGTTCACAACCCTTACAGCAGTGGATGTAGATACAGAAGATTTAGAAGATTTAGAAAAAATACAATCTTTATTTTCTATGCTTTCAAAACATACCAATCTTCATGATCTCAAAATAGAATTTAATATCCCTCTTCTGAATCCCAAATCAAGCGATGTTGATGAGATTCTGCTAGAAAAATTAGAGCAATTAGCCTTAGCTCTTCCAAATTTTTCTTCGCTTCTTGCACTCGATATGAATTTGAATATGATTAATAGGCTGAATACCACCATCAACACAGTCTCCGAAAGTGTGAGATTTGGGAAGATGGCAAAAGTTTTAGCTTCTAATCTCCCCCCTAAACTTGAAAAGCTATCTTTAGGATGGAATTTATCCTTTCCTACAAAACATCTACAAAGCATGATTTCAGATCTTCCTTTTACTCTGCGAAAATTGAATTTAAGACATCACTGTGTTGATAATAGTATGCTCGAAATTTTAAGCCAATTTACCAATCTCGAAGCACTTGAATTAAGGTATTTTGAACAGAGAAAAATACTGAATCCTGAGCCAACAAAACCAAATTATACAATGTTGGGATCAACGATCTTTTCTCTACCAAATTTACAAGAGTTAAGTTTACATTTAGATCCTAATAGAGAATCTCCCTTTCCCTATCCACTTTATAGTAATTTTAAAGAATTGACTGAAAAACTCCCCCGAGATCTCAAAAGATTGAAAATTTACTACCATGCTGTTCTCAACGAGTGCCTAACACCAGACGGAAGTGCATTCTTGGCTCTTCCAGGGAAGCTTGAGGTATTGAGTTTAAATTCTATTCTTCCGAAACATAATATTAATAATTCTGAACCGTTGGAGTCACCGTTCGACGCTTTGACTCAAGTTCTTTCGCCCAACCTTCGAGAATTGGCTATAAAAAATCCTTTGAGCCATATCTGTCTGCAGGGTGAGAGAAGTAATCTAAATGATTATCTCATCTCAAAGTTTCCAACAAGTCTTCAAAAATTAACTTTGCATGCTTGCTGGATCACAAAAAGTAGAGCATCAGCTGTAGGAAAGGCACTCAATAATTATTTGCCTAATTTGGAAACACTTTTATTGTCGGATTCCTTGCTTATGGACAGTGCTCAAATTTTGATCAAAGAGATGAGATCAAATACAACTCTTACAAAGTTAGATATTAAATTCCCTACAAGAGAAGATATCACCCCCCTGATTGATGAAGTAAAAAACTGCTTAGAAGAAAATCTTACCCTTCAGATGGTAACCTTTTCTTTATTGGGTGAACAAATACCTGTATCTTTAGTACAGTTAGAAAGAAATAGAAAACGTAACCAAACGCTGACAAGACTTGCAGACCACCAAGTCTATCCAACAGTATTTCTTTAAAAAAAGAATCAGGCTTGCTTCTTCTTTTCAACAAGGCCTAGATAAGAGATAGAACTTTTTTTAATCATCTTTTTATCCACTCATAAAAACAGCTACAAATATCAAAAAAATTCCGTCTGTTTTTCAGATTTTTCTCCCCTTTTTGACGAATTTCTATTAGGATACGAAAATATTGACAAGTAACTAGAGAACCTTATGCCTATTCTATCAGATCTCTGGATCCGCGAGGCTGCGCTCACTCAAAACATGATTGAACCCTTTGTTGAACGCCAACAAAGTCAAGGCCTTATTTCTTATGGTTTATCTTCTTTTGGTTATGATGCTCGTGTTGCGAATGAATTTAAGATTTTTACCAATGTTGATAGCGCCGTGGTTGATCCCAAAAATTTTGATCATAATGGATTTGTCGATCGCGTGACAGATGTATGTATCATTCCCCCAAATAGTTTTGCGCTTGCGCGTACGGTTGAATATTTTCGGATTCCCCGAGATGTTTTAGTTATTTGCCTCGGAAAATCAACTTATGCCCGCTGCGGAATTATTGTAAATGTGACCCCTTTAGAACCCGAATGGGAAGGTCACGTGACTCTAGAATTTTCAAATACAACCCCTCTTCCCGCGAAGATCTATGCAAATGAAGGAGCTTGCCAATTCCTCTTTCTAAAAGGCGAACAAGCCTGCGAGGTCTCTTATAAGGATCGATCAGGGAAGTATATGGGGCAACGCGGTGTAACTTTACCACAGGTAGTAAAAGCAAATGGATAAGATTAAAATTGTAGGCGGTCGGACACTTTCTGGAAAAATTCGCATCTCAGGGGCAAAAAATGCTGCTCTTCCATTGATGTGTACAAGCCTGTTAACAAAAGAAGCCTTGATTTTAAAAAATCTGCCCCGCCTCGCCGATGTTTTTACACTTGGCAGTGTCCTAAGCCATCTGGGCGTTAAAACCACTTATGCAGGTCACACGGTCGGTGAACACCAAGCAACCTTCCATGCGCAAGGCCCCATCCTTCCTGAAGCGCCCTATGACCTTGTGCGCAAAATGCGAGCCTCTGTCCTTGTCTTGGGCCCTCTTCTAGCAAGAACCGGCTATGCAAAAGTTTCTCTTCCTGGTGGATGCGCCATTGGCAGTCGCCCTGTCGATGTTCATCTAAAAGGATTAGAAGCCTTAGGCGCTGAAATTACACTTGAAGACGGATATGTCATTGCAAAGGCCCCAAATGGCCTCAAAGGCGCAGAATTCTCATTCCCCATGGTGACCGTCACAGGCACTGAAAATATCCTCATGGCCGCAGTTTTAGCCCAAGGAACGACACGTCTATTAAATTGTGCGGTTGAACCTGAAGTAACCGACCTTGCCCATTGCCTCCAAAGCATGGGCGCCAAAATTGACGGCGTTGGAACCTCCATTTTAACCGTGACAGGCGTCTCTAGTCTCCATGGAACCACTTACTCTGTTCTACCAGACCGCATTGAGACGGGCACTTATGCGATGGCAGCCGGCATTACTGGCGGTGAAATAGAATTAGTGGGAACTGACTTAGACCTCATTCCAAGTGCGTCTCAGACCCTTGAGATGATGGGGATGACATTCCAAAAGACTCCTCAAGGATTTATTGCGAAAGGCCCGTCTCATCGCCTTAAAGCCATTGAAGTTATCACAGATCCATATCCTGGCTTTGCAACAGACTTACAAGCTCAACTCATGGCCCTTACATGCGTGGCAGATGGAACATCCCTTATCACGGAAACTATTTTCGAAAATCGCTTTATGCACGTGCCTGAGCTTGCTCGCATGGGCGCAGATATCACTATTAAAGGCAATACCGCCATCATCAAAGGCGTTGAGAGCTTAAAAGGTGCGCCTGTGATGGCAACAGACCTTCGCGCTTCTGTCTCTTTAGTGCTCGCCGCTCTAACTTCTTCGGAAGAAACGATGGTTAGTCGTGTTTATCATCTTGACCGCGGGTATGAAGAAATAGAGAATAAGCTTGGTGCCTGTGGTGCCAGTATTGAACGAGTCAGGGAGGACTCAACATATGACATTTCATCAACAACACACCCCGTTAAAGCTGCGTGCTGAAGATCAACAAGATCTGAGAGTGATGGGGGCCTATCTTCAAGATAGCCTCATTCCCATGACAGCTTTCTATTATAATAAAGAGGGAAAGCATTTTAGTATCTTAGCTAACCGTTTCTGTTGGGAAGTAAGCCCTCAACTTCATACAGGGACACCTCTGTATTCACGTGTGCATTCAGGCCTTCATTTTTCGCATGTTCATCATGTTCGCCATAAAGGGATTGATCTTAAAGATCCGACCAAAACAGTGAACCTTTTAACAATTCATGGCGATAAAGAAGGTGAGATCCATCTTTTGTTTTCAGATCAATGCGAGATTTGTCTCCATGTGGAAAAGATTATGTGTCATTTTCATGATCTTCACGAAGCTTGGTGGACGCATCAAAAACCTGAACATCCTTAAGTTCATCCTTCTAGAGACACTCTAAAACTCATCTGAGCCTCAAAATTTTGATGAGCTTGCCCACTTTTTAACTCTGTGATTTTCATCTTAATGACTCTCCTCCTCTTTTTGAATTGTTTTGTCCAAAAGGTTATTACCTTGCCTTATAAGAAAAATTTTCCTAAAATTTTACTTAATCTTTAATTTTTTTTGTGCTAACTGTCATAAAAATTAAAAAAGAAGAGCATCAAAGCCTCTCAAGGAGAATCTATCGTGAAGAAATTGATTTTAGCGACTCTGATATGCGTTATGGGATTTCAAAAGATATCATGCCAAGCATCTTCTCACACATCAGATTCCATGGAAGTGGATTGCTCTCCTACTTTATCTCTTACCTCAGCACCTTCGGCTAGTCTTGAACAAGACTTTAAGTCTATTGATGACATTCATACCATAATAAAAATAGCCTATTCTGAAGCTGAGTGGAAAAAATTAAAAAACGCTTATGACATCTTTGCACAACTCTCTCTTTCTGAAGAAACGTGGAAATCATATGCGGGACAACATAAGATTGATTATAGGTGGCCCTCCCAAACAACATGGAAAGAACAGGTCGGTGCCCACCTTTTTTTCCATCCTCAAGCCCTCGACTGGTTTGATTGTCCCTACAGAAGCCACTTATTGAAACGCTTTGATATCATTTGGGGATTTGCAATTAATGCAAAACTCAAAGATCCCCGTGGAAAATATTTACTTTGTAACACTCTCCAAAAAATACGCAGACACCGTAAATATGCCGAAGTTCCAATTTTAACAGAGTTTTTTGAAGGATATTTTGGCAAGGCAATTCAAGAATTAAAATCATATGAAGACGATCCAGATGCATGTTATTTATTAGGGCGCGGCATCACAGAAGACTTTTTTACTTGTATTTCGCGTTATGACGAGACTCTTTCTGCTCATGACCTGTTTAGGCGTCATCCTGACCATTTAAGAAATAAATATCATGCACTTATCACAGCATCTCAAGAATCAACAATGGAAGATTTCCTGATGCTTGCACAGCGAGGGTATTCCCGTGCTTATAGTGACGTGATAGAATTTCTTGACGGCATTGAAGACACCATTCCTAAAGAAAATATCTTAAAAGAAATTTCTGAAAAAGAGCATGACCCAACGCTACTCCTTGACCGAGGCTATCTTCTTTATGATGAACCAGAGGACAATGACGAAGCAAAGGAATTACAAGCTTCCATCTTTAGACAAGTAACGGAAAATTATAGAATAGCAACAGGGTATATTGAATTAGGGATACTACGAATTGAGGCTAACCATTTAACCGAAGAAACCGCTGATTTTTTTAGGAAGGCCGGAGAAATAAATGATCCTAGAGGATGGGAATACCTCATTAAATTTTGGGAAGAAAAATATAAATTTTCAAAAGCTAAAACAGATAAGAATAACCTTTCCGCCTCTATTAAAGAGGGGATGAGAGTTGGCCTACCATATGCTTATTCTCAAGGCCAATATTATTTCCCGGAAGAATTTTCCACAGAATGGGTTGAACTTTATGGCGCCCCTCTTCAAGGCGATATTAGAATAAATTGGGATGATCTACGTGTAGCTCCAGTTATGCAAAAAAGTATGATAAAAATCATTGAAAAATTCTTGACTGAAAGTTGAAATAAAAAAAAAGGTTCCTATATGAAGAAATAGATAAGACGTCTACTTTCTTCTAAGGAGCCTTGAGTTGAAATTTCGTTTTTTTTACTCTTTTATTATTTCTTTCAGCTTTTTAATAACTTTTAGTTTTGCGACTCCTTCCATACATGAAGATGAGTCTTCGCCTCAAGTTACTCTTAGAGTTCATGCAGTTGGCGAGGGAAACTGTGTCACTTTAGAAGTAAAAAATCCTCTTACAGGCCTCTCGGAATTTATGCTCGTGGATATCGGATCAAAAGCCTTTGCGAATGAAGCTGCTTACACGCAGTATCAAATTGAATCCATCCTCCAGAAAGAAAGTAATTCTAATTCAAATCAAGCATCCTCTTCACTTCATACACCCCTTAAGAAAAAAGGTGAACTCATCCCTCCTGAAAGCACCGTAAAATCACCGGATTGGGAAGATGCCATGGAAGATAAAGATACGATCATTCACTTAAGGCAAACGTATTTGGATAAATTTATTGAAGATATGCGCGGAATGTTAAAAAAACCTACAGAACCACAGCAGGAAAAAAAATCTCGGTCAAAAAAATCTACGCTGAGGAAAAATCAACAACAAGAGCAAACAAAAATCTCACCGATTGCCGTGAAGACAGTCGTTATTACACATCCCGATCAAGATCACTATGGCTGGTTGATGGAATTGTTTTCTCAAACAACTGATAAAATAGATTTTCTTATTTTTGGAGGTCTCCCGAGCCATTATTATCCAAGTGATCGAGACACATTTAAAGACTGGTTAAGAATTTGTCTAAACAATCAAACTCAAATTTTCTTCCCTGCCATTCAATATGACGCTTTAGATCCTAAAAATCTTGATCCTTTACAAATGCTTATTAAAATGGAAAAAAACGATGAATTTGCACCTCACATTTTCTCTGGAGATCCAAATTTCTCAAAATTGCCTTTTGCAAAAGCATTTGACTTCCATCCTCAAGTCACGATCTCTCTGCTGGCCGTCAACCCCATTCACAGTGGAGAACTTAACAACGTTCTTCGTCATGGAGATGATGAGACAGACGATAACAAGGATAGTCTCGTTATAAAAGTTCAACATGGTGACTCTTCTGTCATGCTCCCGGGAGATGCAACACAAGCAACAGTAAGATGCATTAAACTCAATTATAAAAATAATCTTGGTTTCTTAAGATCAACAGTCCTGCTTGCGAGCCATCATGGGGCTATCGAACATGGGTGTAATAGCCCAGAATTGATTAAACTTGTTGATCCTGAATATGTCATCATTAGCCATGGTCATCAGCATAATCATCCTACCCCTAAGGCATATGAAAATTTTAAGTTGCCTTCTCGTTTAAAGCAAGTTCCTGCGCATCATGTATTAGTTGGAAAAGATGCTAAAAAAGAAGAAAGCCTTCATACAACAACTAAAGCTATTTATTCCACGTTAAACAGTGGAACAATCACGATTGATCTATTACC
>Ga0209915_1000523_pt1 | contig 82215 bp, 48 predicted proteins | sample ThiBiot_750_plan_FD_183952 | JGI IMG/M metagenome (GOLD analysis project Ga0209915, IMG submission 183952) | Wastewater bioreactor microbial communities from Cape Town, South Africa - Thiocy_cont_750_plan (SPAdes) | ecosystem: Engineered > Bioreactor > Thiocyanate-remediating > Anaerobic-Aerobic... | reverse complement strand
TTTTTTTCTCCTATAAAATTTAAATATAAACAAACATTTATTTGGTTTTGAATCGCGCTATAAAATCAGCAAATTTACTAGCGAATTCTAAAGCTGGACCCATAGTTTTTATGCATTTACCTGTTGTATCAATGCATTTGTCTGTTGCTTCTAGAGTTGCTGAAGATACATTTCGGATACAAGTTGCTGCTTTTGCTGAATAAGGTTCTTCTTCTTTTATATTTTGCGAAGCGTGCGCAGATAAACATGCGAACAAAATAACGGTACTTAAATAAAATATTTTTCTCATTTAGTTTTCTCCTTTTGTTAAAATTAAATTTCAAAAATATTTTTTTTCAAATGAACGAACAAAATATTCTTAAAACTGATGGTCATTAAGGCAAGAAAACAGCTTTATAACTATGAGGTCTTATCCCCTTAAATTGTAAAATAGGTGATAATCCCCCAATCTTGTGAAACGAGGATAGTTAATTTATAATGCTAACATTGTTTGAAATACTAGAGTTTAAATATTATGCATGGTTAATAAAATTATTATTTATCCCTTCAATTTTAGTTGCCAGTTAAAAGGAGATATTAATGGGATCAATTTCTCTACTCGCGAAACAGATGTTATAGCTTGTCTCCTTCAGGGAAGGCCTTTTAAAACTATCGCTTCCCTTCTTTCTATTTCACCTAAAACAACAGAAAATTATTCTCGTAATATTATGCTGAAAATTGGATGTAACTCCCGTGATGGAATTATCAACTTTGTAGAAGATGCAGGTATTTTCAAATATTTTAGACAGCATTATGAATTTTTATCTTTTGAGTCTCAGTTCAAAAAATATTTGAATCAAATTCAATCAGAAGTAAAAAATAAAAACCTAACTTGTATAATTTTCTTTGAAAATATAATAATATCTTCGTTTAAGGAAACGTTAAAAAAGCATCTTGAGTTTTCAGGATTCAAATCAGTTTTTAAAAAGGCCAATTTAAGAAATTTATCATCTCAAATATCAAAACAAATCTCTGACCCTAAAATCTTAATTTTATCCTCAGAAGAAATAAGAACACTCTCTGAATCTTCTTTCGACAAAAAGCTTTTAGAACAATTGATCATAATTGAATTCAAAAATGAGATGACTCAATTTCAAATTATCTCAGAAGAAAATAGTTCTAATGGATTTTATCCTATAGCTTTTCTTAAACTACTTAAGGAATTGCATTCTGAAATAGATATAGAACCCTATATACAGGTTCTTAACAAAAAATTTCATTCCCTAAATAATCCCCTTAACTATAATAATCCAAAAAAAGAACCTAAGCTAAAATACAAAAAGTCTTATTTCTTTTATCTAAGTATTTTTTTTATTACTGTATTATTAATAGGGTTGATTGGTTATAAAATCTATAGAGATAAATTAAAATTAACTCCTCTTATACATTCTGAACTCGCATTACCAACAAAAGATGTGCTCCTAGAACGTTCAAAATTAAAAGAAGAAATCCATCAAAAATTAAAAGAAAATCACGGAATAAAGACTATTGCTCTTGTTGGTTGTGGGGGCGCAGGTAAAACCACATTAGCAAGATCTTATGCAAATACTTACTCTCATCCTGTGACTTGGGAAATCAATGCTGAAACTCATGAGAGTCTCATAATTTCTTTCGAGAATTTAGCATTATCCCTTGCCATAACAGAAAATGAAAAGAAAACTATAAAGAATCTTCAAGAAATTAAAGATTCTCAAGAAAGAGAACAAATCCTCTTCTCATTCCTCAAGAGCCATTTAAAAGAAAATACAGGATGGTTACTTATTTTTGATAATGTTGAAACATTTTCTGATATTCAAAGCTATTTTCCTTATGACACTCGCATGTGGGGAGTAGGAAAAGTAATCGTAACAACAAGAGACGAAAACATACAGAATAATAATTCGATAAATCATACTATGCGTATCAATGAATTAGAGACTGGAGAAAAAGAAAAACTATTTCTTAGTATTATGGAGCTAGATGTTAATAACAAACGAAAAGAGCAGATAAGAGCTTTTTTAACCCATATTCCTCCTTTCCCTCTCGATACCTCAGTTGCGGCTTATTATATCAAAGCAACGAATATCTCATATAATCAATATGTTCAAAACTTAAAACAACATCAGCAGGAGTTTGCCGATCTTCAAAAAGACATACTTAAAAATGCAAGTAAATATAGTAAGACACGCTATGAAATTATAAGCATGTCTGTTAAAAAGCTGATTGAAACGCACAAAGATTTTGCAGACATTTTATTCTTCATAAGCCTATTAGATTCTCAAGATATCCCGCGAGATTTATTAAACGCGTATAAAGGTAGTATTATAGTCGATAACTTCTTTTATCACCTCAAAAAGCACTCACTTATAACTTCTGAAATAAATTCCTCACACTCAACTTCAAGTTTTTCGATTCACCGCAGTACCCAAGAAATAATTTTCGCTTATTTAATAAAAGCATTAAAGTTAGAGAAAGCTAATCAATTACTTCAATCTATTGTTAACACTCTAGAAACCTATTTAAATGCAATAATAGATAAAGAAGATTTTCTACAAATGAGGCATTCAGTTGGACATTATGAGTCCTTTTTAAGACATAAAAACATGTTATCAGCCTCCCTCGAAGGCGTAATTAGCTTACAGTTAGGACATGTTTATTATCATCTAGGTGAATATGTAAAAGCAAAAGACATGCTCGAAAGAATATCTAGTAATACCCCACTATATTTTAAAACAGACTATAATAGGATTGCTCAAATTTCATCTTGTTTGGGAATTGTGTATAGGGAACTCGGAAATTATAAAAAAGCTGAAGGTCTTCTTGAGAAAAGTTATACAATTTATTTAAAATACCTGCCTAGCAACTATAAAGCCCTTGCTCGCAATCTGACATATTTAGGAATTGTTCATAGATATTCAGGACAGTATGAAAAAGCCAGAGATTCACTCCATAGGGGATATTTAATTTACGAGAAATATTGTCCAGATTCCTCTGAAGCTGCTTGGAATTTGGTCCATTTAGCCAATGCTTTTAGAAGTTTGGGTTCTTACCATAAGCAAGAAATCTTCTCGAAAATGCTATAGTGATACATAAGAAGTTATATGGAAATGACCATCTTAACACTGCTTGGGCTAGTGTCTATTTAGCCGCTATATATGAAGAGCTTGGTGAGTATGAAAAGGCGATGAATTTACTTGAATATAGCCTGTCAAACTATAAGCAATTCTACTCTACAAATCATGCTGATATAGGATGGACACTAGTTTATTTAGGAAGTACATACAGGAATCTTGGCTACTATGAAAAATCTTATGAAGCTCTTAAAGAAGCTTTAAAGATTCATGAGCAATCATATGGAGATAATAATACGAGAACTGCTTGGTCTTATATACATTTGGGAAACCTCAAAGAAAGTTTAGGTCATTATAAGGAAGCAAAAATTCTTTATGAAAAAGCTTTTAAAATACATCAAGAAAATTTTGCAAATGGTAGCTTGGTTATTGCTTGGAACTCACTACGACTGGGTAGTGTATATAGTGCTCTAAAGGACTATAAAAATTCCAGGCATCTACTTGAAAAAAGCTCTAAATTCTATGAGAAACTTTTTGGTAGAAACCATATTGAATACGCCAGAGTTATAAACAGCTTAGGAAATACTTGTCTGTTAGCGGGAAATTACAAAGAAGCTGAAAATCTTCTAAATGAGGCTTTAAAAATATTTATGAAATACAGCCATCCTAGTGCTTATATTACCTTGGAAATTTTAGCAGAATTATATTTTCAAAATTCTTTGCAATCATTGAATAAAAAAGATGTGCAGCAATCTCAAAAATATAAAGCACAAGCTATGGAATATTTAAGGCAAGCTCTAGAAATAGTAAAATCTCACTTACCAAAAAATTCTCCTCATAAAACTAGAATACAAGAAAAACTTAAATCACTAAATTCAAAATTGATATAAACCACTGTGCTGTTTTTGTACCCTTTTTTCATAATTTTAATTATACGACTTAAAAATGTTAGCCCCAGATAGTAATGTCGTATTTTAGCTATTTAGAGATGTTGTGTTCCCTCAAGTGTTTGAATGTATCAAAGAAATTTAGGATCACAATGAAAAGAAAGGGATAGCCACTTTCACCAGAAAATAGCTATCCCATATGATTTTAAAGGCTATTCTTCTCTCTGAGGGGTCTGAAGCCCACTGGAACGAAAACGTACGCTAAGGAGTAAGCGATTTCTCATTAACCATCCTATAAATCCTTTCATCATTTTAAGTTCATACTTAAAATTTATTACCCAAATTTATTCTTAGAAATATGTCCAGTGCCTAGCCGCTACTTGTAGTGCTCCCCATTATGAGCGGACAGATCTGTTAGCTCATTAAGTTACACCTTACTTGTTTAAGATCTCCTTGAGAAGATCTGTAATACTCTCTTGGAGAGAGCATTTTTAGCCCTTTATGAGGGGCATTATTATTATAATCTTCAAACCATTTTGGCAGCTGCTCAAGAACTCTTTGAGCCGATCTTAAATCAGCGATATACACGTAATCTCTCTTGAAGGTTTTGACAAAGGCTTCTGCCATGCCATTGCTCTCGGGGCTATAGGGAGCCGTTGTACAGATCTCAAAGCCAAGAGACCTTCCAAAGTGAATGGTTGATCTTAGGGTTTGACCCTATCAGAGCATGGACTCAGTTATCGACGGAGTTGTCATTCTCTTAAGTTGAGTCGTTCAGTTTATCGTTATCAGCCGGCAGATAAAAAAGATGAGGATGTTAAGAACGCCTTGTATGTTGGGTCTTAACATTTGCAGGAAAGAGAAAAGAAGAATTACTTTAAGAGAACGGCATTCTTTAACGATCTCATTTTCTCCCAATCAAACTTGGTCTGCTGATTTTATGAGTGATGCTTTAGGGTGCGGGCGTCGTTTTAGGACATTCAATGTTATTGATGATTTTAATAGAGAAGTACTTGGTATAGAAATCGACTTAAGCTTACCTTCAAGGAGGGTTATTCAAGTACTTGATAATATAGGCATGATACGAGGATATCCATTAAGACTACGTCTGGATAATGGTCCTGAACTGGTCTCATTAGCTTTGGCTGATTGGGCTGAAAAGCATGGGGTTACTTTAGAATTTATTCAACCTGGAAAGCCCACTCAGAATTCTTACATCGAACGGTTTAATCGTACTTATCGAGAAGAAGTGTTGGATTTTTATATCTTTAAAAATCTTGATGAAATCCGCGAAATTACTGAAAAATGGATGAATCAATACAACAAAGAAAGACCTCATCAGTCTTTAAAAAATATGACGCCTATTGAATATAATTTATTCACAAAAAATACGGAAAACTACACGATACCGTGGTACTAAATTTGGGATCTTTACATATACATTATAAACATTTCTACAAATTAAGAATATTTAACAGTCTAATGTCTATTAATTTATTTAAATTGAATTTCTAAGATATATATGATTATCCAAAAATAATTGCTCCCTTCTTTTTTAGAAGAGAGCAATTAAAGTCTAATTTCTTAACGATTAATTAATACCATGTGTTTTTAACAATTCTTCGGCAGAAGGCGGATCTATGACTGCAATTCCATTCCTTTCTGCTTCAGTTTTTAATTCAAATTGACTAATTTTATTTGCTAGATAAATATCATCTTTTACTAAAAAAGTAGAATCGCCAATAGGAAGTTCAACTCCTGCTCTTTTTAATAAGGTTGCTACATAACTTGTACAATTATATGTCCTATCCTTATCTGTTAATCCCCACCCTTTTAAAGAAAAATATGTGCCCTTTATTTTGTCTTCCCCAATAGAAGCTAAAGCTTTCTGAGCTCCTGCTGCACTGACAATAAAACTTTTATATTTTGTGTAAGCTGCTTCTTGAAGCATTATTTCTTCCTCACTTATACGTTTGATGCCATTACTACTTATAGTTGCTTTAATTTTTGTTTTTTTTGCTCGTAGAAATTTCTTAATTACATTTTCATCATTTTCTTCATAAATTAATCCTTTTCCACCACCACAAACAGCCCCATAAACTGAATCAGGTTCATAATAACCGTCGCCATCACCACCAAAATGGACTCCTTGAATCTCAATTATTTTTATTTCTCCTTTTTTTCCTTTCTCTATAGGTGTCTCAAAAACAAGATAAGCATGTTTAATACCGCCTCCAATTTCTTTGTATCCTAGTGTAAGTGCAGCTTTACCTGAACCTGAGTGTAATTCATCTAAAGTAACACCACTGATAAGAGATTTAGTTTTTGATGTCTCTAAATCTCCTTCATATAAAGAACAATTTTGAGATGATTGGACAGAGTGAAACCATGATAATGATCCTATAATGAGTAATGCATATTTCTTCATTTTAAACATTTTACTTTCCTTTTTTAAACATTTTAATTAACGAATCCAATGATAGAGCAATTTGATTAATGATCCTATTTCATTTTCGCAAGGCTTTTGGTATGAATTAGGAGAGACATTTTGAGCGATTTTCATGAGGGAATTCACCGATAAATCTGATTTAAAGGGCTCCCGATCAAATCCAGTTATGTAACAGTATTCTCGTAAGATATAAACTGCAAAACTTGCTGATGTGTAATGTTTTGAGGGAAGTTTAAGTTTTCCATCTTCATATTCAGACTCAAATACGAAAGACAAGTCTTTATCTTGCATTCTTCTAATACAAGAAAGGGCGTTATCTACATAAAAAGAATCTAATTTCCAATCTACACCAGTTTGAGTTACATTTCCCCATTCAGACGGTACTTGTTTCTCGGAAATAGACATAATATTTCCTTTTCCTTTGGAATAAGAGGAAGAAAAAAATGGTTCAATATATTCTTGAGTTGATAAAGGTATGGATTGAGGACGGAATGTATAGCAATTAAATTCTAGAACATCTTCTATAGAATTAATTTTTTCAAAAATAAGAAATGCTAAAGGTATACCTTTCCATTCAGCTTCTCGAAGTGAAACAACAGCCGTCCCCTCATTAATTTCTATACCACTATAATGAGTTTTAAAGGACTTAACCGTTGAGACAGAAACTTCTTCTATTAAAGTTCTATGTTTATTTGATTCTAAATTTTCTGATGCCAATCGTGAGGCTGCATATAAGACAGAGTTACTATCCGCTATCCTCAATTGATAAGAAAAATCTCTTAAATCTGGATTCAAAAGAGAATGAATTATCTGCCTATTAATATTTATTAACCATCTATTTTTATTTGGCAAAGTGACTACAACTCTTATGAAATCATCTGTATTTAATATGATTCTCTCTTTTAAATTTGCATTTCCAGAAACTTTATCATCTTTTCCTATCTCCAAAAATTTCTTATCTATATTTAATCCAAATTTAGATAAAAAAAGAGCAAAATATTTGGAATCAACTTCAAAACATTTTCCTAGATCTCTTCTTGAAGAATTAGCTCTAATATTATTTTCTTCTTTAATTAATTCCGTACTCGCTAATAAACTTGAAGGAATTAGAAATACAACGATGATCAATCCATAGAAAAATCTGACCATTTTATTTTCTCCTAAAAAATTAAAAATGGTATCTTCATTAAATTAATGAGATACCTTTTTATTATTATCTATTTTGAGATGAAGATTGAAATCTCGACACGAATTCAGAAATTTTAACGGCTAGTTCTAAAGCTGGCCCCATCGTTACAATACATCTATCTGCTGCATCTAAAGTTGCAGTTGACCCATCTCGAATACAGGCTGCAGCTCTTGTCGAATATGGTTCTTCTTCTCGCATATTTTCAGAAGCATATGCAGATAAGTTGAATAAACATAAAACAGTAGCCAAATATAATTTACTAGTCATAACTATCCTCTATTATTCTTCTCTCCTCTGGTTTAATTTCTTAAATTTAAACTCTACGATGAGAAGAGAAATGACTCGTAGAGTTCGTGTCTTCATGATTGTATATTTGAGGGATCCTGAACATACGTAGAATATCAGTAGAGAAGATAAATAATTACGTAGATAAAAAATTATATAATATTTACAATAAGTAATCAGATATGATTAGAGAAGAAATAGCCGCCTTCTACGTAGATTTTATCCAATAATAAAAACTCTTTACATAAAATATTAATCCCGATACCGTGATGTTTCTTTAATTTTTTAAGAAAATGAGCGCGTATTCATGCAAAATATTTCTGAACCTCTGCCTTTAGAGTTATATAATCTTTATCTCTCTAAAATCGGAAAAATATATTTTACTCAAAGAGAAATCGATGTAATCTCATGCCTCTTACATGCCCGAGGAACAAGTAAAATCGCTTCCCTCCTCTCCTCTGGCGATAAGGCTGTAACAACAAGGACGATTGAACGCCATATTCAAAATATCATGCAGAAAGTAGAGTGTAATACGCGTGATGGTATTATTGATTTTATAGAAAAGTCGGATAAGGTTTCTTATTTAAGAAAATACTATTCTCTTCTACACATTAATTTACTTTTTGAAAAAACTCTAAAAGATCTCTCAAAGTTAAAATTAAAAGCTCTTTCATGTAATATAATAGGACAAGATAAAAGCCTTCTCTCATTTAACTCATCCCTTAAAATGCATCTAATTCTATTCGGTATTAAAGTTGTCGAGAATTCTTGTAAGAATAGAGAAGACGTCACACTCTTAATAAATCCTGAAAACGTCAATGAGCTTCCAAAAATAGCAACCAGACTTATTGTGCTCACATCGAACGATAAAAATCTGTTTGGAAATAGGGCAGAGAAATTTGATTTTATAGATCTTAATAAGCAAGAAAATTATTATACTTGTGTCTTGACGATATTAAAAAAGATAGATCCAAACTTAAATTTCGAAGATACTATCAAAGACTTTCAAAGCAAGATTAAAAATATTTATATAGAAACTACTAAACCGCGCCCTTTAAATAAAAAACCTTCAACCTTCTTGCTGTTCTATCAAAAAAACGCTCTACCTTTCAGAGTAATATGTGTTGCTGCCCTTCTTATTATTAGCGGATTTTCATTTGTTCATTTTAAAAATAAGAGTTTTCAAAACTACGCCTTTCGCTCAGATCTCATTCTCCCAAAAGAATCTGCTTTCCTTGACCGTCCTAAACTTATTGATGAGATTGAGAATAAACTTAACCAAACAAAAGGTATTCAAGTAATTGCTCTCATAGGACCAGGGGGTTCCGGGAAAACCACTCTTGCCAGGCAATATAGTCGAAAACATCAAGGTTCCATCTGGGAAATCAATGCTGAATCAAAAGAAGCTCTCAATGTTTCTTTCGAAAAACTTGCTGTAATTTTAGCGAAAACAGAAAAGTCTCAACAAATTTTAAACAAAATTTTTGAAATTTCTAATCCTTTAGAAAAAGACCAAAAAGTATTACAATTTGTGAAAGAACAATTAAAAAATATCCCCCAATGGTTATTGATTTACGATAACATTGAAAATTTGAAAAATATTAAAAATCATATTCCCCACGATGCAGCCTCTTGGGGAAATGGGAAAGTCATCCTTACAACTCAAAATACTAATATTGAAAATAATAACCAAATTAACGAAATTTTGCATGTAGGTGAATTAGATCAAACAGAAAAACTTTCTCTTTTTACAAAAATATTAAATGATACTAACCAAAGTTTTGATATCTCTTCTCAGCTTAAAGAAATTAAATTCCTTTTAGAAAATATCCCCTCTTTCCCCTTAGACATCTCTCTTGCGGCGTATTATATAAAAGCAACGAGAATCTCTTATAAAAGTTATTTACATCATATACAAAAATACAACAAAGAATTTTCAAACGCTCAAGAACACTTATTAAATGACATTAGCAATTATAATAAAACAAGATATAATATTATTATTCTCTCTTTAAAAAATATTATTGATGCGCATAAAGACTTTAAAGATCTTTTATTAATGTTAGGCTTGCTTAACTCTCAAAATATTCCCTTAGATTTATTAAAAAATTTTAAAAATGAGGTAGTTGTTAATAATTTTATTCATCATTTAAAGAAATATTCTTTTATTATTAACTATGCGTCGGATACAAACTCAAACGTGAGTATTTCAGTTCATCGAAGTATGCAACATTTAATAGTTCCCTATTTTACAGACGTTTTTTGCTTACAAAATAATATAGAACCTCTTAAATTTATTGCAGAAAATATTGAAGCCTATCTTGATATTGTAATACGGGATGAGGATCTTCATAAGATGCAACCTCTTATTAATCATTGTGAGATGTTTCTAAAACACGCGTATTTATTAACGCCACAAATTGAAAGCATTATAAAAGGTAGATTAGGTATTATTCATTATTTTTATGGAAATAATATAAAAGCAAAGTCTCTTTTTACAGATAGCATTTCAAAATTAACAGATTTAAATGAAGAAACTCACTTACATGTCGCCTTATTCAAAGGTTTTTTAGGCAATGTTTTTAGAGATCTCGGAGATTATAAAAAAGCAAAACTACTTCTAAACGAAAGTATTGAAAGTTACAAAAAATACTCTCCTAAAGACGCACTTCAGCATGCCTATTTTTTAGTTTATCTCGGAATTATCGAAAGATATCTGGGAAATTATGAAGCCGCAAAAAAGTTATTTGAAAATGGCACTACTATCTATAAAAAACATTTTCCTGATAATAAAAAATATAAAGCTTGGGTCTACGGTCAATTAGGTGTCGTTGATAGAGAATTGGGATATTATGAAGAAGCAGAGAAAAAACTTCATAAAAGTCTCGAAATTCTTCGGAAAGAACGTATTCCTGAACATTTTGAAATTGCATGGTGCCTAGAACATTTAAGTGCAGTTTATATCAAAAACGAAAACTATAAAAAAGCACAACTTATATTAGAAGAATGTCTCAAGATTTATGCAACTCTTCTTCCTGATAAAGTTGGAACTTCTTGGATAACCTCAATTATTAATAATGAATCAGCTCCTAAAACTAAAAATTTATTTTCCTTGGTTTCTGCTAATTATAAGGAACATTTTCACGATAACTATATGTATGTAGCATGGCCTTTAAGACAACTTGCTATCTTACATATGAAATTAGAAAATTATGAAAAAGCAAGGATAATTTTAGAACAAACTTACTGTATCTATTCTAAAAATTATGGTGAAGAAGATATTCAAACTGCCGCAAACTTAAAAGAATTAGGACAAGTCTATTCATCTATGAAAAAATATGACTTAGCCTCACAATATCTTTTAAAAGCATTAAAAATTTTTGAAAAAAATACTCATCCTGAAAGCTATTCTTGTCTAGAAATCCTAGGCCAATTATTTGAAGAAAAAGCTTTGTCTGAAGTAAAGAAAGAAAATCAACAAAGCCAACTAAAAAAATCTATTAACTACTTCAAAGAAGCTTTAAAAACAGCAGAAACTCATTTCGGAGCAACTTCCCCACATACTAATAGAATCCAACAAAAGCTTGAATCACTAAATACAGGCTCGATGTAAATAATAATTCTATCTTTCCCGATCAATAATGTTGGCTAGCTCTTGATGGGTTCTCTTACAATTATTCCATTGATCTCTTATATGCTCTCTAAAAATGTAGTATGGAGATTTTTGTATGCTTTTATCCTGTTTGTTAGTTAACATTTCTCCTATATTTCTAAAACTAAAAAGAAGCATAGTATTACTTAAATTATGTTCGATTTTTGGTATAAAAGTAAGTTCACCATTTCTATCATCAAAATGATTTTGTTCAATATCACCATCAATTAAATCAGAAGCAAAAAGTGACAATGCAGGCAATAAAGCTACTTCTATAGGTCTGAACTTTGTGATTTTACCTGCAGTTTTTTTATTCATCTCTTCTCTATTTAAAGCAATAATTTTTTTTAATAACTTAAGTATGCCTTCTCTTATTTCACCATAAGTATTAGGATGTTTTTTATAATCATTTCTTATAAAATTTGAGTTAATTTTTTCAGGGTCAGCTACAAGTATTTTAACCTTAATCCCTTGTTTGGCTTTTTCAGTCAGTGTATTCCAAATAATTGGATTAACACTAAACCGATAACCGGTATTACCTAAAAGAATTACAATTTCTGTCGTTGCTTTATTATATAAGCTCACTTGCTCATCATCGCTCCTGTTCAAAAGCCATTTTATATTTGTTAGACCATAATCATTTAATTTTTCTGGGTTTATTGTTTGTGAATTTTGACCGAGATAAAAACTTCCAAGTCCTATACTAAGGACACATCCTAAAAAAAATAACTTTTTGCTTTGATTGATGAATCCGAGAATTAAATCCATTGATTCTCGTATATAAAATTTTAGCCCCCAACTATTTTTTGCGGTAAGATTTGTAGGAACCAAGTTCCCTGAATCATTAAAATTATTGCCATCACTTTTCATAAATTCGAAACTTCTTCCTGGTAATTTTAGAGAGGGAAATATCATTTTTAACAACTCAAAAATAGATACATAGAAATTATGAGAATGGCTGAAATCTACGTATTCAATATTTTTAATAGAATTAGAGATTAATGAGGAATTCTCTTTATCTAATAAAAGAAAAATAACTCTAGAATTAAAACGCATTGATGTAAGATTTTGAGCAACAGAAACTATATTTTCTTGTGGAGTACAATAAAGAAAGATTTCATGCAATGATCGATTCTTTTGAGTGATGTTTGTTGTGTTAAATGATTCTTGAAGTGAACAACGCGTAACATTAACGCTCAAAGATTTTATAAATATTTCGATCTTTTGTATTATAGGTCTTTTATTGAAATGACTCTCATCATGAATAATACGGAAACTAATTTTATCTCTTTCTAAGAAAGTTATAATTGTAGGAATAATTTTATCAAATTCATATGATATTATTAAATCTTCATAATGGCGTCTAAACAGTGTATATAGGCCAGATTTTTCAATAAAATCTCTAATCCCTTCTTGAGAACTGCATCCTACCTTCCCCATGATATTGCGCGTGTAGTTTTCAACAGTTTTTGGTGAAAGTGATAATAAAGAAGATATTTTTTTAGCGGTTCTACCATTAAGAATAAAAGAAATAATGTCAAACTCTCGAGGAGTGAATCGAATGCCATTTATATCTTGAAATTCTTCATAACTAATATTTAGCTCAGAATTTTTAGTTTTTAGCATCTAAAATGTATCCTGTTTATAATCTAAAATAGATGTATGGAATATTTATAAGGTGTTCTATCGAGAACATCTATAAGTAACTAAACAACATTAAGTTGATTTTTATGAAGAGTAAAGAATAGAGTATTTTCCCCTCTCCCCTTATCCTTGAGGAAATTTTCAGGGTAGCTAGAACCTCTTATCACAATTTAATTTTAAGTTGTTACCAGGCTTAGAATTCTAAAAAAACTTCTAAGATTTCAAGTCAAAACAATGAATTCTACATTTTAAATCATAAGTAAGAGAGTGAATTATGCAAAATAATAGGCTTAAATCTCCTCACCTTCCTCCAGAATTTTATCCTGACGATTTGCTAACAATTAAGGATATAAGGCTTACACTTCGCCAAATCGATATTATTGCTTGTCTCATTAGCGGCGGTACAGGAAAAACAATCTCATCTCTTCTAGATATCGAAATTAAAACTCTTGAAGCCCACAAAAAAGATATAGGAGGGAAAATTGGAGGAGGAATTCAAGAAGATATTATTTCTTTTGTTCAAACTTCAGATAAATATGCACTCATCAAGCAGCACTATCTAATATTACTTTACAAGAGTGAATTTGAGAAACAGCTCAAAGAGCATGCAAAAAATTCTCATGGGAATTTTCCAGTTTTTAAGATAGAAACTCAGCAAATTTATTCTAATAAACCTTCTTTTTTTAATTTACTGATAGGACATCTTAGACTTTCAGGAATAATAATATTGAGTGATGACAAAAGAACAGAAATTGATAAATCCCCATCATGTACACTTTCTATTTTAACCCACCCCCCTATTAAACAGCTTCAAAAAAACAAAAAACCAGAGAAAACGCTTTTTATTATCTTAAATAAGGAGATCAATGAAAATATTCTTAAGAAAATGTTTGAAGATGGTTTTAACTATATAGTCTTCAGAGAATCTAAAAATTATTTTTCTTCATATGTAAAAATCTTAAAGAAAGTTTTTCCTGACACGAATCTAGAGAAACTTACATCAATGATTGACGCCGAAGGTAGTCACATTTTTAAAAATTATGCACATAACTCTATTCTCAGCCTATCAAAAGAAAAATCTTTTACAACTTTAAATATCTTTCAAAAACAGAGAAAATGGATTCATAGGGGAGGACTTATTTGCTTAATTTCTATGAGTATTTTGTCTTTAACATTTAGCACTAATAAGACAGCATCTCTCCCAGAGAAGGTAGTCCAGATAAGTCAATCTATTCGATCAGAGCTTCCACTTCCTGACGAAATTCTTCTTAAGCGTTCTGAATTGATAACACAAATAGAGAAAAAATTAAAAGAACAGCAGGGAATTCAAATAGTATCTCTTGTCGGGATGGGCGGGGCGGGCAAGACTACTCTTGCTCGCCAATATGCGCACGCTCGAAAATCATCGGTTGTCTGGGAAATCAATTCTGAGACAAAAGAGAATTTGAGGAACTCATTTGAAAACTTAGCCTATGCTCTAGCAAAAACAGAAGAGGAGAAGAAAACTCTGAGAGAACGGCAAGAGATTAAAGATGCGAAAGAAAGAGGAGGAAAAATCCATCAATTTGTAATGGAAAGGCTAAGAGTTCAATCAAATTGGCTTTTAATTTTTGATAATGTTGAAAAATTTTCAGAAATCAAAGAATACTTTCCTCAAGATTCCTTAATTTGGGGCAACGGTAGGGTTATTATTACTACTAGAGACGCCAATATTCAAATTAAGCAAAAAAACGTAATTTACGTTGAAGAGTTAAGTGATGATAAAAAATTAGAATTTTTTAGTCGAACTTTCTATAATAAGTTGCCTGATAAGTTAACATCAGATCAAAGTCAGCAGGTTATTCGTTTTTTAGAAAAAATTCCTCCTTTCCCTTTAGATGTTTCAATTGCGGCACACTACCTAAAAGCAACCAATACTTGTTTTGATAGTTATTTGGAAAACTTAAACCAGCCTAACATTGAATTTGAGGAAGTACAAACAAATCTCCTTAAAGAAGGAGGTCTATATTCAAAAACTCGTTACAATATTATTACAACATCATTGCAACAGCTTATAAACGTTCACAAAAATTTTGAGGGACTTGCGCTTTTTATCAGTTTATTGGATTCACAAAATATACCAAGAGATTTGCTAGAAATGTATACAGGAAAAACAGTAGTGGATAGTTTTATTTATCATTTAAAAAAGTATTCTTTGATTACAAAGAATTTATTATGTTCTACTGCTAAGAATTCAGTATTTTCACTTCATCGTAGTACGCAAGCTATTATTTTAGCTTATCTCGTGGAAACATTAAACTTAAAAAAAGAAGATTTCAATTTTCAACAAGTTATTGATACATTGGAGAAATATATATTTGATATAGTACATAAAGAGGATGTTCTAAAAATGCCTTTTATGCTCAGCCATTGTGAGAGAATTTTAAGACATAATAACTTACTAACTCCTTCTGCTAGAGCTTTAATAAAAGGAGAATTGGGTACCATTTACTTTTACTTAAATCGTTACAAAGATGCAGAAGTCTTATTACAACAAGCCATCGGAGTATTAAAAGAAAATCAGAAAACTCCAAATAAACTTGGCCAGTTTTTATCTTGCTTAGCATCTATTTATATAAGCCTAGGAGATGGTGAGAAAAGTATCAAGTATCATACCGAAAGTATTGCAACCTTCCAGAAATACTTTCCTAATAACTACTTAAAAATTGCTCTGCACTTAACATATCTAGGTAGTGTGTATAGAGATATTGGTATGTATGAAAAATCTAAAAATACTCTTGAGAAGGCCCATTCCATTTTCAGAAATAAATCTCTTGAAAATCACACTGCCTTTGCGCGCAATTTGGTTGATTTAGGAAAAGTTTACAGAAGTTTAGGAGATTATGAGAAAGCTAGAGTTTTACAAGAGCAAGGCTTTTCTCTTTATAAAAAGTCTCTTCCTAAAGATCATTTCAGAATTGCATGGGCGGCCATATATTTAGCCAACACCTTAAATGAGCTTGAAAAATATAAAGAGGCTCAAGATTTACTTGAAGTTGCTCTTCAAATTTATAAAAAGAACTTTTCAGAAACTCATAAGAGAAGAGCTTGGCTTTTAGCAACTTTGGGACATACTTATGAAGGCCTGGGGCAATATAAAAAAGCAAAAGCGCTTCTTGAAAAATCCCTTGAGAGCTTATCAGAATCATATTTTGAAGTTGTCTGGGTTTTAGCACGCTTGGGAAATATTTGTTTAAAGTTAGAAGATTTTGAAAATGCAAAAGGATTTTTTGAAAAAAGCCTTATTATTCTTGAAAATAATTATAACAAAGACCATGTTGAAACAGCTAGAGTTTTAAAAAGCCTGGGGCACGTTTATCTTGTAACTGGTCATATAGAAACAGCTGATAATTTGATCAATAAAGCAATTAGAATATTTCAAAATAGTAACCATCCTGATCTTTGTTTTGCTTTAGAAATTTTAGCAGAAATGTATATAAAAAAATCAACGCTTAAAATGAAGGAAGAAAGAAAAAATCAGTCAAAAAACTTTAAAGCTCAAGCAATACATAATTTTGAGCAAGCTTTATACCTTGCTAAAGTTTATTTTCTAAAAGATTCACCTCATATTAAGAGAATTCAAGAAAAGCTTAAATCTCTCAATTCAGAAACTAAAAGATTTACTTTTTCATAAAGAAAATTCACGATGATTCTTCCTAGTACCCTTTTAAGCAAGAAAGAATTGTCTCGAATGAGTCTAGCATGGAGTTGCCCCCTTATAAACCGGACATTTTGAATAGCTCCTAAGTAGGGTTCTGCAACACAACCCCTTAGTGATTCCTTAAAAGATAAGCTGAGACCCTTACGTGCCGGGAATTATTTTGTTCTAAAAACCATCATTTTCAGAACAGCTGCGATTGGATTTTGCCATGTCCAGAATGAATATTTTAAATAAAAGCGAACGGCAGATGTTTGATGACCCTCCTGTTTTCAACAGCGTCGAACGTAAACGCTTTTTCAATTTTCCGAATTCTCTAAAAGAAAAAGCCGCGACCTTGCGAAAGCCATCAACTAAGGTTGGGTTTTTGCTGGCCTGCGGTTATTTCAAAGCAGCAAAGAAGCTTTTTAGACCCGAAGTTTTTCATCAAAATGATATAGGCTATGTCGCACGGAGCTTAAATCTTGAGTCAAAACAATTTGCATCGGAACACTATGTGCAAAGCACACGACACTGGCATCAAGAAATTATTATGGAATTTTACGGTTACAGGCGGTTTGATGAAACCTCTTTGCAAATCATTGAGCATGAAATTTCATCTATGATGCGCTCTCAGCTTAAGCCCAAACTCATTTTCTGGCGCTGCCTTGATATTCTAAATATAAATTGACCCTGCTCAAAAAACTCTCACAATCCACAAAACCAACCCAGATCAAAGAACGGACGTCTGACCTTTTCTATATTTCAGCACTGTACGATAACCTGAAACCACTTATTCCTGTTCTTGATCTGGGATATGAAGGCATTCGGTATTTTGCCAATTCGGTGATCAAATCCGATATTTTTCAGCTCAATCAGCGTCGCGAAGAAGACCGCTATGTTCATGTCATTGCCTTCATCACTCACCAATATTACCGACTTCAGGATAATTTGGTCGATACGTTTTTAACAGCCGTAAAATCCTTTGAAAATGGCGCAAAACGTGATCATAAGGAATGGACAGCCTTGAGCAGAAAGATAAGTTGCTCTCAGCGATTTCATCGCATTCTCCGATGTCATGGGCGCACACCAACCTTCTAGGAGAATATGATTTCTTGGATGAAAAACTCAAGGATACAGCCGGAATCCAACTTCCAAAAATTTCAGCATAATCAGCACAAAAAACGGGAGTGATAAAAATCATGGTAATAAACGACTGAGAAAAGGTTTCTCCTAATTCTTATTGGTAGATACGTACCTTTATGGGATTTGACCCATTCATGAATCTCAAGTCCTATAGATAAACTTTTCTATGATCCCTAAACAAGCAGCTAGGCATCAATTGTTTCTTGTCCTAAGGTTCAAAGCCTTCCCAAAAATCGTCGACAAACCAAAATTAAGTATCGTATCTAATTTTATGAGGTAGCTCCATATAGTTTTCAAATAGAAGGATCTAGCTCTATAGCAACTAGAGTTCTTAAAATTAACCATACCTAACCTTAATGATGATAATAGCTTTTGATGAACTCTTCAGCCTTTGGTCCTTGTAACACTATAGAAAGTTCGACATTACTATAAGGATCTTTTGCATCTTGTGCAGCTGAAAGCCAATTTAATGAACCAACACAAATTGTTTGATCTCCAACAATAACAATTTTTTGGTGAGAATTTGAAACTTCAATACATGTATGATTTTTTAAGTTAGGAACCGAAGATAATAAACTTATCAATCTCCCCTCAAATTGTTTTAGCACCTTTAAGTTAACTTTTGCTTCAGTCGGCAGAATTTTTTCAAGAGTTTGTAACCTTTTTAAGGTATTATCTTTCGCACTAAAAGGCGAGTATATAGTAATATTCCTTTCATGGCGTGGTGCTAAACTGAAAAAATCTTCATGTTCTTTTATAGTACGTAATAAGAAGATTTTAGTCCCATCTTCCAAAAACCTTTGTAAGAGTGATCGTTCTTTAGGATGGCGAGCTTTACTAATCATAGCAATGCCACCAAATATGCTGCTTAATTCTTCCCCTATAGAGGTATAACTCTCATAAATTGACATGTAAAATGGCCACAATTGATTAATAGTTCCTTTAAGCATAAATGAGGCATCTTCAGTTTCTTCAAAAGCCTCTCCAAGTGCATTAAATGAACCTAAAATTAAAGATTTGGAATCAACAAACAAGAATTTTGCATGAGATTTAGTTTCAAATAGTTGGAATGTGGTATCTTCATCGTCATCATTGAAGAAATAATCTAGTGTTGCAGCTCTTTTAACTGAGTTCACAACAAAACTGATATGCACACCCCTTTTTTTAGCTTTCATAAGACTAGAAAATATTTCTTGTGGCATATAATTAACATTCCAACTCGCGATGATAATCTGTTCTTTAGCTTCATCTATACAATCTGAATATGTTTGGATATGGTCATCCGTTCCGTGCAAGAAACTAACCTTCATTTCGGGTTTAGCTACTTTTATCTTTTGCAGGGGGGGCCTTCTTAAACTTAAATCTTCTAAATTAGAGTAGGAATTTACTTGTGATGACTGAACCGTTGTTATTACAGGAGCCTTTTTGATAATAGACAATGCAATTCCTGAACTAGCATATTGTGCAGATGAGGAAACCTCTTTTATTTTGAATTTTTTTGCAGGAGGAAGTTCCTTTGCTAGATCGGAAGATAAAGGTTTTCTATTCTTTGTCCTTAAAGCAGGTGGGAACTCTTGACTGGAAGAAGCCATATGAGAAACTTGGGTAATGGTTTTTCGAGCAAAATAGTGGGTTATTTTTGTTTTTTTTAGATCATGCGCATCAGACTCTATGCCATTTTGTTTTGATGCATACATTGGAGATGTTGAAATGAATAAAAAACTTATACTGATAATGGAGAGAATCAAGATATTAAATCTAAGAGAAAACATGCCAAACTCCTTTGTTAGAAATTAAAATAATTTTAAGAAATCGCATTTTTTAAAACTATAAGAATTTTTTTCTTTTACCTCTTATAAAGTCTCGTTTTTAAGGCGCCACAATAAATCAAGGCCAAATGAAAATTAGTAGGATGTTATTGCAGCATTGCTGGTACACAACGCCGAAGTCTATCTGTTGTGTTCTTACAAGGATATACAGAATATTTTTGCAACAGAACCATAAATCTTCTACCTAAGTAGATTTTACTCATAGATATGAGTTTAATTAGGTACAAAATAAAGTTGTAAAAAAATAAGCCAACTGCTTCCAAATAATGAGGTAAAAATGAAGTCCTTAGCAAAAACATTATTTTGCATTTTTTTAATCAAAATAATGTTGCTTCAATCTTTAAGTTATTCTTCCGATACAGTCTATCAAGAGACCTCAGAGTATTCGTCTGTCAAATCGAGTAGCGATTTGTATTATGGTGATGATGATATTTCAGAGTATATTGATTACTTTCTCGGACAAAGTGAGCAAATTACACGTCTTGCAGGCCATAGCTATTTACTAAGTAGCCAAAAAGATAAACTTTCTCCTATTATGGATGCAGCTGATAAAAAAAGTTATGTCGTTGCAATTACACCTGCAATTGATACAGCAGGTAAAGCCAATACGAGAACGCTTACAACAGGAACAACTGTCTCATCTACAGAGATTGATTATCATTTTGACAAGAGTCTGCATCCAAAAGAGGATAAAGAAGAAATTTTAGAAGAGCTTATCAGTTTTACATCTTCCGAGGTCACTTATACTAATCTTCTGCAAAGAATTGAAGATCTCAAAACGGGTGGACGTAAGCTTGAATATATCGAGGATATTATTGCAGGAAAAGAAGAAAAATTAAGCGTTATTTCTTTTTTATTTCAAGAAGAGCTTAAAAAAATTAAAGAAAATAAGAAAGATGTCTTTGATGAAATTATGTGTGCATTCAGACGAGAAGAAGATTCTTATGCAAAAATATTCTTTCCTTATAATATCACACAAGTTCATTGGCTGACTGGAGAAATACGCCTCTATAAAAATGGACATAAATATAACATTGAGATTTACGCACATGATCCCTATGGGGAAGGGAAAATGGCAGATAATAATTTTAATACACTTGAAGTAGCTATAAGAAAGAGAATTACAGAGTACCATCCCGCATTTCAAAATAACATTGCTATTAAAAATCTAAAGAGTCTTTATGGCCGCAGGCAGGCACAAGAGGATACCATTTCTTGTGGTGTGATTGCAGCAGAAGATCTTGTGAAACTTATTACAGGATCTCTCAAACCAGAGATAACTTACCCTTTAGGCGCAAAAGTCTTACGAGCATCCCATTTAGAAACTGTGAAAAAGGCTAGTCAAACAGCTCGTTATATTCGTCGAAACCAACCAAAAATTGAATTTATTCATACATATGAAGGAGAACTAAGGGACCTTAGCTCGTTGTTCCTCAAATTAAAAACACAAGTGAATGAAGAAAAACCAAATGGCACACATGTGAATGTTTTTGAGCTTAATCAGAGCTTAGAAGATTTACAAAATGAAGATCTTTCTATTCGACTTTCTGCAGCTTCAAATCCGGCAAATAATAGTCTTCTTGAACTATTAACTGACGAACAATTGCGTCTTCTTGAAAAGCTCGATGATGATTTTTTGTGGGAAAGAAATGATCTTTATAGACTTTGGAATATAAAGACACTTTTAGAGAATTCTTCTACTTTAAAACCAAAGGATCTTCTCATAAATCTGAGCCTGCAAATTGATGCTATTTCTGTTCATAAAAGAGCACTTAGAGATCGATTTCGTGAAAAATTACCTTGGACTCTGCTTGCCTATATGCATCATGGCTTACAAGATTCAATGGTACCAAGTGAAATATTAGAATCGATCACTCATCAAATTTATCCTGAAATTTGTAGTTTATTACCCATTCTAGAGAGTATTTTATCCCTCGAAAGAAAAAAAATAAAAGCTATTACTGCCCGGTATAAACTCCCTCATAAAGTCGAAAAGAAATCTAGAAAAAGTAAAAAAGAGACGTACAAAACACCTCTTGAAGAAGGAGTCTCTCATTCTGAACGAAAAACTTATTCTTCTTATGGAAATTTAAATACATCCGCGAGTAAAAAGATTGACAAAATCCAGGGTTATTCGCTCTTTACACATGAAAAAAGATTTGATCTTGCAATGCAAGTAGCAGAAGAGGCAGCTATTTCTTCTCCTGAGGTTAGAGAATTTGCACGAAAGGGACGAGAAAAAATTGAAGAGCGTGAGCTTTCGATTGACAAGGAAAAGAAAACTCTAATACCAGGAAAATTTCCTGCCTTTAACATGCTTATGGGAGCTCTCTACGAACTAGAAAACGCTAATATTGCAGCTAATTTCATTAATCATATAGGATCAAACCCTTCTTTAGAGATCATATATCAAGCAATAACTATTCTTGCAGAGGCCTTAAATAATATCTTTATTCATTCTAACATCTTAAAATTAACTGCAGAACAAGATATATTACAATATAGAGCCACACTAAAATTCTTAAGAAATGTTTTTGAGCATCCTGAGGATTATGAGAAAGAAAAATTAGTTCACATTGAACAAACTAATGAAGGTAAAAAGCTATTCTTTGAGATACTAGAGGAATTATATGAAATCGTAAAAAAATTACAAAATCGTATTGTAGGTCTTCAAAAGTTTTTAGCAGGTGATTTAAAAGTTGCAATCTCTACTACTCAAAAACCAATTTTATTTGAACAAGAAAATCCTCAACTTCCTAAAAAGAATCGATGGAAAGATCTTCTTAAACAACCTCATTGGACTCAAACCAATATTCCGGCATTACAAATTTTACGACGTTATCTTTATCATCCTTCTTATCAATTTATAAGCCTAGAAGAAGAAAAAGATCCTAAAGCACTTGAATCTAAAGCTTTTAAAGTTTGTGAAACAGAAAATTTAGAAAAAAAGAAAAAAGGAAGAACCATAACATTAGAAGGAATCCTAGAAGATATCGACCAACTTGAAAAATTTTTTGCTAATCTTGGCAATCAAGAGCAAGTACTTCACATATTGCAGGATGATTTCAGCCAATGTTTACACTTACAAAACATTCTCAATCGCATTTTTCAAAATCTAAATTCTAAAATAGAAGATGAAAGTTTTTCAGAATCATTAGGATTATCAAGACAAGCGTTTATTTACTGTTTTAATGATTTTAGGGAAAGACGCAATTTTAATACCCATGATTTATGGCGAACTGATTTTGTGGGAACATTAAATACGGCCTATCGAATAATCTACGATATTAAGTACATACTAAGTCCCTTAGTACCAACTTTTATTCCAGAAAACTTATATACGTTAGATAATACAAGTTTAGAAGCAGCCAAGAAAATTTTACAACATCTCACTGATATGGATATGTGTTTCGTGCCTTTAAAGAAGAGAAAAATTTATGAAACATATAGTGATATAGAAATGGAAGATATAGACTCAGGTTCTCAAGATTACAAATTTGAGGAGCCTTCAGAAGAAGAATTTTGGGAATATGATTATTCAAACCAAAAATTTTTAGACTTTGAAATAGAGGAACTTGGGAAACAAGCGAGAGCCTGTATTAATATCCAGGATGAGAAAAAGTGGACCTCTCTACATCATGCAGTTAATAATGATTATTTCGCAATAGCTCGATTTCTTTTAGAATTAGGGGCTAACCCATATGTACGTGATTATAAAGGACGGACCCCATTACATTTTGCTGCTGAAAATGATAATTTGAAAATGATGGAATTGCTTTTAGAATTTGGTTCATTACCAGATCCAAAAGATTGTTTTGGTCTCACGCCGTATGATTGGGCAAAAAGAAATGAATGGCATGAAACTGCTTCTTTCTTAAAATCTCGAATGGGTATTTTCAGAGAGACAAAAGCTGATGCATTACACACGGCAGCAGAGTTATTAGATATAAATACAGCAAGAGAGCTCTTACATTCTGGAATTTATCCTAATTTATTTAGTGTAAGAGGAGAACTGCCTCTTGTTTTAGTCCTTCAACAAGAAAGTGGGAAAACAAAGAAACAGTTTTCAGTGGCTCACCTTCTTCTTAAAAAGGGTGCAAATCCAAACAAACAACAAGCCAATTGCTACCCCATTCATGCAGTCGCTGAATATGTTGAAGTTCCACGTATGCTAAACTTATTATTAGCTTATGGCGCAGAGGTGAATGTTCAAGATGGATGTGGGCAGACTCCATTACATATAACGTGTATTATGGGAAATATAAACCAAACCCAAATATTAATTAAAGCAGGAGCAAATATTCACACTCGTGATAATATATCGGAAAGAACACCCCTTTTAGCAGCAGCAAATATGAATCAGGAACGATATGAGATTATAAAACTTCTCTTAGAAGCTGACGCTAACCCAAACGATGAGGGAGAATATGGCAGTGTTCTTCATGATGTTGTTTCAGAAAGTTGTTGTATTAGATCGACGCTGATTTTGCTTTCATATGGAGCTGATGTAAATAAGAGAGGGAAAAAAATGGCATATCTAAACAAAACTCCCCTTGAAGTTGCAAATAGAGATGAAATTATAGAAATTTTAATGAGAGATTCAAAGAAAAATTCTTTAAGAAGGCGGGCATCTATTTAACTTCAGGTAGTATTTCTGCTAAAATGTATTTTTTAGAATTAATCAGTTGAATCCCCTTGAAGACTAAGGATTTGAATCATCATGCTCTTCATCTGTTGATAAAGATTCCAGTAGGCTTTTGTGTTTGTATAAGGGCGATCTCCAATCCCCTGAAATACTGAGTAAATGTTTAGCTTTTTCGGAAAAAAGTTCATTTCTTAAACGATCGGGTGTCTCACCTAAGGAAATAAGCGTCTCAATAGTAGAAGCTATAGTATATATTTCATCTGTAATTAAGAGGTTGTGTAGATTTTCTACTATTCTATTTCTGATAAGTTTGTTATTTGGGGGCGTTAAAATGGCGAACAAATCTTTTGGAAAGTAATGTCGAGGTGGTATGGTTGGGGTTCTTGCGTGAAGTGACTCACTTATTTGGAAAAAAACTTGAATTGTTGCTTTAAAATACTTCATATCATATTGATCCATATGTGCTTCATCACCTGATGGATAGTAAGTGACTGGTGTGAAATTTTCCCAACGTAAAACACAATCAGCTTTGTGGCTTGATGCTAAGGAAGGATAATTGTACCAAGGTGATATTTTGGAAAAAACTCCTTGGAAATTATCATGCCGTTTTATTTCAAAAATATTAGGATAATTAAGGTCTTGGCAATATCCGGTTGCAAATGGTTTACCAATAGCAGGTTGAATAATTTCTCTAAGGATACCTGAAAGTGCTTCTACGCTAAAACCATTTTTCCTAAATCTTTTAAGAATATAAATTCCTTTTTCAATTCTTCCATTTACAACTCTTTCATTTCTTAGAATAAATCTTCCTACTAATTCTTGGGTACGTGAATCATGAACATTGTAGTCTGCAAAGCTTATAGGAAGGTTATAAAAGCCATGCTGATCTTTTTCTTGTAAACGTTTTATATCATATTCTTGGATTGAACCATGATCTGAAGAGGTGTATAAATTGTCTGGTAGAGTGGGAACATCCATAAACCACGTATTTCTGAAACCACTATCCTTATAAATCGCTTCATAGCTCTCTATATCTTGTTGTGCTGAGCGTATGCGGTGAAAAGTCAAGCGTTCTGTCGAGAATGAATCAGCGGCTATGTAAGAAGAATCATCTGTACAATAAGTACTATTACAACAAGTTAAAATATACGTGAGTAAAACATATTTTGCTAAATTATACATGTCATGAAATCCTTTTTAGCTAGATTATTAAATCTAATAGAAGAATGCTTTTTTGGCTAATTAAAAAATTCTTCAACGTAAATATTTATTTAAAAAACATAATTTCAAAGTTATCGAATCGCCATTCGCCAAAAGTTTTTTTAAAAATACAAATCTCAGATACTTTCAATATCAAGCGATAATAAATTGAATAACAACAACTAGATGATCAAAAATTCTACCTAAGTAGTTTTTACTCATGGATAACTTGAATCTTCAGTCTTAGATTTAATAGTTGTTTAGTTTCTAATTATTAAATTTATGGGGGGAATAAATGGGTCTAAAATTACTAACTATTTTTATGGGTTTCTTCATAAGCTTTTCTGAAAGTTTTTCGAGCTATCAATATAAAATATATGATGAAGACATGAGTATTCCTCAATCTTATCCTATTTTTAGCGCAACGTATGGGGATAATGAAATTTCGGGTATTAACTCATGTGTATCGAGAGATTTCGTTGAGTCATGTGGATATGATGGCGGATGTAGTTCAAGAAAAGGTGTGTGTGGTGAAATTCTTTCTGGTTCAGCATTTGAAAATATTGATGAAAATTGGGAACGTTTAAGTAGTCAATATGGAAGTTCTCATGGTGTAGATGCACTTTATAAAATTAATGATGAGGATAGCAGTGTAAAGTATGTCATTGTTGAAGATAAAGCAGGAGAAGCAAAACTTAATAAAAAACAACATCAAATGAGTTTGTGGTGGCAAAAATCTAGAATTGATAGGTTAGCATGTAGTCTATATCCCGAGGATTTTGAAATGGATGGATATACGCCAGAAGCAATTTTAAAAAGACCATCATATCCTTATCCTTCAGTAGAAGAATGTGAAGAAATACCTTTATTTATCTCAACAGGCCAAGTTACTAGTTTTCTTACCCATACTTTTTATAAAGATACAAGAGCCCCAAAAAAAGGTATAACTGGACTTTCTAAGGGATTAAAAAATCTAAAACTTACTCCCCTTGATCGTGAAAGAGGACAGACAAGATATAAATTTATGACGTCTGTATCTTTATTAATTTCTAGCGAGTGGCCAGATTTATTCAAAGAACAATACATTGAAAATTACCAAGCCAGCATTCATGATCCTTTCTTAGAGCGATTTAAAATGATGAGTTGTAGAAATGGTTTTGAAGGTTTTTGTATTAGCCAAAATGAAAGAGAAGTATCAAATTCTACTCTTTTTAGTGATTACTATCCTTATGAAATAATCTTAGAACTTCCATAATGAAACTTAAATTTTTTAAATATAAAAAGTAATTTATAAATTGGAGTGCCCTTTCTAGAAATACCTAGCAAGGGCCTCTTTTTTGAGATGGGAGAGGAAAATACAGTGCATAAACTATTTCTAATTATATTAGGGGTATTTGTTAACCTCACTGGACAATTAACCTATGCTACAACAACAACTTCTTTAACAGATGACGTAGTCTTATCTGAAAAAGGAGTATCTTCTTTTGGGAGTTCAATAAACTATGAAGCTCTCGATAATGAGCTTCCTACACCCAATCGTAAAAAAAACCCAGAAAGCCCAGTTAAACTAGAAGATGTTGCGCTTAAAAGACCTAAAATTGAAGAAGCAGAACTTTCAAAACATGCTTATCAATTTCCACTAGAACATAGTGCTATAGAGGTTGTCTCTATTCCAGAAGAGCGTGGAATTTGGTGCCAAAATTTGGATTATCAATATGATGATCATGAAATTGTTTCTACCCACCAATGGCATACACAAAGTGCAATGATTGTTAAAAAACATATTGATGAACATAAAGACGAACAAATCAATTTTGCGAAAGCTCGAATAGATGCGCTTTTGCGAATAGCAGATGGAATAACTCAGTTAGTAACTTTTGATATACCTTATATTTTTACAAGTAAATCATTGGGAAAGAATGGGTTTTTATCTTTCGCAGAAGTCTCAAATGACAATTCATCACCTTCAAATCCAATAGATGTAAATTCTTTTATAGGTGGACTACAAGGTCAGGATTTAACCGCATGTGAAGAAGACTTAAGAAAAGAATACTACCATACCGAACTTGCAATTTTATTTTATGCTTTAATTCAAGATGATTGGATTAAACATATAAAAACTTCTTCAGAAATAGATATTAATCTTGAATGTTTAGTGTTTGTTATTTCAACTTATTACGATCCTTGTGCGAGATGTGCAAAAAGTTTGCATAGAGCACAAATTAAAGATGGATATTATTGGAATTTAATCAGACAGAGATGCTCAGAACAGGGTTTATGTGAGGGGAAACAAAATTTGACACTTTTTATGGAAGCTTCATCTTTAGAAGAATATGAAGGTTCGCGGAAATGCTTAGATCATAAAGATTCTACTCTTTATGCTAATAATATCAATATTAGAGAATTCTTTCCATATTTTGCGCAGATGTCACTTAACATTAGACCGCTCAAGCATCCCAGACCAATGTATGCATCAAAAGCAGTCATACGTTCTAAAGTTTCTAGGGAAGAAGAAGATCGAATTTTAGCTGCAGCTAAAATAGAGGGAGATTTGAAAACTGAAGCTATAATAAAATTTAAACGTCTCTTTAATGGTGACTTAGATATTAAGAAAGAGCTGAGTGAAATAGATACTAATCTTATAGATCTTGATCATTTATCTGCACGACCTAATGAAGAAGAAATTAAGTCTGAAGCAGAAACATTTTGTAGATCTTTCTCAGATGCTAAAAAGGACGAACCTAAACAACAACAAATATTAGATCCAGAGCTAGTTTTGCTATACTTAACAACCATTTTATCTAAAGATGCAAATCCACAAGATATGAAAGATATTAAAGATGCTATTTCAAAAGAAAAAGATAAGTCCAGTACCTTACAGTCTATACCTGATAGGATTGGAATCATCGGGAAGTATTGTAATCCGCAAAAAAGTTCTGCAGATGGAAAAGGAAAAATATCTCAATCAACTATCGATGCAGCAAATTTATTAAAAATATATGGCTATATTCATTGGAGTGATCCAGTTAGTGATTCAAAGGATATTCCGCTTAAATTGAATAAAAGTGCAACGCGTGCTTCAAAAAATCATGCTGAAAATATAATAGATACATTAAATGATATTATTAAAAAATATGTTGAAGGATCAAAATTAAGAAAGACTGCAGATTTTTTATTAAAGAAAGTCGAAGAAGGTTACTTTGAAAGAGTAAGCGGTAAATACCATTGGTTTTTAAAAAAATAAAAGATTGGCTTATTTAAATTTATGAAATTATCATACAAGAATTAGATAATTATTGTATTTAATAAACTTCATTATGAAGAGAGCGAACATAAAAGAATAGCACTTTCGTTTAATTAAAATAAAGATCAACTTTGTGGATGCGAATTGGCGTACTTAGAACAGCTAATAATGTAGTATGCTTTATTCTTTAAATAGAAACCGTATAAAAGCTAATTTGATAAAAAAGAACTACATATATATTATAGAGTTCTTTTATCCATGTCTTGACCTAAGCCAAATAATAATTCATTTTATTAGAAAAGCTGATAGGGGGGTGTAATGTACTCAATTATATGTCAAAAATTACTGAAATTTTTTTGTTATCTTTTTTCTTGTTTAATATTATTCAACTTACATTTATATGGGAGTGCTCGCTCTGATGATGAACAAAAAAGGGTAATATCATCTTACCTCATTGAACAAGGTGATAGCACATCTACCAGGCCAATAAATTTACACGAACTTCATTCTCCTGTAATTATAGATGATCATTCTCACCTACGTTTTGGAAGTGAAGATTATAAAATACCCACTATAGATAATAATGATAGAAAATTACATTATCTTCTAGGAAGTATAAATCAAACAGTTTATCGGAAAACAAGTATTGGAAATATTAATTTTCTGATACTTGCGCTTGATGCTACTGTTTTAGAATCAACTGGTTTAACATTAAAAATAAAAAGAATATCCCACCCTATATACTTCGATAGAACAACTCGTCAGTTAACACTTAATGCTGGCGAATATGCTGTTTTTTTAAGTGCGAGTGGTAATAAGAATAAGAGAGACCGTGAAGAAATTTCAGCCTTATCAGAGAATGCTCCATTTGCTGTAAAGGATTCGCAGCAAAACACTCACCATGTGTATTTTCATCCTTTTAATATTTCAATAAATGGTAATGCCCGAAAAACTATGGCTCGGAAATTTTCTGAGGTAAGAGGATTAGAGAATAATTATGATTCTGAAGTTCATGCTGTTTTTGCTCTTATAACGAGTCCTACTTTAATTAGTTCATTTTTTCTAAAAATTAAAAATAATTACGATAATATAATTTCCATAGGACTTCGTTATTACTCTTTTCTAGATATGTGCAGTCGATGTCAGGAATTTCTTGTTGATAATCAAGCAATCCTAAAACCATTGTTTATGGGAGCGCTTAATCGAGTTTTTAACACTAATAAGTCTCTTACATCAACTCCATTTATCGTCGTAGCTCATAGCAATAGAATTTATGGGAAAAATGAATATAAAAGTAAATATCAAGATATAACAACCTATACTAAAGTTCGGGGATATCAATATGCTGTTTCTGGTCCTCAAGTTGGGGAATTTGTAGATGATAGTCTTTTAAAGTATGGGGGTGATTTGATACCATCTTCAGAAGGTCCTAATCAGTTAATAGCAGTCATTGATGAACCAGATTTAGGAGATCAAGATCAAGAGGGAATAGTGCGTCATACTTTTACCCATTTAAAAGAGGCGAAGTTTTCTGATTATGGCCTCACTCATCAACAAGGATCTGCTTTAGCAGCTAAATTAACGAGAGCAAATTCTCTGAAAATTAAAAAAGCTAATTTTTCAAAAAATTACTTTGGGATTGAATTACCTGACTTTGCAGATGATCCTATTACCATAACATCAGGTACAGAGATTTCAGACATATTTGATTATTTAGCCAGCTGCATAAACTTAGAGGAGCTGCATTTTTCTAAAGTGCATTTATCAGCTTTTAATCCTTTTAATTCTTTATGTGAAAGCTTGCCGAAATTACTACAATTGCGAATCTTAGATGTGAGTGAGTGTAGCATCGATCATGAGAGTTTTCCTTTACTAGCAAGCGCTATAAGCAACTTACAAACTTTACAAGTACTCAATCTTAGTAAGAATTTTATATATTTTGAAGGATTAGAAATACTAATTGATTTATTACCTAAATTAACAAATTTGAGAACGCTTGGTCTAGCATATGCAGCATTATGTCATCGTGATGGTCGTGAAAGAGTGGGTGACCCTTTCATAGAATCACTAGTATATGATAGTAATGTTTTTCTTAATTTAGCAAAATCAATAAAAATTCACCCGACAATAACTTCATTGGATATAAGCCATTATAAAGAACAAATTAAGGAAAATGATCTTAATAAATTCAGAGCAAATGCTAATAGGATCAATCTTATAATAACTGCTTTACGAGAAAAATATAAAAACCCGTAACATTTATATGATTTTCTCTCATAAGAAATGGAAATGATATTGGTAGTCAAAATGATAGAGATAAGTTTTACTATCAGGGGTTTTTTGCCCGAAGCCACGAAATTTTGGCAATATAGCTGAGACCGTTGCTACGCCTTGATTTGCGAAGAAAAATTGATTTTTGGGGAGCTTAAGAGTATTTGAATTATCGCTTGGAAGTTAATGCTTTGTTCTTTGGAATAAAATTCATATTTTCCAACCATACAGGAGAGAAGCCATTTATAAACCATAAGTCATACGAAATGAATTAAAAAATTAATCAAAAAATTAAATAAATTATCCCTCCTTAATCTTGATTTTACTTATTGTATGTGTCATTAGATCCCTTAGATAATAAATATCACCTTCCTCAATTGTGAAAATCTCATACTGAGATAGAATTAAATTATACATAGAAGAGTGTTTATAAAAGTATTTTATTTTTTCTCCAGGATGTCGAGCACTGATCGCATTTAATTGCTTCTGCAGACTATTTTGGTTCCGTGATTTTACTGTAGGATCATAGTTAAGACAGGGGTGATTAACATCATCTACATCTAACTCAAAATAAATAACTTGTTCTTGTTTATCTTTAATAAATTCCTTCCTATTTCTTGAAACGAATATTTTTTTAATGTCTTTAGGTTCAATAAGTTTAAAGGTGATAGTCCCATCATCTATTGTTGAGCAAATCATCTCCTCATAATTTTTTCTCATACGAGTAGAAGGAGCTCCTTTATAAAAGCTAAGAGGATAACTTTCTCCAAATTTACTTAGAGTACCTAATCTCACTAGCCTTTCAATAATTTCTCCACTTGGATGAGAATAATTCCCTCCAAAACAACCTGTACTTATAAGGCAGACTTTTGGTTTAAGAATTTTTAATGTAGATTCTCTAGAGCATCCATGTCTCAATGCTCCATGGTGACTTAATAAAAGGTAATCTGTTTCTAATTTTGCCGTATCTCCAAGGTAACACCCCTCTATAAAATCCCAGGTACAACCATCAGCATCCCCCGTAACAGTAAACAATGCTTTTTTTCCTTCAATACGCAAAACAATTGAACTTGTGTTGCTATCATCTTCACTATCGGCCTCTTTGTATCCGACATTCATTGCTAAAATTTTAATGGTAGGCTTTTGAGGAGAATTTCCTTTAAATTGAAGGGTTTTTTCTATCTCTTTTTCTGTCTTCGTCCAGTTTGAAAACCTTGAGCTATAAGCACGCGCATAAGATAGCTCTGAATCTCTATTTGTTGTTTTTAAATGTCCATTTATGACACCAGTGAAGATAACTTTTTTAATTTTATTTGTAGAATTATCATCATAGTAATGAGTCTTTAACCAGTTCTGAAGTATGACATCATATTGTTGCCATCGGCCACCTAAAACTATCGTACCAATTTTAAAATCTACATTTTGAGCAAAAATATGTGACACTAAATTATAGTGATCCACATCTGGGTGGCTAATAACGACGGCAGCTAATGAAATTTTATTAAGTTTAGAAGATTCACAAAATTTTGAAAATCCTATTTTAAAAGCTTTTCTAACTTCTTATTTAAATAAATCAAAAGAAACATGCTCATTTTATTGGAATATCCCGCTGGACAATTGTGACCTCGAATTAAAAGATGTATCGGAAGGTTTGACAGCTTTATCTATGGCTTGTTGCTTTGGGATTGAGCTTTATGTAGAGACTTTATTGAAGAGAGGCGCAAATATTTCAACTCAAGATAATAGAGGGGATACGCCTCTTTTTCATGCAATATATGCAAGTAATCCAAATATAGTCGATTTATTGATCACTCATATTATTTCAAATAATCCTCTAGCTTATCAAGAAATAATGAACCATCAAAATAAGGATGGCCTTACGCCGGTTATGGAAGCTGTACGATTAGGAAAAATTGTCCATTTAGAAAAATTACTCACATCAGAGAGGCAATATTTAAAAGTTACAAGAAAAACTTCTGAAAAAACTCTTGAAGAGGCTTCTTCCTCTTCTTATGAAGAAAATATAGCTGAAGCTTCTCGCCCCTTACCCGTGATAAATATTAATGCATCAGATTTATGGGGAAATACAGCTTTAACTTTTGCTGAAGACCTGCCGCCTAATAAATGTGAACAAGTTCAAACACTACTTTTAAAAAACAGGGAAGACAAGGATTTTGATTTTTATAAACTGCAAAGGCTTCGTCTTCTTATAGAATACCAGAGGAACATTTATACTCGAGACAATGAAGGTAATACTTTAGGGATGAGAATGGTAAGTTACCCTCCTCCTTCGTCTTATCCCCAAACTTTCTTGCAGACTAGCTTATGGATTAAAAATAAAAGAAAACAAAATATCTGTGAACTTGCCGAAGGCAGGTGGTCTGATGAGTGGATTAAAAATTTTATAATTCCAAGTGCACAGGAACAATACAATCAAGAAATTCTTAAGTTATATGATGTTCCCCTAAATAAAGTTGGCGATACAGCCCTTTTGATTGCAGCGCGTCATAATTTTCAAGATATTGTGCGTGTCTTAATTTCTTGTGGGAGCGATGTGAATGCTCAGAATAATAGAATGCAGACGCCTCTTATGTTGCTTACTTCTTGGTTTGATACTTTTAAAAATAGTTATTCCAGAGATTTGCGTATTTTTACGTTTTTATTTTTGCATGGTGCAGATGTAAATGTAGAAACGATGGAAGAAGAACCAAGAACGGTTAAGAATTTTTATCAATATAATGCCCATCTTTCAGCTCTTTTGGATGAAAATATTCTGAAACAATCTTTACCGACACAATCAGATTATTGGAAAGCTTATTGTAATAAAATCTTAGAGCTTAAAGCGGTTTCATCCCTATTAGAACGCAATCAACGACAAGAAGAAAATATAAATGAGTTAATCTTATGGGATGCCGTTCAACCGAAGAGTATCGCTAAATCATTAAGAATCGCAACGGAAAAACATAATGATTTTGCAAGCTACTTAAGAGCCTTTTTATGGGGCAATCATTTCCACTTCTTAAGTCGAAATTTCTTTTTTCTTTCTATAGGTCAGCAAAAGATTTTTTTCTTGATGTTCGAAAAAATTAAATCTAGCATTTTAACCTCTTACGCCCGTTAATTTTTTTTCTTAATAATATATTCAATATTTAAGGAATATTTGATGAAACACTTTATACTCTCATTATTCAGTTTTTTTCTTTTTTCTATTAATGCTTGTTTTTGTTCTGAAAAATTTGAAGACATTCATGCTGCAACAAAACTTCTGTTTAAAGCTCTTGAAAAAAAGAAACCTATAGATACTCTTATAGAATTAGGAGCAAATCTTAACGATACAACAATAAAAGGAGCTCCTCCACTTGCCTATGCGATTAAGCAACGAAATGAAGCGGCAATTGATGTTTTATTACCGCTAACTGATTTAAGTAGCACATATGAGGAAAATAAAACTTTTCTACATGAAGCCATTGATACAGCGGATCACTGTATTATAAAAATTCTTGTTAATGCTTACAGCCAAAATAAATTACTGGAACAGGTTGTTAACATTCCAAACTCAGATAAAAATTCTCCATTTCATCTGCTCGCTCTCCACACATTTAAGTGTTTAGAAAGGGCTGAATTAATTGCAGATATTAGACCTGTTTTATCTATTTTTCAAAAATCTGGTGGAGATCTGGAAGCCAAGAATTCTAAGGGTGAAACCATTCAAACGATATTAAAAAAGGCACAAGCAGAGTTAACTACCTTTAGACGACTTAAGCTTGGTTGGACAGCAATGCATATTGCCATGAAAGGCCCCGATTTAACTCTAGAAGGTGAAAATGTTGATGATATGTGGACATTTTATAATGCTGATCCCCTTGGGGTTAATATTCAAAATTCAAATGGAACCACACCATTTCTTATTTTAGCCTATAAATATTTAAAGTTTAAAGAGAAAGAGAAAGAAAAAACGGTCAATATTTTAAAGTTATTAAAGTTGATGCATATAAAAGGGGCCTTAATTGATTTAGAGAATAAAGCAGGAATATCAGTAAGTAAATTACTTGGGGCAAAATTTTTTACATAGTTGTATTAATAGTCTTATGAAAGTGTCAGGATTTAACAAATTAAGAGAACTTTTCAATTCTCTCCCCTCAATAAGAGATAATAAAATTTCTAATGTTACACTTGCGCTTGGGCCATGTGTCATTGAAAGCCTTTCATCCAATAAATCCCTACTTTCTACAGACGACTTTGGAAGAATCCATCACTTTTTTCAACAGTGCCTATTGTATTATATTTAAAATGGATGATCATAGGAACTATTCCTACAATGCGATCTACTTCTCCATTGCCCCAGCTAAATTGCCCTCCAATTATCTCATAAAATATAGCATTGTTTGCCAGGCCATTGCCTCCTGTTGCCAAAAAACTTTGTTTGTGTATTATCCGAGAAGGTAAAATTGATCCCGGTAAGAATACCTTTTGCTATCAAAAAGTCCATTCCAGCCATATATTGATCTTTAGGTAACTCAAGAATAGTCTCTTCTCCTCCATTGGGTTCCCTATAAAAGATTCTTCACCTGCTTTGGAAAAGAAGCCAAGGGCGTCAATAGAGTTATATTCACGGACCCGTACTTTACTTATTCTATCAACAATTTTATCCTGATATCCAGGATGCATCATACAAAGATTTCTTTTCACGCCTAAAGTAGTAATGTTAAAAGGACCCATCTGGAAACGTTCAAAAAATTCCGGTACGTCATCCTCTGGCAGCTTATCTCCATTGGAAGGAAGAAGTTTTACCGTTGCGAAATAGGGAGATATATAAGAAAGCATATGGGTGTTAGCTTGGTTAAACATTCTTAACTTTGTTGCTTCGACCGCTCGAATCCATGCCAATCTGCTCGATTATTATCAATTTTACACACAATCCAATATCGATCTAACTATGCATCCTCTGCTTCTTAAAACTTCGTTCCTATTTTGAGAGAGACTTCATGGGCGTTATATTTTGAACTCAATTGAGCATCATACGCCGCTGAGATGAAGAACCCTGAATTTGATTTATAATCAAGACTAAGACCTGGAGAGACTTGATGTTGGGTTTTATTCGTTCCAGACGCCAAGAAAGTCCCTGGTTGCCCCACAAGGTTCGCTGTGATTCTTCCCTTCTTTAACGGATGCTTGTTAACATACGAGAGTTTTACTTTGGCAGTAAGAAGACCTTCTTCTAACTTGAAGTGGCGATAAATATTCAATCCTGGCTCAGTCCGAAGCGCTGTATTCGTCTTCTTTCTAATATGAAGATTAAGAGAGCCTGCCCCCTTCTCTTCATAGCCATTCTCATGAATATGGATATAATCTCCTCGGATAAAAGGTACTACTTCAATCCCATTTAATAAGGTAAATCCTTGACCAACTTCAAGACTTGGCGCCAAGACATATCCTTTGTGACGGCTATGAGCTGTACGATCAAGAGACGTGTGGAAAGTCATCCGACGACGAATATTGTAGCGGTTATAAGCACCTGTAAAGGAAGCATTCACATAGAGCTTATCATAAAACCATGTCCCATAAACGCTCGCCAGATAATCTTTAATTCTTCCTTTGGAAAGAGCATTAATCCATTTAATACGGCTTTCATCGTAGCCAACACTTGCTCCGACAAAGAGATCAGGCTTTAGCTTGTAATCAATTCCAATCAAAGAGCCTGCCATCTTATTGCGATATCCCATATCAATCCCACTGGCTTTTTGGTGAGAGATATTCCCAAACCCTTGAATCCAGATCCCACCTTTAGGTCCCATCATCAGAGCATTATCTTGCATATGTTGTTGCATATTGAGAGCCATAGAGGGACTACGTGTTTGTTGATCTTCGGGTCTAATATGGCCGAACGCTTGACGAAGTTGAGTGAGAAGAGCCGTTGATCTTTGACTCTTCACCGTTGTAAACGCGGCTGCAGTTAAAGGAGATGCAGCCATATCTCTCAGATAATGCATTCTGAAGCCATTAATCTCATTTATTAATGATGCTGTTTCTTCTTTTAGTAAGAGCTCATCAGGCGAAATCTCTTTGAAGAAGTTAGCAATTCCTTGTGCATCAGGGGTATCATTCAGAATTGCAATAACATCCTTCATATCAGGATCTGTGACAGGTTGTGGAAGATTATCTAAGTAGTCAACAACTTCTCGAATGTTCGGATTATCCGTCACGGAATTAACAATGTCTTTAAAAGGAACATAGTTAACGTCTAAAAAGACTTTGTTTGGATTTGTCATATAATCGGCTTCCCAATTGAAACGTACATGAGAACTTTTGATCGCGCCAAATTGACCATTCACAAGATTATTAGAAGATAAGACTTCGAAAGCTTCATGATTTTCATAAGCATAAGTATCCCCGGGAACGACATTGATCGAGAGAATACTGCCATTAAGATTTGCTTGCCCATCTACTTGAATCTTACTGGCAATATCAGGATTGATTGCTAATAGGGTCGTGGCCGTGGAAGTTGGTGTATAGTCTCCCTTAATAAGAGAAGATACATTAACATTCGTTTGAACCAAAACTCCTTGGTTAGTTAAGTCAGATCCTATTGTTCCATTTAAAATCATTGTCGTTTGGGGCAGTATTGTAACTGAACCTGGAACAGATCCATTTAAAGTTAAACTTCCCCCTGTTATGGTCGTTGTACCTGTATACTGTTGATCTCCTGTCAAAGTTACACTCCCCGTTCCAGAAAGAATTAAATTTGCAGAATCATTTGCTGTCACATTATCTGCTCGCAAGAGAGCCGCATTCTCAAACACATTATTATTCTCTTGAGTAATTGGTGTTGATAAAGACAGAGCAGAATCATTTGTCTTTAATGTCACACTTGAACCTGACGCAAGTTGAAGAGGATTAGTCAATGTCATTGATTGATCAATACTTAAGGTTGTATCATTAGATAAATAAATAATTCCTTTTCCTAAGCTTGCAGAAGACTGAGCGATAACTTCTCCTGCTTGAACATAGAATCCTTGATTAAATGTATTTTGGCCCGAGAGTGTTAAAGAGCCTACTCCTTCTTTTATTAGACTTCCTTTTTCCCCAATAATATTACCCGCAAAAGAAGAACCATTTACTGTTCTTATCGTTAATGTTTGATCAGTGAGATTAATTGTTGAACCAGAAATACCGTTAAGATCTCCCAATTTTTGAGAAGCTTTAGACATATCAAAAATAGAATAAGATGATTTAAGGTTTAAGGACGGATTCACTTTAAGAATACTATCTTTTTCCATTGTCATTGTTGCGTTATTAACAGTCCAAAGAGAAGATGTTAAGTTTTGTCCGGCTAAAGTTAAGTTTGCATTCAGAATAACGTTAGAATTTTCTCCTCCTGCTAATGTTCCCTTGATTGATGAAGCTCCATTTAAAATCAGAGAATTACCACCCCATTTAAAAGATGTATTCGAATCTGTTTGCAAAGAAGAAAGAATAAGATCATTTCCTGAAGCCGTCGCATCAAATAGAGTTGATACTTCTTCATTTTCTGATTTCTCGAGAATGATTGCTGTAGAAGAAGCAAGACTTGCTTCTTGAGTAAGCACCGCTCCACTCTCAGATTTGATCTGAAGAGTACCTGGAGCTGAATTACGTCCACCGAAAGTTACTGTTGCTCCTTGATCAAGGACGACGAGCCCTCCTTGAGTGGTGAATACACCATTAAAGGTAGAAGATTTTGTTAACATTAGTGTATTACTTCCTAATAAAAATCGACTATCAGTAGACGTCCCAGATAATTCTCCTAACGTTACGGGAGTTGTTGAGCTGATATCAAAAGTTGCATTTTGATCCCAAAAATTAATATTACTATTATCAGGAAGACTTCCCCCTGCCCCTAAAGCAAAGGTTGCAGTATCAAAGAGTTCCAGACCACCTGTGAAAAGATTCTTTGCCTTACTTATAAGAGATCCTGTTCCACCGATAAGAAGTTTATTAGCTCCTTTTATAACGCCTGTAAAAGTTGACGTGAATCCTTCTGTGCTAAAATTAATTCCTTCATTTGATCCTGAAACTGCTGATTTAAGTGTAAATTCGTTAGCAACAGTTAAATTTTCTTCTCCAGCGACGAGATTTGTACCATCAGCCATGGTAACATCACTATTTCCTAATGCAGTATCTGTTGAAAAAGTTACCATTGTATAATTTCTAAGCTCAAGCCCTCCTTTAAAACTATTATCACCCCCTAAAGAAAATTCTCCATATAGAGTTAATTTTCCATCTCCACTGATGGGACCTTTGATGATTGGTTTGCTGACTGAAGTTTCCATGCTTACGGCACCATCAAGTATAAAGGAATTAGACGATGTGATTTCCGCTGCTGGCCACACAAACGTTGTATTGTCTTGCATTTTAATTTGAGCATTACCGAGCCCACTAACATTATTAAGTTCAACAGTTCCTTTATTGATGTTAAGAGCATAGAAATTATTTTCTGAACTACCTCCGATTCTTAAGGTTGCAGCTCCCTCTTTTGTAAGAATACCGGAGCCAAGATGTTTTATATTTCCGAGGAGATTTGAATCATCAACGTCGCTTGTAAGAATTAGTTCTGTGTTACCAAGATTAAGAGTTGTTGTTTCTTCAGTATTAAGTCTGCCCCAATTTTGAGTTTGAGTACTGTTCTCGAGAGAAATTGTAGATTGTCCAAGACTGCTAACTTGGATATCAGAATTAAAAGTAACTTCATCCTGAATATTAAGAGTTCCTTTATCAATGGATAAAGCATGAAGAGCATGTTTAGATGTTCCTGCAAGCGTGAAAGTTCCATCACCACTGAAATTAACACGCCCATAATTCTCATCACCCACCATAAATTTACCTGAAAATGTAGAATCTTCAGTGGCTGGCGTCTCAACATTAAACAAATAGTCTCCAAGTTTAATTTGTGTTCCTGCGACACCATCAAGCTTAGAAACCGTGAACGTATCACCAACAGAATCATTGAGAGTCCTGAGATCTAAAATGGCTCCGCTCTCTGCAAGATTAAGGGCAAATTTTCCTGAGGGTAATAATCCTTCAAAACTAAACGTGGTATCTTTCTGAATGTTAAGAATCCCCTCAAAAGTATTCTGAGCTGTTGAAATAATCTTTCCAGCTCCTGCGATAATGAACTTCCCTATCCCTGAAATAATACCTGACAAGGTGCTATCGAATCCTTGAGTATTTGCCGTGACTGTACCAGCAATTGTGAAATTATTATCGAAATCAGCTCCTGAACCCCATTTAAGAGTTGTTCCATCATTCATGGAGACTGAACCCATTCCAAGAGCTCTTGATTTATTAACAGTCACTGTTTTATTGGCACTGATGCTCGTCCCACCTGAATAAGTGTTTGCAATATCTCCAATTGTTCCCAAACTGAGATTATCGACTATATTTATTCCACCTGCACCAGAAAGAACACCTGTAAGAGAAGCAGAAAATCCTGCTGGATTAAGAGTGGCTGTTCCATTAAAAGCAAATGGATTGGTTAATATTGCTGCTGTTCCCCACTTAAGAGTTGTACTACCTGCCATCGTAACATCTCCTGTCCCAAGGGCAGAGCTGTGTCCTACTAAAATCGATCCTTCAGAAATGGTAGTTCCGCCAGAATAAGTATTATAGCCAGAAACGTAGAAGGTTCCTGATCCTTGTTTGATAACCTGACCATTGAACCCTTGAATTCGGCCCCTAAAGTTTGAATCATTAGCTGTGCCTAAGGTTAAAGTTTTACTGGCAATATCAATAATGGTACTAGGCGTTCCAGAGAGATCGCCCACTACTTGAGATCTTAAAGACATATCAAAAGTAGAGAGTACTCCACTAAGGGAAAGAGATTTGTTAGAGCCGCCAAAAATATTAGCAATTGTTGCTACAACCGTAGTTCCCTCTTGAATTTCGGTGCCTCCTTCATGAGAAACAACTTTATTCATATTTAATGTTCCCCCACCTTTAATAATAAGCTTTGATAGGGAAGTCCCTGCTTGAGAGATAGTTTTATCCATCCAGCACTGTATCGTGGCTGTATCAATTATAGCAGTGTCTCCATCTAAAATTATTGGATTTGAAATCCTTGTAGAGGTATTACCAACCTTTAATGTCGTGTTATCACCCATTGTAACCGGTCCCGTACCAAGGGCTGAGCTGTGTCCTATCTGAACTATTCCTGCAGAAATGGTGGTTCCGCCAGAATACGTATTATTGCCAGAAACATAGTAGGTTCCCGTTCCTTGCTTGATAACCTGACCATTCGCCCCTTGAATTTCACCAGTAAAGGTTGAATCATTGCTTGTGCCAAAGGTTAACGTATTGCCTCCAAGATTAATAAAGGTACCAGCCACTCCATTGAGATTTCTCAATATAAGATCCTTATTGAGCTGTATACTCCCCCCTTCAAGAGAAATAGTTCCAGTTCCTAAAGCATTCTCATGATCTATTGAGGTAATGCCATTTTTTATTTTAACAGGTCCTGAATAAGCAGAGCTATCTCCTCTTAAAGTAATATCCCCTTTAATTGTGAAAGCTCCATCTCCCGAAAGTGATCCATTAAAAACAGAAGGAATATTATTTTTTTCAAATATTAAGTTAAAAGCTCCTAGATTAAGGATAGTCCCAGTAGCACCATTAATGCTTTTATAAAGAGTATCTCCCTCAAGCGACCAAATAGGAGAAATTCCATCAGCCCCCTTAATATCAATTTGTTGGGCATCAATCTTGCGGATCTTATTGTTGTCAGTATCGGCTACATAGACGTTTCCAACCTTATCCACAGCAACTCCAAAAGGACTATCAAACTTTGCAGCAACTCCAATACCGTCGATATAGCCCTCCGTACTGCCGGCAATGAGACTCGTTTGTCCATCGAGGGTAATTTTGCGGATCTTAGAATTAAAACTATCTGCAACATAGATATTTCCAACCTTATCCACAGCAACACCATTAGGAAAATTAAATTTTGCAGCAGCGCCAATACCTTCGGTATCGCCCACTATACTGCCCGCAATGAGTCTCGTTTGCCCATCGAGGGTAATTTTGCGGATCTTATGGTTATTACGGTCTGCTACGTAGACAGTGCCACCCTCATCCACAGCAATACCAGAAGGATAATAAAATTTTGCAGCAGCGCCAATACCTTCGGTATCGCCCACTATACTGCCGGCAATGAGACTTGTTTGTCCATCTGGCGTGATTTTGCGGATCTTATGGTTGCTAGTATCGGATACATAGACAGTGCCCCCCTCATCCACAGCAACACCACTAGGAACAGAAAATTGTGCAGCAGCGCCAATACCTTCGATATCACCCCCTATACTGCCGGCAACGAGACTTGTTTGTCCATCGGGCGTGATTTTGCGGATCTTATTGTTACGAGAGTCTGCTACATAGACATTTCCAACCTTATCCACAGCAACACCAAAAGGATAATAAAATTGTGCAGCAGCGCCAACTCCTTCGATATCGCCCCCTATACTGCCGGCAAGAAGGCTCGTTTGTCCCTCGGGGGTAATTTTGCGGATCTTATAATTATAACTATCTGCAACATAGACAGTGCCCCCCTCATCCACAGCAACACCAAAAGGACTATCAAACTTTGCAGCAGCGCCAACGCCTTCGGTATAGCCCTGCGTACTGCCAGCAAGAGTTGACACAAGGTTCCAAGGACCAATACTCGTTGCATGTAGCGAATTTGGTATGGTTACATAAAAAGTCACTCCAGCCATAATAAGGTTTTTTAAAACTGACAAAGTAAACTTATTTTTTATAATTTTTTCCTTATTATTCATGCCCATCTCCGACCCCACTGAAAAAAAAATTAATTCTAATGCTGCATAAGTTTTAACTTAAATTGATTAAAAATTTATTGACCAAGGATATTTTTTTAAGTAAACGCTTCATCACAAAACAGCTATGAATACAAAAGTTCTTGATCTCCATGAATCTTATTTAGCTTTTTCAATTGGTTGCTAATTCTCTGTTTAATTTTAATTTATTATTTGTTTAAAACTTCGTTCCTATTTTGAGAGAGACTTCATGGGCATTGTACTTTGAACTCAATTGAGCATCATATGCCGCTGAGATGAAGAACCCTGAATTTGATTTATAATCAAGACTAAGACCTGGAGAGACTTGATGTTGAGTCTTATTCGTTCCAGACGCCAAGAAAGTCCCTGGTTGCCCCACAAGGTTCGCTGTGATTCTTCCCTTCTTTAACGGATGCTTGTTAACATACGAGAGTTTTACTTTGGCAGTAAGAAGACCTTCTTCTAACTTGAAGTGGCGATAAATATTCAATCCTGGCTCAGTCCGAAGCGCTGTATTCGTCTTCTTTCTAATATGAAGATTAAGAGAGCCTGCCCCCTTCTCTTCATAGCCATTCTCATGAATATGGATATAATCTCCTCGGATAAAAGGTACTACTTCAATCCCATTTAATAAGGTAAATCCTTGACCAACTTCAAGACTTGGCGCCAAGACATATCCTTTGTGACGGCTATGAGCTGTACGATCAAGAGACGTGTGGAAAGTCATCCGACGACGAATATTGTAGCGGTTATAAGCACCTGTAAAGGAAGCATTCACATAGAGCTTATCATAAAACCATGTCCCATAAACGCTCGCCAGATAATCTTTAATTCTTCCTTTGGAAAGAGCATTAATCCATTTAATACGGCTTTCATCGTAGCCAACACTTGCTCCGACAAAGAGATCAGGCTTTAGCTTGTAATCAATTCCAATCAAAGAGCCTGCCATCTTATTGCGATATCCCATATCAATCCCACTGGCTTTTTGGTGAGAAATATTCCCAAACCCTTGGATCCAGATCCCACCTTTAGGCCCCATCATCAGAGCATTATCTTGCATATGTTGTTGCATATTGAGGGACATCGAAGGGCTACGAACTTGTTGATCTTCGGGTCTAATATGACCAAACGCTTGGCGAAGTTGAGTGAGAAGAGCCGTTGATCTTTGACTCTTCACGGTTGTGAAAGCGGCAGCTGCTGTAGCGGGTGAAGAGACCATATCTCTCAAGTAATGCATTCTGAAGCCATTAATCTCGTTTACCAATGTTGCTGTCTCTTCCGTCAGCAAAAGTTCATCAGGTGAAATCTCTTCGAAGATATCCGTAATTCCATAGGCTTCAGGTTGAGAATTGAAGATGGAAATAACATTGCTTAAATCGGGATCTGTAATCGGATGCGGGAGATTATCAAAATAATGAGCCGAGGATATAGGATTTGTATTGTCGCTGACAGAACGAACAATTTCTTCAAAGAGAACAAGCCGATCAAAATTTAAAAAGACTTTGTTTGGATCTGTTTCATAATCAGCTGTCCATAAATATCGTACATGCGAGCTTTGAATAGCACCAAATTGACCATTCACAACATTATCAGAACTTAAGATTTCAAAAGGAGGATGATTTTCATAAGCAGTACTATCTCCCGGCGTTACATTGACAGCCAAAATACTATTGTTAAGGTGAGCAGTCCCTTTAACATCGAGTTTATTTGAAATACTAGGGTTTACAGTAATCTGAGTAAATCCTTGAGAAGAAGGAAGATAATCACCTTTTATTATAAATGTTCCTATGGGATCACTAGGAGCGACAGTTCCAGCATTCGTGACCGTTTGAACAGAGCCTGTTCCGGTGAGTATAGCCCCTGAACTGACAGTAATATTGCTTGTGATATCTCCATTAACAGCCAAAGTTCCTTCTTGAACAAAAGTTTGGCCTTCATAATCACTATTGGAATACGTGAGCGTAAGATCAGAAAATCCTGTTTTATAAAAACCACCATTTCCAGAGATTTTTGTATTAATGGTCGTTGGAGAATCGATTTGTAAAGTTGCCAATCCATTTGCAAAAAGAATAGAGTTATCACCGATGAGCGTTAAAGGAACTTGTATATTTAAAGTTGTTTGATCATAAAGCGTGATCGGTCCTGTTCCAAGAGCTGTTGAAGAGGTTGCTCGGAGCCCTCCCCCTTGAAGTTCAAGCCCTCCACTAAAAGAGTTATTACCTCCTAAAGTTAAGACCTTGGAACCTTGTTTAATAATCTTTCCTCCATTTCCTTGAATCGTGCCATTAAAAATCGAGTCATTTACCGGAATAAGAGTTAATGTATTCCCTTCCAGATTAATGATTGTATTGGCTTCTCCATTTAGATTATTCAATGTCTGAGAACCTACAGCCATGTCAAAAGTAGATCCTGCATCTACAAGGGTGAGAGATTTATTTGAACTTCCAAAAAGATTTGCTATGCCGGCTTTAAGGGACGTCCCTCCTTGAACTTCGGTTCCTCCAGCATGAGAGGCAATTCCGTTCATTGTTAAGATATTTCCACCTTTAATAATAAGTTTGGTGACAGTATTCAGTGCCTGGGAGATCGCTCCTCCGAGGATGTTTGCAAAACCTGCTGTATTGATGGTCGCTGTATTACCAGTCACAGCGATTGCATTCGGAATAGTTGCAGAAGCCCCAAATTGTAAAGTTGTATTATCAGCCATTGTGACTATCCCCGTACCTAAAGCTCCTGATTTATTAACAGTCACTGTTTTATTGGCACTGATGCTCGTCCCACCTGAATAAGTGTTTGCAACATCTCCAACTGTTCCCAAACTGAGATTATCAACAATGTTCAGGCCACCTTGTCCGGAAAGAACATCACTCAATGTTGCTGTAAATCCTGCTGGATTAATCGTGGTTTCTCCATTCAAAGCAAATGGGTTTGCTAAGGTTAAGTTTTCACCCCACTTGAGAGTAGTACTTCCAGTCATTGTGATAGTTCCTGTCCCAAAGGCAGAACTATTTCCGACTTGAACTGTTCCTGCAGAAATAGTGGTTCCTCCTGTATACGTGTTTGAACCAGAAACAACCCATGTTCCTACGCCTTGCTTCACAACTTTTCCGCCATTCCCTTGGATTACACCTTTGAAAGTTGAATCATTTGCTGTGCCGAAAGTTAAAGTATTACTTCCAAGATTAATAAGGGTACCAGCGTCTCCATTCAGATTACCCAAGACTTGTGAGCCGGCAGTCACATTAAAGGTAGACCCTGCACCAATAAGGGCAAGAGACTTATTTGTTCCTCCAAAAAGATTAGCGATCCCTGCTTCAAGAGTTGTGCTTCCTTGAACTTCTGTTCCTCCAGCATGAGAAGCCACTCCATTCATTGTTAAGATATTACCACCTTTAATGATCAGATTGGTGATGGTATTCAGAGCTTGAGAGATCGCTCCATCCAAAGTACTTGCAAAACCTGCTGTATTGATGGTGGCTGTATTACCAGTCACAGTGATTGCATTCGGAATAGTTGCAGAAGCCCCAAATTGTAAAGTTGTATTATCAGCCATTGTGACTGTCCCCGTACCTAAAGCTCCTGATTTATTAACAGTCACTGTTTTATTGGAACTGATGTTCGTCCCACCTGAATACGTATTTGGAACTTCCCCAATTGTTCCCAAACTGAGATTATCGACTATATTTATTCCACCTGCACCAGAAAGAACACCTGTAAGAGAAGCAGAAAATCCTGCTGGATTGAGAGTTGTTGTTCCATTGAAAGTGAATGGATTGACTAATGTTGCCGCAGCTCCCCACTTAAGAGTGGTTCCATCCGCCATCGTGACAGAACCTGATCCTAAAGCTCCTGATTTATTAACAGTCACTGTTTTATTTGCAGCAAGAGTAGTACCGCCTGAATAGGTATTGGCTGATCCCCCAGGAGTTCCTAAACTGAGATTATCGACAATATTCAAACCACCTTGTCCGGAAAGAATACCACTGAAAGTTGCAGAGAAAGTTGATGGATTAACCGTTGTTGCTCCATTGAAAGTGAATTCATTTTCTAAGGTTGAAGATGATCCCCATGCAAATGTTGTATTATCTGCCATCGTGACAGAACCTGAACCAAGTGCGCCTGATTTATAGATTGTGATAGTTTTACCTGCAGCAAGGGTTGTTCCTCCTGAATAAGTGTTTGCTACCCCTCCAATTGTTCCTAAACTGAGATTATCAACAATGTTCAGGCCACCTTGTCCGGAAAGAACACCACTCAATGTTGCTGTAAATCCTGCTGGATTAATCGTTGTTGTGCCGTTGAAAATAAATGGGTTTGCTAAGGTTAAGTTTGCGCCCCACTTGAGAGTCGTACTTCCAGCCATTGTGACAGTGCCTGTCCCAAAAGCTGAGCTATTCCCTACTTGAACTGTTCCCGCAGAAACAGTGGTTCCTCCTGTATACGTGTTTGCACCAGAAACAACCCATGTGCCTGCGCCTTGCTTCACAACTTTTCCGCCACTCCCTTGAATCACACCTTTGAAAGTTGAATCATTTGCTGTGCCGAAAGTTAAAGTATTGCTTCCAAGATTAATAATCGTACCAGCGTCTCCATTTAGATCACCCAAGACTTGAGATCCCACAGTCATATCAAAAGCAGATCCTGAATCTACAAGAGAAAGAGACTTATTTGTTCCTCCAAAAAGATTGGCTATGCCTGCTTTAAGAGTTGTGCCTCCTTGAACTTCTGTCCCTCCGGTATGAGAAATAATTCCCTTCATTGTTAATATATTGCCACCTTTGACAATGAGTTTGGTGAGAGTCGTACCAACTTGAGAGATGATTCCAGTGAGCGTACTTGCAAACCCTGCTGTATTAAGTGTGGCTGTATTACCAGTCACAGTGATTGCATTCGAAATAGTTGCAGAAGCCCCAAATTGTAATGTCGTATTATCCGACATTGAAACAGTGCCTGTGCCAAGGGCACTTGATTTATAGACCGTGACAGTTTTATTAGCTGCAAGAGTAGTTCCTCCTGAGTAAGTGTTTGCTACCCCTCCAGTTGTTCCTAAATTGAGATTATCAATAATATTCAGACTACCTTGCCCTGAAAGAATACCACTTAATGTTGCAGAAAATCCTGATGAATTAATCGTGGTTTCTCCATTCAAAGCAAATGGATTTGCTAAGGTCGCAGCTGACCCCCAGGCAAGTGTTGAGCCTCCAGCCATTGTGACAGTACCCGTTCCGAGTGCATTTGATTTATAGACCGTGACAGTTTTATTAGCTGCAAGAGTGGTTCCACCCGAATAGGTATTGGCGGCTCCTCCAACTACTCCTAAACTGAGATTATCGACTATATTCAGGCCACCATTCCCAGAAAGAATTCCACTGAGCGCTCCACTAAATCCTGCTGAATTAATCGCCGACGTCCCATTCAAAGCAAATGGATTTGCTAAGGTTGCATTTGTCCCCCATAAAAGTGTTGCTCCATTCACCATTGTGGACGTTCCTATGCCAAGCGCACCTGATTTATAGACAGAGACAGTTTTACCTGTGGCAAGAGTGGTTCCTCCTGAATAAGTATTGGCAGCTTCACCAACTGTTCCTAAACTGAGATTATCAACAATATTCAAGCCACCGTTCCCAGAAAGAATTCCACTGAGCGTTCCACTAAATCCTGCTGAATTAATTGCTGCCACCTCATTCAAAGTAAATGGATTTGCTATGGTTGCATTTGCTCCCCACTTGAGAGTCGTACTTCCAGCCATTGTGACAGTGCCTGTGCCGAGGGCACTTGATTTATAGACAGTGACAGTTTTATTAGCTGCAAGAGTAGTTCCTCCTGAGTAAGTGTTTGCTACCCCTCCAGTTGTTCCTAAATTGAGATTATCAATAATATTCAGACTACCTTGACCTGAAAGAACACCACTTAATGTTGCAGAAAATCCTGATGAATTAATCGCTGCCGTCCCATTCAAAGTAAATGGATTTGCTATGGTTGCATTTGCTCCCCATGCAAGCGCTGTTCCATTCTCCATTGAGACAGTTCCTGTACCAAGAGCAGAACTATTTCCTACTTGAATTGTTCCCGCAGAAATAGCCGTTCCACCTGAATAAGTATTTAAGCCGGAAACACTCCATGTGCCCGTCCCCTGTTTGATGATTTTACCTATATTTCCATTATCTTGAATCACGCCTGCAAAACTTGAATTATTTTCAGTTCCCAAGGTTAAAGTATTGTTTCCAAGTTTAACAATCGTTCCAGCTTCTCCATTCAGATTGCCTAAGACTTGGGAACCTGACGTTATATCAAAAGTAGAGCCCGCATCCATGAGAGAGAGAGATTTGTTCAAACCTCCAAAAAGATTTGAGATCCCAGCGAAGAGAGTTGTTCCTCCTTGAACTTCTGTTCCTCCTTCGTGAGAGGTCACAGCATTCATTGTTAGGATATTTCCACCTTTAACGATCAATTTGGTGATCGTGGTTCCAACTTGAGAGATGATTCCAGTGAGCGTACTTGCGAACCCACCCGTATTAATTGTGGCTGTGGTTCCATTCAGAGTAATTGAATTCGGAATTGTTGCAGCTGCTCCAAATTGTAATGTCGTATTATCAGCCATTGTGACGATTCCTGTCCCAAGAGCTCCCGATTTATAGATCGTGACAGTTTTACCTGCTGCAAGAGTCGTTCCACCAGAATAAGTATTTGGAGTTTCTCCAACTGTTCCTAATCCTAAAGATAAATTATCGGAAATGATAAGGTTGCCTGATCCTGAAATAACTCCACCTAATGTTCCATTAAATCCTGATGTATTTGTCGTCACTGTACCACTTAAAATAAAATTATTATCAAAATTTGCATCCGCTCCCCATCGAAGTGAAGATCCATTATTCATAGTAACTGAGCTAGTCCCAAAGACATTTGATTTATAAGTAGTAACCGTTTTTCCAGCAGCAAGAGTCGTTAGCCCTTGATAAGTGTTTGCAGCATCTCCAACTGTTCCTAGACTTAGATTGTCGATGATATTTAAGATTCCTCCATTTCCAGAAATGATCCCAGTCAAAGCTGCTTGAGCAAATCCAGCAGTATTTAATCCTATGTTTCCATTTAACGTGATGTTATTAACTAACGTTGCACCTATCCCCCAATTTAGAGTTATAGTCCCCTGCATATTGATAGGACCACTGGAAAAGGCACCACTATTATAAAATGTTACTTGATGAGTACCCGTAAAGTTGGTTCCTCCAGAATAAAGGTTTGCTCCTCCAGAAGTAGATCCAAGACCAATATTTAAATTACCAAGAAATGAAAGACCTCCTGGTCCAGAAATTGTGGCTGGTAATGTAATTTGATTCGAATCAGTTCCTGTTATCTTGCCTCCTCCTAGATTAAGAGTAATGGGGCGGTTTATTGTCATTGGTAAAGAATTAATAAGTGCAAGAAATCCCGCCGTATCGTTACTGCCTGTATTAGACCCAAAGGTCAGAGCGCTATTAGCTGCTCCTAAGTTGCTATCACTACTAACAGCTAGAATTCCTCTTTTGATAGTTAATCCACCACTAAATGTATTAGTGCCAGAGAAAATTTGCGTCCCTCCAGGACTATCAATGACCACAGCAACTTTTCCTGAACCATCTTGAATTACACCTGAAAATGTAATGTCAGAAGATTCCGTATCGCTCTCTGAATCAGACATTATAGTGAGAACTGACGAAGAACTAGAACTATAATTGCTACTTGTAACGATACCCGACCCTGTTAATCTTTTCACTGTTTGGCTATAAAGGTTTAAATCGAAAATTCCACTAGATCCTATATTAAGATCTCCATTCTTAGGAAAAGCAGGATCAACAGCAGAGGGAGGTGTTGGAAGAGCATTCGTCGTTCCTGCTTGCAAAGTCCCTTCGGTAAGAAAAGTTCCGCCTTTATAAGTTGTATTACTAACAATTGAAAGGACGCCTAATCCTTTTTTGGTGAGGCTACCATTTCCAGATATTTCCCCAGGACCTGCTAATGTATTAATAGCAACATCAAATATTCCACCACCAGAATTAAGAGTTATAGGATGATATATCCCTATATTAGAAAAAGTTGGAGAATTTGGATTGTGGATTTGCAGGGTACCCGCAGTATCAGTCGCACTATTACCTGTATTTGTGCCTAACGTAAGAGTCGGATTTGTTGCAAGAGGAACATTCCCATCGCTTGCCGAAATTGAGACCACTCCATTTTCTATAGACATATTTCCTTCATAGAGCGACGTTAACCGAAGAATACCCAAACCTTGCTTGATAAATGAACCAGCAGCTGTAACCGCTTTCGTAATGGATGTTGGAATTTTAAAAGTAATTCCGTCATCAACCTGAACGGATCCCCCTCCCGTATCCACCGTAACTTGAGTAGGTGCAAGAGAAGTCGTGTAATTCGTATGCGCTTGAAGAGTCCCCCCATTAAAGCCGAGCTTATTTGTAATCGATAGTTGTCCACCGCTTAAGGAAAGAATTCCGTTTGTATTCAAATTGACTTGATCTGCAACGAGGCGATTTAAACCATCAGGTACAGATAATGTATCCTGTAATGTAAGCTTGGCTGTAAGGGTTAATAAACCAGTACCCTCAATTGAAACCCCATTATTGTCTGTGGCTGAGACCCTTAATTGTCGATTGATTGGATTAGGAACATTATTAATGGTTAAATTAGAATCAAGGACCAAATCTTGATTCAATGGTAAATTCTGAAGAATACTTATGCCTGATTGAACCCAGGCATCGGGGGAGAAAAAGATTTGAACACCTTTTGTAACATCTTCATCTAAAGCGTATATCTGGCCAGATTTTTCATTTAAAGCTAACCCTACAGGCCTATTTAACGCATTGCTATTACTTTGACTTACTAAGACATATTTAGCTTCATCGGTACTATATTTATAACATTGGATGTTTTTATTAAATTGATCGGCAACCCACAATAATCCATATGCACCACTCATATTAAGAGTTATTGCAGCTGATGGTAGTTCTATATTATCGGTAGGTAGATAAAAAGTATTTTGTCCTATCACTTTAACCTGACCTTGATCACGTAAAGCTGCATACAAATATCCATAAGAAGAATTATAAGCTAAACCTGTTGCGATCTCCCCAGGAGCTAAAGATATTGGCGTCCCTTCACTGGGTAGAATCGTTGAAGTTCCGACATTTAAAATTCTTATTTGTGGATTTGTGGTTGTTATATAAATATTACTAGTTGTGCCATCAGCATTTTTACCTATAGCTATGCTTGTGGGTAAAGTATATGTCGTAGAGTAAGGAAATACCCCTGTTGCTCCATTTGAAAGAAGATGATCGGCTATTTTATAATCATTTATTCCATTTTGAGTTCTCATCATCAGCATATTGGGACTTCCATCCGCTCTTTTACTTGTTGCTATTGCTGATATTTTAGAAGCATTTAATACGGTGGTGTTAGAATCATTAAAAAAAATATTTTGATTAATTCCTGTAGAATTAAAAGAATAAACTCGCCCCTGAGTTGTTAATAATATATTGAGAAGATTAGAAGTTGAAATAGTGTCTGCAACAAAAACTTTTCCACTAACAGGATCCACCGCTATTCCTGAGGGTTGTTGAAAAGCATTGCCTGTAGCAAAGCTATGGATATAAATCGGCGATGTTGAGCCAACACTATTCTTAAAACATAATATTATAAGATAAATTATAAATTTTTTAAGTGAGATTTTTTTTATAAAAGTCTTCATTTTTTCCCCATTCATGAGCAAATAATTTTTCTTATATTTTTTTCAAAATTACGATGATCTGATTAATATTTAATTAAAATTGTAGGAATATTTATTTTTTTAATTTCTAGTTTTATAGGTAGAATTATGAAAAAAAATTATAAATATTTAGATAAAAAATACGGACAAACAAATAATCATAATAAATCGGAAAATGGGGGAAGAAGAATCGGTTATTTATAGGGGGGGAGAAAGGGGTAACCGATTCTTCTTTTGTTCCTTGGGTATCTTTTGAAATAACCTTGGAATATCTTTACCTTATAAAATACTTTTGAAGATGACTATTTCTAATTTGATATAGGAGGTTTGCATAGATGAATACCTCACCTATTATAGTCCATCTTTTTAAATTTTATAGATTTTTTCTTTTTTAAATCAAATAGTAAATCTATCAACTATTGATATGTCAGATAAAGTCTTTATATTAATAGAACTAATAGACAATAGTGAAAGTGGAGGCACTATGGATCTCGCACATTTAAAAACGTTTTATATTATTGCCAAAGAAGGCAGCCTTACAAGGGCCGCTCATCTTTTACATACAAGCCAATCTTCTTTAAGCCGGACTTTGCAAACGCTTGAATATTACGCAAAAGCACAGCTCTTTGAAAGACATGCCCGAGGCTTGAAATTAACCCCTCAAGGTGAAAAAATATTCCACCATGCTCAAAAAATAGTCCAAGAACATGAAGCATTCAAACATTCACTTTTGAATGATTTTAATGAAACAGAAGGTGAGTTAAAAATTCTCACAACACCAGGAATGGCTTCTATCTGGTTACCAGAAATTATTCCTGGTTTTTTAAAAAAGTACCCAGGAATCAAATTAGATATCAATAGTTCTTTAACTAATTTAGAAAGAGATCTTGAAAAAGCAGATATTCTTATTCGGACGCGCATAGATCTCCATCCTAATCTTATGCAAAGACAAATTTTTAACTCTCCTTACAAATTATGGGCAAGTCCTGATTATTTGAGAGAATTTGGTAATCCTCAAAAAGCAGAAGATCTTGATCATCATCGCTTGCTGGTGTTTGAAAATGCGAGATTTAATGTTTTAGCCAATAATTATTGGATTTTAGAAATTGGGGCTAATCATGAAAAGCCAAGACAGCCATTTTTGATCATGAATTCATTAGAAGGCTTAATAGCTTGCGCCAAAAAGGGTTTTGGAATTATTCAAATGCCTGTAGCTCTTACTCATATTAAAAATAAAGATAAAGAATTAATACCTGTATTAGAAGAAATTGAAGAACCAAGCATAGGAATTTTTTGTATACACCCATTAAAAACAAAAAATCTTAAAAAAATTAATTTATTCGCAGATTATTTAGAAAAGCTATTTAAACAAGGAGATTTTCCATATAATAACAAGCCTTTTGAAAGGTAAAATCTCCTTGTTAATTTAACAAATAGCTTAGCTAAATGTGTGCTGTATTTTTTTGCAAAGAAACATAGTTTGGCAAGGAGGAGCAATATTTTCGAATGTAGTTTTTTTCATGATAAATGACTTTCAATATATGGTTGTAAGATAATGCTTTTAAGCAACTTTAATATGCTCAAAGAACGGTTATTTCATACTTTTTATTGACTGAGAAGCACAATAAAGTCTTGCTCTCTATGCATTTCCGTCATAGCTTAAAATTTTAATTAAATAAAGTTTAATTTGTTAATAATTTTTAAATTATGGATTGTATTGAAAAGAAAAAATTAATCTTTAGAGGTAAAATTTCAAGCAAAATCCCTTGAAATATTTGAGAATATTTAGCGCAAAATTCTTATCATGAAATTAAGGGAAAAGAAAAGATTTATAGAACCAGTGAAATCAGGGAAAAGAAGAATCGGTTGTTTATAGGGGGGAGAAAGGGGTAACCGATTCTTCTTTTATTCCTGAATTGCCATTTGAAACAACTTCGGAATATTTTAATCTTACTAAAATGTTTCGGGGTATGACTATTTCTAATTTGATATAGGAGATATGCATACAAGCATACCTCAACTATTATAGCCCATCTTTTTAAATTTTATAGATTTTTTCTTTTTTAAATCAAATAGTAAATCTATCAACTATTGATATGTCAGATAAAGTCTTTATATTAATAGAACTAATAGACAATAGTGAAAGTGGAGGCACTATGGATCTCGCACATTTAAAAACGTTTTATATTATTGCCAAAGAAGGCAGCCTTACAAGGGCCGCTCATCTTTTACATACAAGCCAATCTTCTTTAAGCCGGACTTTGCAAACGCTTGAATATTACGCAAAAGCACAGCTCTTTGAAAGACATGCTCGCGGTTTAAAATTAACATCTCAGGGTGAAAAAGTATTCCACTATGCTCAAAAAGTAGTCCAAGAACACGAAGTCTTCAAACACTCCCTTCTGAATGATTTTAATGAAACCGAAGGTGAGTTAAAAATTCTCACAACACCCGGGATGGTTTCTATCTGGTTACCAGAAATTATTCCTGGTTTTTTAAAAAAGTACCCAGGAATCAAATTAGATATCAATAGTTCTTTGACTAATTTAGAAAGAGATCTTGAAAAAGCAGATATTCTTATTCGGACACGCATTGATCTCCATCCTAATCTTGTACAAAGAAGAGTCTTAGCTGGAAACTATAAATTATGGGCAAGTCCTGATTATTTGAAAGAATTTGGCATCCCAGAAAAACCGGAAGACCTTGATCATCATCGTTTACTTGTTTTTGAGCGAGCACAATTTAATTCTCTTGCAAATACTTATTGGATTCTAGAAGTAGGGTCAGATATTCATAAAACAAGAGAGCCATATCTTGTCGTAAATTCACAAGAAGGATTGATAGCTTGCGCTAAAAAAGGTTTAGGTATTATTCAAATGCCCTCAGTATTAATAAAATTCAGAAATGAAAATAATCAGCTCTTAAATATATTAAAAGAAACAACAGGGCCTATTATAGATGTATATGGTATATATCCCTCAAAAACGAAAAATCTTAAAAGAATAAATTTATTTATGGACTATCTAGAAGACAAATTATTAAAAGATGACCTTTACAACTAAAAGGTCATCTTTTAGCATTTACGTAAAATAAAAAATCTCTTTGTGAAATTTCTTCTCAATAATGCTACGAGTTTAATTTATTTTTACAATTGATACACAAAGCATTGGATAAGGGGTGATATTTGTAAGAGTAGTTTTTTTCATGATAAATGACTTTCAATATATGGTTGTAAAATAATGCTTTTAAGCAACTTTAATATGCTCAAGGGACGGTTATTTCATGTTTTTTATTGATTGAGAAGCACGATAAAGTCTTGCTCTCTATGCATTTCCGTCATAGCTTAAAATTTTAATTAAATAAAGTTTAATTTGTTAATAAGTTTTAAATTATGGCTTGTATTGAAAAGAAAAAATTAATCTTTAGAGGTAAAATTTCAAGCAAAATCCCTTGAAATATTTGAAAATATTTAGCGCAAAATTCTTATCATGAAATTAAAAGAAGAGATTTATAGAACCAGTGAAATCAGGGAAAAGAAGAATCGGTTGTTTATAGGGGGGAGAAAGGGGTAACCGATTCTTTTTTTATTCCTGAATTGCCATTTGAAACAACTTCGGAATATTTTAATCTTACTAAAATGTTTCGGGGTATGACTATTTCTAATTTGATATAGGAGATATGCATACAAGCATATCTCAACTATTATAGCCCATCTTTTTAAATTTTATAGATTTTTTCCTTTTTAAATCAAATAGTAAATCTATCAACTATTGATATGTCAGATAAAGTCCTTATATTAATAGAACTAATAGACAATAGTGAAAGTGGAGGCACTATGGATCTCGCACATTTAAAAACATTTTATGTGATTGCTAAAGAAGGCAGTCTTACAAAGGCCGCTCACCTTTTAAATACAAGCCAATCTTCCTTAAGTCGCACCTTACAAACACTTGAATATTATGCCCAAGCGCAACTCTTTGAAAGACATGCACGGGGTTTAAAATTAACACCTCAAGGTGAAAAACTATTCCACTACGCTCAGAAAATAGTCCAAGAACATGAAGTGTTTCTGAGAAGTTTCCATGACAAAGATGAAGAGATGAAAGGAGAAATTAGGATTATTACAACTCCTTACCTTGCAGAGACGGAATTGACTTCTCATTTGTTACCATTTATGGAAGAATATCCCAAAATTCATCTAGAAATAAAAACTGTAACACGAGATTTTGATATTGAAGGAGCTGATGTTGCTATACGAGGCTATATTCCTTATCGTCCTGAATTAGAACAAAAACACCTTTTAACACATAAACATAAGCTCTGGGCGAGTAATGAATATTTACAAAAATTTGGGACGCCTCAAAATCCAGCAGATTTGGATCATCATCGTCTTTTAGCCTTTAGCTTAGATAAACAAAAAAATTTATCATTTAGTTATTCGCTTAATTGGTTACTCTATGTTGGGAACAATTCAGATAGCCCTAGAAAACCTTTTTTTGAAATTCCTTCACAAGGAGCACTTCTTACAGCTGCGCATCTAGGATATGGTATTTTACAATTTCCAGAAGAATGGATTCGTCTTCATCAATCTAAGTTAATTAATGTGTTACCCTCTTTAGAAGCTCCCATATTAGATTTGCAGTTTATATTTGATAAAAGAAAAATAAGATCTAAAAGAATTTTAGCCTTATATAATCATCTTTACCAGAGTTTGAATATAGGAGCTTCATAATTTATAATTACCTAATTATCTTTACAAACGTCATTGTCATTGAGGGATAAAGACGAGATGGTAAAATATTAATCTTTTTCATAAACTATCTCCATTGAAAAAAGTAATATAGCGTATAATCTTATGCCATAGGTTTATTAACTAGAGCTGGAGTTTTTTCACATATTTTATTATTTGAGAAGCGCAATAAAATTCTATGACATATGCATTTCCCTCATAGCTTAAAATTTTAATTAAATAAAGTTTAATTTGTTAATAATTTTTAAATTATGGATTGTATTTAAAAGAAAAAATTAATTTTTAAAGGTAAATTTTTAAGCAAAAGCCCCTGAAATATTTGAAAATATTTAGCGCAAAATTCTTATCATGAAATTAAAAGAAGAGATTTATAGAACCAGTGAAATTAGGGGGAGAAAGAGATTCACTGGTTCTAGAGATCATATTACGAAGCCTTAAGTAAAATGACTAATGCTAAATTAAGATATTAGATATGATTCAATGATATAGGTAAGTGGCAAGTGGAATAAATTAATAAAATAAGAAGGCTTAAAAAGGTATTTGAAAGATCTTTTCCTAAAACGATAAAAATAAAATAATTTTAAAGGAGTTAAAAAAAGATTGCAAAAATGAGTTTTTTAGTCGTATTGTTGCTCAAATAGACAAAATTTATAGGGGTTTAATTAATGCGGTCTACTAAAGTTCTCGTGCTACTTGCTTCCATCATTTCTTTTCAGCCACTTCAAGCGACATATCCAACAACTCAACAAAACTCATCAGAATCTGCTCTGATCGTAAAATCGAAATCAACATCCAAGGAATCTGTAAGTTTCTTTGGTCGCGCAAAACAATTTCTTTCTTCTTGGCTCCCTTCATTTACAGCCCCCTCTTCTCAAGAAGTTAACAAAACTTGGGAAACAGAATGGGATCAACTCGTAGGCCATGTCGCCCAAGAAAATGCCAAACACATAAAAAATCTTTTCATGGCGATGTATGAGAGAAGAAGCGAATATGCATCGGCGCACGATCAAGGTTTTGACGCCTATTATAAAAAACTTAAGACCGAAAAATCTTTAAGAGAAAAGGTTTCATTTATTCGAAATGAAGATCAGAAACTTGCCGAAAATCTTGATACAGGATTATTATTTTTATTAAAAGAATTGGCACAAGAGACCGATTCATATTTAGAATTACAAGATGTGCAAGCAATGCGCAAAGCGCTCTCTAATCCTGACTATAGAAACCGTATAGGAGATATATACACCAAGGCTCGAGGCACAACGCTAGATCAAGATTTTTATGATGGAAATTTATTTGATCAAGGGCATCTTTTGATGAATAGTCTGTCTAACATCCTTAGCCTTGAAAGAACCGCAGAAAATCTTCCTGTTCTTAAAGAGAAGATTAAAACTCTTTATACCAAACGTGATGATGGAAGATTAAGTGAATCTTCTCTTGAGACGTTAAGCTCTTTAGGCATGAACTTTGGAAAACCTCGAGTAGCATCCTCTTGGTTTACACCTGAGCGTATAGGAACGGGTTTTACGCTTTTACTTGTATCCAGTAGCGCCTTTGCGACAGTTTCTATGCTTTCTAGAATTCCGATGGCGAAGGCTGCAAGGCCTATTGATTTAGATGGATATTGCTCAACAACAGAATTTAATTATGGGACGTGTGAATCTTCGTTTGGTGTTCCCATTGAATTTAATACTGAGATTGCAACCATCAAGAACAATCCTTATTTTCAACAGATCATCACCGATAAAATTCTTCAGGCAAATAGAGCAAGTAGTATAGTTGATACTCTTGGTAGACTAGGTTCGATGAGTTCTCAATTTTATGGAGAGATTATTACATCGCGTACAGGTTCTTTTTCTGGGGGAAATGTAACATTTACTACGTATTTTGACACTAATTCTCCTTTGGGGATGCAAGATGCTCCTAAATCTAGTAGTCAATATGATCGTATTGCTTTTAATCTAACGACCTATAGCGATTCTTCTCGACAAACCATCAGCTCTTACGTACGTACAGGTCCTATAGAGCCTTCCTATTACGGGCAAATCCCCAATAGTGAGCGTATGATTTTGGCCCTTCAACCTCTCAATGATACATCCTTTGTGTATGGTGTTATCGTGGATCGCCCTTTTGGAGGGACACCAATGGTTGTCAGAGAGGGTATTATAACGTCGCCGACAAATCCTATTTATCCAGATCTTCTAACAACGACCCCTGTGAATAATGTTAATCCTAACGGCCTTCTTCCGGTTGAAAGCGTTGAGAACCTTGTAAGCCGCATTTTCTATAATGGCGATGTTGCAGGAACAGATGGTTTAAATCGTCGCCCGGTCTCTCAATATTTTGATGACATTGGTTTTTCAACCTCTAGCAACTTTTTAGCCGTCAAAAATTGCCTCGAAGGTTCTGGAGTAAGTCCTTTGGCGTGTAGCTCTCAGTTTGCTCAAAACTCTGGCTTCACAACAGCATTATATGTTTATGCGACCCAGCCTAATTCGGTGGTTACTCTTTCCCGTAATCTTTTACAGGGCACGAATTATACCGAAGGGACTTACCAAGCTGGCAGTGGGAATGTTCTTGAAACATTGATGAGCTATACGTGGAATCCTTCTTTAAGTACAGCAACGCGCACAAACTCAACACTCTCAATCCCGATGAGCACTCTTCGTGGGACCTCCCCCCTGAATCAAATTGACAAGATTTGGATCTATAATCCTGATCCTGCAAATTCAGAATTAGGATATGTAGTCAGAACAACACAAAATTCATCGGGGACATCGACTTCTTACTATGTTGTTCCTGGAGTGGGGATTACGATATTCCCACCAAACCCAACAACGCCAACAGGACCAACACCGACAGATCCAACGTCCCCAACAACGCCGGGAACGCCACCAAAATCTTCCGGTTTAAGTGATGGGGCCAAAATCGGAATTGGCGTTGGCGTTGGCGGAGCAGCTTTACTGACAGCTGCTATTGTAGGTGTTGGTTGTGGCCTCAAGAATAAAGGTAAAAAGAATAATAGCTATAATGCCGCGCCTCCCACAGACTCAACGCCACTTCGCACAGTAATTACGAGAGAAAACTTTAACGCGACTGATAGAGGTCTTCTTTCAGGTATCGTTGTGACAGGCACGCTCGCAGAGAATCAATACAATTTAGTTTTCAAAGTTACAAAGGAAAAGCTTGATGAGATCGTTAAGGCAACTGGCCTTAAAATGGAATTTAAGCCAGATGTTAAACAGCCGAATTCAGAAGAAGAACCCGTCATGGATCTTATTATAGGTGGGGGGAGTTTTGGGCAAGTACGAATTGCACGCGACATTTCAACACAAAATTATGTCGCTGTAAAAATAGTTCCGGGTAATGATAAAGTGAAAAGCTCTTTGCGTGAAGGAACAATGCAGCATCGTCTTGCTGGACAACTTCACGTCCTTCCTTTACTGAATTATTTACATTATACACCTGCTACGGATAAGGCGGCAAGTTCTGAACTCTTAAAGCTAGCCTTTGGTAATGCTAAAGGTAAAAATGAAGATTTACTCTTACAATTTACACCTTTAGCAAGCTTTGGAGATGGCGAGATTTTACGCGATCGACTTTCTTTATTGAAAGATGCAGAACTTAAAGAAAAAATTGTGACGTATGTTGCTTACTGCTTTATCGATGGATTAATGAATATGCATAATAATGGGGTTTCCCACCTTGACTTTAAGCTTTCTAATTTACTCTTGAGTTGGAGTGGAGAGGTCTGGGACGCTGACCTAGGATGTGCAGTTCAAAAAACATTTTTGTCTGGTGGCCTTGGTGATTTTAGATATTTTTCTCCAAAACGTCTAGAGCATTTACGCTATCTTTCAGCAAAGAAAAAGAATCCTAGTGCATTTAAAGGGGATCTTAAAGCAACTTTCTCTGGCCATAAAGCAGATGATTTTGCGGCAGGTCTTACTATTCTAGAGATGTTTCTTGGTAAGCACCCATTTCAAAAACTATTTGATCAAAGAAAGAAAGGAACCGGCATCCCTACTTCAATGATTGAGACTTGGTCAGAAGAAATGTATACTAAGGGCCTCGATGAAGCTTTTATAGAGTTAGATGGTGTTGTGAATGATAAACTTCTAAAAGTGATTCGAGATTTAACAGCTCTTAGTCCTACAGAAAAACAGACAACGACCCTAGCTCAGAAAGCACTCGAAAAACTTCTTCCGACAGAATCAGGCGAAGAGCTATTTAGACAGTTTGATCAAGCTCTTTTGGATGCTTACAAGCAAGAACATCCTGATGAAGTGGATACTGCAGAACTCTATTATCACACACCTAAACCTGCTCAATACGAGAAAATAAATGAAGATGGAGATGCTTATTATAAAGATTTTCCGTCTTCTGGAGAGAGCAGCGGTCAAGTTTATGGGCAAGAGCTATCAGTTTATCAAGACTTGCAACAACCTTATGTAGACCTTCCACCTGATACAGATGAGCCAACCTATACAGTTCTTACTGATCCTAGCTCTTCTAAACCTCCACGTCGGAAGGAAAAAGAACCTTCTGAAGATCAATAATAAAGTCTCATAAAGAGAGTCACTTAGGTGACTCTCTTTATTTATCTAATTATTGTTACTCCCCTCTCTTCTCTTTTACTGATAATGTAAGTCTTTATTATCACCATCCCCAGAAATTCAACGCGAAGATGATCGTCTCCCTTTTTCTTTTTTAATAAAGAAACTCACAAAGAATATTCTTAAATATTTTATGGAATTTTTGTGGATTATTAGCTTTTTTTTAATCTTCATAATTTATTGTAAATAAATAAAAATAAATAAAAATAAATAAAAATAAATAAAAATAAATAAAAATAAATAAAATTATAATAAAAATGATAAATACAACTGCCTGCCACTTACTCCTATTAACCATGATATCTATGGGATCTCTAAACTGTTTTGCATCTAATAAAGTTGAGGAAATTCAAGAAGAAAAAGAAACGAAATGGATTTCTACAGAAGATACTACATCTATAAGAAGTAACAATGGAGAAAAAAGAATATTGGGAAAAATGCCTCTTTCTAGAAAAGCGACTATTTTAGCGAATGGTCATGATATAGATTCCTATAGAAGCTCATTTATTAGAAGTAAAAAAGGCCCATCTACAACGAGAAACTAATGAAAAATTCTTCTAAAACTTAGCGAATAGCTTGTGCAATATTAATTCTTTATAATTTCAATGATTCATCTCAACCATTTTCAAACAAATATATTTAGAGTAAAATTTTCTTATTGAATAATTCAAGTATAGATTCTTAAAAGCTGATCTTTATATAATTCAAATATCTTAAAAACGTTAAAATATTTGACTCTAAAAACCTATTTGATCTCTTCTCATTTTCACCTTAATCTTGCCTTTTAATATGAAAGAAAAGGTATTAAATGCAGACTTTATTTCCTCCTCTTGAATCTTATGACTCCGGAATGTTGCAGGTCGATGAAATTCACACCCTCTATTGGGAACAATCTGGAAATCCACAAGGAATCCCAGTTATTTTTCTTCATGGTGGACCAGGTTATGGCTCTTCGCCAAAAAGTCGGCAATTCTTTGATCCCGCTTACTACCGAATCATCGTTTTCGATCAAAGGGGAGCTGGCAGGTCTCGCCCTCTTGGAGAGATGAAGAATAATACGACACCTCTTCTTATTAAAGATATGGAGAAGTTAAGAGTTTTATTAGATATCGACAAATGGATCCTTTTTGGGGGATCATGGGGAAGCACGCTCGCTCTTGCTTATGCAGAAGATCATCCAACGAGATGTATAGGCTTAATCTTAAGAGGGATTTTCCTATGCCGTCCTCAAGAAATTAACTGGTTTTTCAATGGTATGAAGAATGTTTTTCCAGAAATCTGGGAACGCTTTGCAAATTATATTCCTATTGCAGAAAGAGAAGATTTATTAGCCGCTTATAGGAAACGAGTTTTAGATTCAGACTCTGAAGTCTATTTGCCTGCTTGCAAAGAATATTTTCGCTATGAATTGAGTCAATCTATGTTGAATCCCACCCTTGAAGAAATAGAGACCATTTGTACCGATGAAATAGCTGCTATTGGCCTTGCACGTTCAGAAGTGCATTATTTTTCAAATAATATCTTCTTAGAAGATAACCAACTTTTGCGTGATATTCATAAAATTCGTCATTTACCTTGCATCATTGTTCATGGTCGTTATGACATTATCTGCCCTATTATATCGGCGTTTGACTTGATTAAAGAATGGCCGGAAGCTGAATTTAACCTTATTCAATTGGGTGGGCATTCAGCCTCAGATCCTGAAATTTTGAAAGCTTTAATGAAGGCAACTGAAAAAGCAAAAAAATGGATATAAGTTTTTGATTTTTAAAGTATAAAATGTAACATTTTTGGCCTTAATTTGAAGCAAAAATCTTGCAAAAATACGATATTTTTGTTACAATAAAAAGGTAAGGTAATAAAAGAATTTGAAGAACTTTTCTTAGCAACCTCTCCTAAAAAAAGTTTGGTCTACCTCTTTTATTGCGAGTTGTTTAGGTGTGTCAAAGAAAGGTATGTTTTTGTGGTATGGCTTTAGATAAATTTTTGCCTCAAGGTTTTGTCTATCTTGATGAAATAGATCCCAGTATCCAATTTTCATTGAGATATTACAGTCATGATAATTTTGTTGGAAAACCAATAGAAGGTTATTTTGCTGAGCGCATCATTATGACAGAAAATGCTGCAGAAGCTTTATGCAAAGCACAAGCAATATTCAGAAAAGATGGTTATTCAATTGTTGTTTATGACACTTATCGCCCTCAAACAGCGGTGAATCATTTTGTACGATGGAGTGAAGATACAACAGATCAAACAATGAAAGCTTTGTTTTATCCTCGCATTACTAAATCTGATGTTTTTGACCTGGGGTATCTTTCTAAAAGATCCGGGCACTCACGCGGAAGTACAGTTGATCTTACTCTCATTCATGAGAACGAAAATCTTAAAAAAGCAACCCCTACTCCACGGATTTTAAATGAAAATGTTGAGATCCTTTTTCTAGATGATGGAACAGTGGATATGGGATCTTCATTTGATTTATTAGATGAAGTATCTCATTATCAAAATAACCTTATAAACGAGATATATTTTAATCGACGAACCTATCTTAAAGAAGTGATGGAATCTTGTGATTTTAAGCCCTACACGAAAGAATGGTGGCACTTCACGTTAAAAGATGAGCCTTTTCCAGATACGTATTTTGATTTTCCTGTGAAATAGTTTGAACTCTATTAAAAAATCAGAAAAATTAATGTCTAAACATTCTTTTTGTGGAAATATTTTGCCAAAATATTGACAAAAATAAAAAATATCCTATATTAGTTTTATATAAGCTACATGATTAGAAAAAATTAATTTTAGGAACCTTTTTAGGAACCTATTTAAATGAAGATTAAGTTTTTATTAGCTGCCATATTATTGAATATTTATGGCCTATTTCCATGTTTAGCTACAGAGCATTTTGATGATACCGAGGGAGCTTCGTCATCAAAAGTCCATTATTCTTCTTTGGCACAAACTCCTTTAGACATCTTAAATCCTATTGTGAATGAATATCTCTCAAGCAAAGATATTATGAGACTTTATATGACAGGGGATTCCATTCTAAGAAGACATTTAACCAATGTTGCTCAAAGCTTGAAAATATTGCTTGAACCAGAAATGAGAAAGCTTAGCCTAGCTCAAATCATACCATCTTTTTTGAATCTTAATTTTTTAGAAATAACTGGAACTTTAAATCCAGAATCAAATTTTGATGTTTCATCATTAGTAAATTTAAGAACGATTAAGTTTTCAGGAAATAAAGCCCTTTCTTTACTCTTAGAACGAAACCTAATTTCGTTTCCACCACAAATAACAAGATTAGTATTTAATTCTTGCTCTTTACGATCTGTGCCGCAAGGTTTTTTTGCACAATTTAGGGCTCTTGAAGATCTCAATTTATCAAAGAATTCCTTGAATCCAGAGGTACAAGATGAAATTATGCAAGCTTCAAACATAACGAGTTTAAACTTATCCCTAAACGGTTCATTAGAATATCTACCTGCCAGACTTTCTAACCTCCCTAATCTTAAAGCTCTCGATGTTTCCGGAATTATGTTTGACTGGCAGTCTGGAATATTCTTCCCTTATTTTCTAGATTAGAAGTCCTGAATATAAAAGATTGTTATTTCGAGATAGACCCTACTAATTTTTCCACCTTTACCACCCTTACAACACTTAATTTATCAGGATGCCCATTTGTTACGGAGTCTTTTTTAGAGGATCATATTGTTTCATTACCCATGTTAAAAAATTTAATTTTATCAGAAACAGGTGATTTATCTTTATTAGCTAGAACCTTAATTTCTTGTAAATCTTTAGAAAAACTCACTTTGATTGGAGATCTTCCAGATAATATCTTCGAGATTTTTCTTCCATTATTGGATGCTGGCTTGAAGCATTTTGGAACACAAATTAAAAAAAAACCAGCTTCTATTTTCAATTTTTAACCTCTCAAAGAGTTAGGTAGATTATAGATTTTTCTGCCTAACTCTTACATAAAAATGATACCTTAAAGCGTAAAATATCTTAAAAAGACGTCTTTTTACTTTTCTGTTTATTCTTTAATTATAACACGTTATTCTTGTGTGTACGAATGAGGGAGTTATACAAGAATGCAACACGCTCAAAGACATGTTTTCGTAGATTATTTGAGAGGATTTCTCGTGGCACTTGTGGTGTTAGATCACGCCTGCCATGCTTATACAGAATATTACTCTAAGTTCTGGTTTTTTCCAGATTTTGAACACAGCATTATTTTTGATATTTTTCATCTGCATAATGATAGTTTTATGATGCCCTCGCTCTTCTTTTTGGCAGGACTTTTTATCCTCCCGTCCCTCCAGCGCAGAGGATATTTAAGCTTTGCAAAGGAACGTTTTTTACGGCTCGTGATTCCTTACAGCGTTGGACTTCCCCTCATTAGCCCTCTTCTTTCTTATCCTCGATACGTTTTGAATGAGAATCCGAGTATCGGATACTGGCAATACGTCACAGAAGTTTGGGTTCATCGTTTACAAGCAGGGCCTTTTTGGTTTTTATATTATCTTGTTCTTTTAAGTATGATTACAGTTATCTTATATGCTCTCGTTCCCAAGATTTTTACGTTGCTTAGTCGATTTTCTACCTGGCTTATTGAAAAACCATTGAGAGGATTTGCTGTTTTTTGCCTTAGTAGTGCCTTTATTTTAAGCGTTAGCGACCTTATTTGGGGTGCGCCTTGGTGGATTGGTTGGTGGGCAGATTATAAATTCTTTTATGTTCGAGGCTCACGTTTTATTCTTAAGGCTTTCTATTTTTTTCTTGGCGCAGGATTTTCGCAAATTGCGATTCTCGACAATAAAGTTTTCTGGGAAAAACTTAGTCAGAATTGGCAAAAATGGGCCCTATTTACCATTGGAATTGCTGTTTGTTATATTAGTTATACATTAGGATTTTTTGATGACGGCGCGTATAGCGATTATATTCGTTATTATGTTACCGAACAACGAGCTTATAATGCAGAATGGTCTGAAATTTTAAGTGGCTTTTGGCCTGTTTTCTTTGACCATGCTCCCAAAATTTTAGTACGAACAACATTATTAGGGATTTTTATTTGTTCTCAATTAATTACCTATTCAGCTATTTTTTATCGTTTTCTGAATAAAGGAAGTTTGCAATGGGCTTCATTTGCTGCGGCATCTTACGGCATTTATATCATTCATGAACCTTTTGTTGTTTGGTTGCATTGGTTCTTTTATGGCGGAGAAGCCCCTCTTATCGTCCGTTTCATCGTGTCTGGTTTTGGTGTCCTCTTTATGTCTTGGTTAATTGTAAATAAGATTCTTCTACGCCTTCCAGGTTTTAAGCGTATTTTATAGCAAGAGAGGGAAAGTTTGATGCAAGAACAGCGTTATATCTTCATCGATTATCTGCGAGGATTTATTTTTGCGCTCATGGCAATTGATCATTCTCTTCACGCTTATGCCCAAAATTGGGGACAATTTTGGTTTATTCAAGATCATGATCGTAGTGAAATCTGGGATGCTTTCTATCTTTTTGATCAAAGCATTATTATGCCAATGCTTTTCTTTATTACGGGTCTTTGGGTGTTACCTTCTCTAAAAAAACATGGTTTTCAATCTTATCTTGGTCGACGTTTTATAAAATTAGGGATTCCTTTTATCCTTTGTATTCCATTAATAGTGCCTTTACTAACCTATCCTCGCTATACTCTTACAATAGATCCCGAGATTGGCTACTTTGACTATTGGCTTAATATTTTCTTAAGTGGCAAAAAATTACAAGCAGGCCCTCTATGGGTTATGTACGGGATGTTTTTATATAGCATAATTTTAGTTGCTCTTAATGCGATTCCTGGTCTCATGACGAAATGGGGGCGCTTTGTTCACATACTCACAAATCGACCTCAAATTGGTTTTATATTTCTTATTTTATTGAGTGCACTTATTTTAGGCATCAGTGATTTGACGTGGGGTGCACCTTGGTGGATTGGTTGGGGCATTTTTTATCTTCAAGGCGCCCGATTCTTATTATACTTTTTATACTTTATGCTTGGCGCAGGCTTTAGTCAGTCAGGCCTTTTAGAGAATCGTTTTTTTTGGAAACGTCTTTCCGATCGACTTCCTTTGTGGGCAAGTATAATGGGTATATCAACTCTAGCCTATGTGGGATATTCTCTTACTTTCACGCATGAAGGAGCTTATAGTGACGTAATCCGCCACGCTTTCCATGACTTTTTTGGTTTGGGCGGCTCATGGAAAGATATGCCTGAGTTTTTAGAACAGCACGGATTGCAATTAATAAAAGATCATGCGCCTGCTATCTTAATTCGAACAACTTTTCATGGAATTTTATGTCTTTTTCAGGTGTTAACTTTATTAGCTCTTTTCTACCGCTATTTTAATAAAGAGCATCCTGTTTGGCGATCACTTGCACAGAGTTGTTACGGCATCTTTTTAACACATGAAGCCATGGTCATCTGGCTTCAATATTTACTTATTGGTATTGAGCTGCCTCAGACCTTCAAAATTGCACTTATTGCTTTCCTTGGATTAGGAGGTTCTTGGCTACTAACTGAAAAATGGCTGTTTAGAGTTCCCCTCTTGAAAAGAATCATTGCCTAGGGAAGAAAGATTTCCATTCCTTGGCGTGCCATGAAACAAGATGACCAAATTTTTTTTGCATCTTCTTCAATTTTTAAAAGAATATCATCCGTATGATTAGGATTATGATGATAAAGCGCAAGTCTTTTTGCTTGAGCTTTTTGAGCGAGCCTAAGACCTTCTGCCCAAGTTGAATGCCCCCACCCTCTTTTTTGGGAAAATTGTTCTTCTGTATACATCGCATCGTAAATAACCAGGTCTGCTCCTTGCATGAGTTTTAGGACTTCAAGATCATCATCACCTGGCGTGTGTTCTGTATCGCTGATATAAGCGATTGAAGATCCTGAGGGGCAACGTAATTGATATCCATATCCGCCACCAGGATGATTAAGAGGAGCAATTTTAAGATGATAATCTTCGAAAAACGTTAAATTTTCACTGGGTGGACAATCAATATAATTAATTTTTGCAGAAACTTGATCTAATTTCACAGGAAAGAGAAGATCATTAAAGATATAATTCTTTAGAAATTCTTTTATCCCCTCTTTTTCATAACAATGAGAAGATAAAAGGGTCAGCTGAAAATTAGAATCCCAAATAGGTTCAAAAAATGGAAGGCCAAGGATATGATCAAAATGCATGTGTGATAGAATAAGTGTCGCTTGATTTATATTTTTTTCTTTTAGCTTCTTACCTAAATCTCTCAGTCCTGTTCCTGCGTCAAAAATAAAGATATTCTGATCATGAGTAACACTGACACAACTTGTGTGCCCTCCAAAATAGGTATACAGAGGTGAACTCACAGGAATGGAACCACGAACCCCCCAAAATTCTACAATTGTGCTCATATTCATCTTTTTTGTATTAAATTTATGTTTTATGCTACACTTTTTCATATAAATAGAAAAGAAGACACATAAGAATGCATAAAATTTTGATGGTAGATGACGAACCAGATCTCGATATTCTTATTCAACAGGGATTTCGCAAAGAAATTAGAGACGGAATTTATAGCTTTATTTTTGCTCGCCATGGAGCAGCAGCTTTAGAACTCATAGAAAAGAATCCTGATGTTAAACTCGTTTTGACAGACCTTAATATGCCTGAAATGAATGGCCTTGAACTTTTACGCCGCCTTAAGCATCAGTATTCAGATGTAAAAGTATTAATCTTATCTGCCTATGGAGATCAAGAAAGTCGTTCTGTTGCTCTTTCCGCAGGGGCCGTAGATTTTCTAACGAAACCAATTGTATTTTCTGAATTGCAAACAAAATTAAACGCTTTGCTCTCATAAGAGCATTAAAGTCTAAATAATGCTTGCAACTTCTTTGAAATATTCGTAGTTTTGCAGCAAATAAAGGGGCCATAGCTCAGCTGGGAGAGCGCTACAATGGCATTGTAGAGGTCAGGGGTTCGATCCCCCTTGGCTCCACCAAATATAATTCACATTTCATAAATTATTGCAGAAGATTTTACTCAAGATATAAAGTTGGTTTAATTAAAACCTAATTAGATCGCTTATATTCTAATTAATGCATGAAAAAACCGCGCCAAAAGGCGCGGTTTCTCATGACGTTGAGGTCGTTTAGACTAGAATGTATAGCTAATGCGGCCTGTTACGTCTGTTGTTCTTGCCTTAAGCCCAGCGTGCTTCTTGTAAAGCGCTTGAGTTCCTTGAACGCCAACTGTTACGCGGTCAGATGTCTTGAATGCAACGCCAAGACCTGGTACGAAACCTGTTACGCGCTTTGAATGACCTGTTGTTTTCCAAGTAGCTGAAGAAATACCTGCAGTTACATAAAGAAGTGCATTGCCACAAACAAAACCTGGAACGATTGCTGCGCCGAATTCATTTCTTCTTCTGTACTTGTCACCACTAGCATTTAATTTACCTTCCGTATTGCTGAGGTTACCAAATGCTTCAAGACCAAGAAAAAGTCTGTTATTGAATTCTTTACCAAAACCAACGTGGAGTCCACCAACAACACCACTAGTTCCGAGATCTGAACTAGCTGTTTGTTTTACTTTACCTGAACCATAACCAAGTTGACCACCAACGTAGAAACCTGTGAAGTTTTTACCTTCAACAGCAGCATTTGCAACAGATGTAAGAGCTGCAGCGCTTGCAAGCATAAGTGCTAATTTTTTCATGTTTATCCTCATATAAGGTTGTTTTAAATAATATCCAAAAGACCTAACCTTTCGAATATAGCTATGATGTTATGTCAAACTCATTAGGTCAACTATAAGGAAAGATTTTTTCTTGTGAAATTTTTTTCTGTTGTATTTACGCAACACATTACAATGCTAGGCAGGAAGAAGAATATCTGATAAAGTCACATTAATCTATAAAAAGGAAAGAATTTTTTAATGTCTCAACCCATTTTACGATTTGCCCCAAGCCCTACAGGATTGTTGCATATTGGCAACGCGCGTACGGCTCTGATTAACTGGTTATTTGCAAGAAAAAATAAAGCTACTTTTATCTTAAGATTGGATGATACTGATCTGGCGCGATCAGAACAACAATATGAACAAGCCATTTATGAAGATTTAAAATGGCTAGGGCTTACCTATGATCGTATTGAATGGCAATCAAAACGCTTGCAAGAATATGAGAAAGCTGCCGAGGCTTTGAAAGCATCAGGGCGACTATATGCATGCTATGAAACACCTGAAGAACTTGAGTTCAAGCGTCGCCGTCTTTTATCTCAAGGACAACCACCCATCTATGATCGCGCAGCCTTAAATTTGACGTCGGAAGAACATGATCGTTTCCTAAAGGAAGGACGTAAACCACATTGGCGCTTAAAATTAATAGCAGAAGAAATTTCTTGGAAAGATCTGATTCGAGGTGACATTAGCTTTGACGGAAAAAATTTAAGTGATCCTATTTTAATTCGAGAAGATAATTCACCCGTATATACTTTGTCTTCAGTTGTGGACGACATTGATTTTGGCATCACACATATTATTCGGGGAGAAGACCATATTACGAATACGGCAATTCAGCTTCAACTTATCGAAGCTCTGGGTGCTGATTCTAAGGATTTTATTTTTGGTCATGTTCAATACTTGCTTGGCGAACAAGGGGAAAGCCTTTCGAAAAGAATTGGCAGTCTTAGCTTACGCCAATTACAAGAAGAAGGATATGAAGCTTGTGCTCTCGCTAGCTATCTTGCAAAATTGGGAACATCAGAAGATATTTCCCCAACTCTTTCTCTTGATCAATTGATTAATGAATTTGATATTAGTCACGTTGGGCGAGCAGCCCCCCGCTTTAGCAAAACTATGCTTGACCGAATCAATACAAGATTGTTGCATCACCAATCTTACAATCATATTCAAGAACGTCTTGCTGAAGAAGGCCTCCACTACATTCAGGAAGAGTTTTGGAATGCGTGCCATGGTAATATTAATAAGCTCTTAGATTTAAAGAATATTTGGAATATCTGCACACAAGAATTAACCCCTCGAATAGAGGATGCTTCTTATTTAGAGGAAGCTTGTAAATTCCTTCCTCTTGAGCCTTGGAGTTCGGAAACTTGGACCATCTGGACTCAAGCTATAAAAGAAAAGACAGGCCGGAAAGGAAGAGAGTTATTTATGCCTTTAAGACAGGCTCTGACAGGAGAAGATCATGGGCCAGAGATGAAAGAATTATTGTTACTTATTGGTCGTGAGAAGGTTCTGAAACGTTTACAAGGAAAGGTTGCGTAACATCATATGCTTAAGCTCTATAATACGTTAACAAGGCAATTAGAACCTTTTACATCCCTTCATCCCCATAAAGTTGGTTTATATGTCTGTGGCCCTACTGTTTATGATCGTGCTCACCTGGGAAATGCACGTCCCTACACTATATTTGACGTATTAGTCAGATTACTTCGGACAACTCATGATGTGACATATGTTAGGAATATTACAGATATTGATGATAAAATCATCAATACGTCACTTCAGACGGGTGAATCCATTGAAACAATTACGCGCAAAACAACCTTATTTTTTCATGAAGATATGACAGCTTTGGGGAATCTCTCCCCCACAATTGAACCAAAAGCAACCGAACATGTAAATGAAATGATCGAAATGATTGAGCAGTTACTTCAAAAAGAGCTTGCTTATGCTCAAGATGGACATGTGCTTTTCCATGTTCCTAATTTTCCAAATTATGGGGCTCTTTCCGGATGTAAATGTGAGGAAATAATTGCAGGAGCGCGTATCGAAGTTGCTCCTTATAAAAAAGACCCAACTGATTTCGTCCTTTGGAAACCTTCGACACCGGAACAACCAGGTTGGGAAAGTCCTTGGGGACGTGGTCGACCAGGATGGCATATTGAATGCTCCGCCATGAGTTTTAAGCATCTTGGAACTCATTTTGATATCCATGGTGGGGGGCAAGATTTGATTTTTCCTCATCATGAAAATGAAATTGCTCAAAGTACTGCTGTCCATGGGAATGGAACTTTTGCTCGTTATTGGATGCATAATGGGATTTTATTAGTTAATGGCGAAAAAATGTCTAAATCCCTTGGAAATTTTATAACAATCCAAGATTTACTTAACCAGGCACGTGGAGAAATTATAAGGTTTGCTCTTCTTTCCACCCATTACCGTCAACCCCTTGATTGGACAAATGATACCCTTATGCAAGCAAAGGCTTCTTTAAATCGACTTTATACAGCCCTTGAAGGATTTGAAGGAGAAAATTTACTCGAGGCTGATCAAGATGTTTTAAGAGCCTTACAAGATGATCTTAACACACCACTTGCTATTGCAAGACTTCATGAATTGGCGCGTGAAGCGAATAAAATGGAAAAAGGCCAAGCTAAGGAAGAAATCCAAGCTAGACTTAAAGCAAGTGCCTCCTTTTTAGGATTCTTACAATGCTCTTCTGTAGCATGGTTTAAATCTGATTGCCCTCAAGGTTTGAATTCTGAAGCTATAGATGAACTAATTATGCAACGTCACACGGCAAGAAGAGCTAAAGATTTCCAAAAGGCCGATCAAATTCGTTTAATACTTGAAGAAAATGGTATTCTACTTCTTGATTCTGCTGAGGGAACAAGTTGGCGCCGAAAATAAAGTCTAACTTGATGCTTTAAGAGCTTGCTTTAGCATTAAAAGATCAAGCCAAGCTTGACGTTTTTGGCCTGGGGCCCGCAATAAATAGGCCGGATGAAAAATAGCTAAGGTCTTTACGGGTCTCACCATCGTGGAAGTTTGGTATGAAAGCCATTTTCCGCGAAGCTTCATAATACCTTCATTTGTTTGAAGAATCGTTTTCGCTGATGTTCCCCCAACAAGGATCAAAAAATCTGGGGAAACTAATTCGATATGCCTTTCTACAAAAGGAAGGCAGAGATTGGTTTCACTCGATGTAGGTTGACGATTGCCAGGAGGACGCCAAAAAATAATATTGGTGATATAGATAGTCGTTCTATCAAGACCAATAGCAGCAAACATGCGATCAAGTAATTTGCCACTTAATCCAACGAAAGGTAAACCTTGCCGATCCTCATCTGCGCCGGGTGCTTCTCCAATAACCATTATCTTTGCTTGAGGATTTCCATCACTAAAAACAGTGTTCGTTGCTGTTTTTTTAAGTGGACATTCATTGTAATTTTCAACAATTGTTCTTAATTCGTGGAGTGTTTTCGCTTGTGCGGCTAAACCTTTTGTGGATCCTGCAGGAGGGAGTAAATTTAAAGAATCGTTCTCTTTAACTTCCATTGTTTTACCCATTTGATTAACATTAACTTTTGTATTTTTAATGATCAAATTATCTTCCTTTAATGGAATGAACCTCGCTGGAGTGTTCATTTTATTTGTCGGAGATGATTCAAACACTTCATCTATCCCTAATTCATACAGGAATTTTAGAGTTTCGTAATCTTGTTTATGATGTGCACTCACTTCCAAAATCTTTCAGCCAACTCTTCTATAATTTTATCTACAGTAGAATCAGGAGCTTGATTGTTACAATCAATATGAATATCCGCTTCAGCATAAATAGGATTATACGTTTCGATAAGGTTTCTAAGAATTTCTTTCTTATCACCTTTTTCTAGTTGTGGCCTGTGTGTGCGGCGTTCAACTCTTGGAAGGATAGTATCAACAGAGGCTTTAAGCCAAACAGAATAAGAATTCTCTTTTATAATTTTACGCGTCTCAGGCATAATAAAGGCTTCAACACCCGTTGATAAGATATGAGGACGTTCTTCTGTTAACAAACGAGATACAATACGTCTTTCAGTATCACGAAACGCTTGTTCGCCATACCAAGCAAAAATATTAGCCACTGTTTGACCCGCAGCAGTTTCAACTTCTTGATCCGAGTCCTTAAATTGTACGCCTAACTGCTTTGCAAGCTTTCTTCCGATGCTTGTTTTTCCAACTCCCATCATCCCGACAAGAGTGAGAGTTTTTGGTAACATAATCAATTTCGACGTGCGCATGGTTTATACCTTATTCTTGTGGTGACGCACTTCGCGAATAAAACTTTGCGAAAGGCTCCTCTCTTATCGTATAGTATGCAAAAATATACAAGCAGGAGTTAATATAAGTGCATATTCCCTTCAAAATTTTATTGTTCGTCTTATCCATATTATTCATAGGTAGTATTATAGCTCTTTCTAGGTGGGAAATTCCAGCTCCTTCTACTGAAGTCACAAAATCAATTTCTACAGATAAGCTTTTTACAAGAACAAAGTGAAATATCTTAGTCAATTTTTAGAAAGTTTATCTGCTGAACGAGGGCATGCTTTCAATACCCTTGAAGTTTATGTGCGTAACATTCAAGATTTTAATGTATTCTTGAAAGATAAATTACTTGAAGAGATTAAAAAGAGTGATATTCAACGATATCTCCTTCATCTTAAAGCGCGCGCGATCACTTCCTCCTCACGCGCACGGAAACTTTCTGCACTAAGGCAATTTTTTAATTTTTTAGTTGAAGAAGAAGTTATTACGGATAATCCGACTCTTTTAATTGATTTACCCAAGCAAAAGCGCCTTCTTCCTAAAACTCTTACAGAAAAGGAAATTTTTGCTTTAATCGAAGCAACCGATATTCTTGATAGTCGAGAACGAAGTAGACTCTCGTGTTTAATTGAGATTCTCTATGCTACAGGAATGCGAGTCTCAGAACTCGTGAGTTTGCAATTAAAGACAGCATTATTAGCTTTAAGAACGGCTCAAGAAAAAGGAACAGGTGCTTTCATCATTAAAGGAAAAGGTAATGTAGAAAGATTAACCCCTCTCACTCCTTCGGCCCTTAAAACCCTAGAAGATTATTTAAAAATAAGAAAAACATTTGATGTAGGAATGAATGGAAAAAAATGGCTTTTTCCTTCAAGAAGCCGTGAAGGGCACTTAACCCGGCAAAGATTTGGGCAACTTTTAAAGAAAATTGCTTTACAGGCAGGGGTTCCTCCGCATCAAATCTCTCCCCATGTCATGAGACACGCTTTTGCTACCCACCTTCTCCATCATGGTGCAGATCTTTTAAGTGTGCAAAAATTATTGGGGCATGCAGATATTTCAACGACCCAAATTTATACTCATGTTATGGAAACTCAAAAACAAAAATTAGTTTTTGATCATCACCCCTTGTCAGATGCAACAAAAATCTCTAGGAAAGCATAATTAGTAAAGAGGAATTTTAATCATGATTGTCTCATTAGATTTCGAAAAAAATATTATTGAGATTGAGCAAAAGCTTAATGAGCTCCGTCACCTCTCTCGTGCAGGTGATGTGAACATTGCTCAAGAAATTAATCATCTTGAAGAGAAGCTTAAGAAACAACTTCTCCAGATTTATACACATCTCACCCCCTGGCAAAAGGTTCAAGTTGCTCGCCACCCAGATCGGCCTCATTTACTTGATTTTATTCGGGTCCTTATCGATGATTTTATAGAGCTTTCTGGGGATCGTAAATTTGGAGAAGATCAAGCTTTAATAGGTGGTCTTGGGCGATTTAGAGGTCAGAGTGTTGTCGTGATGGGAACAGAAAAAGGTCATGACACGGATTCTCGTATAAAACATAATTTCGGCATGGCTAAACCAGAAGGTTATCGAAAAGCTCAACGTTTAATGGAATTAGCAAATCAATTTCATTTACCTATTTTGACTTTTGTCGACACTGCAGGAGCGCATCCTGCCAAAGAAGCAGAAGAAAGAGGACAAGCTGAAGCCATAGCAAGGTGCGTAGAAACACTGTTAACGGTTGAGGTTCCCGTCATTGCAACAATTACAGGTGAAGGAGGCTCCGGAGGAGCAATTGCTCTTGCGGCTGCAAATGAAGTTATTATGCTTGAACACTCGGTGTATTCTGTAGTTTCTCCAGAAGGTTGCGCCTCTATCTTATGGCGATCAGCTGATAAAAAACAAGACGCAGCGGCTGCTCAAAAGCTTACAGCTTTAGATTTGAAAGAGTTAGGTGTCATTGAAACGATTGTTCCTGAACCTTTAGGAGGAGCTCAACGTTCACCGTTAAGTGCAATTACAAAGACTGGCGATGCAATTGAAGTTGCTCTCAGTAAATATATTGCACTTCCAGGGGCAGAATTATGTGCGCATCGTCGCAATAAATTTCTTTCTATAGGCGAAAAAGGTCTAGATTAAAGATCTCACGTCTAGCGAAGATTAGAGAGTGTTTTTTTAGCAGCAAGTTCAGCTTTTCGAAGTGTTAAGATCTCATCAAGTTTCCCTTGACGAGCATCCGGCTTTAGAAGATGAATGTAGAGCCGTCCATTAATATGGTCTATTTCATGTTGAATTAAGCGTGCAAGAAAACCTTTTGCTTCTCCGGTTACTTTTCTCCCCATTATATCTGAACCTTCATAATAAATATGGGTGAATCTTTCCACTTCTCCTCCGTAATCATTCACAGAAAAGCATGATTCCCAATCGAGCGTGGTTTCCTCTCCTAAAGGTTTATAAAGAGGATTAATCAGAAGCGTTTCAGGTATGGTGTCAATAACGTCAAATCGATAGTTTTTAATTTCTTCAGGAACGCTAAAAATAACCATGCGTCTTGAAAATCCAATCTGAGGTGCAGCAAGTCCTGCGCAATTTTCTTCATGATGAAATTGATATGTTAATAATTCTACTATTTTTTGATCTTCTACCGATAAAGGGAATTTAACTTCTTCAGATGGTTTGATTAGGATATCACGCTGAGGACAGTTTTCGTCATTAATTGCAATGTAAGAGAGTAATTTTTTTGCTTGAATCATAATAATTTACCCCTTTATTTTGTAAATTTAGAGAAGAAAGAGACGTTTTTTATTTTATGCCAAACTCTTTCAAAAATAACACATAACGCACCATTTGCCATTACATTAGAAGACGTAATAATGGGATCAAGCAATATATTTAAGGCTAAAAGCACAGAAGACATTTCCGGTGTAAAACCTAAATATTTTTCATAAATAGGAATTAAAATAAAAATAGCCCCCCCTATCATGCCTGCAGTTGTAAATCGAGCAAGCACATATACCGTCATAAAAGGAAGCCATGTATTAATTTCAGGAAAAGAAAAACCAAATTGTTTTAAGATGAGCAGCCCAAAAAAGACGTTTGCAATACAATCTCCGATTTGCTGAATATTGGTTGTTGCTGGAATAATAAGACTTGCAAAGGATCGATTTTTAACACTTTTTTCAACGGCTGAAATTGTAAATGGCATTGTTGCAGCACTTGAAGAAGAAGTAAAAGCAATTACCCCGACAGGCCAAATATTTTTTACCTGTCGTACAATTTCTCGTAAGTGACAAGATCCTGCAATACTAAAAAGCAATAGAAGGTAAAAAAGAATCCCCCCTATAATAATTAAAAAAGCGAAGCCATAATTTTGGGTAAGGTTTGTTAGAAGCCCGCTTTTCTGAGTATTCAGCAAAAAACCCAAAACCATTCCCGGAATAAGTTTTGCAAGAATTTTTGAAAAAATGAGATCTATGAGTTTTCTGAGTTTATAAAAAAACGGCATTATCGAGGTTCCTTTTCCTGTTGCAAAGAAAAATCCTGTGAGAACGCCTAAAAATGTTCCTTTATCGACGGTATAGAATAGTGGACGAAATTGCCCTAAACTAAAATAAGGCACTAGGCTTTCAGCTTTTTGAAAAGGATTACTCAATAAACTAATTTTATTATAAACAAAAAAACCAATGCCATACGCGTATGAAATACTTAAAGTATTTGATAAGGCTTCAAAAAATAAAAGAACCCCCACAAGCAGAAAGGCTTGTTGTTTTAGCCCTGCCAACATTGATGTAATGTAAGTAAATATTGCTATAGGGAGCACATACATCAATAAATCTCTAATGAGTACGCTAAATGTATAAAAGCCTCTTGAAATAGAAAGGGGTAAATGAGAACCAAATGCTAGAACGAAACAAATTGCAATAATTGTCTGAAATGTTGTGTTTGTTAGTATTTTTAGCCTATTTCGCATAAAGCTTAGATATCCGTGAAGTCCATTTTCTTGCATTTTTATCTCAAATCTATTAAAAACTCTTTCAGATGAAGATAACGCAAGATAATATTTTGACAACAAAAGTTCGTAAAGCTGTTTTTCCTGTTGGAGGTTTGGGGACACGATTTCTGCCCGTCACTAAAGCTATGCCTAAAGAAATGCTACCTGTTGTTGATAAGCCGTTGATTCAATATGCCGTTGAAGAAGCAGCAGCAGCTGGGATTGAAGAATTTATTTTTGTGACAGGTAGAGGGAAAACTGCAATTGAAGATCACTTTGATCACTCCTTCGAACTTGAACATACACTCCGCCAAAGAGGAAAAGAAGAAGAATATCAATCCTTAAACTCTTTGATAAAACTTCCGGGGAGCATTTCCTATATTCGCCAACAAGAACCTTTAGGATTAGGACATGCCGTCTGGTGCGCCCGCCATTTGATTGGAAATGAGCCATTTGCAATTTTACTGGCAGATGATTTTATCTATGCCCACACACCTTGCCTTAAGCAAATGATTGATGCTTATGAAGGAGGCGTTATGGTCGCGGTTATGGACGTAGAACCTTCTCACGTTAATCGATATGGAATTATCGATATTCAGGAAGAACATCAGCGACAAGTAAAAGTTAAAGCCGTCATCGAAAAACCGTCTCCTGATCAAGCACCATCGCACCTTGCCATTATTGGACGGTATATTCTTGATTCTGAAGTATTTCAGCATCTTGAGAAGCAAGAACGTGGAGCAGGAGGAGAAATCCAACTGACTGATGCTCTTTCTCCTATGATTCAAAAAATGCCGTTTAATGGGTATCGTTTTGAAGGAACCAGGTATGATTGTGGATCAAGGGGAGGCCTTTTAGCTGCTAGCATCACGGTCGCTTTGGACCGAGAAGATCTTCGAGATGAAGTCTTAAATGAATTATTCAGAGTTATGCCTCACAACATTAATCTCACTTAGATAAGAGAGGAACACATGCGTATTACCATGATCGGAGCCGGATATGTTGGATTGGTTTCAGGGACATGTTTTGCTGAATTTGGGCATGAAGTAACCTGTGTCGATAAAGATGAAAATAAAATTCATTCTCTTTCTCAAGGTATAATACCGATCTATGAACCAGGATTAGAGATTCTTGTGAAGGAAAATACTGAAAGAAAAAGATTAAAATTTTCAACAGATATCAAAACAGCAATTAGTGAGGCTGATGTCATTTATATCGCGGTAGGAACACCGAGTCGACGTGGAGATGGTTATGCGGATCTTTCTTATGTACACGAAGTCATCGAAGCGATAGGCCAATCTCTAAAAAAATATGCTGTTATTGCAACTAAATCGACTGTTCCTGTAGGCACAGGTCAAAAATTAACGACACATTTGAAGAAAATAAATCCTCATTTAGAATTTGATATTGTCTCAAATCCCGAATTTCTAAGAGAAGGTTCAGCAATTGAAGATTTCATGAATCCAGATCGGGTGATAGTTGGTGCAAATTCAGCACGTGCTATAGAACTTATGCGTGAACTCTATCTTCCCTTGCTTGCTAAAGAAACTCCTATCCTTTTTACAAATTTAGAAACGGCTGAGCTTATAAAATATGCCTCTAATGCTTTCTTAGCGACCAAAATCGCTTTTATTAATGAGATTGCAGACCTTTGTGAAAAGTGCAATGCAGATATTCAAGCTGTTTCTGAAGGAATGGGAATGGACAAACGTATTGGTGAGAAATTCTTACAGGCAGGACCAGGTTATGGCGGCTCTTGCTTCCCAAAGGATACTTTAGCTTTAACAGTCACAGCACAAGAATTTCAGTCACCTATGTCTATCGTTGAAACAGTTGTGCAAAGTAATAGAAAAAGGAAAGAGTCGATAGCTCACCGCATTATAGAAGCAATGGGTGATTCTGTGAAAGGAAAAACAATTGCTGTTCTTGGCGTTACTTTCAAACCAAATACAGATGATATGCGCGAAAGTCCTAGCTTAGATATTATCCCAACTCTTCAAAGCAAAGGTGCCAAAATAAATGTGTTTGATCCTCAGGGAAAAAAAGAAGGTTTTTCCTTATTACCAGGAGTAGAATGGTGTTCAAATCCTTACTCTGCAATAGAAGGAGCTGATTCTCTCGTCGTTATTACAGAATGGAATGAATTTGAAGCATTAGATTTTGCCCGCATTAAACAATTACTTAAGAATCCTGTAGTTGTTGATTTGCGCAATATTTATCATCCTCAAGAGATGGAAAAAGCGGGATTTTCTTATTATTCTATCGGTCGCCCTTCCGTGACATCTCTGCAAAATTCTCTGGTTAAAGCAGCTTAGAAAATAGGTGTTTTCTTGAAAAAAAAAATTTTTAGAGCCTATGATATCCGAGGAATTGTAGATGAAGAATTATCAGAAAAAGATGCATGGAACATCGGAAAAAGCTTTGGAAGCATCGCCAAAGATCACAATAAGATTCCCAAAATTGCGGTTGGTTATGATGGGAGACTAAGCTCCCCAGCTCTTAAATGTTCTTTAATTGAAGGGCTTCTAAGTACAGGGGTAAAAGTTCTCGAAATTGGTTTAGGCCCCTCTCCTATGCTTTATTATGCAAGTCATTTTCTTAAATGTGATGCAGCTATCATGGTTACCGGCTCTCATAATCCTTTAAATCATAATGGATTTAAGCTTGTTTTTGAAAATAAACCATTCTTTGGCTCTCAAATTCAAGTTTTAGAAGATAGAATTATTGAAAGTGATTTTCACACAGGCAAAGGAACCTTAGAAATTCATGACATAAAAAATGATTATCTTTCATATCTCTTGAGCGATTTTCTAACTTATTATTCTCAAGGAAAATCCCTCAAAATTGCATGGGATGTTGGCAATGGAGCAACAGGAGAAATTTTAAGACTCCTTATCCAAAAAATCCCTGGAGAGCATATTCTACTAAATGAAACAATAGATGGAAATTTTCCAGCTCATGGGCCTGACCCGACAGAAGCAAAGAATCTTATTCAGCTT
>Ga0209915_1000520_pt1 | contig 82353 bp, 72 predicted proteins | sample ThiBiot_750_plan_FD_183952 | JGI IMG/M metagenome (GOLD analysis project Ga0209915, IMG submission 183952) | Wastewater bioreactor microbial communities from Cape Town, South Africa - Thiocy_cont_750_plan (SPAdes) | ecosystem: Engineered > Bioreactor > Thiocyanate-remediating > Anaerobic-Aerobic... | reverse complement strand
TTTTTTTTTTGCTTTCGACAAAAGAAAATTAATAAATACTATGTGGATAAATTCTACTGAGAAATTCTGATCTATTTCCCAAGAAACAAAAGGCAAGAAGGAGAAATGAACGAATTTAACAAGATCAATACTTTAGATTTTTGTATTGCGATATTGGCATCCGTTTTTAATAGCGTACTCGTATGCAATTGCATATCATTGGTTGACCATGACTTCTTTTTCAAATTTAATGCTATCATTTCCGTCGATTGCGGGCTGGCATTTGCAAAACAATAGTGTTGATTATTTTGAATACTTTTCTTAAAATCATTTATTATTAAACAATTTAATATCGTTATAATGGCAAATGGAATAACAAATGAAAGAAGTGCATCAGAAATAAACCATTTTAATTCTAACTCTTCATGGCAATTATCATAAGCATTGGAATAGACTAAGACTAAACAATAAATGGCACTGAAAATAATGCATAAAATAACAATAACATAATGCAAAAGATGAATTTTTCTTTCAGTAAGAACACTTAATGGAAATCGTACGGCAATAAAACGTTGAGCAGTAAAATGAGCTGTTAAACAAGCGGATAAAAGTTCAGCTAAATGTGAAAGAAATGATAAAACACGACATAATTCTTCGCTATGGAATTCACCAATATCGTGTATACAACGAGAAACAAGTGTAACATTAAATACCAGATCTGTTAAAGCTAAATGAAAACATTTTTAAAATTGAACAAATCGAGCTTTTTTTCTATCTTACCAAGAACAATTAAAGTGCAATTATTAAAATTTATTGAAAGAGATTTTTTCGATAGTATGATAATTAGAAGAAAATTTCCGCAAATACCAATCAATGAAACAATAAATATATATGGAAATGAGATTTGTGTTATAATGTTCAAAGCGTTTCGCATTATATCTGGCTGTATGGAATAAGAATTTGATAAGTTCATCGTTTGTTTTTAATTTTATGGATTTGTATGTAAAATAAGAAAAATAATCTTAAAATCAAAAGAAAATTTTCATCTTTCATGAAAAATCAGATTGAAGTGTAAAAAAAACAAAAGGAGCTAATTGAATATTATAGAAGATGCTTATGAACAATGCGTCTCAGTCAATTTATCTGCTCTTGACGGTTGGGTTTTTTTAACACAACGATATATAAGATCAGAATAGAAATAGAAAGGAAAGGAAGGAAAGAAAACGAAGAAAAAAAACGAGAGAAATATAGTATAGAAAGAAACAAACAACAGACGCAGCTAACCATAATCAAGGAAATTCAATGATTAAAGCAAGCTAATGGAAATAATTCTAATCGAAGTTCGTTCATCGAAAAAAAAATAAAAGCATGCATCTTGAAAAAAAAACATCTTTTAGTTTTTACCATACGTTTCATTATGCTTAAGTTGTTGTCAGTTTTCAGGTGAATGGTTGTAGATTGATAATAGACTAAATTAAACTAATTATCTCGATATTAAAAAATCCATTAACTCAGCTAGAGAAAACAAACGAACAACAAATACAACTATGGTCTTTTTTTTGAGTTTATAATAAAACACTATTGTTTTCTACGAGTTCATACAGCATGCGAACTACATCTCACTGCGTCTTCAATGATGAAAAATAGAAGATAATCAAACAGCGTAATTATAGATGGAAAAAGAAACGAAGAAAAAGAAAACACATTATCAGTTGACTTTTTGTATTCAGGACAAATTTCACCAGAACTATATGACTCCAATGAATGAATTTGTAATAGTTGTTTGTCTCGTTTAAACGATAAAAAAAACTGCCTTTTTAATTATAGTAATGCGATATGTATGAACGCAAGTGACAAGACACTTCATAATAGCTGCCATTCGAAGTGAAGAAAAAAGAAATATTTATAATCATTGCCAAGATTTTCCGACAATGAGGAAAAAAATGCTCCCTTTTTAACAGATTCTTTTGAATAGTTCGTTTTAAATTGATCTCAACGTGTATAAACAGATGAAAATCAATGAATATATTTACCCTGAGTACATTGTTCCATTTAGGTTTGATTAATGACTGAACTAATCGTTCATTGACAACAAAAATGATTTATTTAGTCGTATATTTGAAGCCAGATGCCATTAATAATTAAGTATTTGGTGAGAAAATGACTTGGTACTAAATCAATGTTTTTGACTGAACATTGACAATTTATATATTTGATAATCAATGTTGCATTCCGATTCACAAATCACATTTTCTTCTATCTGAAAATAAATTCCATAAATGAAATCAATAAAAAACATGATAATGCATTTGATCTTATCAATTTCAATAATCAAACGATTACGAATAATATCATGTATAAATACATTGAAATCTTGACATTTTTGAAAATAACTAAATAACAAACAAAGAATGAGTTATATTGAGACAAAAAATTGAATACAACAGAAGCATTTCTGTGTAATATCATCTTAGCTAAGGACTCCTATTCTTCTGATGAGATCACATGTTGTATTATAAAAATTGTACCGTTATCAATAATGTACTTGACTACCGAAAATAAGTGTAAATTAAAAACACGAGAGATTTCTGTCTTAAATTAAAACTATATAATATATTTACAGCATATGCTTCAGTTAATTTAATGACTAATGATAAGAAAAGCAGACGGAAATATATGAAATTGATGTATTGATTTACACATTCTAAAATTACAATACCTACGTCTGTGAATTATTATACGCATGCTGATTTCAAATAGAAACTTTGTTTATGATCATTGATAAAAAAAATATCGAAAATTTGATTTTCTGATCGTATACGATTCTAACTGTGTCAAACGATGCAAATAGTGTCGTTATAACATTTGTTATTCTTCGAATCGAATGGCACTTATACTGTGATGATGTTTCAGCAGAAGCTCATCAGTATCAAACAACACTCAATTCATACCTAACATCAAAATTAAATAACAATAGATGGTATAGAAATTCTTGAAACACTTCTAAAAAACTTCAAACACTCAAAAATAGATCTCATCGAATTCTTACATGTTTAAAGTCAGCAATAAGCATAAATACGTACTTGAGTAAATTCAAACGAGAATAATCTTGTAGATGCATTGGTAAAAACATGCATAATAGATATACATAGGAGGAGAGACAGCGTTCTCCTTCTATACCATATTCCCGAACATAAATATTTATACATATACGTATAAGAAATTACTCATGTATACATATCTAATCTGTCATTTGCTAAACTTATCCTTTAATCACGCATCAATAAATCCTCCACATATTGTATTTAAACATGTAAACGATGTCACTAGAATCAAATACAAAAATACCTTCCTCTTCTCTTCGTTTTTTATTTTTTCTTTACCTCTCTTCTAGTTATGTGCTATCTTTTGTACATTTCAATAAATATGCAAAATTGTCAACCTAACAATAAAAGGGACAAATAAAGTTGATGCCAAATGTTTATTAGTTTAGTTTAGTCTTTCACAATGTCTATCGGATATAGTTTTGAATAAAAGCGCATTTTATTTCGAGTTGAGACAAATCACGAGTAATAATATATTTTTTTAAATATTTTATATGAGTTTTTGTATTGATAAGCATTTGATTTCGATAACAATGATAAAACTCCTACACGCAGACAGTTACTCATGTATCTCTTCTTGATTTTTTTCTGCTTGCGTGATCAAACTCTAAGAAACAAATAAGTACCAACTCGGATGTCTTACTTTTGTTTGAATGTACTCAAAAGAGCATATAACTTTTCAATGGAATGACTGATTTTTGAATAAAAAACAGAATTAATCTGACGATAACGAATCCCTTGATTTTTTTTCATTACTAGCACGAATTTTGCCAAAACAAACAAATCGACTAGACATATTAGACAAATCAGTAAACTTAAATATACCTTTATAATCCGCTTAACAATTTATATGCACCAATGAGCACTTTCAAACGAAATAATAGCAAGATTTTTTTTGCTTTCGTAATCAAATATACACTCAAGTATAATTATTTTACCTGGATCGGAAAGAGCTTTTTCTTTATATATATGTAATAATCTAATCGGATATATCCTTTGGAAATTATATTCATTTCCTTAACGATAATGATAAATACTTGTTTTTTTCACATCATTTCAATCCGGATCTAACGTCTGAGAATCACTAGATATAATCAATTAGTTGAATTTTATTCAGTATATGACTAACGTTCATAATCAAATCTGTCATTGTAAAAAAGAAAACGACTGTTCGTTTTAATTCTCATATAATTGATATATAATATGATAGACATACAGATTATGAAATCTGTTATATTATGTTTGCCCTTATCCTTTAAAATTGAATTTTGATACAGATGAAGCCTTTGAAAGTTCTCATATAGCTGTTGTATGTATTGAAGTTATACAAGCTTTTAATTCTTTCATTGAGATATGTTGACAACAGTCCTATGTCTTCTTCTATTTTTCTTTGTATTTTTCGACATCAAAAGAATGAAAAAAAAAAGTTCATTCGATTCTGTTTGTTAGTAAACTATTCAACATATTTCATTTCTTCTGTTCATTTGCACGAGTAAAGACATCGATCAATATCATATTCAACTATGTTTTTATCTGACATATTAACATTAGTTCTATTTTTTTCGTTTATCGAAATGAAAATCATTCGAACACCGATTCGATTCATGACATATAATGTTGTTCGTGGTCGATACAATTGCTACGAAGAACAATTAAAAGCAAACGAAGATTTTCGTCGATCGACAAATATCAGTACATTTCGAACACGATCGGATTTTGTTCGAACGAATTTAGCTACAATTGCAAATTACATTCGACAATATGAACCTGATATCATAGCACTACAAGAAGTTCAAGAATCGCCTTCAATACTTTCGATGAACAATGAAATATCAACCGCAAGTTATCTTGCCGAACAATTGAATATGTCATTTACATTTAGTCCAACATTATTCGATAGTGATGTTCAAATGCAATATGGCACAGCTATACTTGTTAATAATCGAAAATTTCGTTTATTATCATTCGAAATTGTTTCACTACCATTAGGTCTCGAACCACGAAATGCTCCATGTTTAACAATTCAATCTCGATTAACTAATGTAACCTTTCGAACGTGTACAACACATTTCGATCATCATGAAACTGACAATACAATTCGTTTACAACAAGCGAATACCATGATTAATTGGTTGAATTCAGGACAATACTATCCAACTGTATTTCTCGGAGATTTTAATGATAATCGAGCATCAGCTACATTGACAAGTTTATATAAGTATTTTTTTGATGATCCATCTGCGGATAATTTTCGTCCGACATGGTCCGAATGTAGGCAAGAATTAAAAGATAAAATTGACTACATACTCTTCGATCGACAATCTCATTGGACAATTGAACAATTTCTGCACGGATTAAATATGAACAAGTTAATTCCATCTATTGAATTCACCATGCTCGCAGATCATGTGCCGTTATTTGCTAAAGTTCTTCTAACTGTTACAATTTAATTAATCAATAAAATAGAAATACGTGTTCTGCTTTCGACAGAATAACTTTTTTGTTAATAAACGTTAATAGCACCGAGGTCTCTCTTTTTTTAATTTATCTTAGATCAATATTTTGTAATTGACCTCGATTATGCTGATAAGAGTTCTTTTTTTTCATCAATTCTTAATTGCTGTTCTTTCACAGAGAAATTCTTCGACAATTTTTTTATTTGAGAATTGAATAAATCATGAAGCGTCTTTTCCTTGTGGCAAGTTAATACAAAACAAAAGTAAATGCATTTGAATGGAATGATATTCGAGGTACTCTTTATCATAAAAAAATTCTTCTTTTATTTTTGTTCAAAAACAAATCGTCTAGCTCCTACACATCTCTCGCCGGATCGAGGGAGTGTCAATAGTAGAAGAGAAAAGCATAGAACATGAATGAATAAGAAAAGAACCAGAAATACCCTCGATTTCTTTGCGTTTCTTGTCAAGAAAAGAACAACTGCACCGCAGAACGAAGCAACCAAGAAGGAGGCATATTCTGTTCTTGTTTTCTTCTTCCTTTCTTTTTTTCTCCTTCTTCGCTTTTTTTTACGACTGTGTTTTTGCTTTTCTCTTTTATTCACCTTTTTTTCTCTCACTTACCAACCCGACGTCGTCCCTATCGCCATCGACGATATTAGTATTACTTTTGTTAGAATAACAACATCAACAACAATAACGACAGAAGTTACAACCATAAGAATACAAAGAATAAATGCTTCGAAAACACTATTCACTGTTTGGTCTTGATCGTTCTGTATGTCACCCATCCTTTCGACATCAATCGAAGTGCATTCATGCACACTTGTTTTCTTTCTTCACTTTTTTACTAGTACAAATGAAAAGGAAGAAAAAAAAAACTAGTTTGTTGTCTTTTTTTTTGCTCTTAAATATTACATACCACCGTCGATATTCTTTAAATATCTACGACACTCGACAATCAGCAGACGGAAAACTGGAATCAAAATACGTATGTAGGAAAAAAAATCTAACAAAGTAAATTTTCCGATTAAGACTTTAATCAAATAAATTCGACATTATTGAGATAAGAATCCGATATATTTGTCTTGTTAGTTTTCTTTTCTTTTTTTTCTCTTTTCAGTCGTGCCACCACCTCCACATTGTCACGATATTTACTGTTTATTCCTTCCTATATACAACCTACTCAAAAGCCGTTTTTCGTTCTTTTCTGTTTTTGTCCAATTTGAAAAATAATATTTAGTTGAGTCATACTTACCATATGAGAAAAAAACGTACATTCGATTTTATCTAATGATTATACTCACACAAATTTCTTTTACCTTTTTTTAGGCGTGTTTCGATTCATTTTAATTAACTAATGAGTATACTGATGTAGTTTCTTTTTTTCTTGCTTGATTTTAAGCTTTCCCTCTCTAAATATATAAACGTACATATGTGCTTTGGGAATTTAGTACGCACGTCATCAATATTTTTTATTTGAGAATTCTATTGACATATTCAGTAGTTGTTGTTTTCCTTTTTTTTCTAGTTACTAATAATAATTTAGTTTTTATAAATTTTGAGACAGGTAAATATATGTATTTCACAATCTATAATGTTAGAAAATCTGTTGTAATTCATTTTTCCTATTCGATTCTATTCGTAGCTAACAATCAACAGATACATAAGATAGAACTATTTGCTAAAATTGACGTCAGTATTATCTACTATTGATGATAGGAATCTTTTGAAAGACAAAGAAATATAACTAAAATCAATTTAAGTTGAACTGAGGGTGAGGGTGGATTGAAACACGATTGTCATGTCATTTATTCATAATAAACATAATAGTCATAATCACCAATAGATAGTTGACTAAATAAGTAGAAAAAAAAGTTCATTGCAATGTTTTATTTATTTATTTGTCAGTAAAAAAAGTAAAATAAAATCATATACTGAACAAATATTTATATTTATTTAAGTCATAGAGATATGACTTGAAACGGAAATGAATCCATTCGATAGTTGCAGACAACATCATTCAGTTGTAGAGAAACAAAAAAACATAAGAGCATAGGCGAGAAATCAACCATTGAATATATCAGTCGGATGTTAGTTTTGAAGACATATTTAAAGTATTTTATATTATTTAATTATTAATTCTATTAATATTTCCATTGTCTACATGGTTTTACACTTTGTTCGTTTTCCTTTTCCTTTTTTTTTTTATTATTATTATTTTATTTATTCAACCAACCACATCGTTTTTCAACAGCAAATATAAAATCCATATTATTCTATACTAATCAGCTTAGAAAAAAAGATGCCCTGAAATTTAGTCTTTTTTAACCTTTAGTTCGGTATCGTGTCTTCGGTTGAGAGACAACGAATACATTTATGACATTGACCTTAAAGATATCTCGTCTTTCAGACTGTATTTGTCAGCACTAGATAATTGTCCTTAAGTTAAGAATTACAGACTAATATTAATATAGAAACACCTACATACATATATCATGATATTAATTCGAATAATTTGAATAGAGAGGAAGTCATCTTATATATGCAGAACCCTGGATTAACAGTCAGAGTCAATGAGAAGGAAAATAGTTAGTACTCATTTGTCTAGATTGTATTCTTTCTTCATTTATTTTACTTTGTCTTATTCAACGACATGCTTGACTAGAAATCTAATTCTCAAATGTAAATATGCCTGTTGATATTTTGTTTATTCGTTCGCCCACTCTTAACTATCATCAGTACGCCAACAGTTGTTATTGCTAAGTTTCTTCGTTTCTTTTCTTCTTCTTCTTTGTCGTCATCGTCATCATCATCATCATCATCTTAGCACATACATACAACTATCTTTCATCCTCCGCATAAAAATGAATGCTATCAGTGTTTGCGCTTGCGGGGAAAGTCTTCCTCCTTTTTTTTTCTCTTTCTTTCTTTCTTCCTTCCTCGTATTCTCTCGTGCGCATTTTTAAGATAGAAAAAGAAGGCACGGGAGGACAAAATGCTGATTACAACAGCACGCGAAACGTTACTTGTCAACAGGCGACAACAACATTTCAGATTAAACAAATAGATGATTCTAATATTTTCCTTTTTCTTCTTCAGATAAAAAACAAAGTTCTTAGTGAATGTACAAAATTAGTTTTTATTTAACACATTGTCTGTACGACTATGTGCATTCTTGTTCTATCGATATCCATTGATAATTCAACTAGTTCTCTTGCGATATCATCAATGCATTCACCAAAACAAAACACATCTACTGACGAACAACAAGAAATCTCATCTGATATTGATAATGTCAAAATTGGATTGCGAACAAATACACCATCAAGTATAACGGGCAATCGTTCGGATGTTGATTCACCTGTTCGTAGTTATGCACTAATTGAAACAGATTCCAATGAACTTGATCGAATTATTGATGTACTTCGACAATTTTTTCCTAATACAAGAATTGTCGAATGTAATAATTCGTCATCAAATCCAAGTCGTACACCAAGTCGATCATCATTAGCAGCTGCACCACAACAACAAACATCCATCGAATCGAACAGTAGTTTACGTGTGCCAGCATCGACTACGAATCGATACCGATCACACAGTCATAGTATATCAGAAAAATCTTCATTTGAAAGTGATATCTCTCAAAATCCCACAAGTAATACATCAGAAACAGCTCACAGCAATTCAAATGATGTGTCATCATCCAATATTAATTCACAGGTACGATTCAAAAACCTTGATGTTAATAGTAAAATTATGTGTTGTTGTTGTTATCTACGTTTTTGACAGGCTTTTAAAGGCAAAGTAAAAGATTATTTACAACGTCGTTACTTAGAACAAATTAATGAGCATCAATCACGAAAAGAAACTCTTTTAAAATGTCGCAGTGATGATTTAAATTATCGTTGTTTAAAACGTGATTCATCGTCTGGACTTGTTCAAAGTTTTGAACATATATCAAAACATGACACTAATTTCTACCATCCTCATTCACATGTGACTTCATCCTCAACAACAACATCAACAAATCCGAGATCGGATGGTACAATGAAAGTTCGTTCATTTGATTTATCATCTTTTCATCTTCAACACTCAGCTTCGGATACCAATCTATGTTGTGCATTAAGTGCGTCCGATACAAATTTTATTCGATCACAAAGTAAACGTGGTTTACTGCAACGTGGGGCAACTATCGACATGGAAGATGCACCAAGCAGTAGCAACAACAACAACAACAATAATAATAATAATAATGAAACTAACGATGAATTGATGACTTCACTGCCAACATCGCCGGTAGCTGATGAAAAAAGTGATGCTGGAAAGATCACATTTAGTATCGATCGAGTAGATGATGATGAAGTCGAAGAAGAAGAAGAAGATGATGATGAAACAAAATCTCTTTCAAGACAATCAACTGATCAATGTGAACAAAAATCTCGTCGTTTTCGACATTCATATTCGGAACAGCAAAGGACAGATCGTCCCAATCAAAACTATCTCCTTCCCTATCGTCATTCATTCGAACAACAACATGATAAACGAGCACTACCATCAGCAATACCGACTGGTTCATTTTCAAGTGGTGTCCCTGGACCACTTGCACCTTATTCAGCAGCTAGTGATCCTGGTCCGTATCATTCACCATGGGCACTTACACCAACAAATCCTTATGGTCTCGTAAATTTCCATTTTCCAAAGAGTCAAGAACATCTTGTTACAAGTGCACAAGGAACCATTGCTCAGTTGTCGACATTAACTAAAATTTTATGTGATGAGCCAAGTGTTTTCACCCCGATCAGTCCAAGGTATCATAAAATTTTGTTGTTGTCGTCGTCTGTATAATATCATCATATTTATTGTGTGTGTGTGAATTTAGATTTAAAACAGAAGCACAAGAATCAAATAGTACTCGGAATTCATCATCCGTACCGGCATGTCAGATTTGTCGACAACAATTTGACTCACGACAAATGTACGAATACAATTGATTTATTGTTTCATATCTGTTTATTTTTTCTTTGCGTATGTTTTTAGGTACTTAGCTCATTATCGTACACATCTGGAAAGTGCATCTGAAGATGATAAATCAGGTATTCTGGATTATACAAACATTGACAATAATTGTGATCGTCCTGGTGAATCACGGAATTATTCTTGTAAAATTTGTTCGAAACGTTTTTCTCGGTAATTAGAACAGCGAAAGAGAGAAAAAACAAATCATAATAATTATCCTACTGTCTTTTCTTTTTGTTTGCGTAGGAGTGATATGTTGAATAGACATTTACGTTTACATTCTGGTATTCGTCCATATCGTTGTACAATGTGTAATACGCATTTTTCACGTAGTGATCATTTATCAACACATTTACGTACTCATACTGGTGAAAAGCCTTATACATGTCCTGAATGCTCGTATGCTGCCTGTCGACGAGATATGATTACAAGACATCTCAAAGTTCATTCAAAACAAAGATCTGAAAGAAAAAATGCAACATCAAGTCTAGGCTCAAGCAATGAATCTTAAATTGAAATGTATCTCCGCGCTAGTAGTTCAATAAACTAGTTTAACTTTATATTTTGTTCTAGTCATTTCTCTATTTCGTTCGTTTATTTGTTTTGTTTGTTTGTTTGTTTGTTTTGTGTGTGTATATATAGTTGATTGACGCTGGCGTCGGGGTATTCTATTTTGAGGTACTAATGTATTAACTGAAACCCGGTTCATTCGAGTTCTTTTGTTTTCTATTGTATAAAAGAGAAAATAAATGCATTGAAACTCTACGACTAATTTCCAAGCTATATTTATCTATTAATGTTTAGATTAAACCATATAAAATAGAACAAAAACAATGACAAACGCTTGTGTATTGTTAATCGAAATGAATAGAGAGAATCTCTGGTGTTTATCTGTCAATATTTAACAATGATATTCTGCTTCTTATTCCCTTTCTTTTGTCCTGAAAAATAGAATAATTAGAAAATTTATTATTTTCATTACGGACTAGAAGAAAAAAGTCATTTTTGTCCGAGAAATATCGTATTTGCACCTAATGGAACTTATTAATATTTTGAAACTATCCTGATATGTAGATTGATGTCAAAGAAACAAAAAATGTGTGTAAGTGGTTTTTTTTTGTTTTGTTCACATTGAAAGATGAAAACATGCGAATGTTATTAATTAAATCGGTTAAAATCATGTTCAAATTAGTTAATTAATTGTTTTTCTTCTTAACTATCGTGCGTCTCGCTGATTGACGTCACTGACAAACTGAAAATACCAAGAGATTACATCACGAACAAATATTTTAAGTCCCACAAATAATCCATTGCAAAGACGAGACAAAAATAGATTATTAATAAACGTACTTCATTTTTATTTTCGCTTTTCGATCTTCGAACAAGAAAAAGAAAACTGTACATTGTGTTTAGTCAAAAAAAGAAGAAGAAATATTTTAAAAAATCGTGTCAAACATTTTGTTTTTTTTTTGTTAATTATCATCAGCATTTTCATCAGGATAATCAATTTCGTCACTATCATGATCCGAAGCAATTTCTGCTCGATTTCGGCCGAGTTCATCGTCATCGTCGTTGTCGACTGCATTTTCCATTTCAGTTTTACGATAACTATGAAAAAGAATAAACAAAATGCTTCGATTGAGCTGTCGAATTAATTACAACTGAATATTTACGTGAGATTATCTTTTGATGCTTGTGATGGGAGACCAAATGGTGTTCTTGACAGTGACATATTGCCTAGTAAACGAGTAGTTGTTTGCTGGATTAAATGCTCCTACAAAAGACAGAATTTTATTTTCTATTTTAAGAAAAGTACATCTGTACTTCTGCTTCTTTCTTTTCTTCATTATATAATTGAACAGCTTCATCCAATGATATTAATTTCGCTGTTGTTACGGTTGTTTTACTATTACGTTCAGCTTGACGAGCTTTTAATCGTTGTTTCACTTCGTTTAAACGTTCTTCGGAAAAATTATTATCAAATTTCGTTTTCAAAACATTTGTCGATGGTTTTTCGAGATAAACTCTCGTTTCGGAAATATCATTTTGATCATTTGTTGACATTGACATTTTATTGAATTGATCAGCAATATCACAATCCATAGGTGAAACCGGTGGTACTTCAATACGTTTTTCAATTTCACTAATAGCGTTACGCAAACGTTGACCTTTGTCTGGTAAATTATTAACGAGCCGTCTAAAAATATCAAGCAGATTACTGAGTTGAATATATTTTGACATGTTCTTACGAGTTATTAAGTAATTGTTGATGTTTTTTGAGTAGAAGCTTTAATTCTGCTTCGCTCATTTTGTTGTAATCCGGTTTAGAAATTTCTTTCATCATCTAGAACATAATTGAATTTTGTTTTTTTCCACCCAAGAAATTCTAATTAACATTTACAAAGAAGATATATTCCAATGTTTATGTTTATGAAACAATTATTTACTAGACTTTACTTTCGAAGTTTGAGACTATAACCAATCAGTAGTTATCGCGATATGTGAATGACATCTATTGAAACGAAATTATACGATTTAGTAGTGTAGTTTATTGATTAATAATATATATATATTCTCTTTCAGTATGTTTACAAAATAAAGACATCACTATAAAACATCAAAAACAAAAATCAAAACCGAGTATTTATATCACGAAATATGTGTTCAATACGCAGAATATCTACGAGTGAGGAAAACAATACAACATTAAAAGAAAAAGAGAAAAGTTCGTTCGTTCGAAAGAATTCAAGTGTCATTTTAAAATTGCATTTTAAGCATATACCGAATACGACATTGATTTTCTTGATAAATTAAATATTCGGATTGAGAAAAACTTGATGATGTATATTCTGTTCGAATTGGTTTACCAGCTGGAACGACGATCTTTTTATTATCAATTGTTATTTCTGCGTCATCCTTTGGATCTAATGACAAAGAAAAATTTTATAGAAAAAAGAACGAGATCTGCAAGTGTTGCGTACCTGGTTCAGTTTGACCACGCGCAACAACTGAATCGAAATTCGCTGGTGGTTTTTTTATTGATGAATTGTCGGCTGTTATACCGTGTTCTTTTCCTAATGCAACTTCATTCTATTCGAAAGTGAAAATTATAAATATGAAATTACGTATAATTCGAATCTTACCAAAAACATAATACCAATTTGTTTGCCTTGATCTTGTGTTGTGCCAACTAAAATATTCGGACGCAAAATTTAGTAATGATTTTCGAAAAAAATTGAAAAAGAAACGAACCGTAACCACTGCTTTTGCCGTTTTCCGAAGCAAAATAAATGCCTTTACCAACTCGACCACCTGAATGAGGCATAATACGAAGACCTGATTTCAAAATAGCAACAACCACAGCAACATTAGTTCCATGCCAAAGTAATTTTCGATTTTCAAGTTTATCATGAGCTTTGAATTGTTGTTCCTAATATTAAAATTCATCATTTTAACTATCAATCAAATAAATTACAATTTGTCTTACTTCGCCTTGACGACCAACTCGCCATACATCAACAATCTTACATTTACGATAACCTTGAGTATTTTGAGTATATTTCTCAATTATCTAAAATGAGATCATCAATGGATAAAACGAGAACCAAATTGATCACAATTACTTTAAATTCTTCGCTCTTGGCGTCAACATGTTCGAGAGAACAGTTCAATAAACCATAATTAACATCATATGGATGAGGTTTCGCTTGTGCAGCTTTTTTCTTTTCGTCTTCTTCGTTTTTATCTTTCTGAATACTTTGAGCCAACTCAATATCGGCTAAAACCTGTTCGAAAAAGACAATCAAACAGAAGAATTCGATTTGTCTCAACATACGGCAAGCATATCATATTTTTGTTGTAAAGCTTCTCGAGTATCGATTGCTTTGGGTCGTTGTCGTCCAAAATCATGTGGAATAGCCGTATAGAATTTCGATGAAATATCCGCACGTGAACCTGACTGCTTCTTTTCCATAACAGCTTCCAATTCTTCGAGAATTTCGAAACCTTTGGCAATTTGACTTTTACTCAGTTTGCCTAGTGGCATTTTTTTCACATCGATATCATATTTTTTCAAAGCATCTTTGAACATATCCGTGTCGAATATAAGTCGAATTAATGATTGTGTAGCTGCATCGAGTTTACTTGCAGCATAAACAGTACCATCTTTATCTTCGACAGTAGCTGATTTGTTAGTAGTCGATGCCTTTTCTTCTTCTTCTTCGTCTTCACCATCACCAGCAACATCAATTAAATCATATTTACCAGAGACTTTAGTGAAGTTAGCACGATTATCCCCTAAAGATATTTTTTTAAACTAGACTGAGATAAAGTTTTATTGAAACCTACAGTTATTTTTGGTTTTGTCTTTGAATTTATTCTTGAATTGACTGATAGCTTTATCGGCCGTTGTAAATGGGCCAAATAGTTGATTGCTACCAACTTCACCCTAATGTTTAATTTTATTGATAAAAATTGATTATTGACAAATTGATCACTTACTACACGACCCCATCGAGTGTATGTATAAAATTGACTACCATCTGTAAGTGCTTGAACAACATAAAACTTATTGTTATTTGCACCGATGTTTGTTTGATTCAACATTGCATCGTAATCATCCAATACCTGGAGATAAATATGCAGAAAAGTAGGAGGAGGGAAATTATCTTACTTGGTAACCACTACCAAGAGTTTTGTCAGGTAAGTGTTTTTTTGTTGTGGCTTTATTGGCATCAGCTTCACGTAGTTTTTTAATTATTTCAGATTTTCCTGTAGCAGCTTCCTAGAATTGTTTTTATTGTGCAATGACACTTATATTTAAAACCATTAAAAACAAACTTCAGCTTTTGGTTGTTCTTCTTCTACTTCTTCTTCTTCTTCTTCAATTTGTTTTTTTGTTCGTTTAGATTTTGGAGCTGAAATTGAAACAAAAAATATGAACATATCATCATATCAATATGAACGAATGAATATACCGGCTTTAGCAGCTGCAGCACGTCTTTTTGGCGGCATTGATTAGAATAAACAATTTTTTTTCTCTATTAGAAATTTTCTGATCTAATTACAGCTTTTTCATTCAGTATTTATACTTTTTTCAGTACGTAGGAAACCGCAAACATCAAAATAAAAAGGAATTTCAGATCGCTTGTGCAATGACATCGTACGAGCTTTCATTGGTTTTATTTTGCTGTCAAAAACTGTCTGTACAGGAGAAAGAGGTCGTTGAATTACAATATGCTGACATATAGCAGGTTGTTTTTACAATTATAATTTAATGTCTTTAAAAATTGGCTCATTTTGTGTTTGAAAATAAAAATCAATATAACCAGGTATTGTCTTTTCAGTTGTTTGCATGAAGAGAAGTTGTTTATCAACATTTGGATTCCAGAGAACAGTTTCTTTATTCAAGAAATTAACAAACGATTTATTGTCATAGATCGATGCAGATTTTTGACAATAATCATTCACTGACGTTCTATATTCTCCCTGATAAAAACCAATTTGAAAACACGGTAGTGAATATAAACCACAATATCCTGTAATGAATGATACTGAATCATACGGATCAACAAGAGCAATTCGTGTATGAGTAAAATTTTCTTTTCGAAATGTTAAATCGTGTAAATGTTTGGGATGATGAACATGATCGAAATATACATTCAAGCCAAGACTATCTGTTTTACATAAAGTAACACCACAAAATGTTGTATTTATTATATAACCAATTGAACATGGGATGTTTACAATATAATAAGGAATATGCATTGTACGAAATGCTAATTTAAATGTATCTTTATCGCCATCACTGAAAAACCGTCGATAAAATATTTCATCATAATGACTCATTAATTTTACTAGATAAATTGCATTCCAAACACGTTTCTTATCCAATACAATGACACCACTATCTATTGAAAATTCGTTTTGAACGCATGTTGTGTTCAATAGGGACCAAACATGAGAATATTGATGAGCTCGATAAATATCCGGATAAAATAATGAACCGAATTGTTTGTACATTGGATCATTGTCGAATAGATGTATCGGATCTTTGACTATGTAACAATCAGAATCAATAAATATGACTTCACGGAATGTTGAACTAAGAATAGCAGCTGGCTTGAATGCATAGATTTTTCGTAAAGATTGTTTTATACTTGGTTTATGTATGTATTGTAATGAAATGTTTCGTTGTTGATTATTTAATGAATAACAGTAACCCGTCTCAAAACAACAAACTTGTAGATTTAATTGTGGTACAAAGTTAATTATATCTTGAACAGTTTCTTGATTTATCTGTGTAGATGAATACCAAACTTCTACAGGTAATTTTGTTTTTAACCACTCGATAATACGTAAATTAAATTTTGTATGTAGTAATTGATTTTGTCCAACAGTTAAAACAATACCTCGACCTTCAAAATATTCATCTGGATAGGTAGAAAGTTGTGATTTCAATAATGGAAGTATTTGAGTTGCATTAGCTAAAAGTAATTCTTCTTCAACCTTTAGCTTTTCATTCAATTGACAAACCGATGAATCAGAATTATAAAATTTTGCATGACTTTTTAATAAACGTTGAATAGCTTCTGCGAAAGCATTGTTCCCATGATTTGAAATAATAACGGATTCTCGAGAAGGTAAATATATTCTATGATAAATGTCAAAAAATAGCAAAACATTGAATAACAAAATTGAAAGAAACCATCGAAATCTCATTTTTACTCTCAAATATTCAATGCAATATTCGAACGTGTATCTAATGTATTAATCATCATCAATCAGGTGTTCGAATGTGAAATTTTTTGTCATGTATCATGTCAAAGGACAGGAAAGAAAACTATTCTTGCATGAAATCGTGTCATTGAAATTCAAACGTGCGCTGATGAACGAAACTTGTACGAAAAGCATTCAGTTAATTTTAAAGCAAAATCAGTAAAAAAAAAGCGATGAGAGATTTTAGCAATCCCTTGAGTATTACTCATAATTTAAATGTTGACGTAAACATAAGCAAACAAATGAAATTTCATTTTTTTAAAGCAGAAATCATGTACTCATTGACGTCATAGCTAAGATAAATACGTAATATCAAAGTTTCGTGACTATTAAACTTTTGTAATTTATTCCAAAGAAGACCTCGGTATTCGAGTTCTAATGATTCATTTGTTTTCGTCCATCTAGGTGTTGTAGCGATATGAAGATGAGTCATTATGTACGAAAATAAATATCAAAAGAGGACTTTCGAAATTATGAATCATCATTTGAATTTAAAATGGTTTATTAAAAATTCAATATCTCTGTTTGACAGCAAAAAATCGTATTCATGTACAAGAAAAAAGCATCAATAAACAGAGACTAAAATATAAAACAGGTTCGTCGACGTTTAGAACGATGACGATGTTTGAGTGCTAAACGAGCGGCATGAATAAACAGATCATGAATACCTTCACGTGTTTTAGCCGAACATTCCATATATGCATCAGCTCCTATTTGGTTGGCAATCTGTTTACCAACTTCAGTTGTCACCGCTTTTTCTTTTTGTTCACTTAATTTCTCAATCGTTGATGCATCTGTTCGTAGATCAACTTTACACGCAACTAATATCACTGGACATCCGACACAAAAATGTCTTATTTCAGGATTCCATTCTTCGATGACGTTATTCGCCGACGTTGGACTATCAACACTGAAACATATGAGTGCAACATCAGTGTCAGGATATGCAAGTGGACGAAGACGACGATACACTTCTTGACCAGCTGTATCATACAGAGCTAGATAAAACTAAAAAGATAAACTACACTAATTAGTATTCGTATTTTCAATAAACTTACAGTTTTTCCGTCGATTTCAATTTCAGCAAGGTAAGTCTCGAAAATCGTTGGCGGATGTGTCGGATCGAAATCATCATCTTTGAATGCGTATAACAAACACGTTTTTCCAGTCATACCATCGCCAACAACAACTAACTTTCGCGTCACTTGTGTATCAAAATTATTAGTACCCATTTTTAAGACGAAGCTATTTGATTTTCACCTTTTCAAGTAAATTATCTAAAATAAAAAGGGTACCACTATTATATATAGTCGCAAAAGAACCAGTCATCGACAATTAAATGCAATTCTACGTGTTAAATACCTATCATTAAATGTTTAGTCAAAGTGTGACACTATATTGATAAAACGAAAAAAAAAACATTTCTCTTCAATGTGTCAAAAAAGGTTTGTTCTTGCATCTTATATATGTAGATGCGTAGAGCAAACATAAGAGCGTGATTCACTCAATAGTATCTAGCAGAATGTTGAAATTCGTATCAACATGAGAAAGGCGTAGTAGAATAGTTATATATATTGGTATACGATATTATTTTTTACCTTGAAAAATAGAAATAGAAAGAGGCTGGTAAATACGTATTTTTCGATGAGTCTTTTACAATATCTTAATGAATCATCCATGTCACTTATTTACCGATTCTTACGTATGAATCGATAGATAAAAGGTAGACTTTGCAACCAATGAAAACTGCAAGTCAATAAACATCGTATCATAATTACAAATCAAAATATAATTGAAAAACGAAGAAAAAAAAACTACGTGTTATTTATATCATTATCAATCTTTTCGGCCAATAAACAATTTCTTTTTACAAAATAACTCGATGAACAGTCACGTCCATACGAGTAACAACAACAGTAACAATAATAAATCGAAAAAAAAATGAACGGAAATTGTCAATTAATATAGAGCACATTTCAAACGTTTCTTACGACGAGATGTGTTTTCTAATGCTAAACGTGCTGCTTGTACAAAAATGGTTTGAACTCCTTCACAGGTCTTAGCTGAACATTCTAAATAAGCATCAGCTTTGATTTCAACTGCTACTTGTTTTGCCATATCTGATGTAATCATTTGTTCATCTTGTTTGTTTAATCTTTCGATTGTTTGCAAATCATCTCGTAGATCTATTTTACAGGCAACTAACATCACTGGACATCGTCCACAAAAATGTCGAACTTCAGGTATCCATTTATAAATCACATTTGAAAGCGATGCAGGATGATTTACACAAAAACATATTAAAACAACATTCGTATCAGAATAAGAAAGTGGACGTAAACGATCGAAATCTTCTTCACCAGCTGTATCAAACAGTCCCAATGTAATCTAAAACGAAAACATTTGCATACAATAGAATTATTCGAAATGATTTTGACTTACTTTCTTGTCATCTACTTCAATATCGGCAGCATAGGTATCGAAAATTGTCGGTATATGTAGAGGATCAAATGCTTTATGCATAAATGCATAGAGTAACGACGTTTTACCGCACATACCATCGCCAACTACGACTAGTTTTCGTGTTTTTTCAATGCCCATTTTGATTTTTATTCACAATCTAAAATAATCGTGTTTTTAACATAAGATTTAATCTCGAGATTGTTTCAAACATGATCATTCGTTGACATATCGACAATGTCGGTAGTAGTAATACCATGTTTTAAACTGAAACTTATGCGCATGTATATTTATTCTTTGATTTCTTCGACGTGTCTCAGTAACGCACGTTGTCGAAGCCATAATAAAAATTCGAATAGAACAAAAAGAACACCAACGAGTAGGTTGAAGAAAAAAAAATGAAAAAAAAAAAAACTAATGTCAATTGCATACGAATAGAATACCACAAAGGTATTCGGATGATTTCTTTCCTTTTTCTCCTAGAATACCATATTAGGAATCATTCATTATGATTGACTGTATCCATGAATTTATTTTTTCTTCTCCTCTATGAGTAAATCGATTAACTAAAGAAATCTTAGTTTCGTTTTATATTATGACTCATCGAAAATAATGTTGATAGATTCTTATTAAAGATGATTGGCAATACTGCCGCGTGGTAAACAGTAATACTCAACTATAGTTACCATATACGTAAATAAAACGAAAGAAGAAAAGAAAGGCATGGTGATTCTTTTCTTTTTCTATATTTAAAACACACTTTCGGCACCTTCTGTTTTTTTTTCAACTCAAATCGTTCGTCTAGCTCGAAATACATCTGTGACACAAAGAATTGAATTGAATTAACTAAACTAAGACTCGTTCTCAATATGAATATGAATAGAATTCTTATGATTTTAAGTTTCAAAGTTCTTTATTAGATTACATTAAAAATAATTTTAAGATGACAAAACTGAGCAATATTTTATATGAAATAAACATAGATTAATTAAAGAATCAAACAACGACGATGTTTGTCTGATCTAACTTTTTTGAATGTCAAACGAGCTGCACTTTCGAATAATTCTCGAATGCCTTCGCGAGTCTTCGCTGAACATTCCATGTAACCATCGGCTTTAATTTGTGTTGCAAGTTCTCGGCCATATTCCGATGAAACCGGTTTTTCATTCTGCGCTTTTAATTTGGCAATTACACCCGGATCATTTCGTAGATCGACTTTACATGCAACTAAAACAATAGGACATTTAGCACAGAAATGCCGTACTTCTGGAATCCATTTTTCTATCACACTAGCAGCGGACACCGGGTTATCAACGCTAAAACACATTAAAATCACATCTGTATCAGGATAAGAAAGTGGACGAAGTCGATCGAAATCTTCTTGACCAGCTGTGTCGAATAAAGCTAATTCAAGCTAAATGTAAAATAAAGTTTTTGAATGAATAAAATCAATTCGATTTGTTAACTGACTGGTTTTCCGTCGATTTCAAGTTCTGCAACGTATGTATCGAAAACTGTTGGAACATGATCAGCGTTAAATTCATCGTCTTTAAAGGCGAAGAGAAGACACGTCTTGCCAGACATGCCGTCTCCCACAACAACTAATTTTTTACTTTTTTGATTGGGTGTTTGTCGAAGAGTTGCCATCTGAAATTCAAAAATTCTTTAGATTGAAATAAAATGTTCTAATATTTTTTGTCACACGTTTCTTTTTTTTGTTTTCTTTCAACGTGTATCTCGTTTTATAAAACAATGGCGAAATGATAGATGATATGAAAGAGATAGCAAGATCACGTACTTTCTTTTCTCTTGATGTCATCATCAGCTTCTATTTGTTTTCTACCTACTCTTGGTCAACTGAAGCCTATGAAAAAAAAGGAAGAAAAAAGAGGGCATAGACTGATATGATTTATTAGTCATAAAAAATTCAAGACTAGTTATATAGTAAAAGAAAGAGAGAGAGAGAGAAAAAGAAAATTTTATTGATTATGCAATAGCTTAACGATCTCATCGAAGTTTTTACCTTTTTTTTGTCATAACAAACAACATATCGGATTTATACCGAATAACTTCTGATATAATGTGAATATTCGCTCTTAAATCTCATGATTCATAGGACATGTTAAAGTTGTTCGATTAAATCTCCATTAGAACGAAAAGAAACAATCCATGCAATGCCTACGAATATTTCACTTCTCGTCTAAAAATCGATTTATATGAAATATAACGTACGAGTGCTCGGATAGAATGATTCTACTACGTTAAAACCATGTGTCTTCTTATATTTCATCGTATCATATATTGACAAAAAGATAAAAACATAATGTCATTTCTATTTCACTATCACATCGCATTCTCTGTTACCATTCATTCTTCATGCAAATACTCACAAATCAATTCCCATAGAAAACAAAACTATAAAAAAAAGCCAACACATCATGTATATATATGTTCCTTCTCCGATGACTCACATTCCACCAAGACAGATGACTATTTAGTAGATAATTTTTATTATCATGATACGATTTAACTTTTAAAAAGAAAGAAAGAAAGAAAGAAAGAAAATAGTGACCGCTCAAAACAGAAATTCTTTGCTTTTAAAATAGATTACATGATTTGTTTTTCTTAAGTGTACGTTTCTTTAATGATAAACGTGCAGCATGCACGAATAATTCTTGAACACCGTCGCGAGTTTTCGCTGAACATTCCATATATGCATCGGCTTTAATTTGAAGAGCGATCTGCTTGCCAACATCAGATGTCACCGGTTTTTCACCGAGTTCTTTTAATTTTTCAATTGTATCCGGATCATTTCGTAAATCTTTTTTACATGCAACTAATATAACCGGACATGAACCACAGAAATGTCGTACTTCAGGCACCCATCTCTCTAACACACTTCGAGCTGACACAGGACTATCTACACTGAAACAGATCAGTATTATATTCGTATCTGGATAGGAGAGTGGACGAAGACGATCGAAATCTTCTTGACCAGCTGTATCGAAAAGAGCTAAATCAATCTAATCAGACAAGCAAAACGGTTTTCTCGAAAACTCTTTTTTTCAGTCAAATGTAATTACAGTTTTGCCATCGACTTGTATATCAGCTACATATGTATCGAATATTGTCGCATCATGAGATGCAATAAATCGATCATCTTTAAACGCGAATAGCAAACATGTTTTGCCACACATTCCATCTCCGACAATAACTAATTTTCTATTTTTTCGTACACTTGCATGCCTATGAGTTGCCATCTACAAGGTGAAAAACTCGATGAAGAAAATGAAAATTTGTGCATAAATTTTAGCCATTTATTGGTGTGCGATGAATAAAATCGAGTAGTAAATGTGCATATTTCATCGTGCATATAAAATCAAAAATGTTATTTATTTTTCTTTGAATAAAGAAACTCAAAGCTAAGACGACAAAGAAAAACAACGAACACCCAAACGATTTAGTTTCGTTCTTCACTGATTTATTCTTTTTTTTTTCTTTGCCAAATCATTTGTGTTGTTTTGACAACAATTACTCGAATTGAATGCAATCGTCTCTTCCCTTGTCTAGAAAGAAAAATCAAAGTATCCTATTGACTCGCTTCTTAACAAGCAATTCATAGGAAGAAAGGAAAAAAAGGAGAAACAAACAAAATTTTCTTTTCAATGTTGTCAGTGAAACAAAGCGACCACTATTGTTTTTTTTTTCCTATTTCTTTGAGTTGGATGTAGTTTAGATTCCGATGTATGTGTGTGCGTGTATGTATGAAGAAAATAGTGAAGAGGACAAAACTATGGTTACAACATGTATTTAGAAGGATGCTGATCAATATATATATTTTTTTCTTTCTCTCTTACGTTTTGACAGATGTTAGTTTATTGAAAAGAGAGAATGTTTAATCGCTTGAAAGATTAAGATCTAATTGATATTTTTTTTTTCGTTTATAAGGTTAATTAAATTTAATTAATAGAAAGAAAACATATTTTCAGATCTATATTGGAATGAGTTCATGTACAAGTGATAATTTATTATCAAATATTACCGTTGAACAATCGTCGATAAATTCTATAAATGATTCACATGTTAATATTCGGTTTACCATAGCGTTAGCGGTACCAGCCGGTAAGTTTTGACTGAAAAAAAAATAGAATAATATATAATAAATCGTTTATTTCTGAATGATTCTTTTCTCTGACACTAATTGATCATGTTAGTTCTCTATTAGCTTCATGTCTCGCCGTCGTTTTTCAAGATGATCAAAGTTCAACGGGTGTGCTGCTTTTTCAGCTTTTCCTTTTTTTTTTAATTTGAACAGAAATCACATTGCAAAACGTGTGTTTTCTCCTTTCACGTACTGTCCCTTCACCCACAAGATACCTTCTCATAATCATTCGATTTAGATAACGAATTAATTGAATATTTAGAACAAAATATCACCAATCCATCACCTCAACCACAAATTACAAACAATCCAAATCGACGAGTATCTGAAACCTTGAAAATTCAAGTAAATCAATAGTTTCAATCGTAGGAATATGATGCATCATACTGTTCTCTAGGGTTACTATCGTGTCGAATATTCATTGCTACCTGGTGAACCCAATGTTGGATTTGATATAGCTGTCTATCGGACAGTAGCCAAAATCTATCCAGATAATCAAGAAAGTCAAATGGTATTAACATGGGAAGATGACAATGAGAACGTTTGGATTGTCTGGAGTCATGTGTAAATGAATTTCTTGACGGAAAATTGAATTGTTTTATTTCTATTTGAAATAGCCATCAACTTGAACTAAATCGTGAACGTTTATTAGCTTTATTGTCTCATAAAATTCTTGTTAAAATCTGGGATGGAAAAGAATTTTGTAATGTACGAACAAGACTTGATAAACCTCGTATAGCACGTGCTTTGCCTAATTTAACCTCAAGTAGAAAATGATGAACTAATTGTAAAGCTAAGTTAGAATTTCCATTGGCTAGATGCTGACGAAGAAAATACAACGAAAACTACAGTGGAAAGTATCGCTCAGAACTACGCAGACAAATGGTTATCGAAACCAATGCTCTACAAATTACATCGGCAACTACCGATTCCAATTCCTCGTCCGTCTGAATTTTTACGACGCAAAAGTTCGTCTTGAAAATAACAAAAAAAACTTCAAATAATTTCTTTTTCTCTTTCTAGTTGATGAAACAGGAGAAACTCGTGTATCAACGCCATCATCTTTGCATATCTTACGGGAAAAATCCGTAGATAATGCCAAGTAATTCAAACGTTTTGTTTTCTCTATCAATACATTTTCTTTTGTTTCAATTATTGAGAAAATTTTTCAGGGCTTTTTTTCGTATTGGTATGTAAAGTTTTCTTTGTCTGATTATCGTCTTTTCGCATATCCCGTAGATTGTCTATTTCAATGGGAGCATATTATGTATAGATTGATTTTTTTTTCTGCAAATATCGATCTATTTTAATTGAATTGACCGAGATTTTTCGTGATTTTAGTGAAGCAGATAATGTTGGTCATAATGAAACAACAGCAAATACAGAACAGAACGCACATGAAGGGATTCTGAAAACTCCGCTCGGTGAAAATGCATCGAAAACGCCCGAGAATGTCAAACGATTGAGAGGTTTATTGACTTTTGTCGACTAAATTCACATTGTTGTTATTTGTTTGAATAGGATCGAGATATAATAAACAATTCGAAGAGAAGAAAGAAAAAGGTGCAGGACAAATCATCGTACCCACAAATTTAATTTTTGCTGGTAAAATCATCGTTAACATGCGTCTCTGTCTGAATTTTTCTTTTCAGGATATAAAATTATCACTTGTCGTCTTGATGAAGAATTATCCTTACCGAAAACTATTCAAGATTGTTTCGTTAATATAACAATTGAAGATCATCAATTACTAAGCGAAACATTAGCCAACGAATTCAATCCATTGACTATAACTATTTCGCATATAGAAAATCTTCCGTCGACACCAGTATCATACTCAGAATTGAGACAAAGGTTTCTATGAAATCGAACCAAGGATATTCTCATGATTTTTCTTTAGATGCGAACCAGTTTATTGTTCGTATCAATTATTTGATCAATCGGTTCATCAAACTGAAAAGAGATTACAAGCGAAACATATCTATTGGAATGATTTGAATTTATATTTACTAAGTAAAAAAGAATCTTGGCTGTTCAAAATGAGAAATCGCATATCTTTCGAAAATTAAGATTTAATCGATGAAAACCTTCTCGGTCACTTTCGTAATTCTCCTATAATTAATATCGAAATACATGATCGTGATGAACGTATCAGCAGTCGACGATCAATGGGCAGTGTATTTGGTTCAGAGAATACCGACGAAATTATTGGCAAAGTTTCTAGTAAATTTTTTTTATTGAGATTTCAACGAAACAAGTTCTCTTTCTTCTCGAATAGATAAAATGAATTTACTCAAACCCAAAGGTGAAATCAATTGGCATCCGCATGGATGTGCACGACTGGATCTATCCGAGCTTTGGCTCGGTCAAACATCACTAGAATTTTACATTCCAGTTGTACCTTGTCATGCACCAGAATCTGTTGCGAGTAGAATTTTCTTTTATTCAACGATTGTTATTCTCTCAAAAACTTTTAGAGCGAGGAACAACTGCTAAACGTTTAGAAAGCCATCGTGTTCAACAAGGCGATTATCTTTCCAATGGCACTCAAATTCAAATAGTTGTTAAATTAGCAAGATCTCTTATGAAACCAATTGAACATCGAATTGTCGACAATCGACAACTATCTAGTTCGCTTGTAAGAACATGTCAAAATCAAATCTTATTTTACTTTTTTTCTTTTTGTTATTTCTAAGGCTGCACCATTCACTCGAATTGTTTTTGTCTTTTCTTCTAAAAATACGAGATTCTTAACAGCACTTGAAACATGCACACGGACGATTAATGCGAAAGCATTAGGCTTTGATCAACACCCAGCTCATGTGCAAATAGCTGCACTTTCGACATATAAATTAACTGAGTAAGTATTCATATTTGAATTTAATTTCGAAAACAAACAACATGTTGATGTTATTTCGAGGTCTCAACAAGAAAGTCATACGTTGAATATTATAACGGGTTTTCATTTATTCGATGACGAACAACATTTATTCGTTCTCGAAGGTCGAAAAGAAGATGCGATCGATATTCTCTACAAAAAATTGCCTAAACCCGAAGGACAAAGTAAACGATTGTCTTCATTTACATGTGCACACGAATTATTTTTGTTGTTTTCTTTCAGATGTCGAAATTCTCTATGATTCATCGATTCGTTTTAATGAGCGTCTCTATATTAGATTAGGTGTTGATTTAACACATATTAAATTGCGTCGAACATTACGTGACATTATCTCTCAACCATTGGTGTTCGTCAGAGATGCTCTTTCGAAAGAAACATTCGATGCACTTGATAAATTACATCAAGTAAATTGAAATTTCAATCTTTGCTCGATTAATTTTTCTCCTTTCGTAGCTTGTTCATGTGCATAAACTTAGTTCATCGGCTCGGCATCATCTCTTTCCGACGATTGAAATGATCACATCATTGAACAGAGATTTTGGAATCCCATTAACAGAAGACGAAATCAAATGTAATAAATCGATATTCAAATAAATTTTTATTGAAATCAACATTTTTTTTCAGTATTTTCCAGTGATGATCGATCACCATCCATGTCGGGTTCAAGTAATAAAAGTAAAAAATCGTCCGTTCATCAGCAGCACATCAACAATCAAATGACACAAGAAAATCATTTATCACCCGACGAAATCAAACAAGAAGAAATCAATTTTCTCACAAGAAATATCGACCGTGTCCGAATGGCTAGTTTAAAAAACAAGTAGAAATTCGATTGTTTCCTCAAGAGACATTCTTCTCTCTTCTCATCATGTTCGTTTAGAGAAATGCGAAAAAATGATGAGAATTTTATTTTCATGACCATCGGACCTGTTTATCCGTACAGTACACAACGATTAAATGCGAGTGAAAATGCGCTCGAACAAATGCGAACATATCTCAAACAGGTTCGATTTCAAAGCCGGAAAGCAAAACTATTTAATTTTTCTAATAAAATTTAGAATCATCCATCGTCATCATGTTCCTTCAATCCTGATCATCGGTCAGGAACATATTCTCCCTATTCGAACGATGAAACAGTCTTAGATTATCATCGAACACTTCGTTCGCCTTCGCCAGCAAATTTCCCGGTGAAAATCAAAGATAAACTAACAGAAAAAACATCGTCCGATTGGATAACATTTCCAGGCTATCGATCTAGTCGACAAGCGAATATGCATCCGAAATCATTGGATCAAGCTCGACTGGAAGAATTATCTAAAGTATGCGTCGCCTGGCAGCTTATTCAAACTTCGAGACTCTCGACCTTTTTTAGCCACCGGAAGAATGGTATGAGCGTAGTACGAGTAGTCATCAATCACATGTAGTTCCACGAGAACCATTCAAATGGATAAATCGTAAAGACGATTTCAATCGTTGGACGCGTGCTGCTCCATTGACTCGTGCAGTTTCTACTCATTGGCAGTCAAGTGACGAGATGAAAAAAGGTTTCTCATCGTCATCAACATCATCATTCGTTGTTGCTGATGAACGTATGCGTTTCTTACGTCGTTCACCACACACAGAAATGATTGATAATGGTCGATTATGTGCGACACAATTAGATCGTTTGACTGGATTATTAAAAGATAAGCCAGTAAAAAAAGGACTTCTATTACCAAAATCCTACTCAAGGTAACATATACATATATTACTTAACAATTAAACTTTTTCTTTGATCACACACACATACACACAGAAATAATTTCTTAAGTAATCACTTTATTGAATTTAGATATTTAAAGATGAATTCAACTAAATAAGAAAAATAATATATACTTATATAGAAAAGAAAAAGTAGGCATCCGAAACAACATAAATAAGAATAAAAAGAAAACAAAACTATATATATATATATATATCTGTATATAAAATAACCCTGTGGGCTCTTGTTCTTCTTGATCGTGTTCAATTGTTTGCATGAATTAATTGATTTTCCATGATATCAAATAATATCATTTGTTTCTTGAATTTTCATTTTTCTTTGTAGAACCAATGGGGCTCAATCTGCACCTTTAATGCACAGACGATCATCCAATACTACCCCCGATCGACGTATTCGTTCAACAACCACAATGGCATTTAGCAAAAATTTCAAATAAATTTCCTTACCTGTATTCTTTTTCTCTAAATTTTGAAATGAATGAATAAATAAATAGACAAAGAAAATAAACGACGATTCGCTGTTAATCAATGATATGTCCATGCGATTTTCGTTAGTGTCAAATTCCAAACGAAATGCGTATAGACAATCAACCGATCGTTGAGCAAGTTAACATTTACTAATCTTATGAGTAAATTCTGAATACATATGTATGTAATACATACATACTTGTTTCTTTATATATATATACACCGAAAGAGGAGAAGAAGTAATATTCTGTATACTTTTCTCCCCCCTAAAAGAAAGAAAACGAGAGATTTTCTTTTCTTTTCCTCTCCTCCACTCATTTTTTTTTCTCTAATTACTTACATGACCAGTACGTTACGAGACAAATAACGACTTGTTGTTTTGCTCGTTAATCACTCGACATCGTGACAATTTCTTTCATTTTCTTTCTGTTCTCTCTATGTTCTACACACATTAGATGGAATATTTCTTCTAATCCTATATTCCAACATTGAATCTAACTGTTCAAATCAATTGATTTGTGCGTATTAAAATCGTTTCTTAGACTTATATACTCACGGAATCGGTTGTGTTCTAGAGAATGAACACGCAATTTTTATGATATCAATCGATTAGATGATTATTTCTCTTTCTAAGAATGTTGATCGCGAATGACACATTTCACCTATAATTTTATTGATGAGTGCCGAGAGAAAGGAATTTAGAAGAAGAAAAAGGGAGAGAGAGAAAGAGAAACGTAGACAGTTCAATGACAATCCAGGTGGTAGTAAATAGTAAGCAAAGAAATACGAGAACAGATGTTAAACAGATGATAAATGACATATAAGACTTTAGATGGGAACAAAAAGAAAGAAATACTTATGATTTGTGTCGTGTTAGTTGCAACTACTGAGTGAATTTAAGTTTCTTTCTTTTTTTTTCTTGTCGAATATGATTTCCTTTAGTACCAATAATCGTGTTTGTCGAGCAAGTAATGAAAAGAAAATGGAAGAGCGAGAGAGAGAGAGAAAAAAAGAAAACTTTACCATCATTTTCTCATTTGAAAGTCGACAATAGAACATTTTCTATTGAAAAAGGGAAAAAAATGTGAAGGTGGATATAATGGTTTGTTGATGATTTTTTTTTGTTTGATGATCAGTGAAGCTGAGCACGATTTATATGATGCGAACAAGTCTAAAGAATGAGAAAGAAAAGGGTCGATATATAAAGACATTTATAATTCTAAAACGATTTTTAACGACTGCGGAGGTGTTTGATTTTTTCAATGTATTCATAATGATTCAACAAAATTGATTTCTCATCAAGAATAACTGAAGAGAATGAATCACATATTGATCTAATCTGAATTTCAAACAAGAGGTAACACCAGATGGAGCCGAACTTGATTTTATTCTTTGTTAAGATTTAATCAAGAATAAAATATGAATAAGAAATAATTCAAAAAAGATTTTCTTTCTTTTTTTGCGTATTCTGAAACACATTTGGCATGCAAAGTTAAGAATGACGATTGAACAATGCAATTTTTATTTTATTTTCAAAATAAAATTATGAATAATCTTCCAACAGAAACCGTACGCGTATTTCAACTTCATAGTCTTCTCGGATCGTAACTGAGTCCGTTTTTTTTGCAACTGCATGCACATATGAAAGTGTACTCTCTATCAATCAAAGCAAATATTTTTAAAATTATACGAATACAATGAAATGCATCGATCTGTTTACTAAAAAGAGAAAAATATTTGATTCGATTTCAGTTTTGATTAGAATTGATTTGAACTCTGTGTACGAATGAATAATGTCTGTCGAAATATGTAAAAATAAAAACTTGATTTATGAATATTCTATTTTTAAACTCAAAAAAATCAAATCCTTTCTCGGCAAAAGAAAGCAAATTAATTTGATTGTTGACACTGTTCTTTTTTTTTTTGATATTTTTAAAGCAATTGTTGATCGAGTGTTGTTTCATTTTTTTAATACGAAGTTCGATTGAAAAATCATCGAGCGATGAATAAAAAACGGAAATCGAGAAACTAGACACTGCTGGTCAAACATTACCAACAGCAACGGCTGACAATAATCTGACAGCGACATCAAGTAGAATATGTATTGATACGCTTTAGTTTGCACTACTCGTGTATTTTCAGGCACAGGTAGAGCTGCTAATCCGAGTTAATCGAGCATCGAAGTACATATATATAATTATAAACAGTTGAAATAAAATATTCATTATATATTTATGTGCGTATGCATATATATTTTCTTTTTTTTCTGAAAAGAAAAACTAAATTAATATGGAAGATTTAACCTTCTTTCTGCCATTTTGCACATTATTTATTTAAATAAAACATTTTTTCTTATTCTGATACTTTCACAAACAAATTCAAGTTTTCTTCTGTTCAATATCACTGATTTTACATATTCTACGAGTTAATATTTAATTGATTTCTTAATTCAAATAATGGTTCGATCCGTTTTTTTGTTTTGTTTACTAGGAAATTATATTCGTTCGAAAATTGATTAGCAAAGAGTAACAAATATCTGTGATATTGTATATAAATCAAACACTTGATCAAGGTTGTCTTGTTCGAACCAAGGTGATGATTGTATGTGTACGGCATGTTTAATTCATTATCGTAACGAATCACGATCAGGTAATCTCCATTGGTTTTTTATTTCCGACATATATACATGAAAAAAGATCTCAACGACCTTGAGGCAAAAAACACACGAGAAAAGCAACTACTACTACCACCACTACCGCTCCTTATTCTTTTTCGTTTATTGACAATCGCGTCATTTTCAATCATTACTAATAGATTCTTATTTTCTTTTCTTCCTTTTCTATTTACGTCATTTACAAATTCCTCTCAAGACAAATGAGATAGATTTCACAATTAGGCTAGCAAACGTCGATTATTTAAAAAAAGAAAATGAGAAGAGAAAAAACAGTTTTTATTAGTTTCATAGAATATGTTCATAAACAAAAGTTGTCTGCAAAATCAAGCCTGTGGCATTCTATCTTCCGTATGAGTATGTATTGACGCGCAAAGCTTGAAGGTCATTGACGCAGACTGCAAATGTGAAAGAGAATAAGAGAAGTTGAGCGTGCCGCTCGAGATGATGATAATAATGATGATGATGATGAAAAGCGAGCGAGAGACAGAGACACATTTTTGTTTTTTTTATCTCGATATTAGTTGTCGGTTATTTTTTTTCGACGAAAAAAAAAGAAGAAAAGAATCAGTGAAGCAAACGACTTGGAATTGAAATCATTCGAAGGTATGAAGAATTACAAAGACTTTTGCGATATTAATCTGATTTTCAGAAGATAAATATTGAATAGATCTCGAAGTTTCCATCGAGAATAATTAAATCATATAGTTTCATAATTCGAGATAAACATTTCCATTTATGGAAACAAGAAAATATGGTTTTACCAGAGGAAATCTTCTAATTATTTATCTAACAGACAAATCAACTTTGACCTGTATACATACAGATGATAAAAGCTGTCTCAGTCTTCAACAATCAAAACCACATGGAACTCGAGAAAAGAAGAAGACGACCGACCGGGATTGTATCACATCAGATTGTCTGCATTTATTTTACTAGACGATGTTAGTTTTGATTCATTGTCATTTGAATAAATATGATCATATTATATTGATAGATTGTTCGCATTTGAAGACGTTTGTCAGAACGCAGCATAATTGATTTTTTGTTGTCATTGAGTTTTTGTCTTAGACTAAAAACAACGCCGTTCTAATCGATTGTGGGCACGCACGTTTTTTGTACGAATGATTAGAGCGAATAGAGTTTTGTTATTATAAATTTGTTATTTTGTTCGAAGCAGAAGCGCACGCGAAACAAAAACCTCAGAGAGCTTTGTTTTCTTATTGATTCTATCTTCTTTTTTTATTATTATCATTATTAATTTATTATTGTTTTTGTTCCTAGTCACAAAGAATTCGGATAGAAATACAGAAAAACAAAAAAGAAATGGGAGTGTACACGCAAATAGAAAAACCATCGCATTAGAAATCTTTCTGCTTCGTTTTTTTTTCATTTTCTTTTCTTCACAAAAATTCTTGACATTTTTTTCTTTTATATGCTTGGGCTTTTTTTTTCTCTATTCGGTTTTTCTTCCCTCAAAATATTTTGATTGAGAGAAAAGAACGAAGAAGAAAGCGATCGAGAAAGAGACACATATGCACAGCTGATTACTTATTGTATCGTCTCTCTGTATGTGTGCGTGTAGTTGAGAGCATCAAGAAAGAAACCAAATTGAAGAGAGAAATTAAAAATCTTCTATTAGTCACGAATATCAAGAATAAAATCTTCGACAAAGAATACAACAAATATGTAAGTTATGCTAAATCACGTCATCACGTATGCTAAAACACGAGTTGTTCGTTACGAAAAGTTGAATCGTCTTTCATGAGTGGATATGTCTACTTGAAATCGAAAGAGCTAAATCATTTGAATACTTTCAGCTGAAGTATATGGATTGCTTACTGATCATTCTCTTATTACTTTTCTTTTCTTTTTTTTCCTGTCTTCTCATTTTCCACTCGTTTGATTTATTGAATTTCTCCTTGAAAAAAAAAGAAAGTATTTACTTATATTAATACTTCGATCATGCGCTTTTCGACTGATTAACACTTCTACGTCTTTTCTTATGTGAGTTGTACTCTAAGCAAATGATTTTGATTACATTGAAAAGAAAACCGAGTTCTTATGTTCCTACGCTTTATTTGTTTTCAGTAGGTGCACGCAAATATCAATTGAAAAAGTGGATTAATGTTTTGCTTTTCTTTAATCAAAATAGAATTTTTGATCTATCTTTACAGGAAATGCTTTGTCTATTTAGATTCGATCACTTTGAAGTAACACATTGTCATCCGACGTCATCATCAGTTAAATACTCTGGCTTCAACACTGATTTGTATATCTAAGTAACGGTCTAATGATTTAATATTCTTTCGAAATCGTTTATCATTCGTTTCTATAGAATTTCTTCATGTCGTTTGTTGTACTCGGTGTTTGCCGTTTTATTAATCGTCCTCTCGAAATCTAAGCATCGATGCTTAGCTTTTGTTCCGATACCACCGGACGGTGTTAGTAATGCTGAATGTCGTCCAGTTGACATTCAGCTTTACACATGGTCAGGTCCCGGTTTTGAATCGGGCGAATGTTGGTATCGAGGACATCGATTTTTAAATGGAGCAATTTGGGGACGAACTGATATGCCTGGTTCGCCTTATTGTGTTTGCGAACAAGGTAAAGTTCGCGTGTTCTATAGTCAACAGAGGTCACAAAGTCCTGCTGCTGATTCTTTAACTATTCTCGGACCGATTCATGGTTCATCACCAACATCAAAAGATCTGGCTAAATGGCCTATTCCAGATTTAATACGAGTACGACAACGATCAGTTATTTGTTCAGTAAATCGACTTGGCATACGTGTTCGATCTCGAGATGGATGTACAGGTTGTAAATGTTCAAAGAATGGACATTGGCTATGTCGAAAACCACCAAAAACAAAACGAAATCACACGAAAGATGTTCGATCATCATCGAGGTATTATTTGGAGAAACAAAATGAAAACACGAGCAACAATATTTTTCTTGTTTTTTTTTAGAAACACTCATTATTCATCTGCGGATGCATCCAATTCTGTTAATGTTCAATTACGTGTAACTACGGCACGTGTACGTCCGCAATGTCCAACAGGTACAACGCCTCAATTTTGCATCTTAATCGAACGTTTAGCATCGTCAAACATAAGCGAAAAGGCTAGTCGTTACATTGAAATACCTCGAGAAACATCATGGACTGACCGAAACGGATGCACTCGATGCTCTTGTACGTTAGACGGTCGTCTGACATGTGAATATCTCTATGCCACATGTTCGCGTTCTTGTCTCATACAAAAAACACGTCCTATTCCATTAATGTATTATTTTCCACCCGATTCGAAATGGTTAACACCACCGGCTGATAAATGCCGTTCGTGCACGTGTGTTAATGGTCAAAGAAAATGTATTAATTGTGATCAAGTTCTTGAGATTAGTATTGATAGTAAATCAGTATTTGACAATAATAATGACAGGAATCAACAAGGATCACCGATTGGTGAATATAGGTTATTACCAGCAGTATCAACATCTGTCAAAATAAAACCATGTTTACTTCAAATTGATAGTAGTTCGCATCAATTAATTTTACCAGGACAACAAACATGGTTCGGCGAACGTTGTTATCTCTGTTCGAAACGTAATGGTCGACTGCTATTTTGTTAAAATAACATGACAAAAACAAATGAAATACTATTTATTCATATAAATTTTAGAAAACAGTCGATTTAGTCATTTGAATATTTGTGCTTTTGTTTTCTTTTTCTTTTTCTTTTTGTTTGTTTGTGTGTTTGTTAGATTAGTATTTGTATATCTGTTTTATTTGTCTGTTTTTGTGTACCGTAAAAAGCAAATAGAAACAAACAAGATGAAATTTGCAATGACGAATATAAACAAAAAATGAAACATGTAAAATAAATAATTTAAATATATCTCAAATATTGACTAATATATTAATAACGTTTTTTCTTGACAACATCAATAAAACGAACTTATCATTGCTATTTAAGTATTTGTATTCTTATATGAGTAACTAATGTCTGTTCTATTTAAGACTGCCTACGAATAAATGCTATCAGACATATGTCATTGGTGAAATCAGTCTTATTAAGTAAGATTCTCAGACAGAATAAATAATATGCGTATGTATTCTTGCCGAAGAATTACTTATCGATTAGTATTTGTCATTAGTTCAATGAATAAGTGTCAATCTATAGAATGTGATAGAAAACGAAAATAAAAAAAAGATTTTAATAGCTATTTTATTTTCTATCGATTCCATTCGATAGTTGAAAGTAATAACAGATGTTAGCACTATTTGAAGTTATATCTATATCAAGTTAATATTTTTGCTAGAAATAAAAAACGAATTATTTAAATCGTTTTTTTTCTCTTGTTCTCAATGAGTAGCTGGTCTTTCTTTTATTTCAAGATTAATATCTTTATTTATTTCAAAAGGCTGAAATGCATGCAATAGATATATAAGATAGAAGTCTGTGAATTAGCCCATAAATTCACGAGGATCGCCTTTTGTAATTGCTTTTGTGCGTCGTTCAAACGGTATTGATTCATCGTATGTATCAACGCGATCAAAATCGAAATCTACCAAATTGCGTAAATAACGTTCAAGACTGCGTGGTCGATATATACTTTTCAAACGATAATGATAAGGATAATAATGTTCTTCTTCACCTTCATCATCAGATGCTAATTTACCAATAAATCGTGAACTAATTAAGATAAACAGTATTAAATTATCAATACTTTTGATTATTCATTAAAATTGAACTTACTTTACAAAAAAAACAAGACATGCTAGGAAGCAGAAACAATACTGGTAGAGATGCATGATGTTAATCGTTCTAACGTATGTATGTGTGTTATAGTATCTGAAAAGTCAAGAAGAAGAAGTATCTTTATGTTTATATGTCCGTTGATGGTGGGCGACGTGCGTATGAGATACTAATTGTTCCTATAACAGTAACAGAGAAGATTTATGTTAAAAAACGATGTTAACATCAAGTGATATTCATTCAGTAGATGAGAAAATCTGCTCGATTAAGCTGAAAATCAGTAGTACGGTTATATATTACCTTGTATGGTTATTTGACAGATGTCAAATATAGGCTCGTTACTTTTCATGTTATTCAATTAAAAGGACTTCTATTTGCTGGTTTGTTTGTTCGTGTCGATATTCTATTGTGCAGATACGACTTTATGCGACTACATTTTAAAAAGCATATTTTTTTTATGTTGAAAGGAAACAGAACTATCGATCCATTAACTGATGAAAATCGTCAATTTATATTCAATAAAGATAGATTCATAAGTGAAGAATTTTCATTGACCGAAGTGGTGGGAGACGTTTCTGGGTTTTATTAACTATTGAAATGATCGTAAGTGTTGTTCAAATGACAATTATAGACGATGAGTACTACCTGAACAGTTCACGTGAGCTGATCAACATTCAAATATTATTCTCAAACATAACAGTTCGTTCTGTTCCTTCAATTTATTTGAATTAATTATGAAGAGAAAAAAAAATGTTCCCAAATTAATAAAAAAAACTACATGTCAGGTCGAATTTGATTTCGAGCAAGATCAGTTCGACATCGATTGACATGAATATTGCACAGAACATAAAGAAATTGTCGACGAAATCTGTCTGATACGATCACATAGATATAGAAGCCGCTCTAGATAAAACAATATCTAAGAATTCAATTATTGTCAACAAGAATTACTTACTGAAAATGTCATGTAATATAAAGCACTAGTGATCGCTGATGTAAGATTGATTTGTGCTGTATAAAGTGGATCTGCATCAACACTTAGATTAAGTGATAAGAGAAAACCGACTACATAAGGAATGATAAAAAATAAATTGTAGACATTTTGAACAAGTACCATAATAGTTAACTGTTTATCTGTTTCACGTCGAACAAGAGGTACAGTTCGATATAGTAATTGTTTGACATTACGATAGGCTAACGTGCCAACTACAACAGTAATGAAAACTGGAATAATACCAAGTAATGTTAATAGAAAGCCATATTGATAATAGCGTTGAAAAGATGGATTTGTAATTCGACAAACTGTTTGATTTGCTGATACTGACAGAACCTGATTATAGAAAATGATTAATGGAATCCCATGAAGAATCCAAATCAAGAACATGAATGCAAAAATCACCCGAGCTAATTTAATATTGCTGAGACGTTGCAATTGTGTTCGTGCACATGTTGCTAAATATTGATCGATCGTTGCAAGATACATACATGTATACGATGTTATAGCAAATACTTGAAAGAAATAATATCGTAGTTTACAATAAGGTAAATATGTAATCGTCCAATCGACACCCCATGCGACACTTAAAATTCGACTAAGTAGCCCGAAAAACATTTGACCAATATTAACAAATGACATGGCAGTTAAATAGAATGCGCATGAACTTTCTCGAAATGTTTTCAAACTTAAGAAAACGATTATATTGAGAATATTACTAGTTAAACCTAAAGCAAATATAATTGAACGCAAAGTAATATTGACTTGTTGAGTTGCATTGGTCAAATATAAAATAGCTTGACTGGACATTTTTTTTTTCTTTCGATGTGAAATGTAATTAAACGTGTTCTATTCGAGTTTTATATATATATACTCTTTGAATGGAAAATACGTACTGATAGAAGTTCTTTCTATCAGAGAGAAAAACAAATGAGAGAAAATTATATATAATTGACGAATTAAAATAATTATCGAATATTAAATTCAAAGATAATCCTCATTAGAATCATTTTTTATCAGAGTTCTAATAACTGTTATCATTGCTTCAATTTGATGAATATATATTACAATTTTTATTTATAATATCCATACGAACAACAGACAAAAAGAAAAAAAAAAGTCACCGAGAATAATTTGTACTGTTTTAATTGAAAATATCATTCATTAGGCGTAACTTGATTCAAATCAATTCCCCTTCTTGTACATAAATTCAAACGATGTCCAGTGAAAACATAAATAAATTGCTTACGGAATCTTTCTGACACACAAATATAAACATAAAATGGTGCCTAAATTGAAATAAACAATCAAATTTCTACATCTTCTCGAAAAATCTCACAAATTTACCGCAAAATACCAATAATAAACTGCAATCGTAATATTTCTAGCTAATTGCAATTGTGCATAACTATAAGATTGCCGATCTAAATTGATTGCTAAATTCAGCATATATACAATTGTATATGGTACAATAAAACAAAAATTGAATAGAACTTGTATAAGAACCATAATTGTCAATTGTTTATCTGTTTCACGTCGAATAACAGGAATTTCACGGTAAGCTAACTGAGAAACATTGTGATAAGCTAATACGCCAAATGTACCAGTAACTAATAGAGGTAACGCACAGATTAAACACAAAATGAATCCATAAGTCCAATATTGTTGAAAGATAGTATTGGAACTCGAACAAGTATAACTATCTGATGCCAAAACTGGAATATGTGTATAAAAGAGTAATATTGGAATACCATGAAGAAGCCATATAATAATAACAAAGCAAACAGAATTATGAGCAACTTTGATACTACTGTAACGTTGTAATTGTGGTTTTGAACATGTTGCTAAATATTGATCAATGACTGCTAGACACATGCATGTATTCGACGAAAGAGAACATGCTTGAAAAAAGAACATTCGAAGTTTACAGTAAGCTAACGATGCTATTGACCAATCGATAGAGAATAAAAAATTTAAATTTCGTGGTAATAAACTTGACGTCAGTTGGCCTATATCAAGAATTGACATAATAGTTAAATAGAATGCACAAGAATTTTCTCGAAATGTTTTTAAACTCAGAAAAACAACCACATTACATAGGCCACCAATAATGCCTGCAATGAATGTAAATACACCGAAATAAATCGAAAATTGTATTGAAATCTGATTAACAATATCAATTGATAACATTTTTACCCAGATTCTTTTCAATTCAGAGACTTCAAAGGAAAAAGAAACTAAGATTCAATCTTCGTTTATATAAGTCTTCGATTAAAATCAAAATCTATTATAAACGAGCATTTGTCATTCAAAGTTGAGTTCATTATTTTTTTCTTAGTTTGCAGATGCAGGTGATGGTAAATTAGAAAAGTTTTTTACTCTCTCGATATGGATCAAATTCAGATTCATCCTTAATTGGTTCTAATGAGAGCCTAAGTAAAAACATTTCGCGTGTCATTTTATAATTTGTTTAATTATGAAAGATTTCAAATATTTGTTTCCTTTTGCTCTTTTCCTTTTAAATTGGAATATATTGAGTATAAATGCCAGATTAATTTATTACGAAAATGATATAAGTGCTGATTTTCAAAATACAAAGTTCAAAGAATACTTCTTTAAATTTTGTTCATGGTGAAACTCGATTTGCAGGTAGCATACGTTGTCGCCATCGAGTCAAATGAATATCAATTAGAACGTAGATTAACTGACGACGAAATCGTTCGGATGAAAATACATAAATATAAAATGGCGTCTAAATAGAAAACTAAAATTTTATTCAATGAACTGGTTTATTCTTACGGCGTAATATGTATAATACAATAGGATTAATACGGAACTAGCAAGAGCTAATTGTGCATTGAGAAATGGTTGTCGAACTAAAGCAGGAATACGCATTAGAATATACATGATAATATATGGAATAGTAGCAAAACAATTATAAATAACTTGAATGAATACCATAGTCGATAGTTGTTTATCTAATTCTCGTCGAATTATTGGAACTGTTCGATAAGCCAATTGTGTTACATTACGATATGCTAAAAATCCAAATAGAAGTGTTATTATAACTGGTACAAATCCAGATAGAAGAACTATGAAGCCGTAATGAAAATATTGTAATAACATATCCCGTTTTACTACACAATAAATTTGATGTGTCACAGGTGATTCGATTGTATCCAGATAAATTAAAAATGGAATTCCATGTAAGACCCATACGAAAACGAATATGGCTGATAATAAACGTGATAATTTAATTGTACTGATTTGTTGCCAACGAGGATTAATACAAGTTGTTAGAAATTGATCGATTGTGGCTAAGCACATTGCTGTGTAAGACATCAATGTACAAAATTGAAGAATATAAATACGAAGTCTACAATACCACGCTGAATTTGAAGCCCAATCAATGTCAAAACCAACGCTCATAATTCGAGGAAAGAGACTTGTTAATAGTTGTCCAATATTAACAAATGATAGGACAATTAAATAAAATGCACATGTATTTTCTCGAAACGTTTTCAAACTGAGAAAAACAATGCAATTAAGAATATCACCAAGAAGACCAGCAACAAGTATCGGTATACCGATAATGATTGTTAATTTATCGGTTTGAAACATGAAATTCGATGTATTCGTAGTTGACATCGTTGAACGAACTTCTTTGGACTTTGAAAAATGATTAAATAAAGATACTGTCAAATTATTTCATGACGATTAAAAAGTCATTATATGAGTGCGATTTTTCAGCTTGAAATGTTTCTATATTTGTGAAGAATTATGTATCACAGAAGCAGATTAACGATGAGATTTTATTAATTTAACCTAATTGTCTATTACGAAATTCAAAATAGAAATCTTTATACATGTGGTACAACTTCGTTTTGACATCGTTTAAAATATTTCGTAATAAAAACATGCATAAATTGTCGACGAAATCGTTCGGATACAAAAATATAAATGTAAAATGGACACTATAAAAATCAATTAAAAATTTATAAATATTCACTTTCTTCTCAGATGACTTACTGATGAATATGAATTATAAATACTAACACTTAGCATATGTAAAAATTGTGTTCTAGCAATCGTTACTGAATTGGTACTACGCATTAGATACGGTAAAGTAACATTGATAATATTATAAAATAAAAGAACACAGACATTGTAGATAACTTGAATAAGAAGCATATTTGAGAATTGTTTGTCTAATTCACGTCGAACTAATGGTATCGTACGATAAGTAATCGTTTTTAAATTACGATAGAGTAAATAAGCAAATAATGCTGTGAGACCATTTGGAAGAAATCCAGTGAGTACAAGTTCATTAAAATAGATTGTGTATTGATAGAAAATATCATTTGATGTCGTACAGAGAGCAGTGTTTTCTGTGGTTAAAGTAATAATTTCGTAGAAAACTGCATAAAGAATCGAATAAATTGACCAGAAAATAATTGTACTTGCTGCTAAACGATGAGTTAATTTAATATTACTGAATTCTTGCCAATGAACACGTCGATTTGTTGCTAAATATTGATCGATTGTCGCCAAACATAAACAAGTTAACGATGTTAATGTTGACCATTGAGTAAGATACGTTTGAAATTTACATAATGACGTCGATGTTGTTCCCCAATCGATTTCAAATGCAGCAATTACAAATAGACTCAATGATCCAGCTAATAAATGACAAATATTAAGAAATGACATTATAGTCAAATAAAATCCACATGTATTCTCTCGAAATGTTTTCAAACTAAGAAATACAATGATATTGAAAAATGCACCTGGAAATCCCAGAATAATATTGATGATATTCAAATAAATACTTGTCTGTCGAGAAGCATTATTCCATGCTATCACATATGATGTTTCCATATTGTGAAGATTTTAGATAGAAAATTTGCTGTATCTTTTTATATGAAATCGAGGATTCACTCTTTTTCTCGAGAGTATCAAATTAAATCATGATTTTATTTTGCTATGTACTGGATGAATGGGATTTTTTTACGACAGATTTAGAAAAAAAAACATTATTCACACTTGTTCGTATTGAATTACTAACAATATATCATAGTTAAAATGACATCTGATACACGTACGCTAAAAACAGTGAGTTCAAGTTCTAATTGATCTGCGGGCCAATCTGATTCCATGTCACACGTCGATCCATGATACTCTTATTAGCTTGATTTCGAAAAAGCACATAAACCAATTGTTGGCGAAATCGTTTCGATACACAAATGTATATATAAAATGGACACTAAAATCAAACATTATAGGAAGAAAAAAAAACATTGAAAATCAAACTTACAACAAAATATAGATAATATAAATAAATTGTTATTATTCGTGCAAATTGTAGATAGGCTTGAGTCACTGCGTTATTCAACAGAGATTGATTTAATATCATGATACTAACGATTGTGTAAGGTAAAAGAGTAAATAAATCAAAACTTAGATGAACTAAAACCATAATCGTTAGTTGTTTGTCTAATTCTCGTCGAATGATAGGCAAATTTCGATGAACAATCTGTCGAACATTTCGATAGGCTAACAGACCGAAAACGATTGTTACTAATAGCGGAAGAATACTCGAAAGAAACAAAAGAAATCCATAGCTCGTATATCGTTGAAATGTTGAATTCGTTATCGAACAACTTGTTTGGCCTGTTCGAGATACAACAACATTGTAATAAAATAAATAAGGTATTCCATGTAAAATCCAAATCAATACAAAGATAATAACCAAAATTCGAGCTAATTTCATGTTATTTCGTTTATAAAATGGGATAGAAAATTTCGTTGATATAAATTGATCAATTGATGCCAAACAAATACATGACAAAGATAATAAAATCGATAATTGATTAATATAAACTCGACATTTACAATAGAAAACTGAATCTTGTGTCCAATCAATTCCGAAGCTACTGATCGTTATTCGAGAGAGTAAACCTGTTAGTAATAAGAGAATATTTACGAACGACATAATCGTTAAATAGAATGCACAGGAATTCTGTCGAAATGTTTTCAATGTCAAAAAAACAAGAAGATTTAAAAATCCGCCGACAACGCCGATTAACAATAATGGAATGCCGAAATAGATCGAAATTTCTTGCGAAATAAAGTCAAGTGTCGAAGCAACCGATGATGCCATTTTCTAATTAAAATTGTCTGACAGAGAAGCTTTGACTGAAGAACTATATAGGTTGTGACGTCTCTTTTTCTTTAATTATTGAAATACGCATATTTAACAAGGATTTCTACATGTTTAACGAGAAAAATGTTCTCTTACTGTGAATTAATTCTACACAAATGAATAAGGTTAATCAGAAGAAAAAAACAATACGAATAGAAATTTCTTTTATTTTTCATTATCTCTACAACACACGACAGACACACAAACACAAAGTTTATTCTAGATTTCTAAACCATTAGTTAGAGCTTGATGTCCTTCGATATTTGAAACAACTGGTTTCATAACAATATTGATTTCTTCATTCGAAACTTGTCGTTCGAATAAATAAAACAATGCAGGATAGATCAAATTAATCAATATCAAACAAATAATTGATTGATAAATCAATGAGTTACGAATTACTCGAAAGACATACGATTCAATCGGGAATATGTACAAAATCATCAATGAAATAATCAAACCAAGAATGATTCGATTATATTTCCATTTGGCATTCAAACCATTGTAGGATAAATGAATGAATATATCAACATAGATAATGAATACGATGTAGAACCAAAATGCATTAGCAAAATTCCATGTCAATTGATGAAATAGATATAAACATGTTAAAGTTCCGGTAATTAACATTAGTAATGATAGAATAATGAATAAACTCTTTCGAAATGACAAAAATGAAATCGATGTATGAATTAAACAGCAGATAATTAATAATAAAAACGTCAATGTTAATTCCATACGTATTTCACCTAATGCTTCGTAACTCGGAAAGATTAAACTGTAAGGAAATACACGTGGAATTAAACTTTCACTTGTATATCCATATGTATTCGTCATTGTTCGAAGATCATCACGATCGCCTGGAAAAAAAAACAAGAACACACGAAAATGATTTGTCATTTTTTTTTATTCAAAGTCGATTTGTCTTACCAAAAATCGAATTATATTGACAGTAGAATCTCGATGCTTTGATCATCGGTTGATTATTTTTCTCGACAACAACTAAATCATTTTGCGAATACGGTGTTAACCGAAATTGTAATTCATCTTCTCCGTACAAAATATTCGTTAGATTCTCTTGATCTAACCAAAACAATTGAAATCGATTGATTTTCTTCTCATTTTGACATTGTTTCACAAGTAAACGCATAGCATTCGAAAACTTCTCGTTTTCATAATTAATCGCTTCGGGTATGACGAACATAATCACTGGACCAATATTGAAATCGCTGATTTGAGATTGCATATATTGATAGAGAGAATTGTTCTTATTTGGAAGTAATTCATGATCGTATAAACGTGTATCAATCGAAAGTGTCAACCAAAGAGTCGAGAGAAGACAAAGAAGAAATAATAAACATAGAATAGCAGAAATGAATTTCTTCCAGATCGAATCTTTGATCGATAAATTCGAGATATGATTCGAAAGTTTGGTTAATTGAGCAAATTTGAGTTTGATTGCCGATTGATAATCAGTTGGCAAACGATAACAAAATAAACAATGACGATAAGATGAAATACGTTTCAATGTGATAACAAAACATGATGAAAAAAATGTTAAATGAATGAGATAACTCATGAAAATGAAAAGAATTAATGTTAAACAAAATAATTTCACGGTGTAAATCGGAGATAAACATATGAGAATGATGTAGACGATGATGAGAATGAAAGTTGAACTAAGAAAATACGGTTGTGTACATTCGATGATCGATGGGAGAACTTTTTCGATATCGATATCAGTCGATGTGAGATGTTGAGCAATGATTCGATGATATTCACCAGAAAGAATTGAAACTCGAATTGAATCGATAACTAAAATCAATTGAAAACAAGAGCAATAGGGAAAATTCGTTTTTTGTTGGAATTTATTTACTGATCATAACCAAAACGAGAAGTGCCATGGGTTCGAGAACGGACATTTGACATAATGTTAATATGCCAAATGTTGAACCAGTTGATAGAATCGTACTAATAATTCCGAAAAATGGCAAATAACCAATTGAAGTATGAGAATTGCCTTGAAAGCTGACGACAATATGATAGACAATCATGAAAACTAAGATCATCAATGCTAAATAAACTCCTTCATCCTCCGATGTCTTCTTAATCATATCCGGTAGAGCTGTCGAAGTCGACGGATAGATTTCAATTAAATTCGATTGATAATCTTCAGTGAGATACTTCAAGATTTGTCGTTCCCATTCGAGTGCATGTTGTTTCATTTGTTCAGTTGAAATATTCAACGTATATCGAAGACGAAGTAACGATGCATGAGAAATGATCTCTTCGATTTTAACCGGTGTGATTTCAGATTGTTCTTCATGATCTTCATAGTCCAGTGTACTGTCAGTTGCATTTATTATTTGATATGTTTTTCCAAATAGAAAACCTAAGACACCGTTTGAACTTGTGACAGCATCAATGAAAAGTCCGTCTTTAGGCACACGAAGAAATGGCAAATCTTGGTGAAATCGATCTGTAAGAATGTAATTTCCATCGATGACACAAACATGATTCATTTTGATGCATAATGAAGAATAAGTGTATCGAACTGAATTGTTTAATTCGAATGATTGAATTTGTTTGTCGAGTAATCGAACTTCATCGATGATTTCAGTTGTTAACATATTCGTTTGATTGGCATTGGCTTTTCGTTTCATAATAATATCTAATCCAGGATAGAGATGCAATTGTTGATGCATACGAAGATGTGTATCATCGCCGAAAATCGTTCGAATAGTCAACGCGTTTTTCATCGCTTGACTATTGGGAATGAAGAAATCATTTTGATCGAACGAGCGGATTTTCATGAGAAAACAGAAGGCAATTGTTAATGCAATTGTTAGAAATGAACTAACAGCAAGAATTGACCATGGAAAACGTATTAAAATCTTGGCGTAGAAATTCGAAAATTGTTTCCATTTGGAATTCGAATGTTGCCGAAGCGAATTCATTCGCATTTGCAAACGATTCGTTATTTTCGTTGAAGCCATTTCGATTCTAAGATAAAAAAGAAACAAACCGAATATTTAACAATTCATCTGTCTTATATACTCATAAAAACAAAGATTTATCATTTCATCACGTACAAAAAGAAAAGAAAACGAGCTGTCAGACAAGTGAATTTCAAAAAGATAACAGTTGTTTGTTTATTTATCCGATTGTTAATAACTCGTCTCACAGTTTCCGTTTCGATACTAATTAACGAATAAATATCGCACCTTCGATCAGAGTCTACTGAAAGAAAGCGCAAAAAAAAACGTAACTTATATAAAGTAAAACACCTTTTAAGCGAGAGGAAAAATGGGATGAAAAATCACGCCATATACAACTGATGTATTAAATATGATTGCATTGAAAGAAGGAAAATCGAAGCATGTCGGTATTCGAAATTATGTTTAGTTTACATACCGTTTCGATATTGACGATTAACTGTCTCTATCTATTCGACAGTGTGTTGTCCGTTTGAGAAAAATGTGAATATTTATTTGCCGAGAATGATCGATAAATGTGCGTATATATGTGTGTCTGTATGGTCGAATAAATGAAAGAAAAGAGAGAGAGAGAGAGAGAGAGAGAAGAGAAAAAAATTCGCACGATCGGTCATTCCGAATGAAGTAGTCGTTTCCTTTTCTATATTTGACCTTGAGACAAAGTCGATATATTTGTTTTTTCAATTTATTTGATCTTGATTTTTCTTTCTAGAGAAAGGACGAGTTGTATAAACGAAAAAAAGGTCTATAAGTTATGACAAAAAAAAATTAAGAGATAAATGGAGAGGGAAAAATGGGCAAGTTTAGAACTATTTCCTAGATAACAAGACATAATCATTTAGGAGAGTGTACGGTTTCTTTAAAAAAAATAGAAGAGAGGAATAAGAAAAAAGAATGTTCATATTTTTATGCATTCGGTATCGGTGTGCCTGGTGCTGGAAGACCAGTTGTACCAATAATAGCACGATTGAATAAACTCGAGCCACGTTTCAATTGTTCCTGAAGAAACAAAAAAAAAACAAAAAACGTTAAATAATTCAAATGCAAATCAATTACCGTCTTTCGTAAATAACTGTACGCATCTTGCCAATTGGCAAAGAGCGGCGTTAGAGGTAAACGACCAGCTTGAAGTCCACTTTTATTAATAGCTGTAACTGTTGTTACAACACTCAATGGATAAGTAACCGTTTGAGCAATAAACTAAAAAAAAGTACATTAAAAAAAACTTTTTTTTCCTCCGTATGCGTCAACAATCATCAATAGACTATGTGCACTATTTTCCAATGAAACTCAATTAGAAATAAAATTATGGCGTGATCATATTGCTACATGTACCTTGGCTAAAACAAGCCATGCACGTGCTAATGGAGAAGTACATTATTTTTGCTTGTCGCATGACGTTTGCATTCGTCATTTCTTTTTTCGTTTCTGTTTTCAGTAAACTTACCGTCGCAATAAAGTCGTATAGACTGACGACTTCTTTTTGTGCTGTAAATTGTGTTTTAAGTAAATGAATAAGAACATTGGTGAGAATTGTTACTGATACTTCGAGTAACCATCGAGGAATAAGTCCACTAAGAACAACAAACAAATCATTCGCTTTCAACAATCAAACAAAATATTCGTACACAAAAAATCCTCCGATTCCTTGTTGATTGTAAATTTCTTTGAAGTTTTGAACGATATTTAACGATGAATACGCATTTTCTCGGCCGATGAATTGACCCATACATCGAATGGTCATGACTAATATTCGAAAAAAACAATATTGATTTTAGGAAAATCAATCGAATTTTACCTTGAAATGGATGCGAAGCAAGAACTCCCCATGATTGAGCTCGAACTTCACGTAAGATCTATTCGAATAATTTGACAATTGAGAATATCGTCGAGATTTCGTTTGCTTACTTTTTGAGTACATTGATTCCAGGTTGGTTTTGTTTGGTCGTTAGCTTCGCCTTTATCAGCAGGACCGAGAAGCTACGAAAAGAAGAAAAAAACAACAATCATCGACTTTCGATAGATTTGCTTTTACTGCATCGACTTTTGCGGTCGTATAAACAGCAACTGCTTTAGCTAAAACTGCACAACCATAACCACGAAATAGACCAGTAAAACCATCGACACTATAAATATGTTTCACTAAAAATCCAAAGCAAATTTTTCTTTCTTCGATTAAATCGAAAACAAAAACAAAAGCAATGATTCTGTTTTTCTTTACGTACAGTAACGAAGTACATTTGGATAATAGTAGGTTTCTTTGCCGAATAAATTCGTTCCTCGATAAGCTGGCAATGGTTCATAACCCATCTAAATTAATATAATCAACAGAATTCTCAAAAGGAAAACATCGGATCAAAGTCAATAAGTTTACTTGCATCAATGTTCGAACATAATTTAAAGGATGTCCAAGCGCAACCTGTAAACTTGATGTTCTTAATACAATAAATCCTGATTTGGGTGAATCAGGTTGTGTATTCAATCCTTGAAGAACTTGATCTCGAATTGTTGTTGTCGATGATGCTGGTTGTTGGATAGGTGTTATAACCTGTGGATTGGTTTGAACACTTGTTGTATCAGCAAGTAGTTCGTCAGCATCGTTCGATGGTGTCTAGACAAAGGTCGAAAGATCGTCGACAGAAAAATGCTTTGTGGAGATATTTACGTTATTTTGTTTTAATGAATCCGATTCCATTTATTGAAAATACGGTTGGCAACAATTGAGAATGTGTTTGAGTGTTAGAACAGTATCTTCGGCACTTTTGATAATGTTTTTTTATTTACTATTTATTGTTTTTCTCCATTGAGATTTACTTTTTTAATTTAATTTTTAAAATAGAAAAGTTAATCATCTATCGAAAAAGTTATGCGAATAAATTATTTTCGAAATAGATTTATTTAATTTTATTCATAAAAAATAAATTCGAAAAAGACGTGATCTACTATCGATTAGCGTCATCTAGATGTTTCTATGGTAATCGATGGATGAAGAACAAGACTAATGGATATGTCTCAGGCATTTTAATTTAGTTATGTTCGGGTTTGAAATCAATCAATTAGCTGATTTATTGAAAAAAACTGATCCAAATCGAAATGATTCGGACAGTGAAGACGATCAAGTAGATATCAGTCGAAAGAATTCTTTTATTTTCAAGATATTTTCTTCTTTTTTTAGCCGAAGAAGAATCCAACTGCTCATTTGACCCCAGCAACTGTTGCTCAGCAAACGCAAAAAACAAGTCAATCGATTCAAAATGTTGTAGCAGAAGCACCATCTGCACCAACTCAATCCAAAGATATTTGGAGTATTGATGAAGTACCTACAAATAATATTCAAGTTACAGATGAAGTTGATAAACGACCACAACCTGAGTAATAAAAAAAAACCAACGATTTTCTATCGATGAAGATTTATTCAATCGACTTGATTTAGATACGAAATGCACTATAAACAACGTATTACAACCGAAGATGTTTTTCTTCAAATGGGAAACAAAAACCCATCGTCTGCTAGTTGCGAAGATCTTGTCGTAAGAAGGAGTTTATTAATATTCAACTACAATAAATCTCGATTTCGATTTAGGTTAATATTCAATTGCCTGAAACAAAACTATCGGATATTGTTTTAGATATAACAAAATCGTTTCTCGATTGTCGTTGTCCAAAATTGTAGAAATAAAACTATTCGTTTTCCTTTTTTTGTTTATTATTTTTTCGTTTTAGTCGTTTGGCATTGCCGTTACAGCATCCAGCTGATCCTGATAAATCTCAAGCAAAATGGGATAAAGAAAAATGTGTTCTTCAAGTTACATTACGACTTCTTCGAGAATACGATGATTTCAATTTTTAAAACTAAATGTTTTCTTTTTATTTGTTCAATTTTTGTGTTTTTCTTTTCTTCAAGATATAAAAAAAGAATGTCAACGAATGAGAAAAGATGCTCATCGGGTACTGTCCAAACTCTTGGATCAGTGAAACAAAACTCGACATTATCTCGAGCAAAAACATGTGGAGTTACGAGTACACTAACTTTAAAATCCAAACCCGAACGTCTTCAACCATTGACGACGAATAAACCAGCACTGATCGATGATCAAACACTTGTAAAACTAGTTTTCATCTCGAATACAATAGGTTATTATGATTATTTTCTCTTTCGATAGTTAGATGATATTAATTGTCCTCATCCAGCAATGGTTAACGAACTTTGTTTACATGCCAAAGGATTTTCTACTATTCCGAATTTATCTCAAGTAATTTGAGAGCGATTTTGAATGTCTTGTTCATTCGATTATCGTATTTTAGTTTAATCGATTAGTAATCTTAGATCTGTCATGCAACAGTATAATTCGTATTGAAAATTTAAGAAGTCTTTCGGTAAAGTTCAAAGATTTGCATTGAATTCAAAAAAAAAAACTATCGACTGTTTTTGTTTTACATCAGAATCTTCGTGAATTGAAATTATATGGCAATAAAATCGAACGTATTGAAAATCTCGAATGGTAAATTTAACTGATTTTTAGAAAATATCAAGATTGACTTCTTGGTCTAGTTTGACACAATTGCAAATACTTCAACTACAATACAATGAAATCCAAAGCATCGGTAATTCGAATTTCGACGAAGATTTTCTTTTTCTTAATACTAAATCTTGTGTTCGTATTTGAAGGTTCGAATCTAATTTATCAAACTCGTTTGCAAACGCTTCGTCTTGATTCCAATAAATTGTCTTCAATTCGTTCAGAAGAAGTTGCTAAATTAACTCAATTGAAAATGCTCGATATATCCGAATGTTCAATTGAAAATCTCGATGTAAAATTAAACGTATGAAAATCTTTGATCACTTCGTTATATTTAGTTTCTCAATTCACTTTCATCGTTAAACGAATTTCAAGCGTCACATTGTCATTTAAAAACTCTCCCAAATCAATTTCGTAATCTAAGAAATCTCATCGATCTTGATTTATCCAACAATCAACTCGTTAATCTCAGTCCATTGAAAACTCTTTTATCGTTACGTTTTCTTCAATTATCGAATAATAAAATTCAAGATCTGCAAATTCTTTCGAATTTAATTCATTTAAATGAACTTGATGTTAGTTCAAATGAGATCTCGGTCATATCGAATAGTTTCGAGAAATTAATCGATTTACAATATTTAAATATTTCCAATAATCGAATTCAATTGTGGAAGAATATCGTAAGCGGAAAGAGATTTTCGTTATGTTAAATTTCTTTTTTTTTGTTCTGTTCGAAAGAATGTTTTGACAAAAATGAATTCGTTATTTATTTTAACCATTCATGAAAATCCATTCTTATCACAAGAAGAAAATCCGATTGAAAAATTGGCAGAATTTTGTCCAACATTGGAAATCATTAATGACGTAACAACGCACGAAAACGAATATTTTCACGTTGAATATTTGCACATTCGTTTTTCTCTATAGGTTAGCTTAAGAAATGATCCTTCACCAGTCGTTTCAGATGAATCAAGTAATGATTTTGAGTTGTTTTTTCGAATAAGAATTAAATCTAAATTTCCTTTATTTCTTATGTTAAGAGGAACAGTTGATGAATATCGATAGAGAATTAAAAGAAATCGATCAAACACTTGAAAGATCAATACTGGCTATTGAAGCCGAGTAAAATCGAAGTCTACATCAATTTGATTTCAAATTAAATTGATTTCAAAATTTAGATTCAATGTTATTTTCAATGACCTGAAAAAACTGACTAAACCAGACGAAGAACCGTCAACCGATGCCAATGATTCAAATAAGAAATCGTTCGTTATGTTTTATTTGCTCCTAATTAAACTAAATCGTTTTATTATTCTAGAAAACATCGTCTCTTCCAAGCGCTCAATTTCAGTGAAGAAAACTATGTTGAATGACATTTTACTTTTTTTTTCTGTAAATAAATGAAATCGTCGGTGACTAATTGGCATTTATTCTATGACATTATCAGACTACAAGTTCGCTTAAATTAGTTAATTAGCATCACACGACATTCACCTTGTGCAGCATTTGTGTCTGTTTTTGTTTGCTTAGATAAATATTACGTTTTATTGCACAATTGACTGGTGATCTATGTAGGAAATAGATACATGCAAAGAAAATAATAAATACTGATTTAAAAATGATTTTCAATATTAAAATGAAACACACGATAAATTCTATTTTTAAAAATTTAATATACAAATGTGTATATTTAAGTTAAAGGCAAATTTTCTTTTTTATATTTTATAAAAAATGAATATTAGGAAAAAAAAGACATGTCATATACAACGTAATGTTTCTTGTTGAAAAGAAGAAGCACATGGGTTTTCCTCAAATAAATTTTAATTAACACGTTACCGTTGGGAATTATTCATAGATTCGCAAAGTATTCTCTTATTATAAATAAGTCTTGTTAACATATCTACGTAGTTTTATTTTAATAAAAACTAACTGAACTTTAAGTGGACTTTTTTTGTGTGACGAAATATACTAAACGAACCAATAAAGTTTGTTGTTGAGCTATAAAATTAAACCCGAAGGGGATTCTATCCTGTCATTATCTCAAAGGTTAAAGTGAACGTTAATTTTTAATTGTTAAAAAAAAGAACTTTTTTTCAGCGAAAGATGTAATTTCGATTTTTTTTATTTGACCTTTCCTTTTGAAGATCATTTTATTCGTGTTTCTCTGACATAATCTACAAAAATAAACTTTCAATGATTCTCATACTTCGTCATACCCTCTTCGTTATTCTTTTTGCTAAATAATTCTAATAAATATCCTATAGCGATATGATCTAATTATTTTTTTAAAATAAAACAGCACAAATCCTTCGAAAGATTTATCATCTATTCCAGTTTTAATTGATTAGTACGCATGATTAATTGTATTTCCGTTGATTTCGTGTGTCTGATGGCTATTATTATATCGTGATAGTTAGCCAACTTTCATTCCAGTTCGAATCACTTAGTCTAATTAAAACACTGTAATATATTGGAGCGTTTTTTTTTTGTTTGTTTCCAATTAATAGATCTTTTATTAGAGATAATTTGACAAATGTTGCATGTTTTTTAGTTAGAATATTCAAAATTAGAAATCTTAAAAATAATTAATAGAAAAGAGAGAAAACCATATGTCAGAAAATGTTGTTTTAGTATAATAATATTTTTGGAAATAGATCAACAATTGTCCCTTTCTTTTGACAATTCCAGCGACGAGGGTTAAGACATACGTACGTATGCAAATCCACGAATAAGTCTGACATTATATAGGAAACGTTTTTTTTTCTTTTATTGCCAATTTTCAACAGAATGTTCTTATAAAAGATCCGTAGACCTTTGAACTATTTTCTAGTATTAAACGACATGAATTGATTTACATATAAAACATAATATCATGGGAAATGACGTTGAAAAATTTTATTTCGTTTCCTCTTCGTAATTTTATTTTAACAGCATCGTTAATTGAAAAAAACTTCATTCTTTTTCCTTGCAACGGAAATTCATCAAAATCCCTATGAACTCAAATTATACGAACAAACACATCGCGCTTTTAATTATTTCTTCATACTTTCATATGCGTTTAGCGTCTTTAAATCCACCTATATAGGATATGCATAAATCGAATATTTATCTGTTAATAGTTGAATATCTTCTCGCACGTAACAATTGCTATAGTCATTTTTTGATGAAGTCAATAATTCATTTATAAAGAGAAAGATCGTGCTTGTCACGCAATACTTTCTAGTAATTGTTGTTATTGTTGTTTGAGAGAAGAAATACTGACAAAAAACAGTCGAATAGCTAAAACTATCCGAGAAAAGAAAACTACTTCTTTGATTATCTGTCGTATCAACATTAGTAGATTAAAAATAAGAACGAAAAAAAAAGAGACTTATTGACATATTCATTTCTATCCTAGGGAATTTTCATTTCTAAGCTATGATTGTATAGAGAAAGTATTATGTTATCTATTGATTCCAAGATTCTTATTTTTTTCTTTTTCTTCTTCGTCTAATCTTAAGTTGAATTATAATAGAATGCATTCATCCGCTAGTTCTATGAAAAAAAACTATCTATCAATAGAAAAATCTTATTATCCTTAATAAAGAAAAAAAGGTCTTCATAGAATAATTATTATTTTTCTTTCCGTTATTTAGTTCTTTTCAAAAAAAAATAAAAAATTATAAAACTTGGATAAAAGTCTTAGTATTTTATTTATAAGATATCAATGTTAGTAGATTATGGTAGACAGTCTCGAGTAGGCGCTACTTTTTCCGCCCATTTTATTTTTTAAATTGAATAATGTCTTAACTCCAATCTTAACCTACACATGGAAAACAAGATTTTCTTTATCACACTTCATCACACCAGAGGACATCGTGTTAATCACGTCAACTTTCAATTAACGAAATGTTCTTGTCGTTAATATTGTTGTTTGATTTCTATACCATTTTTATCTGGACTAGAAGGATTTCAAACTATAATATATTAATCATCTATTATTTACTGTTCTTTTTCTATGATGATTAATATATTATTTAAAAAAAGTTTCGTATTCAATTTGTGTTCTTTTTCTTGTTGGTATCCAAAATATGTAGGCCGTCTTTCGAAGCCTTCATAATATTCTACTCAATGTAAGAGTAACGAGAAACCTAGATAATACCCGTCGTTTGTTATTCTAACTGATTTATTCCGTCTTACACTACTACCCTGCTCTAGTTTACAGCTTTCTGACAAGATACAAAAAAAAAAGAGGCTATTGTTCTCCAACGAAAACGAAGAATAGGAAACGTGACAAAACACCAGTGTTTTTTTTGTCTAGTCGTTGTAATTAAACAATAGAAAATGGTTCTTTACAAGTATCGTTTGTTTTTCTTCATGAACTGTATTGAAAGATAATTACAAGAAATGATGAATCGATAAACTTATAGTTTTCTTTCGTTCTTTTTCTCGATGTTTTTTTCTCTTTCTCTCGTTTCCTTCTTATGCTTTTTGCCTTTCTTTTCAGTACATCGCAATCAATAGCAACTATTAGTCGGATGTGCATCGGTATGCGAAGTGTGACAGAAATCATTTTAATAAGACACGTCAGTTTTTTGTTCAATAGGAAAGATTCATTCAACAAAAAAACAGCAGAACGAAGAAAAATGACAATTCTTTCATTCATTAACATATTATTTTCTTCACTATTTTCCCGTTTTTTTCCCTCGTCGCAAGATCATTTTCCCGATAGATAGTAGAAAACAAAAAATATCGAACAAAACATACACTTACTATTTTGTTTTTCTATTTCTTTGCTTACATATATAATTTGTATGCATATTCTACTTTTTGGTTAATTAATCCGGCGAGAGAAACAAAGTACAGGAAAGATCTTTTTATGAAATTATCATATATGAATATATTTATTTGTTTATTTATTTTTGTTCTTTATTAGAAATTTCCTAAAAGGATTTCAGAGAGAAAGATCAATTTGACCGATCTCGATAGAATTCAAGTAACTTAGTAATCTTGTTTTGTTTTTGCTTAGTTCTAGAATAAATTTTCTTTATTGAAAATAATATCGTGAATATCAATTGATGGATCTATTAAATATAACATCTACTATTGTGTGTAATACATCTCTGCCTGATTCCGAGTATGTTGCATCTCCTCCGCCTATTCCACCGTCGTATCTTCAAGCAACAGCCGTTTTTGTCTATACTTTGTTAAGTCTTTTAACTGTTGGCGGAAATGCACTCGTTTGCCTCATCGTATTTCAATACATGGGTACAGTTACAGTGACCAATTTGTTTATTGCAAATTTAGCTGTGACAGATCTTTTTATCGGTCTTTTTTGTATTCCAATTGTTCTTATCTCGGATTATTTATTATCTGATTGGCCATTCGGTACATTCATGTGCAAATTTACTTCATTTGCACAATCTGTTTTTGTTGTTTGCACTGTTTATACACTGATTGCCATGTCCGTTGATCGTTATATCGCAATTATCCATCCATTAAATCCGAAATTAACACGCCGACAATGTCGAATATTAATTGCTCTTTTGTGGACATTTTCACTTGTATTTAGTTCACCAATATTTATCGATATGCATATTCGGCATACGTGTTTTCATCGTCCGACCGATAATGAAACCGAATATTCGCAGACAATCTGTGAAACAGTTGGTCTTCCATCACCTATTCACGACGCGTATAATGTTGCAACAGTAACGATCATCTATTTAATTCCATTATGTTTATTAACAATCATTTACATACGTCTTGGATGGAGATTATATCGAACACATGCACCAGGCGAAGCACATTCGGAACGTGATGCTAAAATCAAAAAATCGAAACACAAAGTTATTAAAATGTGTTTCGTTGTTGTTATTATGTTTGGCGTCTGTTGGTTTCCGCTTCAATTATATACGAATATTTTATATTCATATGTCGATAAAAAAGTCAAACAGGAATATATTCCGCATGTTTATTTTACATTTCATCTTATGGCAATGAGCAATTCATGCGTTAATCCAGTGATCTATGGAGTTATGTCATCAAAATTTCGTGAAGGTTATTTACATTATTGGCATTTTATTCATTCATGTTGTCGAATATCGACTTCACGTTTTCAATTGAAAGATGACCGAAATGAAACAACGTCGATGATGACAACACTTCGAAAATGTCCTCAACCAAATGAATTAAAGGTTAAAATACCTGATATGGATTGTGATCGAGCAAGTAGCACATCTGTACCTTGCTCAGTACCATTGATCTCATCACAAAGGACTTCATCAAATGGTTGAGAATAAAAACAACGACAGTTATTATTACTTTTCACTTTTTTTTTCGTCTTTTTTCTTTGAATTTTCACAATTAAATGTTTCGACATAGATTTCTAATGAAAAAGTATTCATATTGATTTATTCTTTTACTTTGAGAAGATAAAAATAAAAGTTCTATGTGTAGGAACAAAATAGAATTTAACTAATCGAATTAATTATTAAAGGTTTTAAATTGATTTCTTATTATCATAATAGAATTATCATTTCATATTAATGAAATACTATTCATGAATAGCAATATGTGCGTAGATAAATCTGAAGAATCAAAGGGAATTTATTGAACCGGATGAATCAAAGGAAATGACTGAATCATCGCCGAATTTCAATTTGTTTTCTCAGAAAAATCAAGATGAATACGTGATTAATCTCGTCTCTCCTAAAACTTTGAATTTACACTTGACGAAAAAGCATGACTATCTAATGACATTGTTCTTTTCACTGAAGTTATTGACACGAGCCATTTGAAGGAACTTCGACATCTCTTATATGATCCTCGTATTACTATTTTCGGTAACACAAGTGAAAGTGGGTGTTTCGTTTATAAATATCTATCTGATAAATTTTTAAATTCTCTTCTTTTTCCTTTCTAAAAATGTCTACGATAAGTAGGCCAACGGACATTAATAGCTAAAGGATAAATGATATTTGATTAGCTCGAAAATAATCGAAAGAGTATCGCTAAAACAGAGGGAAAAAAACATCTGAATAATATTTTTCTCAATAGAGCATAAGTAAATAGTCTCCTAAAGCCACATATAATGGAAAAAAAGCTAATATGAAACGTAATCTGTTTTTTATTATTTCAAATCATTAGAATAATTCTTTTAGATAGAATAAAACAAAACAAAAAGGAAACAATAGATATGATTAAACATACTAGAATCTATTTCCGTTCACCATTTGAATGAAAAAGAACGCAAGTTGCGTTAACATCAATCATGCTTGATCAAGCAGCAGTAGAAAAATTTCTTTCAAAGAAATATTCTTCGATATATACATATACATATATATGAATGCATTTTAATTGTGTTTTTACAATGATGACATTGGCAATCGTTGTTGTTCTGTTTAATATAATTGTCCTGCAAAGAACGGATAAGAAATGATTGCCATGTTATTTTATTGTATTAAATAATTAGCACATTAAACATATACATGCTGCAGACGAGTCACAATCGACATATACTATTAAAATAATGATAAACTCTATTGTCAATGTTGATTATGAGAAAAAAACAGAAAAACTATGTTTTTTTGCCTTTACTTAAGAATGATGTTTATTGTATCTCGACAAATGATCAATTATACAAATTATGTGACCATTTACTCGAGCTACTCAACGAGATATATGGTTTTGATAAGATTTCAGATATTCAATAATTTGTTTAGATTCGGATAAAAGGAAAAAAATAACATCATTAGAATAGCAGACTAAAATAATTGTCAATTCTTATTTAGGACAAATTACTTGAAGATTCATATACATTTCAAGGTTATTCTGTTATGACTGAAGATTGACTCAAATATTCTTTTAATTTAAATTTTCGGTTGAAAATTCTGCTTGTTTTATCTAAAGGAATATTCATGTGATAATTAACTTTTCAGAATAAAGACTAACAAATAAATTAAAGAAAAACGTTGAATTGTTCTATGTGAACTATTAAATAACGATTGTGGAGGTGTCTGCTGATAATTGTATGATATCGATTTCGAAAGACCTATTCGATTCAATTTAATATCATAAATTGAATAGAATCGACTGAGAAAATAACCGCCAAGTATCCAAATGAAATTTTCATGATTATTTGGTAGATTTATACTTTGAAAACTTGTATAGCAAATATATTCATCGGTATGTTTGTTTGCTTTCAAAATATGTAGGTACTGTAAGATCGACAGTGTAAATGTTTGATTTCCAATGGAAAAATGTATATCAGGAAATGAAGATAATGAACGAGTATAACAATCGATTGAATACTAGAATATTGAATGTTTGATATTTTCTTTTGAATTTGATAAAATTTTACCAAACCGAGAATTGGATTATATATTCCATTGATTGAACGATGGAGTAAAGCGAGTTGATTTTTTGGTCCAACAATAAACGTTGTACCAGTATCTAGGATTGCTGGACAATTTGAACATACGATAATGTCGTTGATTTTAATACTAAAATCGACAAAGATTGATTTTAATTGGAAAATTTTGAATTTCTACTAATCAATATTAAATTGCCAATAAGCAGGTGTAGTTACATTAACATATGTAATTGTATCTGAATGTTTACTCGAATCTATATCACCGAAAATTAATTCACCGCCTGGATAAACATTTGGATTACTAAAAAAAGCAGAAGAAAATCTACGCGATGTGTTTCAGGTCAATAGATTCATAATTACGGATTAAAATAAAAAGAAAATATAGGATTCGACACTTGACCTTGCCGCCACATATTATAAAACATGGGTGTTTGTTCAGATGTTCCGAGAATTGGATATGCAAGACCTAAAATACCATCAAACAACGCATTAGTAAATCCAGATATATTGTTTGCTTGTGCAAATGCTTGATTTAACACCGATATATTTCCTATCTAACAACAGAAACAAATTACAATATTATCATTGAATGATTATCAATAACTTACAGTAATTGTATCATTGATAAATGCACCATTAGCATACGAACCATCGGCATAATTAATTCGAAATATTGCACCATTAGATCGCGATGTACTGGAACGACTTGAATCGTATTTTGATTTTTTTCCTAAAAAAATTAATTCGATTTTAGTTTTGTTCTCAATAAAGAATATATTTACCACAAGTCGAAAGACACTCGATTGATGGTATCCAAAGATCTGTCGAACCTGTATCAAAATCAATAAGAAAAATTTTTCCAGGTGTACCAATTGAAATTTCGCCAACCCAATAATACTAGAGCAAACAAAACAAGAGTATATTGGCATATTTTTAGTGTATCATCTGCCGATTGCGCATACATTCGCATGATTAAATAGAATTTCCGTAGTTGGATTCATTCTACCAGACAATCTTAATGATCTTCTATAAATAGAATAAGACACATTCGCATCATTAAAATCATTATAAATGAGACTATTCGGAACACGACGACAATATATTCTACATAGGAAATTATTTGAAAACAATAGTACAACAATGAAAAATACATACCGAGGTAAATCGGTTGCTGATACTGCACAGAATAAACATAAGAAAGAAACTACGCAATTAATTTTGCACATTTTGAAGAATAAATATCAAATCAGTTTGTCTAATGAAGAGCGAACAAAATATGTTCTGTTTTTTCTTCGTCTGTTGTAAATTTAAAAAAGAAACTATTCAATAATTGTCGTTGAAAAACATCAAAATCGATTGTATTATTTGCTTATTATGACAATGACGCGAGTCTATAGAGAAGACCTTCGCGAAAAGTTAAATATAAAAACAAGATAGTTCATAATTTTTTTAAAAATACGAATGATCATCGATTTATTTGAAATTATTTTGCGAGAATTCAAAATACAAATATTAATCTTTTTTTAGTATTGGTTATTTATAAAGTAGCGAAAGGTCATATACTGCCTTCGGGTAATATTTGATTATTTGTAATCTTTTTTTGTTTGCAGCATCGGAGAAAAATCTGTGCAAAAACATGAAAATACTGTTGACGAAAACGTTTTGATACAATCATATAAATGTAAAATGGAGTCTACAGAACAAAAAAAAACATAGAAAATAATATTAGATATACGTATATCAACTGTTCTACTTACAGAAAAATATAAATAATACATCATAGCTGCAATATTATAAGCTAAATTAAAATAGTAGACATAAGCATAGACTACTCTCGGATCTAATGCATTCATTATTAAGATTACGATAACACATGGTAACATGTAAAAAGTGTTTAGAACAACTTGTACGAGCACCATATTGGTCAATTGTTTATCTAGTTCACGTCGAACTAGTGGAACTGTACGATACGGTATTTGTCGTACTTGTTGATATGCTAAGGCACCGAATACGATCGTAATAAATATCGGTATGACACCAGCTAAGAAAATTAAATAGGCATATGCGATGTAATGTTGAAATATACGATTCAATATTATACAGGCTGTTTTTCCTGTTGAAATTGAATAAATCGGAGAATACCAAACAAGTGTTGGAATACTGTGTAAAAGCCACACACAAATTGAAAATATGCACAAATAACGAGCTATTCGAATACTTAAAATTTGTTGCCATCGAGGTCTAAGCGATGTAGCTAAGAATTGATCAATCGTAGCCAAACACATACATGTATATGATATCAATCCAAGTACTTGTAGAAAATAGTTTCGAAATTTACAAGCAAATAATGAAGTCTCGAGTTGATCTACATTGAACCCACTTATAAGAATACGGCACACTAAACTGACTGACAATTGCCCGATATTAAAGAATGACATGACTGTTAAGAAAAAAGCACATGAATTTTCACGAAAGGTCTTCAAACTGAGAAAAACTGCAAGATTAGAAATATTACCAAACACCCCCAAAATGACAATTGGTATACCGGTATAGATAACAATCTGTGTTGCGATAGAATTAATTAAATTTGACATTATTTTTGGCAAATCCTCTCTACACTACGCCTATTTATATTATATGATGATCAAGTTTTTTTTTCAGACGTTTCAATCAATGAAACATCATTGCAAGATTATTCTGTGAAGAACAAGTTGATTGTAATGTCGAAAGCAAAACTTTCTCATGAAATTCTTTGCGTAGTTTTATCAACAAACCAATTAAGAAAACTGGAAAAATTTTGATGAACAACTAATTGTTCTAAACGCAATTATTATAATTGTATCGTGCACTCGAAGTCACTTGAGCTGTAAAAAGGATATTTTCGAGATTTTTTTGTAATTTAAAGATATTAATTATTACTAACTAATATATTATTAAGTTTTTTAGCAACTGTTTTTCATTTCATTAAAATGTGTATAGATCTAACCAGTTGAACAATCGCTCAATCAACAGTTTATCAATTCATTCGTTCATTGATAATTATATGTTTGAATCATTTGAAATCAAGCATGTGTGTGTATCAATGTCATAGAATTTGAAAATACGAAAACAAATCTACTTGTATTTACTTAAAACGAAATCCATTTAAAAGAATACCTTATGTAGAACTTTGTTAATAATATAAATAAAAAATGCTCTAATTATTTAAATTCTATGTTCATGAAAACAAAGATCATTATAATAAGAGGATAGACATCTTTATTTAATGAAATCAAAATGCTCATTAAAGCGGTAAAAAAAGAAGAAAAGAATTTCATAGGTTTTTTTAAAAACACCATATACTTGTAATTTATTTCAAGAACATGTCGTCTTTAGCGTATATTTCTCAACAAGTAACTGTATATTGGGGAATATTTATCATTGTAACCGGTCTATTTGGAAATATAATGAATGTCGTGATATTTTTAAGTTTGAAAACATTTCGAAATAGTTCATGCGGTCTTTATTTAAATATGGCATCAATTTTTAATATTGGTCAATTGATTACGAGTGTATTATCTCGTGTAATGATCACAGGTTTCAATATAGATTGGACACAAACATCAGTATTCTATTGTAAATTTCGCACAATGTGTCTTCATTTATGTTCGTTAGTTTCTTTTACATGTCTATCTTTGTCAACAATCGATCAATATATGGCTACGAATTCTCGGCATCATTGGCGACAATTTTGTCAAATCAAATGGGCCTTTTATTTATCTTTCACATTTGTTGGCATCTGGATTTTACATGAGATTCCCGCACTAACGTTTATGAACATAAATCAAAGTTCAAATAGCAGCAAATCAATATGTTTAAATACGAATTTTGTCTATCGACAATATGTTAGCTACGTTTATTTATGTGTTCTAACAGGTATTTTACCAATGCTAATCAATATTTTCTTCGGATCATTGGCTTATCGAAATGTCCGACAGATACCATATCGAGTTGTGCCATTAGTTCGACGTGAATTAGACAAACAGTTAACATCAATGGTACTAATTCAAGTTATATACAGTGTTATCGTTACTTTGCCATATAATGCTTTAACCATTGTGATACGAAGCATAACAGTACCGAGTGGTTCGTTCATTGCTGAACAATTAGATTTTGCTTATTCGTTAGTTGGTTTTTTGTACTATATGTATTTCATCGTAAGTAACTCGACATTGATTCTGTTAATTTATTTATTTATTTATTTAGGGATCATTTTATATTTATCTTTGTGTTTCAAAACGATTTCGACAACAATTTGTCTATGTTATAACTCGAAATTCTGCCTTAAAACATCAACAGGCAATAATTACCGTAAATCAAATAGTACCATATTTGTAATAAATAGAACAGTTCAGGAGATATTTTTGAAAATTTGCGCATGTAGCTATTTAGTTTTTATTTGATGTAAAAATAAAAATGAACGTTAATTAATTAAATGACTTTCAAAGGTGTATAAGAGTGAACTCAAATTTAACTTAAAAAAAAAAGATGATTATTAACTCTCAATAAGTCGCGTTCTTATTTTGACTCGGTTGACGAATTTTAGCGGAATAACTGCGCAAATTTCTAATTACAACAGTGACAACAACATGCAATGAAAATGAGAAAATCATATGTCGATCGATTATGGTGTTATTTGATTGTTGGCTAGTTGTTGTTTTCGACATCGATAAATATGATTTCGAAGAATAACATGAAGAAATTGTTGGCGAAAACGATCTGATACAATCATATAAATATAAAATGGCCACTAAAATATAAAAATTCCAAATGTATACTTTTAACAGAAAATGTTAACTTACAGAAAAATGTAAATAATAAAAACAAGCAGTAACATTCAAAGCAAAGCTTAATTGAGCTGAACCACTTTGACCAATGGCATTTGGAATTAAGGCAATAACGCCACTTATAATATAGGGTAAAACAAAGAAAAAACTGAAGATTATTTCAATTAAAACCATATTTGTTAATTGTTTATCTAATTCACGACGAACAAGAGGCACGGTTCGATAAGCTATATGAGTAATATTTCGATATGCTAATGAACCAAATAAAACTGTTATACAAATCGGCAGACCGCCATATAAAACAATATTATTCATGTAAGCATGGTACAGTCGAAAACTGGCACTTGTTGCTGAACAAATCGTTGCACCTGTTGTTGCTGATCTACTATGTCCATAGTAGATTAAATAAGGAGTACCGTATATCACCCAAAGTATAATGGAAATCATGCTTGCACGTTTAGCTATTTTAATATTACTCCATTGTTGCCAATGAACACGAGCAGAAGTTGCTAAAAATTGATCAATTATTGCCAAACATAAACATGTAAACGAAATAAATGAACACACGTTGATTAGATACCATCGACATTTGCAGTAAGCTAATGACGTTTGAGTCCAATCTTTGCCAAAACCGGATATTACTACGCGAGATAATTGACCTGTAAGTAGTTGACCGATATTAGAAACTGACATGACAATTAAATAAAATGCGCACGAATTCTGACGAAATGTTTTCAAACTAAGAAAAATCGTGATATTAAACAGATTTCCAATGACACCAGTAATAACTGTTGACATGCCCATGTAAGTAATAATCTGTTGAGATATCTGTGCCAAACGACTAGTCATTAGTAGTAATATGAAGTTAAGTAACAACGAATGCGAGTATTCTCTTTGATATGTAAAAATTTTCTGGTTCCATTTGTCTGCAAATCATCATGAATTTATATTCTAATGAGATATAATCGTATGTTCTTTTTTTTTATCTATCTTCGCAATTAATCTGTGTCACATTAACTTTTAACAATAAAGATTTACCGACAATTGTCCTATAATTTACAATTTGTTCGTACAATTCGATAAGATATAGAAAAAACATCTCGCCTACACAATAATATCATATTACGAAAAAATTATTCGATCTTGAACTTTCTCTCAACATCGAAGAATGACTCATGTTTTACGATCGATTTCTAATCATATATTCGTCAATATATAAAACGGTCGTAGTTTATAAGCAGTCGAAATTCTATTTCAAAGAGCAAAATGCAATCACCGTCGAACCAAGGTTGTTCAGCGTTAGTACATAAATTTAACGCGAACATTTGTTCTGATTTGAAATCATTCGAAACCGAGTCAGCTATAGACTTACATAGTTATGATAAAAAAGAAGAAACAAACGAAATGGTTTCATCTTCTGACATTTCAACTTCGTACGAAGAAGAACAAATCGAAACAAAAATGGGCAATAAACCCTTAAGCAACGCAATCAAACTATCGAATTCTACTGAATTAACTGACGATCAGATTAGATTACTTGTAACATCGACGAAATTTTCACCTCAACAAATTCGTGAATGGCATCAAAGTGCGATTCATTACATGTATTTTTTTCTTCTTCAAGCATTCTCGTTTGTGATTCAGATTTTCTAACCGATTGTCCAACAGGTAAACTCAATAAAAAGCAATTCATTCAAATTTATCGACGATTTTATATTCAAGGAAAAGTAATTTCCTTTCGATTTTATTTTATTTTTCTTTTCTCGTTCAGGCAGATGAATTCTGTTCGCTAGCATTCAATGCATTAGATCAAGATAAAAACGGTTCGATTAACTTTCAACCAAAAAATATTCCAAACAAAACTTGTCTATTTCTAGGTATTATCGATTTCAGTGAATTTCTCATTGCCATTGCTTTGACAATGAGTGGTAAATCAAATTTAGGCTTTAAATTTGAAAATCGATATATTTTTTGTTTTGAATTTCAAAACAGGTCAATTAGAAGATCGTCTTCATCTAGCATTTTCAATGTACGATATAAATGGCGATGGTTATCTCGATAAAAAAGATTTAAGTTCGTTATATTCAGAAGAAAAACAAAGTTAATTGAGTTGTTGTTTCGTCTAGCTCATATTATAAAATTAATTGATGAATTAAATGGAAAAATCTATCTCAAAGGACAATTGACAACCCAAGAAAAAGTTCGTATGATCATTAACAAATTAGATTCGAATGGCGATCAAAAACTTTCACGACACGAATTTGTCAATGGTTGTCTGCAAGATTCACAAATACGAAAATTATTAACACCGTGAAAACTTTCTATTCATGTACAGTTTCTTCTGTGTTGAAAAATAAATCGCTAAAGTTTAGTTTGAATTTGATATGTCTCGAAGGGAAAATTGAATATTTGCATGACTGAGCAATGATTTTTCCTTTGCTAATGACTAGAAAAAGAAAAGAACGTTAACGAAATGTATGTTAATGATAGAAAATGTTTGCTCGGATTTATCTATCATCGGTGAAGCGTGACTGAGAGAATGAATTGATCGATGTTTTTTTCTTCTTCTATTCATCACTACCCGTTATGATCGTGATGGTGGTGGTCAGGTTAAACATGTACAAACTTCGATCTCTTCGTTGATTTTATTTCTTATTAATATTATTCAATTTTTTGTTCTGTATCTCACTACGATTACAAATGTCTTTCAAAATATTTGTACGAAATCATCGTTTTTTTTCTGTTCTGTGTAAAAACTATCATATTGAATCGAAATAAAAATCTTTTGTGAATATCAAGGTGCGACACCTGCCTTTATTTGTTTAGTACACGTTCTTTCGCTGGTTACTCCTTGACAAATACACGTAAACGACAAAGAATGTTAAATATCCTCATTGAATTTGATGAGACTTTTCAATTGAAATGTCAAATGAAGATTTGAGAAAGTACGTGGGCAAATGAATATATCATTTATTCGAACAAGAAGCTTTGTAACAAGCATTTGCATTCAAATCAAATCTTAGTTTTTAGATAACAAATGGAATTAGATAATGTATTGCCATGTCGAAAATTTTCATTTAGTATCGGACATTTTCTCAATGATCTATGCGCTTCTGTTTGGTTTTCGTATTCATTAGTTTTCTATCATTGTGTCGTCAAATTCTCAGATAGTTCAGCTGGTTATTTAGTTCTTATCGGACAAGTTGCCGATGCAATTTCGACAACATTCATTGGATTTGCGTCCGATCAAACGAAACATAAACCATACGGCAAACGAAAGGCTTGGCATCTATTAGGTTCGTCAATTGACGACAAATGATAAATAATGACGATTTTATTCTCATAGGAGTTCTGTGTGTTCTCTGTTCATTTCCATTCTGTTTTCAATTGCAAACGTTTGAATTGCCTTCATTTATTTATTATACGATATTTATTATTATCTTTCAATTCGGTTGGGCATGTTCACAAATCGGACATTTGTCAATGTTAAATGAATTAACTCCGAATGATGGCGAACGTGTAGCATTAAATGCTTATAGACATGCTTGGTCTATTGTAGCAAATATCTTTGTTTATGCAGTAACGTGGCTTCTTCTTGATAATAATCAAATTAAAACTGACACGCAAATGAATGCGAATGTCTTTCAAGTAGATAGAAGACAAATTCTTCTTCAATTATAAAACTTCTTCTCGTTCTCTTGTAGACGTTGACTTCAATTATAATTATTACTGGAACATTTACATCTATCATCTTTCATCTCGGTTCAAAAGAATACTCAATAACATCAAGTATTTTTCTTTCATAAAATTATTAACAAAAAAAAACAAACCAATGAAACATTCATTTAGAATATTCCAAAGTTCTCTCAGTTCCGTCTCGTACATGGCGTGATATTTTATATGATACACAATTTTATTTAGTTTCATCTATTTGGATGTTAACACGTGTAATAAATAATGTTTCACAAGTCTATCTACCGTTATACATCATGGATTCAACAGATGCCAGTCAAATCGATCGAGTTCGTTTGTCCTTTTCTTTTGTTTTTTTTTGTTAAATAAAATCTCGTTGAATAGACATTGATCGCAACAGGACCATTATGTGTTTATGTTAGTGGTTTTATAACATCATTTCCAATGCGTACAGTCAATCAATATCTCGGACGAAAACCAACGATGATTGTTGGATTAAGTTTTGTTCTTCTCTCATCGATTCTTTTTTGGTATAATCTCTCGTTGAAAATCACTTTTGGAATTTCAATGCAATTGACTGTCGTTCTTGGAGCAATTCTACTTGGTGTTGGAGTTACAACAACACAGATTACATCTAGTGCCTTTACATCAGATCTAATTGGACAACATACGGTAAAATACTTTTTTTTAAATTTTATTCAAATGCATCTAAACTCTTTCTTTCTAGGAAAGTAGTGCATTTGTTTATGGAACAATGTCATTTTTCGATAAATTAGCTAATGGTTTAGCTATTGCTTTAATTCAACAATATAATCCTTGCAGGTAGTTCTTAATTGTTCTGTGTTGACTTAAAATACATAATCAATCAATCAATTTCGTCTATTTTCAGTACATGTCCGACTTGTTGTCCACTTTTCTATCGACAAATTCTCGCCTTTGTACCTGGTATTTTCACAATGTTTACATTGTTTATACTTGCAAATATCGGGCATACGCATACTGGTGTTCGGCCAATCGATTCACTACGACAATCGATTGTATCATTTTGGCATCGATCTCTTCAACGAACTTTTAAAGTGATAGTAACTAAAGTTGTTTGATCAGTCGGATATACGTACATAAATGCATAAGCCATGTCTTTGTTGTGAAGATTTTATATTTTATTTTTATTTTCTTTAAAAATAAATTCAATGATGATCAGACTCATGAGGTGTGAACGTGGTCTCTTGTATTAGACCTGGGAGTGTGGCTCGAATGATCGACATCCTTTTGGTTTCATACTGTGCAAGAACACTGTTCTCTTTCTGTTTAAGAAAAAAACATAGACACATACGTAGGCATTTCGATGGAAATTTGCATTTAGATGAATTCTATTTTTGTTTTAAAATCTTCTGTAAATTCGATCATCTGTCGTTTACACAAAATATATACTTTATCAGTATATATTATTTCGTTTCTACGGATAGAACGAGTCAGAAAAAAAAACCGAAACGAGTTGCTTATTATTTCTTCTGCAAAGAATTCTTTTGATTAACACTTTTCGTTCTTCATTAATTTCATCGACTGTCATGAAACAAATTTCAATTTCTATGCATAAACTGTAGACGAAGAGAATGCATTGAAATCTCCCTCTTTTTTTCTTCTTCTTCTTCGAATTCTTATTATTATTTTAGTGTGAAGCATGGCAGCCGAGCCAGCGAAGAAAGTCTGTGCCACATGTCGTAAAAGTGGTGATGTTTTTACATGTCGTGGATGTCGACGAGCGTTTTGTCCTCAACATGTTGATGAACATCGTGAAAAACTTGCCAAAGAAGTCGAAAATCTTGCTGAACAACATGAAACGTTACATCGAGAAATCAATCGAGATACCGAATCACAACTTCTTCTCGCCGTTATCAACACTTGGGAACAAGAATCGATTGCAAAAATTACTCATGCTGCTGAAACAGCTCGAAACGAACTACAGAAATGGCTCGAACGAAATAATCTCGAAATAAAAGTACCATTCGAACGAATTACAAATGAACTTCGCGCATGTCAACAATCAGATGATTATACCGAAACCGATCTTCGAAGATGGTTGAAACAGTTAGAAGAATATCGAGATAAACTCGAAAGATTGCCGATTATTGATTCAACTGATGAGGATACAGCAGAAACAATTCATTTAATTAAATTAATCGATCCACGTGACAAAAAAGAGCCTGCAGTCGCCAGTCCATTGAATGAAACATTCAATCGAAGTTCAATTAGTACGATGGATGTGCCTGAGCCGATTCTACTCGTTCGCGAACGATTCAATGAAATTCACGGTGGACTAACAACGTCCGACGATGGTCTCGTTCTTTCATATGCAAGCGTTTGGGTAGGTGATTCAAGTGCGTGTGGTGTTAATGTTTATTCTTCGGGCACACATCACATACGTTTTCGTATTTTGGAGAAATTCTACGATGCACCTTTTTTCGGTATTATAACCGCAACACAGAAGAATGTCGATCGTATTTTAGATACTATATCAGCGAATGGTTGGAGAAATTTTGATTATCCAGTTGAAAATGGTGAAAAAGATGAACATATAAGACATGATAGACTTGTTCGAACATTCGATGAATTAACATTAACATTGGATTGTGATCGAAAACAGATTTTTCTCAAACATCATCGTTCGAAACGACTCCTACAAATGCCAATCGATCTTCGAAATTGTCCATTTCCATGGAAGATGCTCGTTGTTTTACATCGTCGAGGTGATTCCGTACGAATCATCGGTGGAACATTAAGTTTAACGAGAGACAATCTATCGAGTAGATTAAGTGACAAACGAAGAACATAAATCAAGACATCAAATAGGAAACATATCATCAATACAAGACATTTCTTTTTCCTTTTTTTTCCTTATGTTCACAGAAAATAAATTTTCAATTAATTTTTCTATATTGATTTACAGGAATAAGAATGTTTACTGAGAAACGAAAGACGAACGCATATTGCTTGAGTAAATTTACCGTTTAATGAGGTATGGTCATGTTCTTGTTGAAATGGTAAACATACGATTAGTTGTCATTTAATCGATCGATATATTCAGCTGTCGTTTTCTGTTTATTAAAAAAATACAAAAGTCGAATCGAACAATTGTTTCTTATAATTAGCCGTTCGTTGTTCCACCCACCTGCGTTATGTAGTCAAACACTTGAATGAATTAGAGAAAGGTAAAAAATCAAATTTGATATGACACATTCATTCATTCTCGTTCTCTCTCCACCTCTTGTATTCCATTCGAAACAATCAAACGACGTAATTCACGTATTGTTCGTCAAGAGATTAGCAACAATATGATCAGTTCGATATTGTTTACGGTCGTTGATCTTTTTCTTCATTGACAAACGTCGTATGCCCTTAAGGAGACTCGTGTACACACGTATATGTTCGACATTGAGTGCCGTTTTTATGTCTATATCATCATTGAGAAAAGCAATCAAGCATTGCTAATTATAATCTCAGGTAAAAACATCCGAATAATGAACGATGATGAAATCGTATTTGTTGTGTTTTTTTTTCAGAAAATATCAAAATTTTCATGCAAAAATGTTCTTATAGTTTACCTCACTTCATAATTGTACGTACATTTATCAATAGAAAAAAAGGACATTTTTTTTTCGCATTTCTAATCAATCTGATAGATACCAACAATTTTCTCTCTCTCTCTCGCTCTTTTTTCTTTTCTTTATTTACTCTTTTCTCATACTTTTCATTGGTCGATAGATTCTTTTCTATCCTATCCCGTTATTCGTTGTTTCTCTTCCTCGCTCTCTCTCTCAGCTTTTTTTTCTACATTCATTGTAATAACGAAACGAGAGAGAAAAAAAAGAAAAGATTAGATTATTCGAGCGAAGTTTTCTCTTTATCAAATACAAATATTTTCAATGCGTTTATTATTAAATCAAACTGGTCCAATGCCTACAGCCTCGAAATCATTTTCTGATCACGAAAGTGACGAATTCGACGACGACGATAACGACATGATGGTCGATTATTCCGACGATCAACACCATCATCGAACAAGTTCATCAAAAAAATTTCAACATCGAACGACAACATCCAAACGATCACATATTGCAAACGGTCGAAAATCTTTATCAACAAAAACACGATCAAATATCAAACGAACAGAAAAATCACTCCATTCATACAATAGTTTCGATGCACTTGATCTTGATGACATGCAACAAATCGATCACAATGGCAATGCTGGACAACGTCAAGCCGCAAATCTACGTGAACGAAAACGTATGCAATCGATAAATGATGCTTTCGATGGTCTACGTACGCATATACCTGTGCATCCCTATGAAAAACGTTTGTCCAAAGTTGATACACTTCGTTTAGCTATTGAGTACATATCATTTCTCAATCGTTTACTCAATAGTACGAATCAAACGGATTCAATTCATCCATTACCGCAACCATCTCATCGTTTTCGTTCGCATTCATCACATCCACATGGAAATAATTGTCCAGCATTGACCAAGAAGAAAATCATCTTAGATTGTTCACCAATGTCCAATGATGAAAATGATGAAGGTAAATATAGATTTTCTTGTCATTAGATTGATTAATTAGGATAGATGATTTCAAAATTAATAAGCGTAAATAGATCAGACAGAAAAAAAGCTTGATGAGTCCTCTTATATAAGTAACCAGTCGGAATAAAGTGTTCTTGTTCATCAAACAAATCGGTGAATTATTTTTCGAATAACATTCGACATACATGTGTATATGTTTATTTAAAATGAAAATTTATCTTCTTATTCTCATTAGAATTGTTTTTTAAGAACATTTATTTGTTCAGAGTTTGATTTCTTCAAACATACGTACATATCAAGACAAGAAAAACAGAAGTTATTCTTGCTTTTTCTGTTGTTAAGTTCTCTTTAGGGAATACTTAGTTAGTGAGGGTAAGTTGACTTAAGGCAAGAAAAAATAAGATATTGCCAATCGAACACTTGAACAGTGTGAATATGTTGATAATTTTATCATCATCATTTGTCTCGAACGTTTTGTTTGCCAACAAGATGAATGTTCAAATATAAACAGATTGAAACAGAAAGGAAGCAAACAATTTAATCGAAAAAATGGATAAACGATGATGATGATGATGATGATCCAACATACTCAAGCGAGAGAAGAATTAGCAATAGAAAATAATCATCTGCCGGAGATGAGTAGAATATACACGAGAGACAGAATGAAGAAAAAAATTGACAAATAAAAGTGTTTATTTTATATTTTCCTATATAGACAAGACAAGTATCTATTGTTTCCACTTCAAATCCATTTATCATCATTTTGAACTAATGAGAATGATTTTGTTCGATTCTCGAATAGATTGTGTATCTAAATAAAGATGGTCGACTGGAGTTTTTTTTCCCTTCATTGGCTATTGTTCCAGCTGGACATTGGTCGCGTGCCTCCGCCCATTTATCATTCTCAGTATCCAACAATCATTAGAAATCAATCGATTAAATAGATTCGCTTGTCTTTGTACATATTTTTGATCTTTTACTAGAATGACACTAACCGATAGAAGTAAATCATCACGTATCTCATTTACTTTCTTTCTTTCTCTTTTTTTATTCGTTTCCATAAAAATCAATAGACAAAAGAGAGTCGATGCCGCCGCTTTTTCAATTAGTCCGTTGTCTTGTTTCACACGTATTGATTCGTTAGTTATTATGACATCATTTTGACTTGTCTCTCTCTCTCTCTTAACTAATCGATGAGTGGTATACCGCTAGTTTGTTTGATATGATGTATGTTTTCATTTCTCAAAATATCGAAATGATACGATACGGGCAAAAAATCAAGTTGTCTATCCAATAACTTAAAAGAGTGTAAAGTGGCCCATCGTCTTCAATGATACTGACCGGTATCGAAAATAGGAAGAAAACAAAATACAAAAGATATGTTTTTAATAAGGATTATTTGACGATATTGCCTAAGGCTTGTTTATTCTCACCGTTGAATAGAAAAGAACAATGATATTGAATAAGATGAAAATGAATTTAATCATTCTAATCTATTTTCGTAGGACAAACTATTGTTGGCCATTCGTTATCATGGCATGATGCATCACTTCATCATTTGGTTCATCATTCAGCGATTATTGCACCTGGTTGTAATATCTATCATTCGGATATTGTCGTTGTAACTGCTAGTGTTTGGATACCTGAAATACTTTCATCAGCCAATGGACATCATATTTCAACATCACCATCGTGTTCAACAATTGGAATGAATAATCATCGTCTATCTGCGACGGTCAATCATAGCGATGATAGTAATCATGATGATGATCGCAATCAAAGTCCAACGGGTTTAAATTCGAATCATTTACAAGCAATGCCATCACAATGGGATATGTCAATCAATGGAAACGATTATTTGCCTGTTTATAATAATAATAATCATCATCATCAAGCACAACAGCAGCAGCTTCAACAACAACAAGCACGGACAGGCATGTATGACGATGATCATATATGGTATGAACGATTGAGATCGATGGCAACATCAATTGGTACTGAACAACAATCATCTTCCGATTCATCATCGAATGACATTCAACAACATCATCAATTATTCGATGTTTATAGTCAACATCTTCCACCACCGATGATGACTACAGTTAGCCTAGATCCACATATCAATTACTATTCAACAAATCATGCATTCGATCATTATCACCATCATCATCATCATCATGTACCCGAATATCAGACAATGTTTTCCTTTTGATTGTTTTCTGTTTTGTTCTTCTTCTTCTATTTAAAAGACCTCAAAAGAAAATTGTTAACTTGTAAAAGAGCAATAAGTGTGCAATTTTTAGTTTAAATAAAGTATTAAAATAATCATGTATATTAGTCGAATTTGAAGCTTATTTGATCTTGAACAAAATGGATCAATATGAGTAGATATCAAAGGCGGAATCGAAGAACATAACAACAAGAAAGAAACGATTAGTAGCTGTATACATCGATATATTGTTTAGTAACCACGCCTTCGGCTCTTTTTCTTGTCTCGAATTCATCTTATAATTGTATGGTTCGTGTCTTACAGTAATCGATATATACTTAGAAAAGAAGAATATCAATGATGAAAGGAGAGTAGACATAGACACGTGTTTGTTTGATTTGATTTTTCTTCTTCTTCTTCTTTTTTTTCGAAACTACCAGCTTATTCTTATCAACGAATCAAATCAAGTATAGTTATCAAGACACTTCATTCACCATATCTATTCGAAATTGTGAGAAAAATCACAGGTTTATTCAAAACTAAAGACTAAAAATACAAATCTAGTGCTGGCTAAAGAAGAAGAAGAAGAAGAAGAAAAAAAACTGAAAAATCATGTTTGTCAAGGTTAGATTGATAATAGAACGATGGCTTCATCTTTGAATTTATATGAATTTCTTTGAACCTAAGAGATTAATCTGTTATGAAAAGAGTTTATAAAAATAATAATATTTTCTGATGAGAAAAAAAAATGACGAATAGCACTTTTTTTTTCTTAACGAAAACATCAAAGGTGAAATATTTCGAAGACTGTCAATTCAAAGCAAACAGCCATCGCTTCAAGGCAATGAACGATGATAACGAAAAGATTAAATGACTGGCATTTATTTGCAGGATAAACTTGTTGACAGACGACGGAAATCAGAACAATATTTTCTCTTCATTTGTCTTTCCTTTTTCGATCGCGATTTGTTTACTCAAATCATATTAAATCGACTGTTAATATGTACTCGTTTTCGTAATATTTATGTCTTGAAATGCGTATTACGTCAATAACATTTCCGTTTGCAAATGAAATTTTGCATCGATTTCGTTTAAGCCAATCATTTATCAGATTTAACTATTCTGTTTTATCTCGATTTTCTGTTCATACAAATTAATAATGCATAGAAAACATTGCTTTCGATTTAATACTTTCATTGAATATTCTTTTGATGAGTGAAATCTTTCGATATTTGCTGATAGGAAAGCAAAATGTATTTATACGTGCACATTGGATACGTAACAGTAAAAATCGAAGTGTTTCTTTTTTTTTTCTTCTTTTTGCATAACTGTAACGTTCTTTTTCTTTTATCATTTTCGTCTGTTCTGTCAAGGTTTTGCATTCGAAAGTATTCTCTCTCTCTCTTTCTTTTTTTTGTTGCATATGCGTATTTGTGTACGTAGACTTCGAACAAATAATGAGATTAGCATTGTACATCGTCATTTTACTTCAAATAAAATTATGTTTTGGAATAAAATGTTACTCATGTGTTGGCACGATTGATCGAACGAAAACAACAGTCGATCCATGTGAAAGTCCGGCTGAATATCTCGACAATGATAAAGTCAAAGAAATAACGTGTAAAAACGATAAACTCTGTTGGCGAGCAACCGCAGGTAAAAAACTAACACGTGGTTGTGGAGGTAAACGATGTACGTTCATTCCTGACGTTGATATGGGTTCATTATTTAGTCAAACATGTTGTTCAAATGATTTATGCAATCGAACATCGACGAAAAATCTCTCGAAATGGACAATTATTTCACTTATACTTTCTATTTTCGTTGTCAAATAAATGTCTAATGATTTTCTTTTCGACAAGAGAAAAAAAACTCATGTTCATTGTCTTTCACAACAAGTCGTTTTTCTTCTTTTTCTCTCTTTGCTTTCTCATTTTCTTTTTATTTCTTTAAATGCATTACTCCAATGCCCTGTAGGTGCTTGAAAGACATTTTTATTTTAAAAAAAAATCACTTTTCTTTTCATCCATCAACAATCGCACAGCCAATGTTCCTCTTGTGCCGTTAAGATTTGTCAAAATGTTTCTCTATTTCTCAGCACCATGCATACATTCATAAATCGAACGTTTACAATTGGCAAGACAGAGGAAAAAAGACAGCGTCATTGAAAGAATATTCGATTGACGAGAATATAAACAATTTTGTTAAGAAAAAAGAAAATACTTCAACACAGGTTGGTGACTATGCACACACACACACGATTAGTTAGTAACGAATATCTCTAGATTTTGTTTTTCTAACTAAAAGTTTAACGTCAATTTAATAAGTCAGTGTTTATTTTTACTTAAAATATAATAGAGAAGAAGAAAAAAAAAGTCGAATTGTTGGGCGAATAATATTTCTTTGTAAGATTTTTTTAAAGTAAAGGCAAGACGTTATTAGCTGATTGTGAATCATGAATCAAATAAAACCACCTTGTACGGACTTATCTAACAGTAAGGAAGATACGTCATTAGTTTTTCATAATTAACATACTGAGAAAATTAATTTTCAGCAAATAAATTATAAAATATTATTTAGATTTTACTCATTCAACTACGATGACACTTGATTCATTGAGTGAATCGAGTCTAGTTCGATTAGAACATTATTTAAATTCGAATCCTTATCGGGAATATTCAATGAACAAACCCTATTTTCCTAAAACATCTCAAATAGCTCCACAATCGAGCCGTTGCCTTCCTCAACAACAATCATCGATACTGGCATTTCATGAATTAATTGACAATCAAAAAACAACGGCTACACTCGATCGTCTCGCTTATAAGCTTCGAATGAAATCCGATTTGAACATTGATACATTACGTGACACACAGATGCGTCGTCGATATCGTCATCAACCACATCATCATCATCATCAACAACAACAACAACAGCAACAGAATATTCATTCCAATATAAGTGATTCGCTTAGTTCGATACCTCCGTCTGTATCAACAAAGACTTATACTCGACAGCCAACATCAATAACCATGTCAACGAATACAATGAAAACTCTAATGAATGATGATTTATCCGGTATTGAAGGAAATGCTGTTCGTGTTGGCACATTGAATGATTTGATTAAACAATTTCGTCGTGCAGAATTTCGTCTCGTACGTCGACCAGCTGATTATTTAGACAGTGCATCAACTTATATGTCAAGTAATATATCAACAAATGATCGAGCACCAGCAATCAAATCTCACCATCATCCTCAAGAACGGCCACTTCGACAGCCTCAAGCTTTGACTGAATATCGTTTTAATGCGCCAACATTTCCAACAACACCAAGTCGAACAACCCGAGATCCAACTGTTCATCAAGGACTTATTTATCAATATCGAACACGTGAACGTGTCTATCCAACGGATCTACCACTTCTAAATCAACATTTAATGAATACACCTGAACAACCTCGACAACGATTGAATTCGTTAGTTATTCAAGAACGTCAACCGACCTCGATGAGTTCTCATGAAAAACGTGTACAAGAATTACGTGAAAAAAGTCTCATGCGTACTGAAAAACAATTATGTGTTTGTAATAAATTAACGATTATGGATCCATTTAGTTCGAATTCTGAACAATTCGATTCGAATGTACCATCATTTCAATCGTTACAACAATTCAATCAACAACCAACATCAGCGAATTATATCTTTCCACCGGTTCGACCATTTGGTTTTCTAACAAAGAAAACAAATGAAGATACACAATCAGCACAATTAAATCAAACATTACCACCGAAACCAACGAAAAAGAAACGTCGAACGAAGAAAAAATCGTACAAAAACTCGCTCGATTCTCTCGATAAACTCGATCAGATCGACATCAATGACGAAGAAGAAACATCACAAATATTCAACGACACAATCAAATCTATGGTTAGTCTAACTGATTTCGAAGATACGAATGCGTCAAGTAAAACAATTAATATTAATTTAAATCTAACAACGAATGACATCGACAATGTTGATAGTTACGAACAATCTCAAACATTCGATTGATTTTTCTGACAAAGTAATGTTCGTTTTCATGAATACTACGATTGTATTTATTTTCTATTTCACATAAAATTTGTCATAAATTATTAATTGTTCACATTTAGACAAAAAAAAACAACAAAGACCAATAAATATTTCTATGTATATGTATGTTTATATGTTATAACAACAGTCAATTAAAGAGATTAATGGAGACGAATAATGTCGATAGAAGAAGAAGAAGAAAAAAAAATAATGAAAGACGAAACCAAAAAAAAACCAACTGAAATATAATATTTAAGATGATTAATACGAGGATATTTATCTGTCAATCGATGTTAATCGAGATGCTTCTTGATCAGATCTAAAAAGGAAAAATAACTGATGCGTTAAAAGCAAGTTTTTAATAGAATCAGCTCTCACCCGTAAACAACATCTTCATCCGAATCATTGATCATTGAAAATGTTGGATTGTCTCGAAATAATGAGTCGATAGCGGCATTTTTTGCTGGCGAATAAACATACGCCATTGTACAAAGATAGATATTAATTAAACTATAGAACGAGAGAAATTCGACCGAACTCTTATAACGAGATGCTAATTCCGGTACGAAATTTTCTTCGATTATACCCGAACCAAATCGAAGAATTGTTATTATTATTGAAATTGACACAACACAAAGCATGAGAAGTGTTGTAAATTTCAAACGAACATCTAAATATACGTCAATGTTCGATTTTCAAATGGCAAACATTCAATATTTACCAAAATACGGCATATTACGAACTTCACCAAATGCTCGAACAATGAGAAATAATAAGTAAAGTATGTAGAGTATCCCGACAATATAGAAAACAATTCGAATTGTCTATATCAATCACACAAAAAAAATTAAATTTTTATTATGAAAAAAAAATAATAAAGAGATGCTTACAGTGAATTGACGAATATCAATTGTCATGTTATACATTGGATCACGAAATTCTTGTGCAATACGTGCGGATGAGAGTACAATAAAAAATACCCAGAGAATACTAACGAGAATAATCTTCGGTAGATAAAATGGAATGAATCGACGAACATTCTGTTAACAAACACGTATTTTGATAAATAAAAAAAAGAATACGTTTTGTTCAACAAACTTGACGAATTCCATGGTAAACACTTAACCAGAAAAGTAATAATGTACAGAAGAACGTTACTTGCAAAATTCCGTCGAGTATCGATGGAAATGAACTGTTCGACAAGAATGTCAATGGATAAAATGGATCTAAACAAAAATATAACGATAAGAAAACAAAAAAAAGAATGTTATTACCGTTGTAAAAAACAAGAAAAGCAAGAAGAAATACCATCCACCGTTGTTCTAATGACCAGTCCAAAATAGAAAAACGTCGCATTGATTTTGTAAAAAGACACTGAAAAAGACAAGTAAGATTTCATTGAGTTCTATTTCAAAGTCATCTTACTGTTGTGACAATGGCAGAAATAAGGAAGAAAAAACGAAATGCAAGCTCAAATTGAGTGTATCGCGGATTGAATGTATTCAACTGAATTGAGAATAAAATAAAACCAATCACATAAAATAAAAGAATGTTTTCTTACAAAAAATTGAATATTTAAAATATTTTTTTGTTGTTGTTCGTTGAATTCGTTAAATTTTATTTGAAATGTGTAAGAATTTTCATGAAGAAAATTCGAATGAAATAAAATCAATTGATTGCAAACCTAAATAAATAGGACAAGGTTATTCAATGACGATGACACGCACTTAACAGTAACGTTTTCTTCTAAATTTACTTTATGACCTTATGTTCATTTCTAATATCCTTATTATACAAATTAATCAAGGTAGAGATAAACGTCCTACGAAACTTATCTATTAATCAACCTTCGATTTAATCGAATATTTATTACGCAACGAGACCGATACAACTTACAATCATTAAATGTATTTCAATGATAAGTCGCAAATCAATGTTGTCAATGGCAAGCGAAGGGATTCTAGAGGATACGCGAATATTTCTATTTTATTGATATGGATAGGAAAAGTAAATGAGATGTGATTGTATGCGAATATGTGAAGATGTATATCTTTGAATGTTTTCAAGTATATAGATAAACTAATGAAATAGAAATAAAAGTGAAAGGAATATGAATGAGTAAAAAATTGCAAAAAGTATAAAATGTGGAAAAAAAAATGAAAAATTTGAGGCTAAAAAAGAAAAATGGAATTGAGTGGCGTTTGTAACAGTCACTCATTCATAGGAAATGTTAATAGAGAATGATGAATATAAATCGTAGATTATATTCAATTGTTCTGTTTTCATTCGACCAGCTCATGAAACGATAAAATAGGGTTTACTAATACGGTCGAGAATATGGGCCAGTGTGAAGAGCACGATTGATAGCACCTCCTACACCAGCAACACCTGGTGGTGGAACACCAGTTGGTCCAAGGTAAGGTCCATAACCAACACCGCCTCCTGGAAATATGTCGCTTGTGAAAGCACCACCTAGTGTTGTTGTTACACCAAAACCGATGGGAATACCCATGATTGGACCGCCACCGATACCTCCTCCGAAGCCTCCTCCAAAGCCACCAATTCCTCCGCCAATGCCAGCGCATGGATTTCCACCACCAAATCCTCCTCCTAAACCACCAAGACCTCCTCCGAAGCCACCAATTCCTCCGCCAATGCCAGCGCATGGATTTCCACCACCAAATCCTCCTCCTAAACCACCAAGACCTCCTCCAAGACCACCAAAGCTACCACTATAAAGAAAATATTTAAAGAAGCCTGATGAATACAACATGTATATAATTATTTACCCATATGAAGCAAGACCACCTCCAAGTCCGCCAAGACCACCGCCGAAACCTCCTAGTGAACCACCATATGATCCGAGACTATACAATAGATAAAATATTTTGCATAGACAAATGTATTGAAACTGAAATAGAATATTCAACATACCCTCCGCCTAATGATGCACATGGATTTGGTGGAGGAGCTGGTTGCGGGCATGGTACTGGAACTGGTACTGGCACTGGGCATGGTTGTGGTACTGGTACAGGTACACATTGTGTTGGACCAGGCACTTGCACTGGTACTGGACATGGTTGTGGTACTGGCACAGGGCATGGTTGTGGCACTGGTACGGGTACGCATTGTGTTGGACCAGGAACAGGCACTGGCACTGGTACTGGACATGGTTGTGGTACAGGTACAGGGCATGGTTGAGGAACAGGTACAGGAACGCAACTAGAAAAAGAAAAGAAAAAATATATAGTTTCTATCTAATGAAAGAAAAGCACTACATACACTGGTTGGCAAACAATACGTTCAACAGGTACAGGTACTGGTACGGGACATGGTTGTGGAACAGGTACAGGTACACACTAAAGGAATTTAAAAAGAAAACATTATATTTTGT
>Ga0209915_1000504_pt1 | contig 84796 bp, 53 predicted proteins | sample ThiBiot_750_plan_FD_183952 | JGI IMG/M metagenome (GOLD analysis project Ga0209915, IMG submission 183952) | Wastewater bioreactor microbial communities from Cape Town, South Africa - Thiocy_cont_750_plan (SPAdes) | ecosystem: Engineered > Bioreactor > Thiocyanate-remediating > Anaerobic-Aerobic... | reverse complement strand
CAAACAAGGCTTTCATGAATTTTCAAAAAAACCGAGAGAAAATACTAGGTAGTAAATTTTAAAAGCGGCAGTAACACATGATTTTCGTCGAAAACTAACATCAGATTCGGATTCTCCACACCCGATTACCTTTGATCAAACTTTATGGAAAATCGGAATTTCATGTGTTGGTTATTGTTGTGATGTTCTTTTAACCTTTGCTCGGACGAACGGACACACGGACACACAAATTGCTGCTTTTCGCCGTAATACCCTCCTTTCAGTAGAGGGAATAACTTTTATCTTATCAATAAAATATTGATTGTATACTTGGAGTAAACAATCAAACCAAACTCATTTGTCAACTCAATAGTCAAGAATTCAGCAAACGAATCAGCTTTTGTTTTTTCGTTACAGTTTTATCAAGAATTTCAAGTTTCTATCGTTGAACAATCGAATTTTATCGGTTTTTGTGATAGAATCACGTGATTTTTGAGGTTTTCAAGGATAAATTCGATGTTTTCCGTTGAATCTTTGTAAATCAGAGAAAATCTCGTGAAAAACGTCGATTGAGCTCGGAATTTCGGTAAAAAAAAGCGGAAAAAATGAATTTTATCGTCGAAAATCGAACATTTACGTCCCGTCGACGTAGAAGCGATTTCCAGCACGGTTTTTTTTAGGTCTAACGATGAAAAAAGCCATTTGGCAGCGAATTCACTCGTTTCTCAGATCGAAATTAAGAATTTTAAGTGATTGGCGGTGGAATTTGACGAGAGAAGGAAGTAGATCGTGGAAAACGAGCGAAATTGCTGAATTCATCGTTCGGAATGATGAATTCGATTGGTTTGAGTGAAATATGAGAGTAAATGGGTCAAAAATTGGTAAACAATGATGTTTTCACTCGATTTTCGCTTAACTTCAGTCAAAAGATGAAAAATTTCGATTAGATTTTCGTTCTCATTGACGTTTTCGTTGAATTCGGAGAGAGAGACGAAGGTGGTTGAGGGATCTTGGAATTTTTTGATGAATAAATCGATTTTGGATAGTTTGCGTTTGATACGCATTGGTAAATAAGAGAGAAAATGATTTCGATATGAGCTGATTGGTTGACCAATAGGAAATTAGAATTTGTCCTCCGTTTATATTTATTTTGATCGGTAGAGGGGGAGAGAGAGAGAGGGGAGAGAGAAGCAAAAAAAAAATGTTCGAGTTTTTTGTGTTTAAAATGACGAGATGCCGTCGGGTTCAGGTTGTTGTTCTTGTTCTTGGGGTTGTGATTCTTCTTGTTGAACAGGCACTTCTGCTGCTGCTACTTCTTCTTCTTCTTGTTGAACCGGAGCCGGCTGTTGTTGAGGTTGAGGTGGAGCTGCTTGTTGTTTGGGTGGATAATCTTCTCCGACGATAGTTCTCGGTATATTTTGCACCGGTTGCGGTGGGAGATTAGTTTCTTTCGTTTGCGTCATGTATTGATTTCGAATCGCCGAAAGACTATGTCCAGTTCCTCCCGAAACATGCGCCGGTTGTTGTTGTTGTTGAACAGGAGCTGGTCGATGAAAATCTTCGGAAAGCGAACCTGTTTTAAATCGATCTCTCAATCCTCCTAGACCGGTTGGTTGCGTGTGTTGAATATGCGCTGGAGCAATTGCTTGTTGAAGATTGTTGAATGAAATGCCGTTCTGTTGAAGCATTTGATAATATTCAACGCTGTTCACCGGCGGTTCGTGCGGTTTAGGCAGAGCTGAATAGGTTTGATAATTTCGAGTTGTTGTTGTTTTTGTTGTTTGACGAGTTGAAGTTGAGCGAGAACGAGGAGTTGGACTATCGAATTTGTTCATTAGGTTCTAAAGGAGAAGGACAAACTGAAAGAAAAAAAAAACGAGAGAGAGACGAACGCGAATGCCAACGGGTTGATAATCTTCGTCGACAGGCTGCTGATGAAATACTTGTCGTACTTGTTGATGTTGTACTAGGAGAAGAAGAAAAAGATAATAGTCAAGGTTAGAAAACGTGTTTACCCGGTGGCAATGGTGGATTGTGATAGGGAGGACGTTGAGGGGAAACGGAGTGAGATTGTTGAGGAGAACCGGTCGAGACTGAACGGACTGAGACTCGTTGAGCCTGAAAAAAAAAGAAAGTTTTTTTATTTTATTTTTTTATTTTTTTTACGTGAACGTAATGGTCCTGTGGTTGTTGTTGATATTGTTGAATATGTTGCTGTTGTTGTTGCGGATATTGCTGAATATGTTGCTGTTGTTGTTGTGGATATTGCTGAATATGTTGATGCTGTTGTTGAATATGTTGTTGTTGTTGTTGATATTGATAGGGAGATGAACCTTCGGTCCAAAGGTCGACATTTCTATGAGTGTATTGTGCAGCGCCAGGGGTTTGATAAACAACTGCCGGGCCTGTTGGACGACCGGCTTGTTGATGAGAATCGAATTGAAAATGATGTTGTTGCGGTGAGATTTGAACGATGCGTGGTGAATTCGAAAGTTGATATTGATCTTGACTTCCGAGAACTCGAACGGACGCTCGAACCTGCGGTTTAGGCGACGGTATCGAATACTGTTGAGCCCGATTGAAACCCGCCGTCGACTGGTACGAACGCGCTGAGTCGTTCGGACTGAAATAATATTGACTCGACATCGACGTGTTGTATCCTAGCTCGACAATATCCCAAATACATATTATCCCTATCTCTGAGAAAAACGAAGGAAAAGAAGAAAAGAATCGAGTCTATATCCGGATCACCAATAGTAATTGCGACGCGAGGGCGAAAACATTTCTTTTTCTTGTTGTTGTTGTGCGGCTTATTATTGTAACAGAACAGAACAGAGAAAAGAAAAAGAAACGAGAATTTCTTTACGCACATTTCTCAATCGAAATGCGAAGACGAAATTGCAAAGATCGATTAGTTATTTTAACTATTTTCTTTCTCATAATTTACTTCTGCTGGTTGATTTTTCGAAGCAGAAACTCGACGCATCGAGCCTATGAGTTAGCTGTTAAAAACTCGGTTCCATTGCTTCACAATCCTCAGCTGTGCACTCTGGATCTCGTCGATGTTTTGATAGTTATTCTTTCAAGCAGCGGGCATTTTCTCGAGCGTCAAGCGATCCGCGAGACTTGGGGTTCTCTGCAAGATCTGTTTAACATTCATTCGCAACGATTGTTCGTTGTTGGATACGACAAAACCGAACAGTTCTACAGAGATCTCGTTCATGAAGGTCAACACGAGCAGGACGTGCTCTATCTGACCACGGACGATGAATCACTGACCTTGAAGGAACTGCACGCGTACGAATGGATCGAACGGTACTGCGGAAATGTGACGTACATATTCAAGACCGAGGACGATCTGTTCGTGAATATTTTCCTACTGCACGAGCTCGTTCACGAGCTGCAGACGAATAGTGAGCAGTTTCAAAGTCGGTTCTTGTATAACAGCTCGTTGGACGCGATGTTTCTCGCGCATTTAAATCCCGATGCGCATACGTTTCTGTTTGGCTGGGCGTTTGCACCGGGCAAACCGGAACGGAACGAATCGATGGGATTTTACTACGTTAGCGAGCGGGAATATGCGAAAGAACTCTATCCGAGATACTGTTCGGGCTTTGGATATCTTATGGACGCGAAGACACGGCGATTGGTGGCGAATGAGGGACTGAAGGAACGAGAACCGTTTCGGTTTTCGGATATTTACGTCACGGGCATTTTGCCTGAACGATTGCATTTTACTTGTGACGTTCTGCCGTTTACTTATAATCAAGGAACGACCGAACAGTGCATTCAATTCATTCGGCAATATAATAAACGGAACGCTCATGCAGCGTATCCGCCGGTGTTGGTCTGCTCGACGGGACGGCATTTAGCACAGAATACATTCTCGGATTATTATCAGATTTGGACGGTGCTGAAATATGTCTATGCGGATAGGATTAATTCGAAAAAGAATCTTTGAAAGTGTGTTTGTTTTTAATAAAGTAGTTTACAGTCGTATTTTATCGTAAATTTATTTTGACATGAAATTCATCGATCTCAATCAGTTATTTAAAAGAATAAATCTTTAGTGCAGTAAATCAGACAAAATTTCTTGTTCTACTACTAAAAAATAAACAGATCATTCGCCCATTGATTTTTATTATTAACCACATAGTTTTTTTTTATCATGTTTACTTATAAAACTTCAGTATACCGTTTAAGTGTTCAGTGAAGTCACTTTATTTTAATTTCTAAATCTATTCATGGAATTGATGATGTTGTTTTGCTTATTTTAGTATAAAAATTTCAATAGTGTCGAATTTGAAACTTGAATTCAAATTCAAATTCAAATTAGTATTATCTATTTTGAAGTTTTCATATGAAAAAGTACCATTTTCGTAGACAATACGCCTCCGTTCACAAGCAGACGCCCTCATTCTAAATCATAATCTGAACTTGAATTTGAACTTGAAACCTTCAAATTAGATAATACTAATTTGAATTTGAATTCAAGTTTCAAGTTTGACATGTATGAAAAATTTTCTATATGAAATTATCTCGATTTCCTTGTATTAAAAACAAACACTATTTAAGACTATTACGCATGCCAGAATTTCAAATAAAAATCGAAATAAGCTCTTATTGCGAACTTTCAAGACTTCAAGCATTATTTTCAGTAGCAAAAAAAATCGATCTATAAGTCTTATAAAGAAAGAGAATATAGAAACTATACAATCATTTTACACAGTTTACAGTTGCAATTTTATCGTAAGTTTATTTTGGCATCGAATTCATCGATCAGTAAAATGAGTGAATCACCAGTAAATAAAGTGAAATGATTAGTTATTTAAAAGAATAAATCTTCTAGGACAAAAACCATTTATTTACTTTAAAAAAAATTCTTATTCTACGGCTAAAAAATAAACTAATCATTCAGTCATTTATCGGCATATTTTTTTAATCATATTATGTTCAATCAAGTCACTTTATTTTAATTTCTAAATCTATTCATGAAATTGATGATGTTCTTTTGCTTATTTTAGTATAACTAAAATCGAAAAAAATTTTCTATATTAAGCTATTCTCGATTTTCTTCGCGTAACATAAATCCTTTTAATATTCTGTGTGATGAATTTTATCAAATAAAAATTGAACTTTCAATACTTCAAGTATCATTTATACAGTCGTATTTTATCGTAAATGGCACGTTCAAAATTAGTCGAATGCACTCGTATTCGATCGTTTAAACAAACATTATGTACCATAGAACTGTTTGATGAGTTTCAAATAAAAATCGACTAACAAAGATAAGTAATCGATCGATTTTGTTTTATTTGCTACAACTGTGATCCTAAAGATGCTATATAGAATTATTTAACCAAGCACACTATAAAGGAAAGAGAAAATATTCCAATAGGAAAAACGTCTGTCTTTCGAAGATGGAAGATCAAGACAAAAACATATGACGAAGAGCCAAAAATTTTCAATGAATTAATTAATTCGTTTGTCAATTAATTATCGAATTGTGACTATAGGAAATATCAAAATCAAATTTTGAATTACCTATCTCGATCATTTTACACAGTTTACAGTCGTATTTTATCGTAAATGACACGCATGAAGTCAATATTGTAATTTCTAAATCTATTCATGGAACTATATGAAGTTAACAGATACTCACGTGTAATAATTCTTCTAACGAATTTACATTGTTTACCATGTCTTTCTTACATTTCATAATTGTCCTTGATTTTAATCAGGTTTTTTCTTTCTAAGACTTCAAATAAATAATGTAATTTTTCTGTTAGTTTAATAAGTCGGAGAAAAATGTTGTTGTTGATTAGTTACTTGAGTTTTTGTTTGGCTTGCTTAATTCAAGGTGAATTATCGTTTAATCAACCAAGTTTTTGTTCGAATGCGAGCTGGAATTCAACCGGTATCATTTTTGCTGATAATCAGACATTTCAATCGAGTATTTGGGATATATTTATCACTAAAAATAATACGATTTACGTGCCTGATTTATATGCTCAGCGTATTTTAGTATGGTTTGATGGAAATCAAACAGCAACGATGAATATTTCGATCAATTCATCTTTAACAATAAGTGTTTTTGTAACAGAAGATAATAGTATCTATTTTGATTATCAACAAAATTCAATCATTGGAATAAATCAATTAACATCAAATAAAATCGAATCGATCATGGCATCATGTGATCGATGTTACGATATATTTGTTGATATTAACAATAATATTTATTGTTCAATGGTTTATGTTCATAAAGTTATTCGAAAATCATTGAATCTCATTCAAACCATAGCTGGAACAGGTGTCAATGAATCAACAGCGAACACGCTCTACTGTCCAGCTGGAATTTTTGTTGATACAAATTTCGATCTTTATGTTGCCGATCATTATAATCATAGAATTCAATTGTTTCCATTGGATCAAACCGATGGAATAACTGTAGCTGGAAATCTTACAACTATTACATTGAAGAATCCAGTAGCCGTTACTCTAGATGCGAATAGATACCTTTTTATTGCGGATCAGAATAATCATCGGATTGTTGGAAGTGGACCTGATGGTTTTCGATGTATAATAGGATGTAATGGTAGTAGTTATGCAGCTCTTTGGCGATCACTGAGTTTTGATACATTCGGAAATCTATTTGCTGTTGATTTATCGAATAATCGAATTGTCAAGTTTCCTTTGTCAACTAATTCTTGTAGTAAGTTTTTTGTTCGAAATCAAAAAGTAAATAATCAAAAAAACTTTGTTTAGATGCAATAATTCCAAATAATAGTAAGTAATAAACAACAGATTTCGAAAGCATTTCCATAGAGTTCATTAAAATTGAATTGACTTCTATATAGGGGAGGGGGCACTTTATCTTGATAAAGTAAATTTGTTTCAGAAAATGAAAGACTACAAAGGTCAATGATGAATGATTATCGAGTTTTCTAGAATTCTAGAATTTTGGAATTTAGAAATTTATACATTATAGAATAAATTCAAGCTAAAAGGAAATATACCTTTGGAATTCAGAAATTTATGCATTATAGAATGAATTGAAGTTAAAAGGAAGTATACCCTTGGAATTCTGGAATTTTGGAATTTTGGAATTCAGAACAAATCGAAGTGCAAATACTTTCACCATGTCCCATGTCTTCCGTGTACACTCTCCCGCTTGCACCCTCACACTAGTTCCAAACATATATCTGTTCTCAGCTTCAGTTTGTTCTATAATGTATAAATCAGAGGCCGAAACGAATGGAATTTTTTTGATTCGGTCCGGTTCGGTCCGACACAATCTGTATTCGACCCGATTCGACCCATATTCATGAAATAAATTGTTAAATAAGAACTATTGGAAGAACTAGATTTTACTCGAGATTAACATGAGTGAACATTAGAGATCGAAGGAAAGATTACTCTTGATCGATCGAGCGAAGAAAAATAATATTGTTTACAGTTGATGGATCTAGATTTGACCATCGTTGGGTGACAATTTGTCCCCTACTGTTAATGAGTAAATAATTTCTATGATGGGAGATTGAATTTTAATTAAATGAATGTATGTTATGATTAGTCCGACATGTAATTAATAATACATAATAAACATACAAGAAAGGTAACAGTAAGAGAAAAAACTATTGTTCTCTCTCTTCTTATCATTGCAACAGTATTCTTTGTGACATGGCATGTACTGATTTTGTTCACACGATATGAAAGAGGGCGCTAAAACCCGAACTGATAAGTTTCTATTCGGTTCGAACCGAATGATTCGACTATTCGACCCGTTTTCGGTCTCTGGTATAAATTTCTAAATTCCAAAATTCTAGAATTTTAGAATAGGGCCACTGCTGGTATACAGAGAGCGCCTTGATTTTCATTCGAACTATCCGGGCAAACAGCAGACTTGAGACGTGAAGTGTTATAGTTCTTTTTTGTTTATAGTAACCTATCCATCGAATGTATCGTTTACCAATAATACATCCAATGAAATCTCGTACAATCAACCAAATTTTGACTCTCAAACTGTTTGGAGTCCAACTGGGGTTCTGATTGCTAATTTGACCAATCCTTACGGAATTTTTATCAATAAAAACGATACAATTTATGCTGTTGATGTAGCCAATCAGAGTGTTTCGATTTGGTTGAATGGCAGTCTCAATCCGGCAGAAACAATTTCACTAAATTTAACAAATCCATTTGCAATTTTTGTCACAAGTTCGATAGTAGCAAGTGCTTCATCCTACGGCGTATTCGTTGATCTTAACAATACTCTGTATTTCTCTGTCCGTGATCAACATAAAGTTCTCTCGAGATCCTTGCGAAGTACATCGAATGTTTTAACATTAGTTGCTGGAACGGGCTGTACAAATATTCTCAATCAACCGCATGGAATCTTTGTTGATACAAATTTTGATTTGTACGTTGCTGATGCGATGAATAACCGGATTCAGCTTTTTCGATTTGGAGAACAAAATGGAATTACAGTTGTAGGAGGAAATGGATTACTCAACTTTCCGAATTATGTTACACTTGATTTTGATAAGAATCTGTTTATTATCGACCGGGGAAATGTTCGTGTTGTGATGTCAGGATCGAATGGTTTTCGATGCGTTTTAGGATGTTCGAGTTTAATTGATAACCAATTTCTTTTGCCGACAAGTATGACCTTTGATAGCCAAGGAAATATCTATCTTGTTGATGAAAATACAAATACAATTCGAAAATTTATTCGATTGAATAATACCGCTTTAGTTCCATCGTATAATCAACCGAGATTTGCTTCGAATGCAACTTGGGATCAAAATGCAACGACAGTAGCAAATCAGAATCAGATCGGGAGACTTCCTTTCGCTTTGTTCATTGATACGAATAATTCCATTTATACAGTCAATCGTGACAACGGACGAATTCTCATTTGGATGAGTAATTCTAATGATCCAAATCTTATTTTATATACACAATTATCAACATTAGCAGTGTCAATATTTGTAACAATAAATAGACAAATTTATGTTGCAGATTCAACTTCAATTAAACAAATAATTAAATCAAATCAGACAATTTCCATTGCGACTGTTTCTTCTATATATTTTTATGGTCTTTTTGTTGATCTTAATAATACTTTATATTGTTCAATCTATGGTCAACATAAGGTTGTAAAAAAATCGTTAAATGACAGTTCATCAGCAATGAAAACTGTTGCTGGAAATGGTACTCAGGGCTCTGCTTCGAATTTGCTACAGGGTCCATATGGAATCTTTGTGGATACAAATTTTGATTTATATGTTGCAGACTGTGGTAATAATCGAATTCAATTGTTTCACTTAGGACAAACAGATGGAATTACAGTTGCAGGAGATACATCTGAAAATCTAACAATTTCACTTTATTATCCAACAAATGTGATTTTGGATGGAAATAAATATCTTTTCATTACAGATTATGGTAATCATCGAATAATTGGTTCGGATAAAAATGGTTTTCGTTGTATTGTTGCATGTTCAATGTCATCAGGTTCAACAGCCAATAAATTGAATTTGCCACAAAGTATCGCTTTTGATAGTTTTGGAAATTTATTTGTTGTCGATAACAATAATAATCGAATTCAAAAATTTCGTTTACTATCAAATATATCTAATAGTAAAATAAAAAAAACGAACGATTCGATTTTTTCCTTTGATTATCTAGGTGAAACAACAACAACAACAGCATCATCATTATCCTTAGTTGTCCCAACTTGTGCCAATAAAACAACAATGGGCACAAATTGTAATATTTCCTCAACTCCCTGTGATTTACTAAAACCTTGTAAAAACTATGGAACTTGTGAAAATCGAGATGAAGGTTATGTTTGTAATTGTTTAAAAGATTTCGATGGTTCAGAATGTGAAATTGATAATCGTCGATGTAAACCAACAACCTGTTGGAATCAAGGAAAATGTAATGAAACAACCGGTGAATGTTCATGTGAAGAAGGTTGGACAGGTGATTTTTGTGAAAAAATGATAAATTATTGTGCAAATGTAACATGTGAAAACAATGCTCCATGTCGATCATCATTTCTTAATTTTACTTGTGAATGTTTGACTGAGAATTATTCAGGTCGATATTGCGAGATCGTTTCAACAAAATTAGTAACTCTTCAATTCGTTTCGAAATCTTTCGGTTATATTGCAATTATTTTTCTCTTAATCGTCATTAGTTTCGTTGTTATTATGGATGTACTCAAATACGGTTTTGGAATTGACCCAGCTAAACATGAATTAGAGCGAATTCGTCGAGAAAAAGCTGGAAAAAGAAAACATCGACCAGTTATTCAACGATTTCATTACGTTAATTAAAACTCTTTCTTTTCGTGCAATTCTGTCTAAAGTAGTATTGGTAACAGTTCGATTGAAAGATAAAATATAATCACAAAAAAAAGAAGTTCAAATAATTTACAGCCACTTAGCTGACGAAGATTTTCCTTTCTCTTGCTCTCGATTATAGATGAAGAAAAGAATAAAACAACAACAACTGCCGAATTACAACGACATCACCTGAGTATAAGAATCAAAACCAATAGACAAATAGTAATCTAAAATCTTACATGGACATAAGACGTGACGTCACGGGTCCAACTGTTATTCGACAGTTCATGTGTATCAGTCCTTTTTATCCTGTTTTAACTTTTCCTTTTTCTTCTTCAGTTCTTTTCTCTCTCCGTATACTCGTGCACATGAAATGTTGATTATACAAATAAAAGCTTTGCTACAAAAAAAAATAATAATTTACAGTCGTATTTTATCGTAAATGACACGTTTGGTATGCATATTGTCAGGAACAACAGTTGAAAGTCAGTGTTTGGCATGTCTTTTAAGGAAATGCAAACAATACTTCAAATAAATAATGTAATTTTCTGTTAGTTTAATAATCGCAGAGAATGTTGTTGATGATTTGTTTAGTTGGCCTAATTCGGGGGGAACTATCGTATAATCAACCGAGATTTGCTTCGAATGCAACTTGGGATCAAAATGCAACAACAGTAGCAAATCAGAATCAGATCGGGACACTTCCTTTCGCTTTGTTCATTGATACGAATAATTCAATTTATACAATCAATTGTGACAACGGACGAATTCTCATTTGGATGAATAATTCCAATGATCCAAATCTTATTTTATATACACAATTATCGTCAAACTCATGGTCAATATTTGTAACAATAAATGGAGAAATTTATGCTGCAGATAATTCTTCAATTAAACAAATAATTAAACCAAATCAAACGATCACCATTGCAAATGTCCCTGTGACATCTTGGGGCATTTTTGTTGATATTAATAATACTTTATATTGTTCAATCTCTGATCAACATAAAGTTGTGAAAAAATGGTTAAATTCAAATTCATCAACAATGACAACAGTTGCTGGAACAGGTTCTCAGGGCTCTACGTCTAATTTGTTAAATAAACCAGTTGGAATCTTTGTCGATACGAATTTTGATTTATATGTTACAGATTGTAATAATCACCGAATTCAATTGTTTCACTTAGGAGAAACAAATGGAACTACAGTTGCAGGAAATACATCTGCAAATCTAACAATTTCACTTTATTATCCAACATATATAATTTTGGATGGAAATAAATATCTTTTCATTTCTGATAGTTGGAATAATCGAATAATTGGTTCGGATGAAAATGGTTTTCGTTGTATTGTTGGTTGTTCGGGATCAGCAGGCTCAGGATCCAATCAATTGAATATTTCAAGAGGTCTCGCTTTTGATAGTTTTGGAAATTTATTTGTTGCCGATAAATTTAATAATCGAATTCAAAAGTTTTATTTATCAACAATAGCTTCTACAACAACAACATCAACAACAACATCAACAACAACAACAACATCAACAACAACAACAACAACAACAACAACAACAACATCAACAACAACAACAACAACAACAACAACATCAACAACAACAACAACAACAACAACAACAACAACATCAACAACAACAACAACAACAACAACAACAGCATTTTCGTTATCCTTAGTTGTCCCAACTTGTCTCAATAAAACAACCATGGGCACAAATTGTAATATTTCCTCTAACCCCTGTGATTTACTAAAACCTTGTAAAAACTATGGAATTTGTGAAAATCGAGATGAAGGTTATTTTTGTAATTGTTTAAAAGATTTCGGTGGTTCGGAGTGCGAAATCGATAATCGTCGATGTAAACCAACAACTTGTTGGAATAACGGAACTTGTAATGAAACAACCGGTGAATGTTCATGTGAAGAAGGTTGGACAGGTGATTTTTGTGAGAAAATGATAAATTATTGTGAAAATGTAACATGTGAAAATAATTCTCCATGTCGACCATCGTTTCTTAATTTTACTTGTGAATGTCTGACTGAGAATTATTCAGGTCGATATTGTGAAATCGTTTCAACGAAATTAGCAACTCTTCAATTTGTCTCGAAAAGTTTCGGTTATATTGCAATTCTCTGTTTATCAATTGTCATTGGTTTTGTTGTTATTATGGATGTTCTTAAATATGGTTTTGGAATTGACCCAACTAAACATGAATTAGAGCGAATTCGTCGAGAAAAAGCTCGAAAAAGAAAACAACATCGACCAGTTATTCAACGATTTCATTACGTTAACTAACAATATTTTCATGATAAAATTTCTTCTTTGTTTTTTTTTCTTCATGTAAAGACACAGAAAATGATGATTTTCGAAGAAATCAAAATTATTTTTTACTTAAATTTTTGCGAACAAAAAACGAGTTCAAATCTCAAAAATTCTAAAGAACTCAAAATGATTTGAACAACTTGCAAAAATCTCGCTTCTAAAATAGTATCTAACTTGAAATTTCAATTCAAGTTTCGAATAAAACACTATACTGTTACCATTAATTTACTGTGAAATATTCAGTAAATAAATGCAAAATTGAGTCATTTTCGAGAAGAAAGCTATAGCTGCGCCGACAATGGACAGCAAAACAAGTGCATTCATTTCTATCGAAAATTCATCTTCAATTTCACTGAACTCACACGAACATTCCAGAAGAAGAATATGAGATTCTATTGAGGACCGACGGAACAGGCAGCAGTGATGGGAACGGTTCGGTTTTAACCGAGTCGAATTCGGTTCGACATGATTGTATACAGATTATTTATTCTTATTTGTTGTATTCATTTTCAAACGTTAAACGAAAAGAAATGATACATGTACTTTGCGTCAGACAGATGTCTCTCTTAATAAAAGAATGTTGTATATTTTTCTGATGGGACATAAGAATAAACAAATTATACTCTCACGTCCGTCAAAGCAATACTATCTTTCTTTTTTCTCCTTAAACTAATTCTTGTCCGACCAATTGAATTATTTTCAAACGGACTATATTAATCATTGCTTGCATGTACGTGAATTTCTTTCTTTTTAAACTTATCGTTATTTGTAAAGTTTAAACCGTGATTTAGTTATGGATTCATCTTCATCTTCGTTATCAACGTCTCCTGATGTTGTATTAACTTCTTCACCATCATCTATTGATGTTCAATCGACTTCATCTTTATCATCAAATGATATGATCGACAACTCTGATGACCATATGTTTTTTGAAAATAAAGTATACACAACAGAGAGTATAAGATGTTGCCTTAAATATAAGAAAAATAAATATACAATTGTCGAAAAAAATTCTAAGTCTTTTTGTTGGTCCTTATTTGGATTACCTGCAAAAATTTTAGGTCCAGATCAATATGAAATCATCGAGAAGTTTGCATCATGTAAAACATACCACTCGGAACAACGTCCTTGTTTTATCTCACATTTAATTCATATTAACATTTTCCGGTTAAATTCGGTTAAATTCGGTTCGGTTCGGTTCGTAAAAAGTCGAACCGATTCCAATCACTGACAGGCAGCATGGAATGCATTGAAATCAATTGTATATATTTCGGGAACTTTAAGTATCACCGAAAGAGAATGTCTGGTCAGTAAAGAAATTGAGACAGTATCTAGCAGATGAACCATTCATAATCGAAAAAGATCAACAATCAGCACGAAATATTCATCTCAATCGATCGATAGCAAACACATACGAGTAAACAATTGGAAATTGTAGCTACATGACTATGACATCGTGGAAACTAAACAGAAATTGTGATGCTGACTACATGTCGAGACATCCACTGATAAACAACGACGACGTTTTGAATGAGGAACGAGGTCCATGACTAGGAAACAACAACAAACAAACAAACATCACTCGATTCATCGAATTCAATGCAAGAGAACGACCAAGAAATGCAATGACATAACAGATGATCAATGTGTGATTCTCGATGGCGTTCTACATCCCTATCATACAACATGGCAGTACATCAAACAACTCAATTCACACCATTTCAGATATTCCACAAACGAAAACCGGTGTCGATGTTTGATCCACAGAAACCGATCATTACATTGCCGAAAGTTTGTGATTATTGGAATGATTTCGAACAGTGTCATGAAGTCTACCGAAATCAAGTACAGAAAACTATCGAAATCGGCCGAAAATACAATTTCGAGTAGGACAACAAGTGTTTGTGGTCAAACCAGGGATTCGACCAACGTTTAGTGAATTATACGAAGGCAGGGTTGCCAAATCCAAAGTTAGAAAATCAGGAAGTTTTCTTCTTGGGATTTACGAAGTATATGAGCGTCTTTCGAATGAAATCAATAATTTTATTCTGCAATTCTACATCTCGAAAACACGGATATGCATATCATCTTTTTTTCTCAAAATTAATCGAAATATTTTTTGTCAAAGACGTACTCAGAAGATCAAATTAAGTTGTTTCAATACACGAACTTGTAGTCTTTCTAGTTTTGTGGACTGCTCGAAAACAACGATATTTAGCAAATCTATTTTTGATTCCAATTAGAGATCACTTATATATTCTCTTCAGAAAAAAACAAACAAACGGAAATCTACTCATGGGTATACATAGATAGGTAGGTACATCACTTATCTTTTTCACAAGGTCGATAACACATCGTTCTCTTACTCTATATTCCTTTTCTTTTCCACCTTTTACCAAGGGTACATTGATGGAAAATCTCGGTAATCTTGGATCACCGATGGATCATGACCAGGTTCCTTTGCTGCAACAATATGCTGACACGCCTGGAATCAAACGTACACGCAACTTCCTTTCCCCACCAACTCAACCACTCCAAGGAATTCAACACAGTCAACAACAACTAAGACCATTGATGACTCGTCCATCTGAAAAGAAGAAAATTAACTTTCCACCAACCGTTGTATCTTTCAACGGATCCCATCAATGCTCTATTCGGATATTCACAATCTCTTCTTGTCTTCACCGATGACTCATCAACGTTCGAAGCGCTTCTCGATCCAATCAGATGGCCGATCGAACTTAAAGGTATTGAAATCTCTGTCAAGGCTCCGAGACAACTTCCACCCGAATATTCGTTAATCATACAACAATTTCACAAAAACTGGAACTTCCGTGCGTGCTGATTTCAAATCAAAAGATGAAGTCACCTCGATCTTACGTCTCGGTAAGATAAAAATCGGTATAGCATGGTTCAACCAGTGAAACCTTATTTCCTACCAATTCGTATCAATAAGTGTATGAAATATTTGCAATATGACCATGAAACAAAGACTTGCACCCGGCCTCGACTATGTCCAAAGTGTGCTGAAGAACATCCACTTACAAATGGCTGCCCAAAAGAGAAAATCTGAACTACTCGTCGCAACCGAACAACGTCTTCACCAACAAGCAACCAGTAACCAAAGCAATTCGTCATACATAAACAAGGAAGCACAACGAGCGTCCTATAGTCAAGTGCTTATGAACAATCAACAACAAGGTTCTTCATTAGTTTAAAATATCGAAACGGTTCTTTCATCACAATTAAGGAAGATCGATGAACGAATAGAAAAATTCATGTCACTTTTTTCTTGGGAATATGTTTTGTGGTCAGTAAAATAATTGAATTGGCAGTAAAAAAATATTTAAATGATCAGTAAGTATATTAATTGGTCAGTTTGAAAAAAAGCAGTAAATTATTGAGAAACGGTCAGTAGATTTGATGAAACTAGCAGTAAAAAAATTTGATTCTTGGCAGTAAAAAACTTAGTTTATCAGTAAAAAATATTAGTTACCAGTGAAAACTTTATTTAAGTAGAACAAAAAGAATTTCATATATCTACAGAAAGAATGAAAGGAAGACTTTATTGCACCAAGAGAGCCATTTTAGCTTTAGCTGGTCGACCACGTTTTCGTTTTTCTCCGATGGGAACCGTTTTTGCTAATCTTATACCCATCCCAACAACATGTTTACATATATAGTTCTTGAGAAATGCCGGACAGTTACACTTCGCTTTTCGCCAACTTAAATCATGTTCTATTTCCAGACACCAAATATCAAACGACTTTGAGGGTGGCTATCTTGATGATAATATAATACATAAATTCACGAGTTTATATAGGTCTTGAATAGTACCTGGATGTGGTAGAGTCCTTTTTCATTAAGGAGAAATCTTTCATTGAACGGGACGAGGAAAATTCCAAACAGATAACACTTTGGACATGTAAAAGTTACAGAACGAAGAAAAATATATACCATTTGTCATATGTCAGTATAGAGGAGAAAAGAAAAAGAAAAATAGGCCATCTTTGCACACGTTTAAATTTCTTTACTTTCCTTATCAATTTCTTTACTGATCATTTCAATTTTAATATAGACCGATCAAATAATTTACTGACCATTTCAATAATTCTACTGTTTTTCTATTTTTCTCTTTTACTGACCGTTTCATTTATTCTACTGACCACTTAAATGACACCCTTTTTTCTTCTCAGCTATGCGAACTCAAGAAGAAGTTAGACGTTTTTGTCGATCAACAAAGTGTGAACGAACTTATTCTTCCATCGATCATTTCCTACAGTGGCCCGAAAGGATGACAAAGCAAATGATCTCACAGTGATAATGAAGGAAATCAATTCCCTTGTTAGTGAACACTATTGTCTCCATAACACTGACACGCAAGAATCGCCAACAATGTCTTCTAGCACGTATTCCACAGCTCAAACACAATTCAATGATTACAAATTCTCGATGCTTATGAACAAATATCAACACGAACTTCATCAAAAACTATTGGCTTTAGATATCTTAAAAAATCTTTGTTGGGCAAGAAATATTGACGAATTATCATCCTGTCTTACGCTTCTCCACTTCAATATCTTTCACTTTTATTCCAATCAAACTGATCTAGTTTCGATCGTTCAAAAACATTCTCCCACAATAAACGAATTAGGAACTGTTGTTCCTACAAAGACGATCAAACAATCTCTATTTTCATACAATATCTACAAAGTAGAAGGAACTAATTCTCACGATGGTGTTGTTCTGGCAATCGATAAAAAAGTCCCGTCGACCAACCGAACTTCGTCGCCGCACAGATTTTAGTCAATGGCACAAAACTAGCCGCATGGCTTAATGAAACCAAGTTAAATGTTCTAAATAGCGGCATGATCACCTCGTTACGGTCTGACACCACAATCGATTTAATTATCTCAAATATTATTCCTGAGACAACAGAAAGTGTTGCACTCCCGTACCGATGTAGTGACCACTTCCCAATTGTTACGAAATTTCTTGAACTCTCGACAACGAACAACAAGAGATTAGTTCTCCGAGAACTTATTGGAACCTCTTCCCGTTTTTCTTAACTGTGCTGCAAGTCGAACTTAGTGAATTACTTAATAAAAATTCAAATGACACTTCCGACACGTTTGGCTGGTTTCAAACTCTCGAACGCCTTCTCTCCGCTTTGAAGTCACGTATAACGAACTGGGAAGATTTTATTGCTAACGTCGCTTCTCCTGATCCGTCTGCATTCTGGTCGACCGTCAAGAAGCTGAATAAAAAGAAGTCGACTAATTTTTAAGGTATCTGTGAAAACAACAAAATTCACCGTTCACCGAATGAAATAATCGGCTGCCTAACCCGTCACTTCGCCGACTGACAATCAAGCAACGGAATTATGGAATCTCTTGACCTTGGCTGTGCTATGTCTCAGTTCGATTTCAATGTAAATAAACACGATGTTAAAATCTGTATTCGGTCTTTGAAAAATAAATCATCAGCCAGTTTTGATAATGTGTCAAATAAAATGATCAAGCTTATGCCTGAAGGCTTACATGAATTACTTGCTCTTGTCTACAATCGATTGTTTCAATTTGCTTTTTGGGGCGACGAATGGAAGCGAGCACGGGTGATTTGTCTCAATAAAACCGACAAACCCCCCCATCAACTAACCAGCTTCGTCCGATATCTATCCTTCCTGCTTTTAGCAAGATTTACGAACGTCTGTTCCTAAATTTTTTCAACAACCTCGAGAGCTAATTTTCTCTTGGAACAATTGCATCAAGCTGAACGAATCTCTTCATTTACTCCAGTTGTGTATGTCGACTTTCTTCAAGCGTTCGATTTGCTCTGGCCGCAAGGTCTTATCTTAAAACTGAAGAATTTAGGCTGCCCTTTTCAATTTCTTCAAGAATCGATCGATTAGAATAAAATATGAAGAAGTTATTCCTCCAATCATAGAAGTCAGTCGTGGAACACCTCAAGGAAGTGTGCTCGGCCCAATACTCTATGTTATCTGTCACCACGATCTACCAACAATCTTCCAAACTCCTGCAATAAATCACAAACATAAAGCTCAAGTTTTAGAAGTCGAAGACAGAATCAATCAAGACTTAACTCAATTGCTGCAATACTCAAATGATTGGCACCAACCTCTCAACCCGCTAAAAACTGAACTGGTAGTTTACCATAAGTCAGTCCAATGCTCGAAACTTCAGGTGAAATTCGACGGAATCATTATCGAACAAAAGAAAATTTTCAAATATCTCGGATTCTCTCTCGATGGAAAATTATCTTTTCGACGTTTAATCGATGCGCAATTTCTGAAACTGAACAAATCCTTTACAACCAATACCAGTCTGCAATCTCGTTAAAATTCAAATTCTTTCAAGCATATGTCTGGCCTCACATGTTCATGATGTCGTCAATCTACTGCCTGTTCCGATGCCCCACCAACGATCTCCATAACCACTTTAAGCTTCCAACTCTCAAAGACAGATTCAGGATGTCCCTGCAAAAACGAATAACACGAACCTGACCTACTCGATTTCTACTTGCAATTCAAAGAACTGAAAAACGTTTTGTTCACCCACTACCAAGAAAAGCCCTGTATAAAATACTTACCCGCAGGTCGTCCAAGCAATCGGCTTACAACACTCTTCACGTCTTCTCAACCAACCAGGGATGCCAGATCTCCTGATTATTTATCAACGTCACTTTTATTAAGCAATATGATGGAATATTATCAGAATCACTAAGGAAGTATACTTATTTTCATTGCTCTTCTCTGATTGTACACAGTATTTCAACTAAAATCACATAACTTCATCCAAATTATTTTTCGAGCTTTGATTAGACATGGAAATCTTAGTTTTTTTTCTATTCAACGTCTTCTTCGTCACAAGATGAAATTGTCGAAATCTTAAGTTCACTATCATCGTTAGATAATGATTCGTCGGAATCATCACAGACAACTCCTGGACAACATGTACCATCGATTTCGTCTCTATCTTCTTCAAATTCAGTGTTAGAAAAACGAAGCGATCATTTTTAAATTTAGCAAACGTTATCAGTCAAAGTTTAACAAAGAATGGCTGTTGAATCGTTGTTTTTCGGTATTTCTACGAGAATATAAAAGTGATCCTACAAAAGCATTGTGTTGTATCTGTAATGTTTAATTTTCTATTATACAACGGAAAAATATCGATATTTGTTTGATCTTTTAACGAACTAATAACTATTTTCTGAACTTCAAAAAAAGACTCCTGATTTTCTTCCTGTTTTTGAAAAAAAAATCCTGATTTTCAATTAAAAATCCCTGATTTCTGAAATTTCGATCTGGCAACCCTGCAACCAACATACATCGACAAATTAATCTCCTTCGTTTTCAATGACGACAACTAAATTTTATTTTATTATAAATTGTAAAGTTTACGAGGTCTTTTCACGTCTCTTTCCCTTTCTGTCGAAGAATTTCTTTTAACGTTCCTAATGTTTTTCTTGTTCTAATCTTTCTCCCTTTACTTTTCTATTCTATTTCACGTGTAATATTCTTTATGTCTCTGCCGATGAAACAATTGTGAATTGCGTTCATTTTCTTCTAGACGGTCAGCGCCTCATGGCGAATTCGTCTTCCTCTCTTATCCAAAAAACATGCTCTTTCAAAAATTCCAACTTCCCTCAAAGATCGAAAATGCTGACATCTAGTCTATACTCTCAAGCAACAAAAACAGAGCTGATTCATTTCAGTCTTCACCCAAGGAAAAAGTACAAGAATCCAGTGATAGTCAAACTTGAAAACACCACTATCAAGCCTCTGGAACACACACGATACTTGGTTATTATCATCGACAAACGATTAAAGTGGCGTACACATCTCGAACACATAGAAAAGAAGATTGCTCCACGAATCGGACTTCTTCGATATCTAGCGAGATCAGCGTACGAACCCAACAACAAGATAATGATCAACATCTACAAATCATTAATGCGCACAATAATAGTCTATGGCTCCCCAGTTCTGTTGACGGCTGATCAAAAAGTATGGGACCGACTACAAATCTGCCAAAACAAAGCAATCAGAGCAGCACTCGGTCTACCCATCTACACATCAACAAAATATATACACACGACCAGCCAACTCCCAAAGATCAAGGAATATGCAGTTGAAATTCTTCAAAAGGCAATTCAAACTGCAACGACATCACACTGCGTAATCAGTTACAACACATCTTACATAGAACGTGAAGAAATCACCACACTTCTATCTTAAGATTCACATCGTGAAACAAAATCATCGATAGGCCAGCGGAATACATACGAAAAATGGTTTATCGGAATAAGAAATTCGAATCAGCTAAATATTTGCTCGTTTCTCTTCGTAATATACAGAGGTAGGACAAGTACAAGTACAGATACTTGTACTTATACTTGTACTTGAATCTGTCTACGTAATAAGAGTTTATATTCTCATAAACTTAAAACTTTTATCCAATTGCTAGACAAGAATCCGACCATACAACAAAGAGTACCCAATTATAGTTATACTTTCCCAAAAACAGAACAATTTTGCTCGCTTAAGTGAAAAATATTCCGAAAAAGGAACACTTTTGTTCTGTTATGAGAATATTTTGGAACTACCGTACGAAAACGTTCTATCTGTAGGAACGACAACTTCAGGCGCCTGGAAAAGGTCTAGTACAAGTATTTTAATCCAAGTACAAGTACTTGTACTTGCGTCCTAGCTCTGGCAATATACGTCGAGGTAACACATACGCGATCATATACAGCCCAACGTATTCTGTTTCTCACACGTGTACACAAGAGGTCGCGAAACAGCCACTTAGCTGACGAAGATTTTCCTCTCTCTTGATCTCGATTATAGATGAAGAAAAGAATAAAACAACAACAACTGCCGAATTACAACGACATCACCTAAGTATAAGAATCAAAACCAATAGACAAATAGTAATCTAAAATCTTACATGGACATAAGACGTGACGTCATGGCTCCAACTGTTATTCTCTTCTCGTCAGCTTTTATTCGACAGTTCATGTGTATCAGTCCTTTTATCCTCTTTTAACTTTTCCTTTTTCTTCTTCAGTTCTTTTCACTCTCCATAAACTCGTGCACATGAAATGTTGATTATACAAATAAAACCTTTGCTACCAAAAATAGTCTATACTCTACTCTCTGTACTATGCGCATTTCTATGACATATCAGCTTCATTTCTGTTCCATAATTCTATATTTCTATTAAACGACAGGAAAATATACACAACAAAAAACAGTTATGTCAGTTATTATTTTAGATTCCGACTCGAAACATTATATCCATATACGCCCAACGCCATCATTACGATATCGAATTATAGTGCAGTACGTTCAGCAATGTCGTACGCTGTTGGATAGAGAGATGCCACTTACCTTCACTCAACAGCATACCACCCGCCACTTGAGCATCGCAATTAGCACATGAGACTCAATCATTCACTTACCTCATATCCTATCGAGAAAGCAATTCACTCAACTCAATTTAATCAGAGATACTCAATACGATGCTTTGCGCTCTTGGAATCACTTCCATCCAAGATTTCATGTATACAGATACACCCACAGATATCCCATCTTTTTCGTCATATCACCCACCTGAAACAATGAATATTCATACTTACAATCCTTGTATACAAACCTATCCGGACGGAGTCAGATAAAACCTTCAATTAATCATACGATTAAACGATAATTAAGATTCCAAACCAAACGAACGTAATACATCACTTCGAATGACAGTGCAGAGTACGGCGTCCTTGAGCATGTCCAAGCATGCAACATTCATCGTGTATCAATAGGAGCTGATTCGTTTCGACGAGCTAGCTCTGGATCCACGTATCAGTCGCTATTTTAACACCAAAAAATGTGACCGCGGTTCACCCTACACTGCCATTTTCCATGATGCAGCGACCTGCTTTTTTCTAAAACGGTCAGCATCCAAAAACCCAGGTGGCTTCGATTTTACGTAAAAACGGCCAGCGCAAAAATACGACGCGCATAATACATCACTTCCAATATCACTTTCAGTACTGCGTTCCAAAGCATGCACCAGTGTCTCTGTCCAATAGGTACTAGTCCGCTTCGCTTCCAAGTTTAGTTCTATGAACTAGGTCTGGATCCACGGCCGATCGCTACTGCAACACAGACACTGTGAACGCCGCATACCTTCCGTTGATATCTTTCATGATGCAGTGACCTGCTTTTTTCTAAAACGGCCAGCGCCCAAAAACCCAGGTGGCTCCGTTTTTATTCGAAAAGGCCAGCCCAAAAACCCAAGCGGCGGTACAGCCGAGTCCCGGACCATTTTTTCTAAAATGGTCACCCTAAAAACCCACGTGGCAACGATTTTACGTAAAAACGGCCAGCGCAAAAATACGACGCGCATAATACACCTCTTCCGATGTCAGTTTTCAGTACTGCGTCCTGGAGCATGTCGAAGCATACACCATCGTCTTTGTCTAATAGGATTAGACCGCTACAGTTCCAATTTAAGCTCGATGAGCTAGTTCTGGATCCACGGTCGATCCGTCATCTCAGACAAGTCGATGTGAACGTCGTTCACTTTCCGCTGACACCTTCCATCGATGCAGTGACCTGCTTTTTTCTAAAACGGCCAGCGCCCAAAAACCCACGTGGCTCCGATTTTTTTCTAAACGGCCAGCCCAAAAACCCAAGCGGCGGTACAGCCGAGTCCCGGACCATTTTTTCTAAAACGGTCACCCTAAAAACCCAACGCGCATAATACATCAATTTCCAATATCAGATTTCGGTACGGAATTCTGAAGCATGTCTGAGCATGCAACATTATCTGTGTGCGAATAGGTACTGGTTCGCTTCGACTCCAACTTAAGCTCATCGAGCTAGCTCTGGATCCACGTATCGGTCGCTATTGCAGCACAAACAATGTGAAGACGGTTGACCGTCCACTGATACTTTCCGTTGATGCAGTGACCTGCTTTTTTCTAAAACGGTCAGCGCCCAAAAACCCACTTGGCTTCGATTTTTGAAAAAACGGCCAGCGCAAAAAGCTACAAGCGACGCGCATAATACACCACTTCCGATATCAGTTTCGTGTACTGCGTTCCAGAGCATGTCAAAGCATACACCATCATCTGTGTCCAATAGGTACTAGTCCGCTTCGCTTCCAAGTTTAGTTCTATGAACTAGGTCTGGATCCACGGGCGATCGCTACTGCAACACAAAATGATGTGAACGTCGTTCACCTTACGCTGATACCTTCCATGATGCAGTGACCTGCTTTTTTCTAAAACGGCCAGCGCCCAAAAACCCAGGTTGGCTCGATTTTATTTTAAAACGGCCAGCGCAAAAACATGTTAGCAACGCGCATAATACACCACTTCCAATATCACTTTCAGTACTGCGTTCCAAAGCATGCACCACTATCAGTGTCCAATAGGTACTAGTCCGCTTCGCTTTCAACTTAAGCTCAACGAGCTAATTCTGAATCCACGGGCGATCGCTACTGCAACACAGAACAATGTGAACGCCATATACCTTCCGCTGATATCTTTCATGATGCAGTGACCTGCTTTTTTCTAAAACGGTCAGCGCCCAAAAACCCAGGTGGCTCCGTTTTTATTCGAAAAGGCCAGCCCAAAAACCCAAGCGGCGGTACAGCCGAGTCCCGGACCATTTTTTCTAAAATGGTCACCCTAAAAACCCACGAGGCAACGATTTTACGGAAAAACGGCCAGCGCAAAAATACGACGCGCATAATACACCTCTTCCGATGTCAGTTTTCAGTACTGCGTCCTAGAGCATGTCGATGCATACACCATCGTGTTTGCCTAATTGGATCAGGCCGCTACAAGTCCAATTTAAGCTCGATGAGCTAGTTCTGGATCCACGGCCGATCCGTCATCTCAGACAAATCGATGTGAACGTCGTTCACTTTCCGCTGACACCTTCCATCGATGCAGTGACCTGCTTTTTTCTAAAACGGTCAGCGCCCAAAAACCCACGTGGCTCGATTTTTGAGAAAACGGCCAGCGCAAAAAGCTACAAGCGACGCGCATAATACACCATTTCCGATATCACTTCCAGTACTGTGTTCACAAGCATGCACTACTATCTGCGTCCAATAGGTACTAGTCCGCTTCGCTTTCAACTTAAGCTCGACGAGCTAATTCTGAATCCACGGCCGATCGCTACTGCAACACAGACACTGTGAACGCCGTATACCTTCCGCTGATATCTTTCATGATGCAGTGACCTGCTTTTTTCTAAAACGGTCAGCGCCCAAAAACCCACGTGGCTCGATTTTATTTTAAAACGGCCAGCGCAAAAACATGTTAGCGACGCGCATAATACACCACTTCCAATGACAGTGTTGAGTACGGCGCCCTTAAGCATGTCCGAGCATGCAACATTGTCCGTGTGTCAATAGGCACCGATTCGCTTCGCTTCCGGCTTAAGCTCATCAAGCTACGTCTGGATCCACGTATCGGTTGCTATTTTAACAGGGAAAATGAGAACGTGGTTCACCCTTCACTGCCATTTTCCATGATGCAGTGACCTGTTTTTTTCTAAAACGGTTACCCCAAAAACCCACGTGGCTCCGATTTTTTCTAAAACGGCCAGCGCCCAAAAACCCACGTGACTCCTGTTGCTTGATAAAGTCCAGTTCGAAGACCAAGTATATAATACACTACTTCGGATATCAGTTTTGAGTACTGCGGTCCAGAGCATGTCAAAGCATACACCATCATCTGTGTCCAATAGGTACTAGTCCGCTTCGCTTTCAACTTAAGCTCGAAGAGCTAATTCTGAATCCACGGCCGATCGCTACTGCAACATAGACAATGTGAACGTCGTTCACTCTCCGCTGATATCTTCCGTGAGTGTGGTTACCTTATTCAGAATAAGGTGCATCGAATGAACAGTTTGCAGAATGTTTTGCAACATTTGCTCGCTGTCTGTTCGACGGGCTTATACATCTGAAAGAGAAGGAAGATAAATGTTTGATGAATAGTGGTCATTCGGTGGTGGACTTGTTTCATATAAAAGGAGAAGAAGAAAGAATAATGTTCTATTCAAGATAAAGACATGTAGATGGCGTATCTCGTTGAAGTTTAACAATTTCTATTGAAATAAATCGAATTCTATGGTGACAATCCATGTATGACATCGAAGAAGACATTTATTTCTGTTTAGCTGACGAAGATGAAATATGTCACAAAAGAAACTTAAAATTCCACTTTGTATTGAATATTTTCTATGAAAATTTTTGAAATTACCTTGTAAAACTGTTCTGTACTCGTTTTAGATATTTCAATGAGTGTCCCAAGTATGTCCTCTATTGAATGGATCGATGTGAAGCTAGCAATGGCGCAACCAGGATTTTTAGACCGATGGGTAAACCTCCATTATGACCAAAAAGTAGAGCAGGCGAAGTGAGAAAAATTTTTTTCTGAGTAAGTCATGTATAAAAGCAGAAGGCTTACTTAAAAATCGGAAGTGAAAACCAAGAAACTGTGTATTTCCCTCCAGGCTCGGATACTTACACCTAACGATAATTTGTATATGTCACAGTACGAATTAAAATCCAGAACAATTTAAAATCGTCCTAGCATATAAGGAATATTTAAAATTTTCCTAAGGACAATTTTAATTCGTCCTGTGACATATACATATAAAGTTCCTAACAAAATTTCATTGAGAAAAACTCTTCATTTAAAAATTATAATGGGCAAGTCAAAAAATGAGATGGGCAATTGCCCTTTTGCCTCCCCCTGGTTACGCCCAGTAGTGTCTTATTTGAAACTTGAATTCAAATTTCAAATTAATACTTCAAATTTCAAATTACTGTTCTCTGATTTGAACTTTTCAAACTTCAAACTTCAAATTACTGTTCTCGTCCCCCTTCACCCTCAGTTTGGGATTATGCCTACCGTGTACACATGTACGCCTTCACCCTCAAATTAGGGAATAGTAATTTGAAATTTGAAGTTTGAAAAGTTCAAATTAGGAAATAGTTATTTGAAATTTGAAATTTGAATTCAAGTTTCAAGCTAGCACGACGAAACGAAAATTTCTATAAAACTTGTTTCAGAAGTATGTCCAGTCAATAAAAATGAGTTCATTTAATACTTCTGAAAAACGTTTTATAGAAATTTTCGTTTCGTCGTGTTAGCTTCACACTGATATCGCGAATGGTATACTTAACTGAAATGTAATCTCAAATTAATTATTTTTACTAAAATCCGAAGAATTAAAACTTCAGTTATAGAAAACTAAACATACCATTCGATCGAGTATTGAAATGTCTAAAACGAGTACAGAACGATTTTACTTCTCGAACTTTTCCTGTTCAGTAAATAAAAATGTTAATTTATCCTAAGAGAATTTAAAAAAATTTCAATTCTTCCTAGAAAATATCCAATACGAAGTGAAATTTTAAATTCTCGTGGGATAAATTAAAATTTTAATCAGTCGTAGGAAATGAAATAATTCTCGATCTCGAACTCTTCCTGTCCGGTAAATCGAAATTTTGATTTATTCTAGAAGAATTTTAAAAAATTTCAATTTTTCCTTTAAAAGTTAAAAAAAATTTTAAGTTCTTCTAGAACAAATCAAAATCTTAATCAGTCCTGAGAGAACTTAAAATTGTTTTTCACTTTTTAAAGGAAAAATTGAAATTTTAAATTCTCTCAGGACTGATTAAAATTAAAATTTTTCCTGTCTAGTAAATCGAAATTTTGATTTATTCTAGAAGAATTTTAAAAAATTTCAAGTTTTCCTTTAAAAAGTGAAAAAAAATTTTAAATTCTTCTAGAACAAATCAAAATCTTAATCAGTCCTGAGAGAATTTAAAATTTTAATTTATTCTAGAAGAATTTAAAATTTTGATTTATTGTAGAAGAATTTTAAAAAATTAAAATTTTTCCTTTAAAAAGTGAAAAAAAATTTTAAGTTCTCCAGAATAAATCAAAATTTAAAATTTTCCTGTACGGACCGAATTAGGATCAGGTCAAATTCTAAATTTGATCGGTCAAAATTGGAATTCTAAATTTACTCCGTGATTTGATCGAAAAATTTAAAATTCCAATTCTAAGAATTTGACCTGATTCTTAATTTTCACTAAAATAAAAAAAAACATTATGAATCACACTGCAATTTTTTCTTCTAAAATAAAATATGAATCACATTTGGAATAGGAAAAAAAAGAATTTTTTTTTTCGTGTCGTTCGAACGAACATGTTCATCGCACATCGGTCGCATACGAAATGAGAAAGAGAACGAAAATTGTGCCGTGTTTTGAAGAGAACACTTCACCTATATGTCGGTGTGTCGCTAGGCAATGATGAATGTGTAAACAAACGAACGGAGACAATTTTCATTTTTAATGAACAAATGTGAAGTACGTTGTGTCTTGTACTCGAGACGAACTCTTTCTTTTTCTTGTGATATGAATATATACCTCAAGGGATTCATCATCAATTCAAAAGAAGAAAAGACAAGTTCAAAATTCTTCTCTTTTTTTTTTGTTTTGTTACGCAAACGGTGAGTTGAATAGATCTTTGAGCGTGAAATGCCGAATTCAGATTGCAAGAAAAAACTTCACATCTTATTTTTCGAACTCATGAAAAAAAATTTTTTTTTTGAAAAGTTGAATTGTTTTTTTTTAAAAATTAACAGAATTTTAAATGTTTGAAAATCCGAGCTCGAATTAAGAGAATTTTGTCTGAAAATTCAAATTTTTTTTTTTGAACGAACTGTATAAAAAAATGAAGAGAATTGTGTTTGAAAATTCGAATTGAGATTAAAAGTTTTTTTTCGAACAAGCTGAGGGTGAAGGCATAAATTCGAATTGGAATTAAAAATTTTTTTTTAAACAACTAAGTGAATTTTTTTTGAAAATTAGAATTAAAAGTAAAATTGTTTTTTTTTAAACAAACGAGAGTTTTGTCTTAAAATTCAATTTTTTTTATTTTTAAATAAACTGTATAAATAATTAAGAGAATTTTAAATATTTGAAAATTTGAATTAGAACTTTTTTTTTTTAAATAAACTGTATCAATAGTCCAGAGAGTTCTGTTTGAAAATTCGAATTAAAATTAAATTTTTTTAAAAACTAACTGTATGATTAATTCAAAGAGTTTTGTTTGAAAATTCGAATCGTTTTTTGAGATAAACTGAGAATTTTATGTTCGATGCAAACCATTTTCTTTCTTTTCTTCCTACATCGATCATGTTCACATGTGCTGTTCTCTTTCTTTCTCTCTTTTACTTTTGACCTTTTGCTTTTCGTTTCCAGTGAAAAGAGTATAACTTTCAATTTTCAAGCTACTTGGGCGATGTTCGCTCATCATGGAAGGTTGGTACAAGAAATAAATGCATTACAAAGAAATAATTAAGAAAATTTTGTTTCAATATTCGAATTGGAATTTAATTTTTTTTTAAAACAATTGAGTGAATTTTTTTCTAAAATAAACTATGAATAATTCAGAGAATTTCGTTTCTATCGGTTGATCGCACATGATTATCTATTTCTGTCGTTTTGTTCAAGATGAATTCATCTGTATTGTTACAGGCAACGCCGTAACAAGAAGAAGACGAGAGGAGAGGGAGAGAAAAAAAAAGAAAAGATTTCTTTTGAGAGAGCAAGAACAGCCTAATCTGTCTTGTCTCCTCTAGATTTCTTCTTGTCATTTTGGTTTTACTTCAAACGAACCAGACTGTCGATATCCAGTAATCCAACGATCAATCGTACTTCGATGGACCTTATTTGCCAATATTTTAGCAATTTCCGGAGCTTTTTCATCATTCTTGTAATGGGACACGGCGACATCTCGTAGGTCATGACTTTTCACCATGTTTAAACGTAATAGAATCAAATGAAATCAATAGTGTTCTATCAGTGCAATAAGTAGCGCTAGTGTCTGCTTAAGTTAGTTGAAAAAATTTATTTATCTCAATTAGCTAGTAGGATACAATCAATTTTTGAAATGTCGCAAAACTTTTGGTTCACCCGGTATATGAACAATACAATTTGACAAAATGAAATTCCGTAACGCTGGTCATGCCGAAATGGTAATCATACAGAGTATAGTTCGATTTAAAGATATTGATATACGTCTTTATAACACTCTAATCGTCTTTGTTTGAGAATAGCACGAGCTTCTTGATTGCTTGCAGTAAGATTTCCAGCAGTTTTCACATATGTTTGATAATCAACTAGTAATGATAGGATATGAGGTGATTTTTGTTCAGTATGATGTATTTCTCCAATTTTTGCACGAGTAAAAAACCATTCAAATGGAGGTATATCTGACGGATACATTGCTAATAAATCATTTCGTAACCAAATAAGATCGAGACCGACAACTATTCCAATCATTGTATATCCATGTGATTCGGCTAACATACGTAGACCACCAGCTCCAACACCCCATGCGCAACCCACCGGTTTGAATTGATAATTAGCGAAATATGTTGCATTTCCTACTATACTCGGATCGAGTAGAGTTATTGTATCATTCAAATAATAATTTGAATTATATTCCGTTGTTATAACTCGTGGACGATAGCCAGCTTGTAAAATCGAACGAAACACCCATAAATCATGTGAATCCATATCACACGAAAGATAATCAAGTTCTCGAGGAACATTATTTTCTTCGAAAATCGATACAATATTATTTGCAAATAGATAATGTTTTTTGAGATTAATCTCTGGATTTTCATGATCGGCATCTAATAACAAACCGCGCCAACCGTCTTCATACAATTTTCGAGTATTTTCACCTGTTCCACCTGCACGATATCCTTTTTCATCGAAACCAAATTCAACGAAAAATTTATTTGTTGGCTTAATAATTGAAAATATTCGATCTAAGTACCGATCTTGAGAACCTTGCGAATATTGACCTCCGGCCATACTCCATTGATGCATGTCATAAATCCATCGAGGATTAACCGAAGATTTTTCCTTCTGTAAATATAAATGTTAAGATTTATGAAGATGTCACAGTAAAACTTAAAATTTAGGACAATTTAAAATTTTCCTAGGAATAATTAAAATTTTAATTTATGCTAGGAGAACTTAAAATTTCATTTTGTACTGGATATTTTCTAGGAAAAATTGAAATTTTGATTTACTGGAGAGAAAAAGTTCGGGAGTTTTTGAAAATAGTAGTAAAATCGTTCTGTACTCGCTTTAGAGACGATTTTAGACATTTCAATGAGTGTTCCAAGTAGAACTCGATGAGTTCTATCGAATGGTATACTAGACGGGGGTGTAATTTCAAATTAATTTTTTTTATCAAAGACGCCGCTACGGGAAAGCCGAACAAATTTGTTAGAGAGCACTCTAACATACACTTTCTTTCTTTGTGGCTCTCTTCCTCACCTCGATTTCTCGAATATCCTTGTCTAACGTCATAATTTCTCTTCGTTTCCTCGTCTGGACCTGGATGTCCTTCCTTGTATAAATAGTTACGTTCTTCTTCGAATAAACGAGTTCAGTTTAGTTTGAATTAGACAAGAAGAAATCTAGAGGAGACAAGACAGATTAGGCTGTTCTTGCTCTCTCAAAAGAAATCTTTTCTTTTTTTTCTCTCCCTCTCCTCTCGTCTTCTTCTTGTTACGGCGTTGCCGGTAACAAAATTAAAACTTCATTTATGGAAAACTAAATGTACCATTCGATAGAGCTCATCGAGTTCTACTTGGAACACTCATTGGAATGTCTAAAATCGTCTACTAAAGCGAGTACAGAACGATTTTACTACTATTTTCAAAAATTATCCTGAATTTTAAGTTTTACTGTGACAAAGATATAACTATTAAGTTTACCTTTGAATCATTTGTATTACATGGTTGACAAATTAAATTATTCGGTAGAGTTCGATGGTTTCTAGTACTGATATATAATATACTGTACATGCCAATCACAACAAATATTGCTGTTAGTAGAATAGAAAATATCCATTTGCTTGTAGATCCTACGTTTTGCTTTTGAGGCATGTTTGACAGAGTATACGAACAAGTATATTATGAAAACTAAAACAGTAAAAAAAAGTTTCGTCTATACTTCAAATCCGAATTTTAGAAGAAAACGAAGCAATTAATTTTTAACTTTCCGCTTTTGAATTTATTTCCTGTAACGATCATCGATCGTTTATATAATCACCGGGCACTGACCCTCTGTTAACCATCCCTATATAAACTGTGTTGAATAAAGAGAAAGGCACCGTACCATCATGCTGAAAGAAACTACCGGAGTTTGAATTCAAGTTTCAAATTCGACATCTATGAGACGAAGAAAGTCATGTTTCATCACGACTATTTTGGATTTAAAGTCAATTCAAGGAAAATAAGATTTTTTTATCATTTTTCGAATTGAAATTTAGCCTATGAGGCTCAGTCTCAGTTATTTCTCTATTAAATATTTTAATTTCTTTAATAAGGCAACTAAATATCGGCATAATCAATATTACGAAAGTTCATTTTCTAAATTTCGTATTCTTAATAGTTGTAGCAAATTCGAAATCTCAGGAATCCGCCTTGTCCCTCTTCTTACTATATTCACATTAACCAAAGTATTCTCTGTAATTTTCACTGAAAATCAAAAGCAACTAGATTTAATGATAAAGTGTAAATTTCGCTTGTTTTTCCTATTATATGGATAGTATATCGTATAGCTCTCAAAAATAAACAGTAAAAAATCTAGAAAAATATTCATTCGTTATCTCAGAAACTAACCGAATGCCATTAATAATATGTATTCTTACATAGCAAAAGTGCTGCTTTGATTTACTAGGAAATTTCTTTTTTTTTTCTCTCTCGATCAAAAACTTCCCAAGCGAAAGTTGTCGTTTGCTCGCTTCCTGGTTGTGTCAGTACGTAAAGAGAAAACAAACAGATTATATTGACTTTAAAAAGTCTTTGTTTAACTTTCACACGGAAGAAAGCCATATTTCATTAGAACTATTTTAGATTTTAAGTCTCACCTAAATTTCAGACATTTCACCGCCGCTATTGAATAATTAAAATTTTGATTTCTCCTAGGAGAATTTAAAATTTCAATTCTTCTTAAAAAATATCCAATAAAAAGTGAAATTTAAAATTTTCGTGCTTATGAAGAACGAAAAAATTTAAAATTTTTTTTTCTTACAACCGCTATAAATAATTGCGACTTATTTTCGAACTCGAATTAGGCAGCTACTCATTTTATCATTTTCACTAAAATAAAAACGCATTAGGAATCACTGAAAATCTTTGTATGCTTACAGAAAAACATTATAGGACACACTCAAATTTCACTGAAAAGCACACGAGGGAACAAAAACGTAAATCACTCTTTTTTTCGGTATCCTTCGACTTTTTAATAAAAGGAAAAAACACGAACGAATATGTACATATGTGCGTCGGTCGTATACGAAATGAGAAAGAGAACACTTCACCTATATGTCGGTATGTCGCTAAGAAATGATGAATGTGTAAACAAAAGAAACGAATTCTTTCTTTTTCTTGTGACATAAATATTCCTGCAGGGATTCATCATCAATTCGAAACAGAAAAAGACAAGTTAAGATTTCTTCTTTTTTTTTCTTCCTACATCGATTATGTTCACATATGCTGCTCTCTTTTACTATTGACCTTTACTTTTCGTTTCCAGTAAAAAGAGTATAACGTCAAAAAATGTTTGATTTTCAAGCTACAGGAGCGATATTCGCTCATAGCTATGAGTGCTGATCACGGAAGGTTGGTACAAGAAATAAATGCATTACAAAAAAATAATTAAGAGAATTTTGTTTCAATATTCGAATTGGAATTAAAAATTTTTTTTTCAAATAATTGAGTGAATTTTTTTTGAAAATTGGAATTAAAAGTAAAATTGCTGTTTTTAAATAAACTGCATCAATAATCGAGAGTTTTTGTCTGAAAATTAAAATTTTTTTATTTTTAAACAAACTGTATCTGTATAAATATAAAAAATGAAGAGATTTTTAAGTGTTTGAAAATTCGAGTTCGAATTAAGATTAAAATTTTTTTGTTTCGAAACAAACTATATAAAAAATTGAGAGAATTTTATTTGAAAATTGAAACTTTCTTTTTTTGTTATTATGCAAGCTGTGATCTTAGTAGATTCTGACAGTTCCATTGAAGTTGAAAAAGAAAGACAAGAGTATACACAGTTCACTCATTATAAACAATAATATGTTAAGAAGTAAGAAAGAGTACAATTAACAATGTAAAAAGAAAAAAAAATATCGATATTATTCGATGAAAGGACAATAGTAAAACAACAAAGAGAAAAATATTACATAAAAGTAAAACCTGTGAAACAAGGTTTATGAATTACAACAACGCAAGATTAACATCATAAAAAGCGAATCCCATAGAAACTAGAACACACGTAAATAAAGAAAAGGATTCAACACATATCGAACTATAAGAAAAACAAAATCATTCAACTGCATCGAAACCAACAGACGAAGGTACTACATCAAATAAGCTCATTATTTATTACACACATGAAAAACGTTTTTCATCCTTCAAACGAGACATGTATCATATGTATGAGCAAACATTCATCGAACATATATGCAACGATATCAAATTCATAGTTGAAAATCGAAATCGTCGCGCAAACACACATGAACTTATCAATAAACGGCCTAATAAATACTTATTAACGAATCACCACCACAAGACACCTATATGTTTCTATCATCCAGTTTTGATTAAGTCAATTTTCTTATCTTGTAGAAACAATACAAGAAACCCAACACAAACGAACTATAACTGGAAACACCTACAAATTGCACACGAATATGACATCCTTCTACTGTTTGTTCAAACAAAAACAAAACCAACAATTATTCTATATTTCAGATAAAAATATAGTCAAAACATACCAGATCCAATCATCTGCATTCAAAAGCCTTCAATGATGTAAACTCGCAAGTCCAGTAGCAGAAATCGAAATCGGTCATGGAAACTTGTCTCAAAACCCTCAAGATACTTACCGCCATCTTTATGACATAACCGATATTGACTTTGTTTATCTTCCTACTATTTCATCATTCGTCAAGCACTATCTATTGTAATTGCAACAACGAAGAACTTCGTATATGAGTAAATTTCATATTTATTTGCAAAAAAAAGAAAAATTTTACATTTCATACACATTCTCAGAGTATTTTCACTTATTATAAGCATCTGATTATTTATATTCAATGAAAATGTCTCTCACACTTCAAAACTTACCCATCGAAATGGTCTACCGAATATTGGATCATTTAAATGACAAAAGTTTATATCTATCCTTTATTAATGTGTGCCAACGTCTCAACCGAATCATTTATTCTTCCCAACGATACCAGGTAAATCATTACATCTTCTTAGTTTCTCTAACAAAGTAAAGTAACACAATAATAGCGTCATAAAACAATAACTAACAGTTTACACGATGTATATGATTTCAAAGCAGATGATCAGTCATCGTAACTTCAAAATAATGATTGAACTTTTCGAAGTATAAAGCTTCACAAACCGACTGCAATTTTCAATTATTTTGAAAACCAATAGAAATAAATCCAATACTATTTTCTTTCCACACTAAACACCTTACTTTCCCCTCCTGATAAACAAAAGCTCTTGAATGTGACCACGTCTTTTTCAGTCTAAGTGTTTTTCTTTCCTTCTCCAAACGTTTAATGATATGTTATGCATTTACTACAAGTGTAGCTAACATATTCGTAAACCAACCGACTGGAAAAACAAATCATCTCAATTGACATCAAAAGCCAACAATTGATGTTATATTTGTGATGATACATCTGTTTCTCTCAAATAAACGACCCAATCGGTTATTTCGTGCAAAAAATATCTCGAAGCACATTAGTATCCAGACCGAGCAATACACTAGACATCAAATAATTATTCTATTTAAGCCATTCGACCATTCGGATGATGCACCAATCTTCAGCAATTGAATATACAATACAGCTCAACGTTTGAGTAACAGTCGTATAACTCAACAATCAAAATTCATTCATCCGACGTCAACAAATTGCCTCAAAGTTCTCAAAAAAAAGATACATCTTCTGAGACACACTCACTACTCGGGACTCATCATGCACACCTATACTTACCAGAGACTCCTCCATATAGCTTGCACATTCACTCACTACACTTACCGGTAAAATCAGAAGCGTTACTTTCTTGCCTAACTAATAACACAGATGTATACGCAGAGATCCATCCTTTGTCCGAGTAGACGACATTTCATCATATTCTTCGTCATTCGCTCATTCCTGTCTCTTTGATACAGACACTCACTACACTCAACCTTCGCGGCAATAATATCGGAGCTCAAGGTGCGCAATATTTGGGTGAAGCATTGCGACACAATACGGTGAGATTATCACTCCTTCATGTTTTTACCATCATCTCATTCCTGTCTCTTTCATACAGACAGTCACTACACTCGACCTTTACTGCAATCAAATCGGAGATCAAGGTGCACAATATTTGGGTGAAACATTGCGACACAATACAGTGAGATTATCACTCCTTCATGTTTTTACTATCAGCTCATTCCTGTCTCTTTCGTACAGACACTCGCTACACTCAACCATTACTGCAATCAAATCGGAGATCAAGGTGCACAATATTTGGGTGAAGCATTGCGACACAATACAGTGAGATCATCACTCCTTCATGTTTTTACCATCATCTCACTCCTGTCTCTTTCATACAGACACTCACTACACTCGACCTGTCGTACAATCAAATCGGAGCTCAAGGTGCACAATATTTAGGTGAAGCATTGCGACACAATACAGTGAGATCAACACTCCTTCATGTTTTTACCATCATCTCATTCCTGTCTCTTCTTTCGTACAGACACTCACTACGCTCTACCTGTCGTACAATCAAATCGGAGCTCAAGGTGCACAATATTTGGGTGAAGCATTGCGACACAATACAGTGAGATCATCACTCCTTCATGTTTTTACCATCATCTCATTCCTGTCTCTTTCATGCAGATACTCACTACGCTCTACCTGTCGTACAATCAAATCGGAGCTCAAGGTGCACAATATTTGGGTGAAGCATTGCGACACAATACAGTGAGATCAACACTCCTTCATGTTTTTACCATCATCTCATTCCTATCTCTTTCACACAGATACTTAGTACACTCAACCTTCACAACAATCAAATCGGACCTCTAGGTGCACACTATTTAGGTGAAGCATTGCGACACAATACAGTGAGATTATCACTCCTTCATGTTTTTACCATCATCTCATTCCTGTCTCTTTCATACAGACACTCGCTACACTCAACCTTAAGGACAATCAAATCGGAGTTCAAGGTGTACTGTATTTCGTGCGCCTGAAGAAGACAAACAGTCATCTCAGAGTGTTGTGGTGATTCAAATGTAGATTTCAATTTTCTGGTTTAAGATTGATTACGAATAGGTAGAACTTGAGGGATATTCATAATTATGCTCTTGTGTGCGTTTGTTACATTTCATCGTAATAAATGACAATATTAATATTTTGGGTACAGATTGCTTGATTAATTTGAAATTTTTTGATAGTTACATTCACTTTGATTGCATGAAATGAAAACGGTGTGTAGTTGTCATTTTGTCTATTTTTTTTATTCATTGAGTTTTGAAGAAAAGTGTATTTCTGTTAAATTTAATTGAAATTGTACTTTAGAGATAGTGAACGCATCGTAGATGGACGATATCTAGTGTGTAGGAAGTGGGATATGAAAATGTTTGCACATGATGTATTATTTAAGGTTTTGATTTGTTATCCGAATTATTAGATTCGAATTTGAGAAAATTTATGATGAACGCGTAAAACATTCTTAAAACTGAGAAAATATTGAGATTTCAGTGTTTGAACGCGAAACACTCGTGAGAATAGATCAAAATATCGATAAAGAAAATGAATGCTTCTAATATCACTATTATGGTTATTATTCTGAAGTATTTGAATTCACACTCGTATTTCGCGTTCAAATTTAAACAGCTGGTCAGCGCAATCGCTTCTGGATTAAAAGTGTGAAACAGGAACTGATTGGGAAGTTTGGAAAATACTAATTAAGACGGAGTTTCAAATTGATGTGTAGAACTAATTTATTTTGTTAGCATGTTAATCGGATGTTGACTGTAAATGAAAATTAAGTTATAAAATAGGTTTAGATCACTGAAATAGATACATTAGTTATCAAATTATGTCTGTAATGTTGGTAATTCTGGAATGCGAGTAACACCTGTAATAGCAGTTCGGTTTCTGATATTACCTATATCTTTTATGTGAGTGACGTCTGTGAGAAGGGTATCCAAATTTTCTACCATTATATTTTTACACTCCTTTTCGGTTCGTATTTCACAAAGTTTTTGTTTAAACATGTCATATTAGCTTCATGACTGATCTTTTCAGCCTGCAGCTGATAAATCCCCTCCCGAAATAGAAGACCTCCATATATTAGAAGACCCTACTAAAATTCATGATGTATTAGTCGTATTAGAAGACCTGGATCACCATTAGGATTCAAAAATCAACTTCTTCGATTTTTTCTCTATGATGAAAAATCAAGTTTTCTGTTGTCTACAGGTGTTTTTTCTTGTCGGTGTTTGATTCAGATGAATCGAAATATCTAAAGATGAGAAGAAATGCTCATTGTAGTCATTTATCAAAAGAACATTTATATGATAAATAATACATATATAAGCGCCATCTGATCGAATTTATGTCGTTCTCAGAGTACTATACATATCTATGTATAACAGCCAATTGGCGCGTCTCGGCTTGTTTGTTCATTCATTATATTATGACCTTACTCGTTCGAACATAATGTTATTTTCATCATGTCGTACTATGAATGTGAAGCTGGCGAGCATCTCGCTCCCTTACCAAGAATTGGAGATGAAAATGATAGTGACAATGATTCAAATAGTTCGGATGATTCGGATGCCGACGATGGAGACGACGACGAAAAGGACAATGAGAAAGAAAACGAACTTTCATCGACCACATTAGCTTCATATTCGCACTCAGACAATTCAACCGATATTATCTATTCAACAGCTGTTGCTGATACTACTACTCGATCAGGCCGTAATTCACTAACTAAAGTAAAGAGAAAACAATGGACGATTCGAGAAAAGCTCAAAGCAATTTCGACTTTCAACGATAACAACAACAAATATCAAACTTGCAAGATTTACGGATGTACACCTAATCAATTGAGACAGTGGTTGTCAGTCGAAGATCAGTTAAAAATCATTTCCAAAGAAAAATTAGGTTTGTTAGTTCAACATGAATTGGTTTTAAATAAACTTCAATGGATTATTATTAAAAAATTCACATTTTAGGAATGAAAAAGAAAAGAATCAAGGGTGGTGGGAAAAAGTTGAAATACAAAGATCTTGATTCTCGTCTTCTGGTCTGGTTTCAAGAACGTCGATCTCCTCCAGCTGAATCATCGAATTCTTCGGCAATACTTCATAATCGTCCTTCATCGAAATGGTACCGGCGTTTTATGAAGAGACATCGATTGTCTTTGCAAAGACCAAAGAGACAGCAGAAAATTCCAATTGAAGAGGCACATCGCCTAGCTCATTCTTTCTATACATTCATTCGTCGTTCAAGTACATGGGCTCCGTCAAAGGGACCAATGGGATGTTTCACACCGAAAGATGTTTTTAATTTCGACGAGAGTCCTTTGGCATTGTTTGGCGATCAAACGAAAAGATCCATTAATTATGTTAACACATCCAATGACATACCAGGAAATCTTCCAAGCAAAGTAATATAGCATTTGTGTTATATGATGGTTCGAATTTGATTTTCTTATAGAGATTTGCTACTGTTATTCTCACAGTTTCTGCTGAAGATAATGATCGTCTTAGTCCAACATTATTATTTAAAGGACAAGGTCGAATAAGTCCATTAGAACGACAACAATATGCAAAAGGAATAGTTGTTAATTATGGATTTCGCAACGACTCATTTAAACGAAGATAGTATTCGTCGATTGAGAGAAAAAAGTGTAGTAGTGGCCATTGTTCCCGGCGGTACAACAATGTATTTAGTGTTTTTAAACAACACTATTATGATGTTGCTGAAGAATGGCTCGATATTGACGGTCCTCGAAATAAAGTGAAGTTATCATCGGCACAATCACGTATCTTATGTACACGTTTAACAAAGTCTGCGTGGTTACGCACATTACCAAGCATCGATCTCAAGGCGGCTTTCCATGATATTGGTTATACATGGTTTGATGAATCACCAATTTACCCACGTGCTTTAAGCGGATTTTGTTTTGATCCTTCTTCTCTTAGTCAATGTTTTTCTACAGATATTAGTGATGAAAACAATAATCGAATTCAACGTGAAGCAAATGCTGCTAGAGAAGAGACTCCCAAGAAAATCAGCGACAGCAGTAGAATGATACAAACGAATCTCAAACCGTTCTGGAAATGATCATTTGTAGTTTTGATTTAATTTATGGCATGAAATTTACCTTTTCGAAATATTTGTTATAAACTTTTTTTGTACTATTTGTTTAAAATAAATATAATAAGATGAAAAACCATCGAAGTTTCAAATGTTTTCGAATTTTCTTTAAAGGAAAACATATTAGAAAACCCCTCTAAATACAAGACCCCTTTGAAAATGGTTGTTGACGGGACACGACCAGGGTTGCCAGATCGAAATTTCGGAAATCAGGGATTTTTAATTGATAACCAGGATTTTATCAGGATATTTTTTTTTCAAAAACAGGACAAAAATCAGGAGTTTTTTTCTGACGTTCAGGAAATATTTATCAGTTCGTTAAAAGATCAAATATCGATATTTTTCCGTTGTATAATAGAAAATTAAACATTATAGATGCAACACAATGCTTTTGTAGGGTCACTTTTATATTCTCGTAGAAATGCCGAAAAATGAGGATTCAACAGCCATTCTTTCTTAAACTTTGACTGATAACGTTTGCTAAATTTAAATAATGATCGTTTCGTTTTTCTAATACTGAATTTAAAGAAGATAGAGACGAAATCGATGGTACGTTTTATCCAGGAGTTGTCTGAGATGATCCCGATGAATCATTATCTAACAATGACGATGATAGTGAACTTGAGATTTCGATAATTTCATCTTGTGACGAAGAAGACATTGAATAGAAAAATACTAAGATTTCCATGTCTAATCAAAGTTCGAAAAATAATTTCGATGAAGCTATGTGATTTTAGTTGAAATATTGTATACGATCAGAGAAGAACAATGAAAATAAGTAGAAAATATCGAAAATCAGCTCCTGAAATCAGGAGATTTTCAGTCAGGAGAAAAATCTCAAAACCAGGAGATCTGGCATCCCTGGAATCCACCAATAAAAAATGAAAAATTTAATTTTAGTTCAAATTATAAATTACGAGTTTATTCGTCAGATTGTTATTTCCTCAACGAGAACAATGAATGGAGCGATCGAGGACTTCGAGTGGGAAATAAAACAAATCATAATCAAACTCATCGTCTAAAGTGAACTGAATTCTAAATATTTATCTTTTGAAGTTTTTCAGACAACAAAACAAATGAATTTTATCTCGAATATTTTCCTGAATTAGTGTTGTCGGCAACAATTTCAGTTCTATTGATTAGATTGAAATAAGAGATTCGAGACGATAGAAAAAGTGTCTCATTCAAATATCGAATATATTTTTATCATAAAATTAGATTGTTGAACGATGTACCTAGTTGACAAGTTTAAAGAAATGACGTATCACTTTTTTTTAGAAAAAAACATAAAGTTAATGTTTCATTTATTCTGATCGTTGAGAATGTTCTTTTGATCCTCACACAAAATTGTAAAATTAAATTCAACTTTCAAGTTTGACATGTATTTTCCTACTGAAAAGACATATTCGGATAATTCTGTTTTTTTAATCACAGAGCTCATTTGAGTTGTTGCCTTCTACTTATCAGATAGAGAAATTTCTCGAAAACTAAGTCTAGAAGAGAGAATTATTGAGATTATTTCGTTATTTCGAATGATATTTTGCAAGTGTTTGAATTGATTTTTCAAGTTGAAGAGATTGTCGTGTCTGTTTTGTTCGATTATGGCTTTCTTCTTTGATTACAACCGGCCATTCAAACGTCGTCAGTTTTTATAACAATTTTCTTTCTTTCAAACTATTTTTTAGTTCAAGTGAATGTTTAATGATTTTAGCATCATTAAGTTCTCCTTCTCGAATTCTATGCTGTTCTCGTCTTGTTTATTCGACAATTGAAAACAAATTTTCATTGTTATCTTCGTTTTTGTTAAACTAATCAACTTTGAAAACAACAAACTGAACTTTTCTTCATTTTATTTAACTCAGGATAAATCAATAAAATACTTCGAAGACATGAGAACATTTGCTTTTTCATCATGATCTTCGTTAGTTATTGCATGATTTTATTTCTTCTGAGGCTAATTTTAGGTTAATTTTTGTCTTTTTCGAATGTTTTCAACGAAAATAAACTTTTGTTTTCCAAAGGTCAATCGTATAATCAACCGATGTTTCCGCCGAATTCAGCTTGGAATCAAAATGCAACGACATTTGCAAATAGTGGTCAAATCGGGACAATTCCTTTCGGTTTGTACATTGATACGAATAATTCGATTTATACGATTCATCGTCAAAACGGACGAATTCTCATTTGGATGAATAATTCCAATGATACAAATTTGATTTTATATACACAATTATCATCATCAGTATATTCAATATTTGTAACAACGAATGGACAAATTTATGTTGGAGATTCAACTTCAATTAAATCAAATTCATATTCAAATCAAACCATCGGAATTGCGACTGTTACTTCCTCTATTTTTGGTCTTTTTGTTGATATTAATAATACTTTATATTGTTCAATGTATTTTGGACATAAAGTTGTAAAAAAATGGTTAAATGATAGTTCATTAACAATGACAACTGTTGCTGGAAATGGCACTAATGGTTCTGCTTCGGATTTGTTAAAGGGTCCATATGGAATTTTTGTTGATACAAATTTTGATTTATACGTTGCAGATGCTAATAATCATCGAATTCAATTGTTTCGATTAGGAGAAACAAATGGAATTACAGTTGTAGGAAGTACATCTGCAAATCTAACAATTTCACTTAACTGGCCAACAAACGTGATTTTGGATGGAAATAAATATCTTTTCATTACAGATACCGAGAATAATCGAATAATAGGTTCAGATGAAAATGGTTTTCGTTGTATTGTTGCATGTTCAATGTCATCAGGTGCAACATCCAATCAATTGTTTTATCCACGAAGTATCGCTTTTGATAGTTTTGGAAATTTATTTGTTGCCGATCAATTTAATAATCGAATACAAAAGTTTCGTTTATCAACAAATTTATCCAATAGTAAAATAAAAAAAAACAACGATTCGATATTTTCATTTCATTATTTAGGTCCAACATCAACCTCAACATCGACAACAACAACAAATGTCAATCAAAGTAAATCGTTTAAAGAGAAATTAAAGAAGAAAAGTTTTTTTTTATTAAAATCTCAGCGTGTCGATCTCCTCAGATAATTTTAATTCCCAGTGGTTCAACATTAAGAAATCCTTTGAAATTTCGTCGAAGTCAAGAGTTTTACATTGTTTCTTTGATCGAATTGAATTGTAACGATTCAACATCAATTCAAACTCAATGGATTCTAAAGAATAATTTCAATGTCATTCCCTTCGATTCTCAAATTGAAACCACATTTAGTGAATTATTTATTCCAGCAAGAAAACTTCCTTTTGGAATCTTTGAACTCGAATTAACCATCACTCTCAATAAATATCCAACTTTAAATCATTCTTCATCAGTTTATGTTGAAATAACTCCATCAGGAATCACAGCAAATCTTGTTCAATTAGGAACTTCAATGATCACAAGTGGATTCGATCAAGATCTTCGATTAGATCCAGGAACTTATTCGATTGATCTCGATGAAAATACTTTTGATAAAGATGTAAGTGAAACATTCAAATAATTGAAATCAATTTCAATTTTGATTGAAAAATAGAAATGGATTTATAAATATTATTGTCGAATTTATCCAACATTTAATTTTCCGAATTTAAATGGTTTTTTATTAACAATTGACGATCAAACAAATGATTCTTCGAATCCTTCGTGTTTAACAGATCGAACTGGATTTCGATTTGATAATTCAATTAATTCTTCATTGACAATTCTCTCAAAATCTCTTCAATCGAATCGAACTTATCAATTTATGGTTCAAATGACAAATATTTTGAATTCTTCTCAACAAGCGACAGGTTATGTTCTTGTTAAAGTTGAACAAACTCGTCCACCAATGATCGCAGTTGGTTGTGTGATTAAGACTCTTTGTTCTCTTAATCTGCAATATCAATTCGTAAATCCAACAACTCAAGTTGCTCTTTTTTCTCTTTGTCTTGGAAATTGTTCTTCGATTCAAAAAATCCTTTGGAATGTTTATTCTGGACAAGCGAATTCTTCTCTTTGGATTTTATTTAATCAAACTCAAAACTATTTCTTCGGCAAGAGTTCGAGTAATTTCACAGTGACAAATCAATTATTTCTCCTCAATCCAAACATTAAATTCTGGAAATTCGAAGTTGTTTATTCATTTGCAAATGAAATAAGTACAAGTGCTTTAAATTTTGTGATCAATCAACCTCCTGTAAATGGTTCTTGTTCACTTTCTCCATCAAACGGAACAACAACAACTTTATTTCAAATTTCTTGTTTAAATTGGTTTGATGAAGATGGAATCAAAGATTATTCTCTTTATTCTTTCACAAATCAATTGATAATCGCTTTTTCCAGTGAATCATCATTTAAAGTTTATTTACCTTCAGGAGAAAATCAAATTTTATTTATTGAAATTCGAGATCAATTAAATTGTTTAACCAGATTTAATCTTTCTTTGATTTCTATTGAAGCTGATTTTCAACTGAACAATAATTTACTAGTAACTGGAAACCAAAATACTGTTTCACAATTATTAACTTCTTTTTCTCAACAATTTAATAAAATAAATGAAGAAAACATCAATCGAGCAGTTTCAACTGGAATCCCAATTTCAACAATTTCAATTTCATCTTTAACTACTCAAAATCAACCTACGAACAGTTCATTCAATCAATCAGCTCTTGTTGAATTCGAAAAAGAATTAAATTCTCAATCGGAAACAAGAGAATATTTAATTTCATTTACTCGTATTCTTCTGATAACAACAGTGAAAAGTATTGAACTTCAATCTTCATCATTAGTTCAACTAACTAAATCGACCAATGAATTAACTCGAAACACAATTTCAATTGCAGCTGATCGATGTTTTCGATTAACTTTAGCTTTACAATCGATTTCAACGAGAATTTCTCGAGAAGATGCTGAAATTTGTGCGACTCAGTTATTTCAATGTGCTTCAAATGTTTTATCAGCTGTCAATGGTCCTTTACAACAAAGAACGACGATTTTAGATTTAGATTCTAAAAGAGCAACAGAATTCCCTCAAGATTATGAAACAGATTTAGAATCTGAATGGTCGAAAATCAATCTTTTAAATGAAAATGAGAAAAATATTTATCAACAAAAAGAATTAGCAAATCAAATTGAAACGAAAATGAAAGAAATGATTTCTCGATTAAATTCAATTTTAAATATTCATTTAAATGTTGGTCAACAATCAATTGTGAATACTTCAGAAGTTTTCATGAGTTTACAGAGTGAAACAATTGAATCTCTTTCGAATAAACAATTTGCTCAAGGATTAATTCGATTCTCTTCAATCGAAACAAATCAAACCGAAAAATCAATTCGAATTCAATCGAAAGTCGAACCTTTAGCTTCATTTAGTAATTCAGTAAATACAAATGTTTCTCGTTCGATTTCTTTTTCTCTTTTCGATTCCGATGGAAAAGAAATTTCTCTCGATTATCCAATTCAAATTTTAATTCCTCGAGATCCAAATCGAATTCTTCCTCCAATGATTCTTCAAAACGTCACGTCTCGTCTACAACTTTTCAATTTCCATTATGTTAACATCACAACTATTCTTTCGATTTCAGTTCATATCGAAATTGAACCTGTAAATTCAAGCGTTGGTTATTTATTAATTTATAAATTCGATAAAATTCCTCAATTAAATGAAATCAATGGTTGGACTGTTTTATGTCCTGAGAATTTCCATTCGTTTTTCGTTGATAATGAACAAACTCGAAATCATAAATCTTTAGTTTTCGGTTTACGAGAATTAAACTCCTCTGAAATTCATCTTTACTGTTTAAATAATAAATCTCAACTGAATCCACCAATTACAAATGAAAGATTTAATTTTACTTCAAATTATGGATTGAGAGTTTATTCGTCAGGTTGTTATTTTCTCGACGAGAACAATGAATGGAATGATCGAGGACTTCGAGTTGGAAATAAAACAAATCACGATCAAACTCATTGTTTAACTGAACTTAATTGAATACTTAATTTTTGTAGTTTTACAAAATTCAGTTCTATTTATTTGTTTGAATTGAACGAAAGTGTATTTCGAATAAACAAACAGATGTGATATATCCACAAACATTCGTTTAAAAAAAAACTATCTACGCGAGGCACAAATGTGAAAAGAAAAGGAAAAGATATTCTCCAAACAACCGGGTTTGAATTAGTTCGATGGTAGAAGACGATCGAGCGTTTTCAAATGTTTACCAGTTGGTATCGACGAGCCACTAACGACGATTTCTTTTCGGGAACTATCCGAATCGCACGCGATTAGATACGTCTCGCTGCCTATTGACAAATAAAATTCGAAATTGTCAGAGAATAAATAAATTGTGCGTATTTTATTAAATATAAATCAAGGAGAAGAAGAAGAAGAAGAAGTGGTTTGTGGTCAAAACAAGATCAGGATCGTTAGCCGATCAGACCTGTGCGTTGTCGAATCAGTGTATTCGCACTTTTTCGAATCGATGCATCGACATTCATCGGTGTTTTCGGCAGAGGCATGAGATTGGTTTGAATTGTTGCGCGTAACGGCTGCTGGTATCGACCGGTACGCGAGCTACTTGTTGGCTAGAGAAATTTCAATGATGAAGACGAAAAAACAAATGTTTCTTCTCTACTTGTTGATTGGTAAAATATTGTTGCAGAGCTTGAGCGGATGCGTTGGGTAGGGCTTTCTGCGATCGATTGGGCAGTTTCGAATCGACGTATTGCATGAGAGAGAAATTTCTCGATGCGTCACTGGTTTCGATTTGAGGCTATAAGCGAAAACAATTGTGACGATATATGAGAATGTGAGTGTATGTTCTTTCAGCATGATGGTACGGTGCCTTTCTCTTTATTCAACACAATTTATATACCCATGTCAAACAATACGGTCGTTAACCACTAATTTACGATATAAAGCTGAGTCGAATACGCTCGTAATATTTGGCACAGAATTACGAAGCTACAGTAATGGTATACGGCCGTGCACCATGAATACACGATGCCGTATTACTGTGTCAAATATTTTTGGCAAATACCGACCGTTTACTTAATAGTGCGATTCATAAGCGGCAAAATTATGACCAAATACGGACAGTCGTTTTGATAGATTTGGGTAGAGATGGTTACACATGAGAGAACAGAGGATCAGTGTCCGGTATCGTATATAACGGTCGATAACCGTTACAATAGTGTGTTACCAAGAGAGAAACAGCAGACTACTAGAAACTTCAAAAGACTTTCCCCTATGTGACTTCGCTTTTTTCGAAATACTTAAATAGATTTCAAGAGATTTCAAGGACTTATGGGGACTTCTACGATTTCATTAGACTTCTAGAGACTTTAGCGACTTCAAGGGAGTTCAAGAGATTTCATTAGACTTTGTTGGTATAGGAGTAAACATGTAGAGAGTCTAAATCTCTAAGACTTAGGTTGTTGTATTTTCATAGTTGAGAGTGAGGGTGAAAATCGTGTCTTGGTCATTTAAAGCTTTTAAAAGGTCGTATTTATATTCGCCATCAGGGGACAAAAAAATAAACCTGTAAAAATAAAGATTCTTTTGTTAGAGTTATCGCAAGATCTACCTAAGAACGTCAAGCGTGTAATTGTTCATGGAACTTTAAGAGACTTCATTAAAATCTAATGGACTTCAGACCTATGCTTTGTATATCTCAAATAATTTTGTACTCAAAAAAACCTAATATTCGAAGAATGACAGTGTGCCTTGCGTTTTTTAAGAATATAAAATATAGAACCAAACCAGTTTTTAGCTTGTAGAGTTTCTAAAGTTGTATCGAATAGTATATTTTGTTTCTTGAAAATAGAGTGAAGGCATACTTCTGTATATGTAAAAGTTTTGAATCGAACTAAGCGGATACTCAAATTTCATTAAAATGTCTTTGGTGATTATTGTTGCCGCTCAACACACATCTCTACCGTTATTGTCTGATTAAAAAGTGTAAAAGAAAATTCGAGATTTTTCCTTTCGAGTTTAGTTGAGTTATTCCGAGGAAGACGTTGTTTTGCATAATTCCATACATGTCATACTTGAAACTTGAATTTTCAAATAGCTATACCCTAATTTGAACTTTCAAATTTCGAATGACTATTCTCGATAATTCCAAAGTGAGGGTGAAGGCGGGCATGTGTACACGGTAGCAAATTTGAAAACGGAAAGTTAAAAAGGAATTGCTTCGTTTTCTTCTTAAACTCCAATTTGAATTCAAGTTACGAGTTCGACACTACTGAAATTCTCTCTCGATTTACCATCGGATGATGTTGAGTAAACGGCACATTCGCCGTCGTTCCAGCCGTGCCGAATAGTATTCGATTGCACAGATCAGCAATACCTTTGTTTTTTAAAAATGAGGTGTTTTTGTTGCTGAAATGAATGAAAGATTAAGTTACCCATTCCACGGACTAAAGTCTCTCGATGTTTGAGTGCGATGAGTCGTTCCGTTTCTTCGGTTTCATCGATGTCAATCGGCTTGATGGTTTCACCATAGTTGTGTTGAGGTACTGCGATACTCTAATGAGAGAAAATCGTTTTGAAATGATAGACAAATGCTGAAATTTTACAGCAGCGAGCCGTCGAATATGAGGTCGAGTAAATGATGAACTACGCGATGATTTCAACGACGGCAACGTTCGTTTCGCCGGACTCTCGCCGTACGATTCACGAGATTGACTGACAAATGATTTACTCGTCTTCAATGGATTAAATTGATCTTGTTTCTTTTGCAATTCATCAATTTGTGCTCTATTAAACAGTCAAAAAATCTCTCAATTCAATTCTTTTTTTTTTCTAACGAGTATCCCAGGAATAATGGACCTCCCCAGGGCGAACATGCCTCACAAGATCTTATCGGATCCTAACAAAATCCGACGAAATCCTTGGTACAGGAATCCAATCGGAAGTTGTGGGAGATCGGAAAATGTTGGAATACTTCAGATCCGATAGGAACTACAACTAATCCAATATTTTCCCGACACCTATAACTTCCGATTGGATTCCTGTACCAAGGATTCTGACAAAAACAATCGAATTCCCATCGGATACAATAAAATCCGACAATTTTCCATGGTGAATCCGACGGGATCCGACAGTCGGATTTTTCGTCCTGGGTCTCAAAGTGTTTTACTGAAATCTTTATAAAAGTTATATGTCCTATCTTGTAGAGCGTGAGAAGACGAATCTTTTTGGTCCAAGATGAACAACGTTGCAATAACACCACATCTTGTCGAATTTTTTTAACCGCTCGTTTTATTTCTTAAATTCATCCCAGATGTAATAGTCCAAAGGATTTAAATTTTGCAAAGTGGTTCATCTTGGACTTGTTGTTTGTATCGCATTTAAAAAAATAAAAGTTATGCCCTATCTTGTACACAGTAGTGTCCGATTTGAAAGTTAAATTCAATTTTACAACTTTATTTTGTTCAGTTGAAATTTCAATTTTAGAAATATAAAATTGTAAAATTTAAAACTTGAAATTTCAACTAAACAAAATAAAGTTGTAAAATTAAATTTAGCTTTCAAGTTTGAGAAGTATGATTTTGTAGAGCATGAGAAGACGAATCTTTTTTTTAAAAAAAATTTGTCTCCAAACAGATTAAAATCTCAGGTCAAAGCGGATACATCGGATTCTAACGGATTTCTTTTTATTTCGTCAGGATTCGGTTGGTTTTTAACGGAAGATGTCGGATTGAATCATCTGGGACACTCGTTTTATGTTTCTCTACTTGGCTTGTTCGATTCGAGCTTTAGATGATGCTGTTTCGGAGTACAAAGTGCCTGATTGAGTGAAGAATTTGTCGTATTTTTCAGTGAGATTCGGTATGGGATAGATTCGTCGGTAGTTGCCCATGTGTTCATTTTCCCAATTTTCGATTTCGATTTGCCATTGTTGAGCGAGATCTTCTTGTTCCTTGCGGAATTCGCTGTCTTTCTTATTTACACGTTGAAATAAGCGTTCTTTGACACGGCGTTTTTCTTCTTCGAGAAAACGACGTTTATCTGCTGCTGGCATGTTCAATAGCTGTAAAGTGTCGAAGATGAGAGCATCTTTTATGTCTCGATCTAGTTTCGAATCCGTGGTGAAACTTGGCGAGTGATTAACCTTCGAGAGAAAGAGAAAATAATCGAGAGAGCTTTGTGAGACTTTTTTGTTACTTCGAGAACGTATGGTTTGAGTTTTTTGTCAACTAGAATATCGAAACCGAGGATTTCGAAGCAAGCACTACCACGATAATGATGTGGAAAGCATGCACGATAGTTATGTTTGAGCACTGAATGAGCTGAGATGAGAACTTTAATGATGACATCATCGATGTCAGCCCATAATTTGACTATATCATATCCATTTTCCACTAGCCAACGATTTATTGTCGTTATTCGACTAGAATTTAAATCAAGAGGGTTTACTATACAAAAATCGAAAAAAATTTTCTCTATATGAAGTTATCCCGAGATTAACGTCTTATTTCCTCTCTATTGATCTCGATTATAGATGAAGAAAAGAATAAAACAACAACAACTGCCGAATTACAACGACATCACCTGAGTATAAGAATCAAAACCAATAGACAAATAGTAATCTAAAATCTTACATGGACATAAGACGTGTCCTTTTATCCTGTTTTAACTTTTCCTTTTTCTTCTTCAGTTCTTTTCTCTCTCTCCGTATACTCGTGCACATGAAATGTTGATTATACAAATAAAAGCTTTGCTACCAAAAAAAAAAGTCTTATTACGCATATTTATTAGCTCAATTCGATCTTAGAGATGATAAATTACCGTTATTGTTATTGTTACTAGTGACACTGAGTAACAATAACTTCTGACACCGTTCCATACATGTCGAATTTGAAGCTTGAATTCAAATTCAAACTCAAATATCTAGAGAGTAAATCCATCTGCCAAAGTTGAGGGTGAAGGCGGAGATGTGTACACGGTAGTAAACTCGAAAACGGAAAGCTAAGAAATAGATATTTAAATTTGAATTCAAGTTACAAGTTCGACACTACTGGATTTTATGGGTTTTTTTTGCGAAAAACTTAGACTCTTTCAGACTAGATCAAATCCCGTTTAGAAAAGAATATTATTATACGAATAATTATAAAATAATTGATATTTTCAGTAGTGTCCGATACAAGGGGTGAACAGCGGATTTCAAGACTTCAAGTGATTGCAAAAGACTTTGATGGACTTCGAGAGACTTTATTAAAATCTAATGGACTTCAGAGCTATCATGGGACTTCAAAAGACTTCTTTGATTCAGATGGACTTCAGACGCGAAGTCTTAATTGTTTCCCCCTTGATCCGATATGAAAGTTGAATTCAATTTTAGTTTTTCATACTAACTGCGTATATAAGTGACGTATAAATTTGAATTAAAAATGTGTAATTTCGATGATTTGAAGAAACTGCATAATTTTGACTTATTTTCGAAATCGAATTAGGCAGCTACTCAAATTTACATATGTATTAGGCTTCGAAAACCTCATAATTCCTAGTTAAAATAGAAAAATTGCGTTTTTTTTTCGAGACGACATTCCCCTCTTATTTGCTCGACAATATTCTACTTGAAACGAACTGCTAAAGAGCTTAGGATTGCGTACCGTTTCGTGCCCGTGTCTTCATCTCGAATGAAGTCATCGGATCGTTTTTGAATGGCATAATTTGTCAAATGCATGAAGATATCTTTCTGAAAAACAACAAAAAGGATTCAAATTCTTTTCTTTTGGTTTTCTACGCACGCAATTAGCATTCGAAGGTTCTTCGTAATGTTGAGTTGTGAACCGTGCGAGACCGTCTTTGAAGACAAAGACTCGAAACGGATCACATGACGTCACAGCCACATAAACACGAAAATCGAACTTGTAACCATCGACTAGAAATGGCTGAAAAACAAAACAAAATCAAATCGATCAAGTTGTTCGACATACTCGATTGACATAAACTTGCACAACGAAATTATCAGTTCTAGAAAGCAAATCGATGAGTGTTCATAGGAAAAACATTTTTCGCCCTACGGTTTAATATCTTTCGACGGGTTCTTTGTAATAAAAATGCCTCGGCCTTGGCACCCGACATCAGGCTTTGATATGAACGTTTTACACTTTTTTTCGGAACAATATTTAGCAAAATCGTTATAACTAATAGGAAGAAAAATACATTCGAAATAAAACGATCAACTTCATACATACTCAGCCGGTAGACACCAAGCTTTCGGATAGAATGCGTAATCTTTAGGAAACATTTTCATCATTCGTGACATATTCCGTGTCAATGAATCCTTTCGACAGATTTCACTCATGCCAGGAAAATGATTGATTTTCTATAATTACACAAACAAATGCACATTTATATAGTTTACAGTCGTATTTTATCGTAAATGACTGGTCGAATACACTCTTATCCGATCTTCATTTCATTGTTTACCTGCCATTTTTTCATTTGTGCCACTCGTTCAATACCAACACTCGTATCTGTCCAATAGACATTCCAATCGTCTTCATCGGATACTTCGCGAAAATTCAAACGTTTCGATGCACGACGCACACAATCGTATTTGCACATGGACAAACAAATAAAAAATATCCTAAATCAACAACAGGTGTAATTCAAACAGAACAATTACTCTCAAATTGGTCACCTCTTTCGTTTTTTCTTTGCAAGTTGTTGCTGTTGTTGTTGTTTTTGATCATCATTGATAATTCCTGATGCAGATGATTCGAGAACTCGGGGTAGAGTCCGTCGTTCATCATCGGATTCACCTGAAAATCGATGTTTTTTTTATGAGACTAAAATCGAAATTCTCTACCGTATTCTTCGGGTAAATTTGGCTGAATTGGAATTGGCTCATCGGCCTCGTCATCATCTTTGAGTGTCAATTCCGTTCGTTTGATAACGGTCGATGGAAGACTGATTTCATCGTCGGACGATGATGACGATGACGATGCATCACTTGATTCACTCGAACTACTACGACGTCGTCGTGACACGGCAGCCGGCATGTTGTTTCGTTTCGTTTCGATACCAAGAGAGACTCATATTAAAAAAAAAGCAAAGAGAAAGAGAGAGAGAGAAAATTCAATTTTTTATTTTTGTAAGATGTGTTGTTTGTCTTTTTTTAGTATTATTGTTAAAAATAATCAAAACGACAGTTGTTCGACTTCATCGAACAAATAACAAAATGACTCGCAACGGAAATAAGTCCCTCTCAAGTAGTCATTCATCGGAGAAAAATTTGCTAGGCGACCACCTGCAAGCGTGTGCTCAACGACAAGTCGAGAGACATCTATGTGTGTGAATGAATTAATATTTTATTTTAAAAGAGAGAACAATACAATTTGTTAACGTAGAGAGTTTTTGATGTAGGCACGTGTTGGTGCTGCATGATTATGAGCGAAAAGTGCACGTAATTTCTGCTGAAAAAAGAAATCACCAAAGGAGATGTGATCGCGAATTTTCGGTTTCGGTGTTAGTAATTGAAGAAGATTCGAAGCTGCTGCTGTTGTTTGATTGACAGGTGATGTTAGATCACGACGAAATTTCGGGTTGATTTGGGCATAATCGATTATATGCGAATGATCGAATGAATTCGATGAAATTGAAGTCAACAGAAAACAAAAACTCATACCAACAAGTAGATATTTCATCGTGATTTGCTCGTATTTTTATGAAAAGACTACATGTCGTTTTATATTCATCAAAATAAATCGCCGATTAGTACCAGCTGAGACCCTCGTATGCTCTTTTCGAACGTATTCTCATCAAAACCTTGATGTATTTCAATGTCAATCGTTAGACAATGTTCTAATGATCGAGTTAAGCATTAGTTTTGATTAATATCGAGGAATATACTCCAGTTCCTGGTTCATAAGATTCATGACTTTGAATGTTGAATTAGTAATCATGTATGTCATTTCGGTCTTTAAAGTCTAAACATCACATTAATGTTTATAGGAGAGAGAAAAAAAATCTTCTTAAAACAGCAAAAAAAAAGAAAAATTACAATAGATGAAATTCTACTAGAAAAAAAAAGAAGGATTGACATGTACGCATGTGTGTGTTTATTATTCAGTAGTTCAAAGAAGATTACTGTGTTCGTTCTTTTCATCTCGACTAAGTGTTAATGATGAACATGACGTTAATTTCGAACGATTATTGATTACTTCCATATTTCGTTGAATTGGATTCGTTTTTATGAGTGATGTTTGACATGTACGTTCCGTTTTATGTCCATTAATTCTCGGTGTTGTTTTCATTTCCTTGTGAAACGTATTTTTCATCTGTCGTTTACAACAACAACGACACAATTGATGAAATATAACACGTCGAAATTCACTTCGAAACCGTGCACCACTGATAAAATAGAGAAAGAAATTCACGACATGCATTAAATCCGATGTTATATTCGAAACTAGATGCATGACAACCGATGTTTCAACATAACGATCGAGATTCTTATAAACATTCGCATCACATTCGACAGCTCGCCAATTTTCAATAAAAACTCGAAGAAATATAAGTAGATAATAGATGGCATTCGGAAGTGTAAGAACAAAGAATGATATTGAAATTGTTATTAACATAATTGTTATTTGAAGATTTTGTGATTGTACACGTGTACGATTATTTACAGATGAACGGAGTGCATTCGTTGTTGTTCGTTCGACGACAGTAGTAGTAGTACCAGTACTACTTGTTGGTTCATGTAATTGTGATGCTTCTTGACGTGCACGTAAGAGAGCAACAAAGATTGCTGCATTGAGAACCGAGATAACAATAAATGGAATAAAACAGCAAAAGAATGCATCGAGAATAAACACGAGTTTTTCATCTTGTACAGTTTCAAGCCAACAGTAGGAATTATTTTTGAGAACAGTTCGATTGGCATGAACAGATGCAACAAGCATTGAACATGTTATAACGGCGATGACAACAGCGTACGCTTTCTTTCGAGATAACAGATCCGATACACGTAATGGGAGACAGACAGCAAGGAATTTATCCGCATTCATCGCAGCAATTAACCAAACTAGATCAGATACATTCGTACTTGTCGTTTTTGTTATGCTAATCAAACAAAACAAAACTTACCCGTTGTATAGTTGACTGCATTAACCATTAGAAAAAGAAATTTACATAGACCAGTTGTTAATATATGTTTCTGAGCTGATAGACTCGATAATTCACCAAAGAGAACACGTAGTGCGAAAAAAGCTACATCACATAGTGCTAATACTTGCATATAGAATGCTATGGATGACGAACGATTCATCTTTGTTTGTCTTAGAATATAAAAAGCACATAGATTTAATATTAAAGCTGGTAACATAAAGAACCGATTGAGATTATGTGTTATGTAACGAATAATAATAAATAATGGTTTTTGAGAAATATATTCATATCGAAGTTGAGTGCATGTTAAATTAGTTGGTTTGAAAATAATTTGATCATTAAATGTTAATGTAAAATTATCGTCTAATAACGATAATGACGTCGATATCGTTGAAATATCGAAATGATTTAATAATGTGTTATTGAAATTTTCGGGCATGATCTTTTTTTGTCTATCTGCATAACGTTTTTTGCAAATCTAGAAATTTGTATGTATTAATTCTCCTTGGATATTTTCATAAATGTAAAGATGACGAGCAAAAGAAGAGGAAGAAGAAAAACAAATTCGATACGTCATTATCTTTTCTAGTTACGGAGGAGTGAAAGAGAAAAATGAAATTAAATAATAAATGTTATTAACTCCTTCATTTAGAAGAGTAAAAACGTTATTAAAAATAATATCAAAGAAATGTCTATACATTTTTTTTCTCTCTCTCTCTCTTTTTGCCTTATCTTCGTGTCATAAGAAAAAAGAAATCATTCTGTCCGAGAGCATGTATTTGAAGCAAACTGGTCTCTCAATAAGTGAATACAATAAAATAATGACAAGCTTGCTCAAGTGTATGTGCCTGCCAGCGTCACTAAACGGACCAGTTGTCACATAACTGATGGTGACGATGATGTGAATAGAAGCTTATATTTTGTATCTATTGACGTTTTCTATTTCTCTCGCATCTCTCTACATATATATATGTGTATGTGTGTGTCTTATTCGCCTTTCTTGTAAATCAAGACAAGATGAATGCTCGTTGACAATACATCAAGCGAACAGATGCATGTATATACACAAATAAAAATATATCGATTTTTTTTCTCTTTCTCCTTCTTTATCAAATGAATCAAATTTATTCGTATACTTTGCCTGTCATTATTATAGTTTTATGTGCATTCATTCTATCATGTTCTCCCTTCTTCTTCTCCTAGATACGCTTTTGTTATTCTTATTTAATCAAAAACAAAAAAAAAGAAAGAAGTTGTCTATTTGATAATCGTTCAAGCAAATATGAAATCAATATTCTTATATCCGTTTGCTACGAAGAATCTATCTAATTAACGACAAAATTTGTCAACAGATATTCTCTGTTATTATCATCAACAAGACACACACACACCGGATCTTTACATACTTATCTTTTGAAACGAGGATGTGATGATCTATTTCCTTTAGTTCTATCGGATGTTAACAGGTGTAGTCATGGATTTAAATATCAATTACAAAATCATAGATCTACTTAATCCAACACTATAAATTTGCTTGTCTCGAAGCATAACGTCCAATTGTGTCTTCCTTGGAGTGCTGTTCGTTCTCGAGTAGCTCTTTTTTTTTCGCGCACGACTGCCACTAATAAATATATGGTCCCAAAGAACAAGCAAAAAAGCAAGAGAGAGAATGTAATGAGAAAAAAAAACATATTTGGGGAATTCTAATTAGTCGTCAACGATTGTAATATTAGCGTGCTACTCTCTGTGACCATCTGAGAGAACGAAAAAAAAAAATAAGACTAATTCACTTTTCTTTCCATTAGAAAATAGTGAATTGAAACTGATTAGAGCAAATGCAATCATCGGATCGATATCGAAAACAAACAAATAGATCTCGTAATGGTTCATTAAAGCTCAACAAAACACACGCATTCGAGCATAGAGATTTCACCTCGCAGGTCGATCAAAATGACGTTGAAAAATCAATATCAATCGAAAAGATTTAAATGAAGTTCTTGAGTATTTTTCAAAGCAAAATAGAAACTAAGTTGCCAGATGTCAGTAAAGTTTGCACTAGACACGACGGTCAAAACTGAAAATTTTTCGATTTAAAATTCAATTATGCATAACAAATATAGCGTTTGACTTTCAAAAATATCAAAAACGATTCATCAATTGCAGTCGAATTTTTTTGAATGTGATACGTGATTTCTTTAAACTTGTCCGTTAGATACATCAAATAAATAGAAATGAAATTGTTGCCGACAACACTAATTCAGGAAAATGTTTGAGATAAAATTTGTTTTATTGTCTGAAAAATTCCAAAAGATAAATATTTAATGAGTTTGATCGTGATTTCTCTTATTTCCAACTCGTAGTCCTCGATCGTTCCATTGATTGTTTTCGTCGAGGAAGTAACAACCCAATGAATAAACTCTCAATCCATAATTCGAAGTAAAATTAAATTTTTGATTAGTAATCGGTGGATTAATATGAGAATTATTATTTGAACAATAAGAAACGATTTCAGAGGAATTTGATCGAATTTATAAATTAATAAATAAGCAATACCTGAATTTACAGGTTCAATTTCGATTGGATAATCGAGAGAAATTTCTTTTCCATTCGAATCGAAAAGTGAAAAAGAAATCGAACGAGAAACATTTGTATTTACTGAATTGCCAAAGAAAGCTAAAGGTTCGGTTTTAGATTGAATTCGAAAGAGATTCAATTGTTTCTGCACTTTGTAAACTCATGAAAACTTCGGAAGTATTTACAATCGATTGTTGACCAACATTTAAATGAATATTTAAAATTGAATTCAATCGAGAAATTATTTCTTTGACTTGATTTTCAATCTGATTCGCTAATTCTTTTTTGTTGATAAACATTTATCTCGTTTTCATTTAAAAGATTGATTTTCGTCCATTCAGATTCGAAATCTGTTTCATAATCCAAAGCGAATAAATAATTCACTAGATGTTGTTTCAATATACGGAATCCATTGAGTTTGAATTGATGTTGAATCGTTACAATTCAATTCAATCAAAGAAACAATGTAAAAATCTTGACTTCGACGAAATTTCAAAGAATTTCTTAATGTTGAACCACTGGGAATTAAAATTATCTAAGGAGATTTACACGCTGACATTTTAAAATAATGAAATGAAAATATCGAATCGTTATTTTCTCTTTTACTATTCGATAAATTTGATTGAGTTCGATTATTATTTTGATCTGCATCATATAAATCAAATTTCGGAGCAGAATCATTTCCAGCAACTGTTATCATTTAAGCATTTTTTTTACAACTTTATCTTGGGGATTGATTGCACAATATAAAGTATACATTTCCAAGAAAAAAGAATCCATGTAGATGGCGTTAGTATACACACCTCATCTGCCTTGTTATTTAACCTAGTGACCTCTGAAATCGCTCTTGCTGATTGCTTGCTTTGACAAAGACACTCGTTGAACAAAGGGCTCACACTCTCATCTCTCCCTAAAACATCATCTCATTTTCACAACACTGTCATCAATGGAAACTCCACCATCGATCATCTCGACTCCGGACGCTGATTTTCTCTGCACAACCACTGAAAACGTCTCGCACGTTCGTTTCGAATGGACAGTCGAAGATTTCTATCCTCAAATGTACGAATGTGGTGACATGATTCAAAGCGAAGAATTTCCACCGTACGATCTTCAAAAAGAATCGTGGACGCTTCGTTTCTATCCTCGAGGCTACTCAACCGACGAAAATCCATTCTATCTCACTCTCAATCCATCCCATCATTCCTCCAATCAACTTCAAATCCATTTTCGAGCGTCAATCACCTTCTCCAATTCGCACGGACGCATTTTACATAGTGAACTCGTCCCAAATTTCGGTGGAAACACAACCGATGAGCTCGTTTTGCTAAAATTCGATCGAAATTTGCTTTCACTCGAGCCAACCGACCATTTAATCATCAGCATCGATCTCGCTTCGATCGACAATCTCGGCAAAAAGAAAAGCTCGAAAATCATCAAACTCAAACTCCGCTGGAAAATCGAACGATTCGCCGCGTTAATCGCCGAACTTTCCGCTCAATCGTTCATCGAATCGTGTCTATTCACGTTCAACGAGCCCAACGAATTGCCGGCTCATCAATGGTCGTTGATTCTCTATCCCAACGGTAAAACCGATCGGTTCAAACACTCGCTCTCGCTCTTTCTCGAGCACACGTTCGGTCCGAGCGTTCGAGTGGTGATTCGTTTCTCTTTGATCGACGGTCGAGGCCGACGGATCAACACGAAACAGCTGCCGTCGCACGTGCTCGCCGTCGGCGAACGCTGGGGCGTCGGAGACTTTCTCAAACATTCGATTCTCCTCGCCAATCCATCGGACTTCATTCCGGGCAACGAACTTCGATTGTATTGTCAAATTAAGATCCTCGAACGGCAATCGGTGGACGAGAGAAAGGTCCTGCCTAAGGCCAGTTCCGTGGATAACTCGATTTGGCCGAGTTTACTGCTCGGAGCGTTCGAGGAGAAGAAAATGTTCGATATGTATTTCAAAGTCGAGCAGCAGACCTTCGCCGCGCACAAGATTGTCGCGAGTTTGAAGTCGAATGTGCTCGAAAAGTTGATTAAGGAGAAAGGAACGAAGGTTCCGGTGATCGAACTCAACGATGTCGAAGCACAATGGATGCCGTTTTTTTTGGAATTTTTATATACGAATACGATTCGAAAGGTGCCCAATAAAATGAAGTTCGTGTTGGATTTATTAGCTATGGCGAAGAATTATCAAATGACGGATTTGAAAGTCTATGCTGAAACGTTGGTTAGAGAGGTGATTCAAGTGGAAAATGCTTGGTAAATCACAAAACTTTCTTCCTTTCTTCTTAAGACTTTTCTTTTTCTTTTGCTAGTGAATTACTTTTATTGAATGAGAGTATTCAATCGGACGTGTTGAAACAACAGACATGTGATTTTATTGCGAATAATCTTGGCAATATTATGGAGACAACGGTTAGTTTCATTTAGTTTTCAATTTCGAAATTTTCGGTTTTTCTTTTTCTAGGGTTGGACGGATTTGAAAGCGCAACAACCTGAATTAGTCGATCTTATTCTTAAATCCTAGTTCTTTTTTTTTCTCTGTGTGTGTTATTATTGTTTTTCTTGTAAACGAAGTATTCATATGAAAATAAACGAAAAAACAAAAGTCATGAATGATTAATTGTTGTTTGGATTAAATGAATTGCTCAACTAATCTAAGTTTACTTTTCTTTCGTTTGATAATTATACTAAGAAATTAGCCAATTCTGTTTGACAACAATCTCGAAAAGATAATTAGATACTGCTTTTCTCCATTGTCATTGTTAGTTTTATGTATAGAAATACGACTTGAGGAAATATGTTAATGTATTACAATCTCAATTTGAATAAGAAAACATAAATATCGACGAATTACTTTATTATTATAGTTAAAAAACACTAACTTTTTTCAAATTCGATGCTGCTATCTATTACGAAATTTTGAATAAACAAAATAAATATTCAATGATAACCAAACCTGTGACTATAATCACTTATTTACTTTTTCGAGATTTTTCCATCATACCAATAATTCATTGTTTTACAAAAATTTCGTTTGTTCACTGAACAATTCATTATTTAACTGAACAATTAGTTTTTTTTACTGAATAATTCATTGTTTCACTAAAAGTTTAGTTCTTTTTCTAAACATTTAGTTTTTTTTATTGAAAATTTACGTTTCGACTAAACAGTTCATTGTTTAACTGAAACTTTAGTTCTTTTATTGAACAATTCGGCTCTTTTACTAAACATTTAGTTCTTTTACCGAACAATTTGATTTTTTTACTGAATAATTCATTGTTTTACAAAAAAATTTAGTTGTTTTACTGAACAACTTAGTTTTTGTTACCAAAAATTAGTGTATTAATATACTGAACCAATTCTACTGTATGTTTGACTAAATTTGATTCAATAATTTAAATATGAAATATCCTATTAAATAGTTAATAAGAATTTCATTTTTTTCGTTTATTATTCATCGAAATTTGATCTGACAAAAGTCTTTTCTTATCCTTCAAACATTGTTCCGGCAAATGACAACTTGAACACTGTTGGCAATGTTGTCGATCGGCTTTGACACATCGTTGACAACTCGAACAATGTCGATAATTGCCACCATCTTTCGACGTACACATTCGACATTCATAACAATGTTGATTTGCCAATAACGTATATCGATTGCATTCGAAACAATATTTATAATTATCCTCATCTAACGGCGGACATTTCGACGGGCAAATATCCGTAAACATCCGAACGGGCGAGCCTTTTTTGCCTTTGCATAAATTCATTTTCGAATTTGTTTCATATTCAATTTTATAATCCAACATTTGTAAACCTTGAAAAGCATCTTGAATCCATTTCTCCAAAAAATACGGATTGAATAGAACTAAATTTCGTTGAATATTCGAAGGAATTAACTGTTCCAATGAATGAGCCAGCGCTCGATGAAATCCACCGAATGGTGGGTCGATAACAACTAAACAAGTTCGAATAGTTTTCAAGAAATTCTTTTGGAAATATTCGTCGTTTGAAAAACAATGTCCGTTGAACATGTTGTAGACTAACATTTGTTCGTTGGAGTAGAACGAGCAAAAACGATGATCGTAATCGAGAAGAAACTTTTTTTGACAAGTCGAAGGAAGATTTTCGAAGATTGTTGGACAGCCAATGCAAAGAATGCCGTCCCAAGACTCGATTTGAATGAATTTCGCGGTGAAATAGTTGATAAAGTTCTTGGAGAAGAAATATTGAGCATCGCTTCGTTTGTTTTCCAATGGTTGGAGTTGACAAGGAGATGATTTGAGTGAAGTTTGAAGTTGTTGAATTTGTTTTTTAAAAGCGAGATATTGTTTTTGATATTTTTTTTTCGATCGATCGGTCGTTAATTCCGAATAGGAAATGTAGATTTGACAATCTTGACGATCTCGACAAGCCGAACAAGCGAAGAACTTCTCTTGTTTAGCAGGATCTTCGAATAAAAGACAAGGCCCGTGTCGACAATTGGGTGCATCGGGTACGAAATGAACTTTTAATGAAGAAGAATTCATCTATTCGACCCAAAAACTCGGAAAAAAAATGTATTTTGGAGAGAATTCCGATACGATTCACCTACTGACCAATATGATTCGACTTGAATCCTTTTTTTTATATAGATGTCCTTCATTGCAGAGCGTAATTTCATATTCTTGTTCAAATTTATAGATGAAAAAAAAAGAATTCGTGTTTTCAAGTTTTAAAGATAGAGAGCAGTGATTAGACCTGTGACATTTCCATTTCATTTCATCAGAAATGGAAACGTTGAGCATTTCTTTAGTTCATTTCAACGAAATATTGAAAGTGAACTGTCACAGGCCTACATCAAAATCAATGAACCACTTGTATCAAATTTTTAGAAAAAAACCTTTTTATTTATTCAACAAAATTCTGAGCACCGGTCATTTTCATGGAGTTTAATGATGAATGAGCGCGTTCAATTGAACAAAGATTCTTCCTTTTCTCCTCTTCTAAATGCAGGAATTTATGTCAAAATATGTTAAAAAAAACACTCGCAGATTTTTGACATAGAAACGGTTAAATGCGAATTCAAACAAAACAATTTTAAGACACGGAAACATTTCTTTTTTCAGCATGATCTTCATTAGTTATTGGACTTTTTTTATTCTTCTTCAGCAGATTCAAAGTTAATCACTAATCAGTTTATTCACGAAGATTTTTACTTTTATTTTCCATAGGTCAATCGTATAATCAACCGATATTTCCGCCGAATTCAACTTGGAATCAAAATGCAACGACATTAATAAATCAGACTCAAATCGGATCACAACCTTACGGTTTGTACATTGATACGAATAATTCTATTTATACAATGAATCGGGAGAATGGGCAAATTTTCATTTGGATGAATAATTCCAATGATCCAAATCTTATTTTATATACAAACTTATCAGTAAATTCATATGCAATATTTGTAACAACGAATGGGGACATTTATGTTGGAAGTCATCCTTCAGTTAAACAAATAATTAAATCAAATCAAACAATTTCCATTTCCATTCCGAGTGCTTCTTCTTCCCATATTTTGGGTATTTTTGTTGATATTAATAATACCTTATATTGTTCATTCAGTGAACAATATAAAATTGTAAAAAAATGGTTAAATGATAGTTCATCAACAATGACAACAGTTGCTGGAACAGGTTCTGCTGGTTCTGCTTCGAATATGTTAAATTGGGCACATGGAATCTTTGTTGATACAAATTTTGATTTATATGTTGCTGATGCTTCTAATAATCGAATTCAATTGTTTCGATTAGGAGAAATAAATGGAACTACAATTGCAGGAAGTACATCTGCAAATATAACAATTTCACTTAGTTATCCAACAGCTATAATTTTAGATGGAAATAAATATCTTTTCATTACAGATGCTGGTAATAGTCGAATAGTTGGTTCAGATGAAAATGGTTTTCGTTGTATTATTGCATGTTCGGGATCATCAGGTTTAACATCCTATCAATTATATGGTCCACGAAGTATCGTCTTTGATAGTTTCGGAAATTTATTTGTTGCCGATCAAGCTAATCATCGAATTCAAAAGTTTTGTTCATCGACAAATTTCTGTAATAATAAAAGAAAAAAAACAATGATTCGATATTTTCATTTGATTATTTAGGTGGACCAAGAACCTCTACAACCTCTACGACCTCTACAACGTCAACAACAACCTCAACTTCAGCATCGTCATCAACAACATCATCAACCTCTACAACCTCAACTTCAACATCATCCACAACAACATCATCAACTTCGACAACCTCAACATCAACAACATCGACATCATCAACAACGATCTCAACAACACCATCATTATCCTTGCTTGTCCCAACCTGCTCCAATAAAACAATGGGCCGAAATTGTAATATTTCCTCAAACCCCTGTGATTTACTAAAACCTTGTAAAAACAATGGAACTTGTGAAAATCGAAATGAAAGTTATGTTTGCAATTGTTCAAAAGATTTCAATGGTTCTGAATGTGAAATAGATAATCGTCGATGTAAACCAACAACTTGTTGGAATCAAGGAAAATGTAATCAAACAACCGGTGAATGTTCATGTGAAGAAGGTTGGACAGGGGATTTTTGTGAAAAAATGATAAATTATTGTGAAAATGTGACTTGTGAAAACAATTCTCCCTGTCGACCATCATTTCTTAACTTCACTTGTGAATGTCTGACTGAGAATTATTCGGGTCAATATTGTGAAATCGTTTCAACGAAATTAGCAACTCTTCAATTTGTCTCGAAATCTTTCGGTTATATTGCAATTCTTTTTCTCTTAATCGTCATTGGTTTTGTTGTTATTATGGACGTCCTCAAATACGGTTTTGGAATTGACCCAGCTAAACATGAATTAGAAAGAATTCGTCGAGAAAAAGCTCGAAAAAGAAAACATCGACCGATTATTCAACGATTTCATTACGTTAATTAACGATCTTCTTGTCTTGAAATTCTTTAGTTGACAAAACTTTGATCATGATTTATAAATAAACTAAGGGCAAAAAAGTGCATGTCAATACAAAGGATTTGAGGACGAGTTCTGTGTTTTCAGTAAAAGTCTCTATTTTTAGACTAATCAAATTGCAACTAATTTGTCTTGTAATACACACAATAGGAGAAAAGAAAAATTATAAGATATCATGTGCAGTTGAGTTAATTTGAAAACTACTCAATTATATCTGTTAATACACGAGACTTACTAAGAAGCATAGGTTAGACTTTATAAATACTGAACTGAACAAACATAAAGATGAAAAATGAAACTTTAGTCTTCGCACCAAACAATCCGTTTATGACAAAACAAAATAGATTTCGAAAGTAAATCTTATAGTTGTAGTTCAACATCAATGAATTTTCTGTTGTATTTTGACGTTCAGCTGATCGAGTACACCCTCAAAAACTAATTTTCAATATTTTAAGGAAAAAAACTGAATTTTTAGTAAATTTTGTTCAACTTTCAGTAAAAAAAACAAATGAGCCCAAGTTTTTAGTAAATTATAGTAATCTTAATTTTCATTGAATTCTGTCAAATTTTCAGTAAAAATCGCCTATTTATTCGTAAATTTCGTTAAATGTCCAATAGAAAACCAAATTTTCTCCGATTTTCAACAAAAATAACTAAATTTCCTCAAGTGTTGAATGAAAAAAAAACCAAATGTTTGGTAAATAAATTAAGAAGATGAAATTGCAAAGAATCATTAAGTTTTGCTAACGCTTTCCCAGTGAAAGAGACGGAGAATTTCATGTTTTATGCATAAAATGACGAGATCTGGTGTTTTTTTTAGGAATTTATCTCAAAATGTGTTAAAAATTCGTAGAACTTTAACATGACCGACTGTAACACGAGTTCAAATAAATAAATGAAATACTTTCAAGACATGGTAACATTTCTTTTTTCATCATGATCCTCATCAGTTGTTGCACTTTTATAATTTTTCTTCTTGGACAAATTCAAAGTTAATCAGTTGATTCACAAAGATTTCTATTTTTCAAATTTCCATAGGTCAATCGTATAATCAACCGACATTCACTTCGTATTCAACTTGGAATCAAAATGCAATGACATTTGCAGATAATTTCATAGTCGGGACAAATCCTTACGGTTTGTTCATTGATACGAATAATTCAATTTATTCAATGAATCGGGACAATGGGAAAATTTTCATTTGGATGAATAATTCCAATGATCCAACTTTTACTTTATCTACACCATTTTCATCAAATGTATTTTCAATGTTTGTAACAACGAATGGACTCATTTATCTTGGAGATGGCAAGTCAATTAAACAAATAACTAAATCAAATCAAATCATCGAAATTTCGAGTATTTCGGATTATATTTTGAGTGTTTTTATTGCTATTAATAATATTTTCTATTGTTCAATCAATGGTCTACATAAAGTTGTAAAAAAATCATTAGATGATATTTCATCAACAACGACAACTGTTGCTGGAAATGGTACTCAGGGTTCTTCTTCGAAGTTGTTAAATGGTCCATTTGGAATCTTTGTTGATACGAATTTTGATTTATATGTTGCAGATGAATATAATAATCGAATTCAATTATTTCAATTAGGAGATACAAATGGAATTACAGTTGCCGGAGATACATCTGCAAATCCAACAATTTCACTTAATGGTCCGACAGATGTGATTCTGGATGGAAATAAATATCTTTTCATTTGCGATAATTTGAATAATCGAATAGTTGGTTCAGATGCAAATGGTTTTCGTTGTATTATTGCATGTTCTGGCCAAGGTTCAACATCCGATAAATTGTATTATCCACGAACTATCGCTTTTGATAGTTTCGGAAATTTATTTGTTGCCGATTTCGGTAATAATCGAATTCAAAAGTTTTGTTTATCAACAAATTTATGTAATCGTAAAATAAAAAACAATGATTCGAGATTTTCATTTGATTATTTAGGTGAAATAACAACAACCTCTACAACAACCACAACATCGACATCATCATCAACAACCACAACATCAACTACAACAACAACAACCACGTCAACATCGACAACAACAACAACTACTACTACCACAACTACAACAACAACAACAACTACTACTACTACTACTACAACAACAACATCAACATCCACAACAACAACAACAAATGTCAATGAAAGTAAATCGTTTAAAGAAAAAGTCAAAAGGAAAAAATTTTTTTATTAAACTCCCAGCGTGTAGATCCCCTTGGATAATTTTAATTCCAAGCGGTTCAACGTTAATAAATCCTTTGAAATTTCGTCGAAGTCAAGAGTTTTACATTGTTTCTTTGATTGAATTGAATTGTAATTATCCAACATCAATTCAAACTCAATGGATTCTAAAAAATAATTCCAATATTATTCCCTTCGATTCTCAAATTGAAACCACATTTAGTGAATTATTTATTCCATCAAGAAAACTTCCGTTTGGAATTTTTCAACTCGAATTAACTATCACTCTCAGCATATATCCAACTTTAAATCATTCTTTATCAGTTTATGTTGAAATCATTCCAACGAATATAATTCCGAATCTTGTTCAATTAGGAACTTCAATGATCACAAGTGGATTCGAACAAGATTTGAAATTAGATCCAGGAACTTATTCAATCGATCCTGATCAACTTACATTCGACAGCACAGTAAATTTTCAATTAATCTGATTCCTCAATTTTTCTTCAAATTTCTAGAAATGGATTTACAAATATTTTTGTCGAATTTATCCAACGTTTAATTTTCCGAATATTTCGGGTGTTTTATTAAGAATTGAAGATCAAAGAAATGATTCTTCGAATCCTTCGTGTTTAACAAATCGAACTGGGTTTAAATTTGGGAATTCGTCATTGACAATTCTCTCGAAATCACTTCAACCTAATCGAACTTATCAATTTATGGTTCAAATGATAAATACTTTGAATTCATCTCAACAAGCGACTGGTTATGTTCTTGTTCAGATTCAAAATGTTCCTTCTCCGATGATTTCAATCGGTTGTGTGATCGAGAGTCTTTGTGCTCCGAATCTCGAATATCAATCTGTAAATCCAACAACTCAAGTTGCTCTTTTTTCTCTTTGCATCGAAAATTGTTCTTCGATTCAAAAAATCACTTGGAATGTTTATTCAGCACAAGCGAATTCTTCTCTTTGGATTTTATTTAATCAAACTCAAAACTATTTCTTTGGAACAACTTCGAGTAATTTCACTGTGACAAATCAATTTTTTCTCAAAAATCCAACGATTCTATTTTGGAAATTCGAAGTTGTTTATTCATTTCCAAATCAAACAAGTACAAGTGCATTGAATTTTATGATAAATCAACCTCCTCGAAATGGTTCTTGTTCAATTTTTCCATCAAATGGAACAACAACAACTTTATTTCAAATCTCTTGTCCAAATTGGTTTGATGAAGATGGAATTAAAGATTATTCTCTTTATTCTTTCACAAATCAACTGATGATCGCTTTTTCCAGTGAATCATCATTTATAGTTTATTTACCTTCAGGAGAAAATCAAATTTTATTTATTGAAATTCGAGATCAATTAAATTGTTTAACTAAATTTAATCTTTCTTCGATTTCTATCGAAGCAAATTTTCAACTGAATAATAACTTATTTTCAACTGGAAACCAAAATACTGTCTCACAATTAATAACTTCTCTTTCACTTCAACTCAATCAAATAAATCAACAAAATATCGATAAGGCTGTTTCAAGTGGAATTCCAATTTCAACGATTTCAATTTCATCTTTAACCACTCAAAGTCAACCTACGAACAGTTCATTGAATCAATCAGCTCTTATTGAATTCGAAAAAGAATTAAATTCTCAATCTTCGACAAGAGAATATTTAATTTCTTTTACTCGTAATCTCCAAATAACAACAGTGAAAAGTATTGAACTTCAATCTTCATCATTAGTTCAACTAACTAAATCAACAAATCAATTAACTCGAAACACAATTTCAATAGCAGCAGATCGATGTTTTCGATTAACTTTAGCTTTACAATCGATTTCAACGAGAATTTCTCGAGAAGATGCTGAAATTTGTTCAACTCAGTTATTTCAATGTGCTTCAAATCTTTTATCTTCTGTCAATGGTCCTTTACAACAAAGAACGACGATTTTAGATTTAGATTCTCAAAGAGCAACAGAATTTCCTTTGGATTATGAAACAGATTTAGAATCTGAATGGACAAAACTAAATCTTTTAAGTGAAAATGAGAAAAATATTCATCAACAAAGAGAATTAGCAAGGCAAATTGAAACGAAAATGAAAGAAGTGATTAGTCGATTAAATTCAATTTTAAATATTCATTTAAATGTTGGTCAACAATCGATTGTCAATACTTCAGAAGTTTTTATGAGTTTACAAAGTGAAACGATTGAATCTCTTTCGAATCAACAATTTGCTCAAGGATTAATTCGATTCTCTTCAATCGAAATAAATCAAACAGAAAAATCGATTCGAATTCAATCGAAAATCGAACCGTTAGCTTCATTTTCTAATTCAGCAAATACAAATGTATCTCGTTCGATTTCTTTTTCACTTTTCGATTCAATTGGAAATGAAATTTCTCTCGATTATCCCATTGAAATCTTTATTCCTCGAGATCCAAATCGAATTCTTCCTCCAATGATTCTTCAAAACGTCACGTCTCGTCTACAACTTTTCAATTTCCATTATGTTAATACCACAACTATTCTCTCGATTTCAATTCATATCGAAATCGAACCTTTGAACTCATCAGTTGGTTATTTATTAATTTATAAATTCGATCAAATTCCTAAATTAAATGAAATCGATGGTTGGACTGTTTTATGTCCTGAGAATTTCCATTCATTTTTCGTTGATAATGAACAAACTCGAAATCATCAATCCTTGGTTTTTGGTTTACGAGAATTAAACTCCTCTGAAATTGGTTCATATTGTCTACATAATAATTCTCAACTGAATCCACCGATTACAAATGAAAGATTTAATTTTACTTCAAATTATAAATTACGAGTTTATTCTTCTGGTTGTTATTTTCTGGACGAGAACAATCAGTGGAACGATCAGAGACTTCGAGTTGGAAATTTGACAAATCATGATCAAACTCATTGTTTAAACTGAACTCAATTATAAATATTTGTTTTTTCGAATTTTTTAAAATCATGAAACTGACTTAACTTTATGACAAAATCGGTAACAATTTGAGTTCTATTGACTTAATTTTGATTTAACATTCACAGTGCGAGAGTTTTCGATTTGAATGATGCACATCTATCATATTCACCAATGGAATACCCTCAATTGTTAAGCAAAGTCAATAGAATTGTTTGAATTTTTTCAGTAAAAAATATTCCTCATCAAAATCAATGAATCACTTTTAAGACAAGCAAATATTTTAGCTTTCATTTTCATCATGATCTTCATTAGTTATTGCATGATTTTAATTCTTCTTCACCAAATATTAGGTTAATTAATCTTTTTAAAATATTTTAAATAAAAATAAACTTTTGCTGTCCTAAGGTCAATCGTATAATCGACCGATGTTTATTTCGAATTCAACTTGGAATCAATATGCAATGACATTTGCAGATAATTTCATAGTCGGGACAAATCCTTACGGTTTATATATTGATACGAATAATTCGATTTATTCAATCAATCGTCAATACGGACGAATACTGATTTGGATGAATAATTCCAATGATCCGAATCTTATTTTATATACACAATTATCATCATTAGCAGTGTCAATATTTGTAACAACAAACGGACAAATTTATGTCGGAGATGGCAATTCAACTAAATCAAATTCATATTCAAATCAAACCATTTCCATTGCGAATGTTTCTGGTTCATGCTATGGTCTTTTTGTTGATATTAATAATACTTTATATTGTTCAATGTATTATGAAGATAAAATTGTAAAAAAATGGTTAAATTCAAATTCATCAACAATGACAACAGTTGCTGGAAATGGTACTCAGGGTTCTGCTTCGAATTTGCTACGGGGTCCATATGGAATCTTTGTGGATACGAATTTTGATTTATACGTCGCAGATGCTAGTAATAATCGAATTCAACTGTTTCGATTAGGAGAAATAAATGGAACTACAGTTGTAGGAAGTACATCTGCAAATCTAACAATTTCACTTAACTGGCCAACGAACGTGATTTTAGATGGAAATAAATATCTTTTCATTGCGGATGGTAACAATCATCGAATAATTGGTTCAGATGAAAATAGTTTTCGTTGTATTGTTGCATGTTCAATGTCAGCAGGTTCAACATCCAATCAATTGAATCAACCACGAAGTATAGCTTTTGATAGTTTTGGAAATTTATTTGTTGCCGATACTTCGAATACTCGAATTCAAAAGTTTCGTTTATTATCAAATTTATCCAATAGTAAAAGAAAAAACGAACGATTCCATATTTTCATTTGATTGTTTAGGTGAACCAAAAACCTCTACAACCTCTACAACAACAACCTCAACAACGATATCATCATTATCCTTAGTTGTCCCAACTTGTGCCAATAAAACAACAATGGGCCCAAATTGTAATTTATCTTCAACTTCGTGTGATTTACTAAAACCTTGTAAAAACTATGGAACTTGTGAAAATCGAGATGAAACTTATTTTTGTAATTGTTCAAAAGATTTCAATGGTTCTGAATGTGAAATAGATAATCGTCGATGTAAACCAACAACTTGTTGGAATCAAGGAAAATGTAATCAAACAACCGGTCAATGTTCATGTGAACAAGGTTGGACAGGTGATTTTTGTGAAAAAATGATAAATTATTGTGAAAATGTGACTTGTGAAAATAATTCTCCCTGTCGACCATCATTTCTTAACTTCACTTGTGAATGTCTTACTGAGAATTATTCAGGTCGATATTGTGAAATCGTTTCAACAAAATTAGCAACTCTTCAATTTGTTTCAAAATCTTTCGGTTATATTGCAATTCTTTTTCTCTTAATCGTCATTAGTTTCGTTGTTATTATGGATGTACTCAAATATGGTTTTGGAATCGATCCAGCAAAACACGAATTAGAGCGAATTCGTCGAGAAAAAGCTCGAAAAAGAAAACATCGACCAGTTATTCAACGATTTCATTACGTTAATTAACAATATTTTTTGTTTCTTGTCTTCAAATCATTTAGCAGACAAATAAAAATCAATATTTAAGAAGTGTCGACTGTCGTTGTTCTGTTTATTAGACTAATCAAATGAATTGATAAAAGAAAAAAAAAGCATTTTCTCATCCTATCTCGAATATGTGACGATACATGAGAGTGTTGGTGTATGTCCTTTTCAGGCTGTCTCTTTATTCAACACAGTTTATATAGGGATGGTTACACATGAGAGAACAGAGGAATAGTTCGCAGATGTTAAAAGTAAATATTAATACGAATGGCGGGCTCGATGTTTTTTTGCATTTAAACACTAAGGAAAAGTTTATTTTATAAAATAGTTTCTCATGAAATATGTCGAGCAATTTACTTCATATTTAAAAAAGGACAAAACATTGTCACTCTTAATACGTATATTGCCCTTTTTTACGGTTTATTTAGAATATACAAAGCATATAAATGAAATGAACTTTAAACGACTGTTCATAGTTCGTAACAGGTGGCGGCCATTTCTAAAATTCGAAAACGACGCATGTTTTTACGAAACTAAAATATGACATTTTAAGTTCGGTTGAAATTGAACAAATTTAAAAAGCTCATTACATCTCATTTGACAATTTAATCTTATTTTTAATTCAACAGCTATAGTTTCTGTCGATAAGCAGCCCATGTGCATGTTTCATGTGACTAAATAGATACATTCCACCATTTGCAATTGAAAAATCATTTTTACATATTATTATAACAACAGACTTCGATTCAGGCGATTCGTTTATTCTTTTCCAAGCCCGATAAACGAGGAGAAAACATATACAATATATAGACTAGTCGGGAGAGAGAGAGAGAGAAAAGAAAAAGAATAACATGTAAACAAACTGAAAAAAGGAGGATCGGCAAGAGAGATTTCAGTAGTGTCCGATTTGAAAGTTGAATTCAATTTTAGAAAATAAAGTTGTAAAGTTGAAATTTCAAGTTTGGCATGTATGAAAAAGTCTATTTCAAAGCGACATTTCCTTTGATAGTATCGAATTTTTTAAAAATAAATATTTGACATATTATGAAGTGAATTAAAATGTCAAATGGGGTACCGTTGACCGCCCTGGTTCGTAGTCCTTTGTATCATATCGTTCTGTTTCTCAATGAAAACATTTCGAGTAATAAAAAAATGAAACAAAACAGGCTCTTTTTTTTCTCTTCTGAGAGTTAGCAAACTATTTGAACTGAGCTATTGCTCGACATAGAAAAATCCCTCGTTTTCTAGAGAATTTCATGAGAAACTATTTTATAAAATAAACTTTGCCTTCATGTTTCTATATTTGACTTAAATAAATGCAAAACATTGAGCCGGACACGTTATAAATAAAAAAAACAATCGTTAATTATCGACTTCGATAATCAGCTAAAAAAATTAATCAATACTCAGATTATTGAAGATCATCTTTAGCTTTTTAATGAAATCGAAGGATTAAGAATAAGTTTAAAATTTGAATCCTAATAATTTCATATGACTTATTCTAACAAAATTATGATCATGCTTTCGATTATGATGAATGAATCGATCGGGATTTCTAATTTCTGTGATTAACAAAAGACAAAGAAAAATAAATATTTAATTAAGTTCAATGAAAATAAATAAATAAAACATTTTTAAGACATAAGAACATTTCTTTTTTCATCATGATCTTCGTTAGTTATTGCTTCTTTTTAATTCTTCTTCGGCAAATTTTAGGTTAATTAGTCTTTTTGAAATATTTTAAATAAAAATAAAGTTTTGTGCTCCATAGGTCAGTCGTATAATCAACCGATATTTCCTCCGAATGCAACTTGGAATCAAACTGCAACGACATTCGCATATCAGAGTCAAATCGGGAGAGATCCTATTGGTTTGTACATTGATACGAATAATTCAATTTATACAACTCATCGTCAAAACGGACAAATTCTTATTTGGATGAATAATTCCAATGATCCAAATCTTATTTTATATACACAGTTATCAGAAGCCTCACGCTCAATATTTGTAACAACGAATGGAGACATGTATGTTGGAAATGATTCTTCAGCTAAACAAATAATTAAATCAAATTCAAATTCATATTCAAATCAAACCATTTCCATTGCGACTGTTTCTTCTTCTTTCGTTATTTTTGGTATTTTTATTGATCTTAATAATACTTTATATTGTTCAATTCAAGGTCAACATAAAGTAGTAAAAAAATGGTTAAATTCAAATTCATCAACAATGATACCAGTTGCTGGAAATGGTTCTTCGGGCTCTGCTTCGAATATGTTAAATAAACCATATGGAATTTTTGTTGATACAAATTTTGATTTATATGTTGCAGATGCTGTTAATAATCGAATTCAACTGTTTCGATTAGGACAAACAAATGGAATTACAGTTGCAGGAAATGGATCATTAAATACAACAATTACACTTAATAGTCCAACACATGTGATTTTAGATGGAAATAAATATCTGTTCATTGCAAATTCTGATAGTGATCAAATAATTGGTTCAGATGAAAATGGTTTTCGTTGTATTGTTGGTTGTTCAGGAGGAGGTTCAGGATCCAATAAATTGAAGGTTCCACGAAGTATCGCTTTTGATAGTTTTGGAAATTTATTTGTTGTCGATCGAGATAATGATCGAATTCAAAAGTTTTGTTTATCAACAAATTTCTGTAATAATAAAAGAAAAAAAACAACGATTCGATATGTTCATTTGATTATTTAGGTGGACCAAGAACCTCTACAACATCGACTTCAACCTCTACAACCTCTACAACCTCTACGACCTCTACAACAACCTCAACCTCAACATCGTCATCAACAACATCATCAACCTCGACAACTTCAACTTCAACATCATCCACAACAACATCATCAACCTCTACAACCTCTACAACGTCAACAACAACCTCAACATCATCCACAACAACATCATCAACTTCGACAACCTCAACATCAACAACATCGACATCATCAACAACGATCTCAACAACACCATCATTATCCTTGCTTGTCCCAACCTGCTCCAATAAAACAATGGGCACAAATTGTAATATTTCGTCAACTTCGTGCGATTTACTAAAACCTTGTAAAAACAATGGAACTTGTGAAAATCGAGATGAAACTTATTTTTGTAATTGTTCAAAAGATTTCAGTGGTTCTGAATGTGAAATTGATAATCGTCGATGTAAACCAACAACCTGTTGGAATCAAGGAAAATGTAATGAAACAACCGGTCAATGTTCATGTGAACAAGGTTGGACAGGTGATTTTTGTGAAAAAATGATAAACTATTGTGAAAATGTAACGTGTGAAAATAATTCTCCATGTCGACCATCATTTCTTAACTTCACTTGTGAATGTCTTACTGAGAATTATTCCGGTCGATATTGTGAAATCGTTTCAACGAAATTAGTAACTCTTCAATTTGTTTCAAAATCTTTTGGTTATATTGCAATTCTTTTTCTCTTACTCGTCATTGGTTTCGTTGTTATTATGGACGTACTCAAATATGGTTTCGGAATCGATCCAGCAAAACACGAATTAGAGCGAATTCGTCGAGAAAAAGCTCGAAAAAGAAAACAACATCAACCGGTTATTCAACGATTTCATTACGTTAATTAACAAAAAAGCAAAGCAAAATAAAGACTCGAAATGAATTAAGTTAAGTAACAATGAGTTTGAGAAAGATTCGTTTTTGGACCAACTCGTAATCCATCTGATTTCCATTGGTTTTCTTTATTCAAATAATAACAACCTGATGAATAAACTCGATATTCGTATTCTTGATTCTTGCCTTTTAAACCAAAGATTAGAGTTCGATGACCCATTGTTTGCTGATTATCAATCATAAAAGTAAAATAACTTTGATTAACTTCAATTGAATTAGTAAAAGTCGATTGTCTATCGAATTTATAAACGAATCGATAGGAGAAATTAGCTTTGATTTCGAAATGAATTGAAATCGGGAGATCAGTTGTTAAATTCAAAGAATGAAACGTTCTATTCGTTAAAATCATTGGAGGAATTCGAAGATTCGGATCTCGAGGAATGAAAAATTCAATTGGATTTGAATTTGTTTCAAACGGAATTTCATTTCCTTTTTCATCGAGAATTGAAATCGACAAAGATCGAGAAAGATTTGTATTCGTTTCGATTAGAGATCTACCGTAAATAGCCAACGGTTCCATTATTGACTAAAAATCAAACGGAATTTAAAAAAACAAAAAGAGAGAGAAACGAACTCGAAATGAAACAATTTGATTCTGGTTTAAATTCGATGATAAATTCATTTGATTCGAAAGAGATTGAAGAGAAACTGTTTCCAAAGAGAGAAAAACTTGAGGTGTTTCAATTGAATAATTTTGTCCGAGATTTAAATGTAAATTTAACGAAGAAGTTAAGATGAAAATCATTTGATTTAGTTTGTCATTGAGTGAATCAGCTAATTTCTTTTGCAAATCAAACATTCGATCTTGTTCGAATGTTTCCAAAGAGAAATCGACGTCGTAGTCTAGAGGAAATTCTGTTGCACTTTTCGAATCTTTCTCGAGAATTTCAATTCGTTTTTGTAAAGGCCCATTGACAGCTGTTAAAACATTCGAAGCACATTGAAGAAGTTGAGCTGCAATTATTTGAACATCTTCGAAAGGCATTTTTTGCAGCCAAATTTGTAATTGTTTTGTTAATTCAAAACATTTCTCTGAAAGTAATGTTAAACTTGTTCGTGTTAATTGATTTGTTGAGTTAGTTAGCTGAACAAGTGAGAGAGATTGCAATTTCAAACTATTTGCCGATATTATTGGCAAATCAACGAGAGATTTGATGAGATCTTCTCGACGATTGGCTTGTTCGTTGATTTCTTTGAGAAATTCGAAACGAGCAGATTGATTTGTGACTTGATTATTGACAAGATTGACTTGACTGAATAATGACGAAACTGAAATAGTTGTCAATGGAATTCCATTTGAAATGGCTTTGTCAATCGTTTCACTTTCTTTTTCATTAAATTCTTCAGTAATTAAACTTATGGTTTGACTAATTTCATTTTGATTTAGATTTGAAGATAATAAACCAGAAAATGCTTCTTTAGTAACAGTAATTGAAGAAAGATTGAATTGAGTAATTCCATCTAAATAATCACGAATTTCAACGAAAAGATCAAGAGGATTTCCGATTGGTAATCGAACTTCAAACGATGGAATCGGAGAAAAAGCAATGATTTGTTTATTTCGAGTGAATAACGAATATTCTTTGATATTTTCTTCGATTTTCCAATGTGAACAAGTGACATTGAACAGAGTATTTGTTGTTCCATTTCGAGGATTGATTTCACAGGAACCGTTTGATGGAGGAGGATTTATTTCGAAATTCAACGCACTTGAACTGTTGATTCCTTCGAATTGATAAATAACTTCGAATTTCCAATGAGTTTCATTTCGAAAACGAACAAATAAATCATTTATCGAAGTGAAACTGGTCGTATTTCGACCGAAAAACCAAATATTTTCAAAATTTGTCATTTGCTCAAATAAAATCCATTTAGTAAAGTTTTGTGTTGAATTTATTCGACCGAAATAAATATTCCAAATGAGTTTTTTCTCTTCGGGACATTCGTTGATGCAAAAGGAAAATAAAGCGATTTGAGTTGTTGGATTTACTTTTTGAAATTCGACATTTGGAGAACAAAGAGATTTGATTACACATCTATACAAAAATATAAACATTCGACTTTTTCAATTTCAAAAAAATTACCCAATGGCAATCATTGGTCGAGTTGAATCTTGAACTTGAACAATAACATAACCTGTCGCTTGAAGAGAAATATTTCGACGATTTGACATTTGAACAACAAATTGATATTCGAAATTCTTTTTAAGAACATTTGCAAAGATTGTTAATGAAGATTGATTTCCTTTGTATTCAAATTGAGTTGAATTGAAAAAAACATTGATTTTAACTAATGATTCGACTGGAGGATAAAATCGACAAAAATATTCGTATTTCCAATCCGAAGAATTAAATTCGAATCCATCTGGATTTTTCGAATAATTTCCTGGATTTAAAATTAAATTCTGTTGATCACCACTTGTAACAACGGATGTTCCCAATGGAACGAGATTTGCTGTTACACCTGATGGACTAATTTCAACATAAACTGATGAACTATTTGTTAAACTTGGATTGTCTTCAATTGTTACTCTTAATTCTAATTGATAAATTCCATATTGAAGAGTATTTGATGGAATATACAATTCACTTCGACTTGTTATGATCTTTTTATCAAATTCAATTTCAGAAAAGTTCTCGTTTGTTGAGTTTTTAATCGACCATATCTTGATAGTAGACAAAGTTTTGTTACAATTGAATTTTATTGTTGATAAAATATAAAAATCTTGACTTCGACGATATTGATATGCCTGTGTTCGGAGATTTGACTGAGGAATTAAGTTTATTATTATAGAATTACAATCTGATCGATTTTTAACTTCCATCAATGTTGTTGTTATTGTACTTTCCGGAATAGTTTCTGAAAAATCAATTCAATTCGATTCATGTTTCTTTTTTTTAAAATAATTCAATTCACCTGTTGTTATTGTTGGTTCACTTGTGAGTGGAACTTCGAGGAAAACAGTTTTGATTTCAAATCAAAAGAAAAACAAAACTTACTGCAGACTTGGTTTTTCAAGATTTTTTGTACTCGATTATTAGTTCTATCGGTGACATAAATATTTCCATAACTATCGAATGACATTGTGATAGGATAAGATAATTTATCGTTTGTTGAACCGTAACCAAAACATCCAAAAATACATCGAAAACCATTTTCATCGGAACCAATTATTCGATTATTTCCAGGTTCAACAATAAAAAGATATTGATCACCATCGAGAACTATTCCTGTTGGATGATTAAGTTCGATTGTAACTTTTGTTGATCCATTTCCTGCAACAGTTATTCCATTTCGTTGATTCAATCGAAATAATTGAATTCGATTATTTCCGTAATCTGCAACATATAAATCTAAATTAATATCAACGAATATTCCACAAGGACCATAGAGCATATCCGATTGAGGTCCTGCAACACCTGTTCCAGCAACGATTGTTGTTGTGCCATTTGACCATTTTTTATCAACTCGAGCTGCATTATGCAATGAACAATATAAACTCTCATAAATATCAACGAAAAGACCAGAACACCATGATGGAACATTCATAACCGATATCCATCTTTCATTTTCTACAATCCATTTATCAACACGACCATTGTTTCCATTATCAACATAAATATCACCATTCGTTGTTACAAATAGTGATAATGGATCTGATAAACTACCCGAAATAGTTTTTGTCGAATTAACCCTTTACCCCCGACAGCAGTTCCAGAAGGGCCAGGAGAATAATGAATACTAGAAAAAAAACTGTTTTCTATCCTCATATATATTCTGTGAAGAAAAGGAAAAAAAGTCACGCCCTTATAGAATAGCATAATGTCCACACCTGTGGACATCAGGGGGGAGCGACTCAAATTCAAGCAAATTTTATCAATTTATTTTTCATGTTTTTTTTGAGATCTTATGTGATATTTCGTATTATTTTCAAATAATATTCATGATGAAAAAAATAGGTTATTTCATGCCACTCCCCCCGAATGTCCACACATGTGGACATTTGAAGATTTAAGGTTTTTTAATATAGTGTTTTGCCTAATTTTTTTTTAAAGTATACGGTGTAGTTCAGGGGCATATAGCATATAATTAGCAGTTTTCAGAATACAAAAATATTTCGAGCTTCAGTTAGAGCATAGAGAAGAAGGAAAAGGGGTACGTTGTTTGGATAGACCATAGATCATGTTCGAAAAAAATGACTAAGAGTTAATTGAAACAAATTGTTTTTTCCATGAATACAAAGCTTAGGAGGCATGCTAACATTATCATATAGTAAAGTTCAAATCATATCATTGGATGAGTAGTGACATCGTTTTTGCTGATGTCCACACCTGTGGACATCCGGGGGTAAAGGGTTAAGATGATTGTCATTTTGCCACATATGAATTTGATCAGTTTGTCGATTGGGTATGTAAATTGAATTGTTTGAATTGACAAATATACCATGCGGTTGTGTGCCCTGAAAACTTTGATCGGCAAAAGTCGTTGCGCTTGAATTCCAAGTTGTGTTTAAACAAAATCTTGGTTGATTATATGAAAGTGTCAAAACTAGAAATAAAAGTAACAATGGACTAATGAAACTACAGTTGGGGAAATTGTTAAATGGTGAATTATCTAAGAGTAGAATCGTTCGAACAGAGAGCGACAAAGAAAAATAGATGAAGTGTTTCTCGTTGAAGTTTAATAATTTCTCATTGAAAAACGATTTGGATTTCTTAAAGAGTAACGAGCTAATGGGGGAATTGGATTTTGCGACAAATTTGAAAATCAGAGAAATTCTAAGAAATTCAATTGATTTCCCATGTTGCACAAACCGGTCGAAAACCGCCGTCCGACGGTTGTTTTTCGTCAGATTTTCTCCTTTCAAATTGAACAAATTTTTTTTTAATCTTAGAAAACTGTCAGAATTTGAGTCAAAATCGGGTCTCCCTATATTTGTAAGCGTGCTGAAGCCACATCGCCCAAATTTGCTTAGTTTTTGATATTGAAATTAATTAAAGATGCCGCTAGAAAAAATACTGATTCATTTGTCTACTCAACCGACGAACTCATTTCTTCGTAACAATTCTACAATTCAAATCTTTAATCAACAAGAACATATCGTTCACCATCTTAAAAGACTATTAGCATTTAGTCATACGCAACAATCAACTTTAACTTCAGAGTAAAATTAAAGCCACAAATCTAGTCCTCGCGATGTTAAAATGAAAATGATCAAGAATATGTCAAAATTAAAAACATAGAACCATCAACACCGCAAGCACCACACTTTTCTATAACACTGAATTTTTTTTACAATTTATTTATTTCCTCTTAATTGATTTTTCTACAAATTTATATTCACCTTCATATGATCGAACTGCCAATATTCACACTCAAAATATTGAAAATACTTGGATGCGCGTCAAAAGAAAACAAAAAGACAGAGTGGTATTCAACGAAGTCTTTTAACAACTTATCTCGAAGAATTCGTTTGGCGTCAAAAATTTGGTGACAAACATTAAAAAATTTAATTCTTCAAATTCGATCTCTTTATCCTCTTCAATAATTGTTTTATCTGTTCTGTTGTTTCTTAATAAATATTTATTGTTCTCATGTGACATCTATGTTTCTCTCTCTCTCTTTCTCTCTCTTCATATAGCTAGTGATTGCATTGATCCAATGAAATTTTTATCCTGTTCTGTTATCTATAACAATGGTGGTGTCGCTAATCTGCAGGAGTACCGGAATAATCCCTCTTGGAATAATCTCTCTTGGAATATTCCCCGTTGGAATATTCCATGGTTTTTCCCAAACTTGTTTCTCTTAGGGAATGATACCACCATCGGATATTTCCAACACAGTTATGTATATATATATATATATATATATATATATATAGACATATTTCTTAGTTGTTATTCAGTTATTTTATTCTCATAAAATCAACAGATACATCGTCTACGAGATGTGACAGTCAGCAACTTGTAAAAGTGACAAACATGCGTAGTAAAACAACAAAAAAATCACTTTTATTCTCTCGCTCTATCACATACTGATTTTTATCGAATTAAACAATCTATTATTTTCTTGATCTATTTTTATTATACTTTTAGTCTTTATTATGATCCTGAACAATTGCTCTTGTCTTTGATGCTTTCATTCATGATAGCATTGGACGCACTGTCGTGTATCCTTGAATTCCCCATTACTACTTAATTCATTGTCTACTCATTAGTTTTGTATGTGTTTTTCTTATCTTCCCCACTTCTTATTTTCATTATTTATCTTATATTCTTCTCTTATGTTTCTTCGTCTTATTGTTTTCTTTATTTTGATCTTTTCTGTCGCCCCCCTGTTCAACACTATAGCTTCTTCTTTCAGATACCTAATATGTATCTGTGATGATTTTTGATGAAAGAGATGTTTCAACCCGATGTCATTCTTCTTTCCTTTATTTCTTTCTATCGGAAATCGCATTGTTTCCATAAAATGTGTACACTTATATACTCATTCGAGTGAGAGAGAGAGAGAGAGAGAGAGAGAGAGGGAGGGAAAGGTATTCTGAGAGCAGAGCAGATCAAAGTATAAGGACAACTTAGGCAAAATAAACATCACCTATATGTAGCGACAGAGATTGTCACAGTCTCAGATTATCTCTATTCCTTCTTTAAGTTGTTTTATTGAGAAACTATGAATGTCTTTTAGAAAACTATGACCAGCTTGGAACGACTGAAGAGAGCTGTCGAAACTGTTCGAAAGCGACTGAAATCTTCTGTTTCTTCAGAAAACCAACAACCAATAGAAGATGCCTTGCATGTGCTTGGTCAAATGGAGAATAACGGTCTCGTCAATTCGCTCGAACTTTATGATGCTTATCTCGAGCGATCGGCCAATGAAACCAACAACGCCGACGCACAACTAACGCACCAAAAAATTCTCACGCAGTTACGATTTTTCAATACGACCGATATTCCATTCGAACAAGTGGCCAATTTCAGTAAAGAATGTCGCAACATACTCGATTTGGCCATTGATTTTCAACTAGGCACAAAAATCAAGCCACCAATAACCGACCTCATGCCGATCTATCACGATCCAGACGATGAGCTCAAATTGCACATTCTCGAAATTCAAATGCACAATTTTCGCTTGCTGAAACAAAAAGACCTGACGTCACTAGTCAGTTTATTCGAGACGTTTTCAGCAATATTCCAACCGGACAATCAAATCGCTTTAAAGCGGACACATTTGACCGCCTTTCTCAACTACATAACGCTGAATCTACTTAAATTAAAAGTTGATTACGGCCAAGGCAAGCTGTTGACGAGCCTTAAACACCATCTCAATTTCGTCAAAAACGAATTCAACTGTTTGAACCTATTGGCCCATGAACCGCTGGAAAGTGACAAACGAAAAGTTGATCTAAGTTTATCTTTAAAACAACTCGATCTGATCATTCAATTCAAGGAGCAACAGTACGCACCGTATTACAACTGCATCAAAACGCTCAACTCGGGTTTCGAATCGCTCAAACGAAGCGTGGTGATGCAAAGCAAATCGCTTAAATATATTCGAAAGCACATGCGGCAGGAAACGCTGGAATTGGTAGCCAAAGTGCTTAACTCAAGCGACCATGTGGTCAAGTTTAACGAACGAATAAAAGATCTTTTGGCACACAGATATATCGACGAATCGCTCAAGCTAACAGTCGAAAAGTTCTTGCACGAGATTTTACAAAACGCGATCGATGAACGAATCAACAATCCAAATCTAAAGAATGACGACAAAAAAAAGTGTGCAAGTGTACTGAAAAGATTTAGCTTGAAAAAACGAAAGATCTTCGACTCGAAATTGGACGATTTATCAGTGAAGAAGGAAACAATAGTGCAATTGATCATGATCCTGTTCAAATATTCGAATCAAAGCAATTCGTCAAAAGTTCGTTTGTCATCAAGTCGCATTATCGAATTGGCACGAATGTTTGACAAGTACGAACTATGGATCCTATCGAAACAACCGAATGAAAAGACAAAGCAAATCGAATTGAAGATAGGAGTGAACAACAGCAATCAAACAACAATCATGATCGATCCATCAGACGATGATTTAATCAACAGTTTGACGACAAATCTGCCCAAAAAACTCGCTTTAAACAATCAGGACAACTTCTATCGACTATTAAAAGAAAAGTACGCCATCGATTTGGACTCGGGTCTCGACAGACTCGTTCAATATTTGACCGATCTATGCGACGAGTTCAATTTGGAAAAACTGAAAAGTCAACATCTTGGCAAATTCAATAGCAAACGAATGGGAAAAGCTCCAAAGCAAGAAAGTATGATTGCGTTCGACCAATTCTTAGAACGAATATATTTGAGCGATTCGCATGCCGGATCGTTCAGGTGCAAGCTGATAATGAGGAACAGCGACATTAAGCCATTGTCAAGCGAAGAAGAGATGGCAGTGAGAAATGGCAACGCAATCTATGTGCTTAGAAACAACCAGTCAGAGCAATTAGATATTTTTTATAAACTACAACAAACAACTGACGACACCACGATCTATGTTGAAACACTTGCGAAACCAGATGATTCAGTCTCAGTGGATTCATCCCAAAATGAAAGTAAAGAGACTGCAATGATTCGGATGAAAGAAAAAGCGCTCTATCAATTGTTATCAACCAACTTCCGTGAACAAACAAACACCAATTTTGTCGACAATGATTCCGAATCAATAATAAAATGTCTCAGCGAGTATTTAGCAATTAAAACCAAAAACTTGATTCACACATGCTTCGACAACAACAAGCTCAAGTCGTATCGTTTCGAAGCAGAAATTATTTTTGAAAAACTTAAAGCTATTAAAACGATCCCTGATAAATTCCAGTTCACGTTCGATAAACAACGAATTGAACAACAAGGCATCGATTATTCAGCAGTGTTGCAGAATTTGAACAAGTTCGCAGCAAATATGGATCTTTTGAACCAACTGAAACTATTGCTCAACGCAAGAATCGACATTCCCAAAGGATTACTT